>Ga0208106_1000006_pt1 | contig 117480 bp, 99 predicted proteins | sample CryBogCBE25Jul08_FD_184577 | JGI IMG/M metagenome (GOLD analysis project Ga0208106, IMG submission 184577) | Freshwater microbial communities from Crystal Bog, Wisconsin, USA - CBE25Jul08 (SPAdes) | ecosystem: Environmental > Aquatic > Freshwater > Lake | place: Crystal Bog, Wisconsin, USA...
ATGAATATATAAATAGTATGTATGTATATAATATATAAAAATATTATATAACTAACGGTCATTAGCCTGTAAATCAAGCCAGATTTGAATTTCACGATAATTTCATGACGATTTTTTAGTAAAATCAATTATCTTAGTTGCTCAAATAGACTATGCCTTCTTCAGAATATATTATCAATTTCAAGCGCAACGTAACAGATAAATACACCATTTATAATAGTTTGTTTTCTGCGCTACCTTTTTCAGGGATCGCCAATGTTGGTGCCCTCTTACCCATTTTATTGCAAGCTTGTATAGATGGTTATGCTGATTCAAAGACACCCATGCAGATTGTAGATCACTTTTTTACACAACATACAAATGCGAAAGATGAAGCTGATAAGGTGGCCCGCCTGTTTAAATTTGTACAATATATTGAACGTCAAATCGTATTATTCGATGCAATTGAAGATGCCGCATTTGAAACAGTAAACAATGTAGAGGGTCCAGGGAGTTTAAAAAGCTTAATTAATGAAACCAATTTTGCCGGAAAGACGCAGGTATTAAAAAGCAAATTAAAAAAATTTAAAGTACGGGTAGTACTTACTGCTCACCCAACTCAGTTCTACCCAGGCAGTGTTCTGGGTATTATTCACGATATGAATGAAGCAATCGGGAAAAACGATTTTCATACCATTAACGCATATATTCAACAACTAGGTATCACTCCTTTTTTCAATAAAAAACAGCCAACTCCATTAGATGAAGCTGTGAATTTGATGTGGTACTTAGAAAATATTTTATATCCTTCCATTGGAAATATTTACAACTTTATCAATCGTGAAGTTTTTGATAATAGTTATGACGGAGAAAATCCTTTTATCGAACTTGGGTTCTGGCCTGGGGGTGATCGGGATGGAAATCCTTTTGTTAACGGGCCTACAACCTTAAAAGTTGCTGATGCATTAAGAAGTGCTATTGTAGTCTGTTATTATCGCGACATTCGCAAACTAAAACGTCGTTTAACATTCACAGGTGTTGACCAAATCATTGCTCAATTAGAGCAACAATTGTATGAAAATGTGTTTCGTCCTGAAGCTAGTAAGCGCATAAAAAAAGAAGAACTTATTAAAGAACTTTATTCAGCCCGTGCTTTGTTGATCAAAGATCATCATTCTTTATATCTAAACAGATTAGATAGTTTGATTCACAAAGTAAAAATATTTGGAACCCATTTCGCTTCGCTTGATATTCGTCAGGATAGTCGCATTCATACAGCGGTGATTTTACAAATCAACTATGAATTAAAAGCAAAAGGAAAACCAGCTATTCTTCCTGAAAATTATACTTCACTAAATACTTCTGATAAAATTGAAGCTCTCTCAAAAATTGATACTACAATCGACCCGACTACTATTGATGATATTATTAGCAGAGATACTTTAGAAAGTATGTATGCCATCAAAACCATTCAAAAAGAAAATGGTGAGGAAGGTTGTCATCGCTATGTAATCAGCAATTGTCAGGGTATTGTAAATATGATGGAAGTATATGCCTTGCTTAGAATCTGCGGATGGGAAAGAAGTCGAATGATGATTGATATTGTTCCTTTATTTGAGACTATAGATGATTTAGATCAGGCCGAAAGCACCATGGAACTTTTGTATACCCTGCCAGAATATAAAGAACATTTACTATTACGCAACAATCATCAAACTATTATGCTTGGATTTAGCGATGGTACTAAAGATGGTGGTTACTTGCAGGCTAACTGGAGTATCTATACTGCTAAAGAAAACCTTACTGCCATTTCCCGCAAATACAATGTGAAAGCTAAATTTTTTGATGGCCGTGGCGGACCTCCATCTCGTGGTGGGGGCAAAACCCATAAATTCTATTCATCTCTAGGATCAAATATTGAAAATGAAGAAATTCAATTGACTATTCAAGGCCAAACAATCACTTCAAATTTCGGTACTATTGAGTCTTCTCAGTATAACTTAGAACAATTATTAAGTGCTGGATTAAGTAATGAATTGTTTTCCGATTCCCGTATTCAAATTTCTCAGCACGATAGATTCTTGATGGAAGAATTAGGAAAGATTAGCCATGCAGCTTATCAGGGGTTTAAAACCCACCCGCTATTCTTAGCTTATATGCAACAGTTTAGCCCGTTGAATTATTATAGCAAAAGTAATATAGCAAGTCGCCCGGCGAAACGAGGCAACAGTGGTGGATTGCGGTTCGAAGATTTAAGAGCAATCCCATTTGTTGGTAGCTGGAGCCAATTAAAACAAAATGTACCTGGATTCTTTGGGGTTGGAACTGCTTTACAACAAATGAAAGAAAGAGGTTTATGGAATGATACTAAAGCCATGTTTCGCAATGTATTGTTCTTCCGTACATTGATAGATAATAGCATGATGAGTATGCTCAAATCATTTTTCCCACTTACAGAATATGTGAAGAAAGATCCACAATTTGGACCTGTTTGGGAAATCATAAAAACCGAATTTGATCTTACTACAAAATTAGTATTGGAATTAGCCGATGCAACTTCATTGATGGAAGACGATAAAGCTGGTAAGGCATCTATTCAAATGAGAGATAAAATTGTATTGCCTCTTCTTACTATTCAACAATATGCCTTAAATAAATTGCATAATGAAGAAGTAGAAGAAACTTTGAAACCCGTTTATGAAAAACTAGTTACACGAAGTATGTTCGGAGTAATTAATGCTGCCAGAAATTCTGCCTAGTATTATTTATCATCCTTCCATTGCCATAAATGCATACAAGCATAAGTTCTATAAGGGCTCCATTTTTCTGATAATAAAAGCATTTTATCTTTAAAAGCTTTCTTATCTGAATTATCTAATTTATATAACCTTATCATGGCTTGTTGAATTCCCAGGTCATCTACTGCAAAAACATCCTCTCTGCCAAGAGAAAACATCAGTAATATTTCTACGGTCCATCTACCAACACCTTTTATTTGTGTAAGCAATTCAATAATGGATTCGTTATCCATTTTCTGTAGTTTCTTATCCGTGATATTGTGTTCTATACAAAAACTCGCTACATTTAAAATATAACTTACTTTGTTATTGCTTAATCCAATTCCCCTTAATAAAGTTGAATCAGTGGCAAGTACCATCGATACGGTAGGTTCCTTACCCTTATATAATTCAACAAAACGACGGAATATTACATTTGCTACATGGGTACTTAATTGCTGACTCATGATACTTGCCATTAACCTGATAGGGATGTTTTTACGAAGCGTTAATTCTGGCAGGGATTCAACAATTATTTTGGAAAGCTTCCTGTCTTTTTCTAAATGAAAGATATATTCCATACGGTTAAGTTAATAAATTAGGGGCTCATTTAAAAGAGAAATGGCTCTTGCCAAAAGTTTGTTGTAGCTTTCGGAAAACACTAAATTATGAACCGCCAAATTAGGCTCTTCCCGATTTTTCTTCTGTTTTTAACTGTATTTCTAAACAATAGTCTTCAGGCGCAAAACAATGATGTTAATGCCATTAAAAACTTATTGCTCCGTCAAAGGGATGATTGGAATAAAGGCAATACTAGCAACTTCATGAAAGGTTATTGGGAAAGCGACAGTTTGCTTTTTATTGGCTCTTCGATCAATAATGGCTACCAAAAAACATTAGACAACTATAAAAAAAATTACCCTGATGCTGCGTCCATGGGACATTTGGATTTTGAATTTGTAGAATTCAGAAAACTATCTGCAGAATACTATTTTGTAATTGGTAAATGGCATTTAAATAGAAGTATCGGAGATATCGGCGGCGCATTTACTTTGCTTTTCAAAAAAATTAGTGGTAAATGGACAATCGTAGTAGATCACAGTAGTTAATTTTTCACTTTTGTAATGTTTTCCTTTTTTCTGCTACCTATTAATATATCAATCAACTAACAAATTATGGTACTTATCCTTCTCGGCTTGTTTATTTTCATCGCCGCATTTTATTTAAAAGCACAACCTCATCCCCTTCCCAATTATGCAGGTACTGCAAGATTAGTGGGATTGGGCATTTTTGTACTAGGCATATTTTCTTCTTGTGTTAAACAAATTGACGCAGGTCAAATTGGTGTTAAATCGATATTCGGCAAAGTGCAAAACGACGTACTTACCAGCGGATTAACTTTTGTAAATCCACTCGTAGATGTGAACAAAATCGATATTAAAACACAGAACTATACCATGAGTGGAGTGCATAATGAGGGCGATGTGGCTGGAGATGATGCCATTCGCGTTTTAACTGCTGATGGTTTGGAAGTAGTAATCGACCTTACCGTTCTTTATCGTGTAATGGCCACAGAAGCGCCGATGTTGGTAAAAGAAACTGGGATGGATTTTAAAGACAAAGTAGTTCGTCCAATTACCCGAACCAAAATTCGGGATAACGCTGTATACTATACTGCGGTTGATCTTTATTCAACAAGGAGGGATGAATTTCAAACTAGAATTTTTAAAACAATTGAATCCGACTTCAAAAAAAGAGGATTAGTGTTGGAGCAATTACTTGTTAGAAATATAACATTACCTGCTACAGTAAAAGCTTCCATTGAAGAAAAGATCAAAGCTGAGCAGGAAGCTCAAAAAATGGAATTCGTATTACAGAAAGAAAAGCAAGAGGCTGAACGTAAACGAGTGGAAGCACAGGGTATTGCCGATTATCAGCGTATCATGAGTTCAGGACTTACAGACAAGCAATTGCAATATGAAAATATACAGGTAATGAAAGGATTAGTTACCTCGCCCAATTCGAAAGTAATAATTATGGGTAAAGGAAGTACCCCAGTCATACTCGATACAAAGGAAGGTAAGAACTAATTTAAAAAACTAAATGAACCCGGCATTACATTGAATCAATCTTTGTAACTGCCGGCTTTATTATTTTTCAAAGTCCAATGGCTTTCGCCAGATTTTAATAATATATAATACCATACCAGTTAAACTAACAAATAAAAAAATATAAAAAGCTACATTCTTCCATTGTAATTTATCGTCTATAAAGGCTAACTCATACTTTATGCCTGCCGTAATATTCAGGATTAAACATAAGGCAGATAAAGAAATAGTGTTTAAAATACGAATTAGATATTCTTTTACGCCTGGTTCCATCAATAGAAATTAATTAGTCTAAACTTTGATTACTTGCTGCAGCTAATTTTAAAATCCTATCAAACTGTGCTGGTGTTAAATCATTATAAAAATAATAAATTGGGTCAACAGGTATGCCACTCCGGTGTACTTCATAGTGGCAATGCGGACCAGTACTCTTTCCTGTATTTCCAACATACCCAATTACTTCACCTCTTTTAACTTTTTGTCCCACCCGTGCTTTTATACGAATCATATGACCATATAATGTTTCATAACCAAATCCATGATTGATCACAACACGATTACCAAAGCCCCCAGTATTAAAACCTGCATCTCTAACGATCCCATCAGCTGTAGCATATATTGGTGTGCCTTGTGGCGCAGTGAAGTCCATGCCTAGATGATTACGACGATCTTTATAGACTGGGTCAATTCTATAACCAAATCCAGCTCCTATTCTATTTAAATTTTTATTACTAACGGGTTGTATGGAAGGAGTTGCATTAAGTAGTTTTTCTTTATTTTTTACTAAGTCGTTTATTAAAACATAGGACTTGTCTTGGTAAGCAGATCTAAGAGAAAGATTGTTTAATTGAGAAGTTACACTTCTTACCAATTCCCCTTCTCCTAATCTTGTAACAAGTTTTACTTCATTCTTTTTCTCCATATCTTTAACCCTTGCACTATCGGGAACAGGATCAGAACCAAAAATAGAACGATACACATTATTATCCCTGTTTTCTAATTCGTCCATTTGTAATTCCAGTTCATTTATTCGATCTTGTAAAAGACCATAGCTTTCCTTCATGTCATCATTTTCCTGACGAAGAATTTTCTCTTTGGGACTATCAATATATTTGAAAATGATAAAAACGATCAACAAACCGGTTACGATACAGGCTGTAATAAAGCCAAATACCTGAAGCAATATTACCCGAAGAGGCACTTCCAGCTTTTCATAGCGGAGTGTATGTGTATTATAGTAGTATTTGATTTTTTTCATGCTTCTAACAATCAAAAGAACAGCAAAAGGCATGCAAATATGCAAATTTAACTGCCATAATTTTGCAAAAGTCTACATTCTGCTTACTGCCTACTCCAATTTTTAAGATAGGTTATCCTTACCTTTGCTACCCCGGAAAAGCTCTCAAAGATAGTTTCTACGGCCTTATCAATTGATTAAAATTTTGAATGAAAATGATGACCAGTGCCCAGATACGCCAGCAGTTTTTAGACTTTTTTGCTTCAAAAGAACATCAGATAGTGGCGTCAGCCCCTATTGTGGTAAAAAACGATCCAACTCTTTTATTCACTAATGCGGGCATGAATCAATTCAAAGATTATTTTCTTGGAAATAAAAATGCTCCTTATCCTAGAGTAGCCGATACACAAAAATGTTTACGCGTTAGTGGCAAGCACAACGACTTGGAAGAAGTTGGTGTAGACACCTATCACCACACGATGTTTGAGATGTTGGGCAATTGGAGTTTTGGAAATTATTTTAAATCAGATGCCATTGCTTGGAGTTGGGAGCTCTTAACCGAAGTATATAAAATTGATAAAGATCGCTTATATGTTACCATTTTCGAAGGTGATACAAAAGAAAATCTGGAAAGGGATCATGAAGCATTTGAAGAATGGAAAAAAGTAATCAGCCCTGATCGGATTCTCTTAGGAAATAAAAAAGATAATTTCTGGGAGATGGGCGATACCGGTCCATGTGGTCCTTGCAGTGAAATACACGTGGATTGCCGTACCAATGAAGAGCGAGCCGCAGTTGATGGTAAGCATTTAGTAAACAACGATCATCCGCAAGTAATTGAAATTTGGAATAATGTGTTCATGCAATTCAATCGCTTAAAAGATGGCACATTAGAATCATTACCTGCAAAGCACGTAGATACAGGTATGGGTTTTGAAAGATTAGTGCGAGTGATACAAGGAAAGAGTAGTAACTATGATACCGATGTATTTACAGGTACCATTTCGGTTGTTGAACAGATTTGCAAAAAAAAATACGATTTCAGTTCCAGTAAAGAAGCTATTGCTTTCCGGGTGATAGCCGATCATATTCGTGCTATTTCTTTTACTATCGCAGATGGACAGTTACCTTCGAATACAGGGGCGGGTTATGTAATTCGTAGAATCTTACGCCGTGCAGTACGTTATTATTATTCTTATTTGAATTATAAACAACCTTTATTACATCAACTACTCCCTCAATTAGCAAATCAATTCGAAAATGTATTTCCTGAATTAAAACAACAATTAGATTTCGTTTCGAAAGTGGTAAAAGAAGAAGAAGACGCATTTTTAAGAACATTGGATAAAGGCTTGAAAAGAATAGACGATATGGTTACAGCAAGTGCTGCAAGTGTTTCAAAAGAAATTGAAGGCAAAGCTGTTTTTGAATTATTCGACACCTTTGGATTTCCGATTGATCTCACTCGTTTAATAGCTTCTGAAAATAATATCAGCATCGATGAGAAAGGTTTTGATGCAGAAATGCTTCAACAGAAAAATAGAAGTAGGGCAGCTTCTGTTTTAGACACAGAAGACTGGATAGTTTTAAGCGAAGAAAAAGGGGAAGGTTTTGTAGGCTACAAAGACATTTTGGTTAATACCCGAGTTACTAAATACCGTAAAATAAAATCAAAAGGGAAGGAACAATATCAAATGGTATTGGCAACAACCCCTTTTTATGCAGAGAGTGGCGGACAAATAGGTGATATTGGTTATTTGCAATTTGGGGAAGAAAAAATTTCAGTAACTGATACCAAAAAAGAGAATGACCTGATTGTTCACTTTACAGATACTTTACCAACCAATATTACTACTAATTTAACTGCTGCTATCAATATTGAGAAAAGACTTTATACTAGCTATAATCATACAGCCACACACTTGATGCATGCAGCTCTGCGTCAAGTTTTGGGTAATCATGTGGCCCAAAAGGGCTCATTAGTAAATGACGAAAGTTTGCGTTTCGACTTTTCCCATTTTGCCCGCGTAACTGATGAAGAAATTCGCCTGGTCGAAAAAATTGTGAATGATAAAATCAGAGAAAATATTCCAGTTGTAATCACAGAAATGCCAAAAGAAGAAGCTTTAAAACTTGGAGCGATGGCATTATTTGGAGAGAAATATGGTAATACAGTAAGAGTAGTGGTAGTAGATCCAAAATATTCTGTAGAATTATGTGGAGGTACTCATGTAATTTATACAGGAATGATTGGGGTATTTAAAATCATTTCAGAAGCAGCGGTAGCAGCTGGTGTTAGAAGAATCGAAGCATTTACTGGAAGTAAGGCATTTAATTATTTATATGAACAATTTTCTGGATTGAAAGAAGTAGGTAATTTATTAAAAACTAAAGAGCCATTAAAAGCAGTTGAAAAAATAATTCTGGAAAAACAAGAATTAGAAAAAAAATTAGAATCCCTGGAAGCCAAGCAATTGTTGGTGATAAAAAAAGAATTATTAGCCCAGCGTGAGCCTTTCAATATTGCAATTGGAGAAGCCTACTTTATTGGCAAAGAAGTGGAAGTGAGTAACGCTGATCAACTAAAAAAACTGGCTTTTGATCTAAGACCTGATCTTGGAGAAAACTATCTAATAATACTTGTGGCCAATATTGGAGGAAAAGCTGCTGTTTGTATTTTATTGTCGGATAATGTTAGCGCTGAGAAAAATTTAGAAGCACCGAAAATGATCAAAGAAATCATCACCCCACTAATTAAAGGCGGCGGCGGTGGACAAAAAACCCTTGCCACAGCAGGTGGACAAGACGCAAGTAATTTGCAGGAAGTGATTGCTCAAATTAGGAATTTACTCCTGTCAAATTAAGTGAAGAAAAACAATCATTTGTTTAAATAAAATAATCCCAGGCGATCGCCTGGGATTATTTTATTATACCCCTCCTCCCGCTTGCGGATTGGAGGGGTGAACTTCTTTTTTACAATCACTTTTTTAACCTCCATTAACCTTAATTCAACCTTAATTAATATTGCTTCCTATTACATTTGGTTATTCAAATTTTAAAAAATAATCAAATGAATATTAAACATTTCGGCTTGCTTTTTTTAGCTGCCTCTATTAGTACAGCAATTTTTGCTCAGAAAGAAAAAAAAGATACTGAGACACTCACCGTTATCACTGATGGTGACAAAGTAATTATCAATGGCGTTCCTGCCGACAAATGGAAAGATGAGGATCTGGAGAAGCTGAGCCATAAAAAAATTAAAATAAATGTTCATGGCAAAGATGGCTTTGAGTTTAATATGCCTCCTTTTGAATTTGAGACAGAAGTCAAAATGAGCAATGGGGCTTTTTTAGGAGTGCTAACTGAGAAAGCAGAGAAAGGAGTAAAAATAACTGAAGTAACCAAAGAGAGTGCAGCTGCAAAAGCAGGTCTTCAAAGCAATGATATCATTACCAAAGTGAATGATAGTAAAATAGAATCTAGTTCAGAACTAGTTGAAGCCATTCATTCATACAAGCCAGACACAAAAATCACCATTACTTATTTACGTGATGGAAAAGAAAACTCAACAACGGCAGTGTTGGGAAAGAGAAAGGAAACTGATATCAAATCGTTTAAAATGGATGGGGGCGACTTTAATTTTCACATGCCTAAAATGCCAGATTTCCCTAAATCATTTCCATTTGAATATCATAATGGTGGAGGCAGACCAAGATTAGGAATTGAAATTGAAGATTTAGAAGAAGGAAATGGCGTGAAAGTAACCGATGTAGATGATGAAATGGTTGCCGGAAAATCCGGATTAAAAGAAGACGATATTATTACCGAAATTAATGGCAAAGACATAAAATCGGTAGACGATTTAAAAACAAAATTAAAAGAATTAAAAGAAGGAGAAACCTTCAAAATGGGGATTAAAAGAGGTGGTAAGTCACAGAGTATTGATATTAAATTCCCTAAAAAATTAAAAACGGCAAATTTGTAATCAAAACAAGTTAAATATTTTTCTCATGTTACATCAGCCACGCTATTCTTAGCGTGGTTTTTTTATAAATAAAGCATAAATCCATATTGGTCACACAGCTTATGGTCTGAGAAAGCTATTTTTGCAACCTATGTCATGGATTGAAAAATACGATGTAGTTATTGGTCTTGAAGTACATGCCCAATTGGCTACTAATACCAAATTATTTTGTGGTGATAGCACCGTATTTGGTGCTGAACCAAATACGCATGTTAGTCCAATTACCCTGGGGCATCCAGGAACCCTTCCTAAAACAAATAGGAAGGCAGTTAACTATGCCATTAGAATGGGATTAGCCTGTTCTTGCGAAATTGAGAAAGACAATTATTTTGCACGAAAAAATTATTTCTACCCAGATCTTCCTAAGGGCTACCAGATTTCACAACACACTACTCCCATTTGTAAAGGAGGAGTAGTACGCATCAAAACTGATGATGGTTCTTTTAGAAATGTGCAATTGAATAGAATTCATTTAGAAGAAGACGCGGGTAAAAGCATACACGATTTAGATGATCTATATACTTGTATCGATTTAAACAGAGCGGGCACTCCACTCATTGAGATAGTTACGGAACCAGATATCTTTTCTGCAGAAGAAGCATATCAATATGTTACAGAAATAAGAAAACTAGTTAGATGGTTGGGTATCTGTGATGGTAATATGGAAGAGGGAAGCTTGCGTTGTGATGCAAATATTTCACTGAAGCCTAAAGGCAGTAATAAATTAGGTACTCGTGTAGAAGTAAAAAATGTAAACAGTATTCGCAATGTAAAAAAAGCGATTGAATTTGAAGTGGAGCGTTTAGCTGCTATTTTAGATGCAGGAAAATCTGTTCAACAACAAACCAGAAGTTTTGATGCTTCAAATGATACCACTTTTGCAATTCGTGATAAAGAAGAAGCAAATGATTACAGATATTTTCCTGATCCCGATTTAGCTCCTTTTCATTTAACGGAAACTTTTATAAATAATATTGCTGCTGAGCTACCTGTTTTACCCAATGAATTACAAGAAAAATATCAAAAAGAATTAGGACTAAGTCCATACGATGCCCATCAATTATCTGAAGAATTAGCTACGTCTAACTATTTTAATTCTGTTACGGAGCTTACTGATAACTACAAAGCAGCTGCCAATTGGATTCTTGGCCCTATAAGACAGTGGTTACACGAACATCATCTTAGTATTGAAGAGCTTACATTAGTTCCAGAAAAATTAGTGGAATTATTAAAATTAGTAGACGCGGGGAAAGTAAACTTTTCTGTTTGTTCCTCTAAAATAATGCCGCTACTAATACAAAACAGTAACTCAACTGCATTAGCCATAGCTGAATCATTAAATTTATTACAGGTAAGTGATACTAGTGAATTAGAAAAATGGATCCAAGAAGTGATCACAAAAATGCCTGATAAAGTAACGGAATATCAGAAGGGCAAAAAAGGTTTGATTGGATTATTTGTGGGTGAAGTAAAAAAATTGAGTAAAGGAAAGGCTGACCCTAAAATAGTTACCGATCTACTGGAAAAAGCATTACAAAAATAAAAATAGACCCTCTTGGGCAAACACTAATTATATGAAAAAAATCCTTTGGCTTTGTTTATTATCAGCCGTTTTATTTTCTTGTACAGAAAAAAAACACGGGCCATTTGTAGTAAGTGGAAGAATTTTAAATACTCCTGAACAAAAAATTTATCTCCAAGAAATTCCATTCGCAGGTGAACAGCCCGTAGTCCTTGACTCTGCTACTTTAAAAAATTCGGGCAGTTTTGAACTTCGCTCTCATGCTAAAGAAGAAGGTCTGTATCGGTTACAATTAGAAAAAGGCCCAGCAGTTTTAGTAGTTAACGATAGTAAAAGCATTCGACTCAAAATTGATATGGCTCATTTTCGTTTGTATGAAGTTGAAGGATCACCTGCCACTGCATCACTTCATGAATTGATGGAAAAGTACCATGCACAAGATTCTATTTTATACAACGCATTTGGAGTTCTAGATAGTTTGCAAAAACAAAAAGCAAGTGATAGCGCATTAACAATTGCGAGTTTAAGGAGAGACAATCAAGTCGCTAGCCTAAATTCTTTTGTAAGTGAATTTATTAAAAAATCACCTAGCCCAGCTGTAAGATATTATGCGATTGGACTTGCATCCAGAACTATGAAAACGGAAGAATTAAAAGCTTTAGCTATACTTTCAGCAGATGCATTTAAAGAGCATGATGGACTTGCAAAATTAAAATCAATGCTTACTGTGCAAGCAGCAAATGCTGCTTCACCCTCTTACGCATTATTACATCAACAAGCACCAGAAATTACCATGCCAGATGCCTCAGGTAAAATGGTTTCCTTGAGTAGTTTCAAAGGCAAATATGTATTAGTAGATTTTTGGGCAAGCTGGTGTGGTCCTTGTAGAAATGAAAACCCAAATGTGGTAGCTGCTTATCAGAAATTCAAGGATAAAAATTTTACAGTACTTGGTGTTTCTTTGGATGAAGGAAAGGAAGAATGGCTTCAGGCGGTGAAAGATGATGGCTTAGCATGGACACAAATAAGCGATTTAAAAAAATGGGAAAGTACCGTAGTGGGTCAATATAAATTTGATGGTATTCCTTTTAATGTATTGATAGATCCAAGTGGTAAGATTATTGCAAGTAGCCTTAGGGGTGCTGATTTAGAAAAGAAATTAACTGAACTTTTGATTAAGAAATAATCAAGCCAATAATTATAAAGTACAAAAAAAGCTATTCCGAAGAATAGCTTTTTTTGTATGAATCCTTAAGCTTTTATGATTTTATTTTGGGAGATGTACTGAGAATTAAAACTGGTAAAAGAACAAGATTGGTAAGAGTTCCAACAACTAATGTCAAAGAAGTTAACCAACCTAACGCATTGGTTCCTCCAAAGTCGCTAAATACAAAAATGATGAAGCCAGCAGTTAATACTAAAGAAGTATAAATAATACTTATGCCAGTATGCTTAATAGTCTGAACCAAAGTAGCAGGAACCTTATTATTAAAATGCGGTAATTCTTGCTTATAGTTGATTAAAAAACGAATGGTAACATCAATTGCTATGCCTAATGCCACACTAAACACTAGTACAGTGGATGGTTTTAATGCAATCCCTGTCCAACCCATTACTCCAGCAGTTATAATAAGTGGAACTAAATTTGGAATCAACGAACAAATCAAGATTCGGAAAGATTTGAATAGATATAACATACAAATAGTGATCAAGAGAAATGCCCAAAATATGCTTTCTTTCAATCCTCTGATAATAAATGAAGTGCCCTCCAAAAAAGTAACACTACTACCAGTAAATGTTACTTTATATTTTGTACTATCAAATATTTTTGCAGACTTAGATTCTAGATCAGCAATCAAAACAGGTAATTTAATACTACCAATATCTTTCATATTCACACTAATTCTAGTAGCTTGTTGATTGGAGTCGACAAACTGACTAACCAATTTCATAAATTCTGATTTAACTTTTTCTTTTGATCGCATCGCAGTTGATAATGATGCTGGAATTTCTAATGGCAATAAATAACTAGCAGTATCTCCACCATAAAATCCTTGGTTGGCAAACTTTAAAGCCTCCACAATACTTAACGGTCGAGCCACTTCTGATTTGGTAGTAACATAATTAGTAAATTCTTCAATATCTAACATGGTCTCCATCTTCAAAGCTCCTCTTGGCTTTTTAGCATCCACTACAATTTCTAAGGGCATCAATCCATTGAACTGATTTTCAAACCACTTGAGATCTGTGTATAATTTGTCTTTTTTAGGCAGGTCGTCCACCACAAATCCTTCACTTTTAATCTTAGTGATTCCGATAACTGAAATAATAGTAACAACTACTGTAATAAAATACACCCACTTAGCATGATGGAAAGTCCAATTTTCAATTTTTACTAAAATATATTCTAAATACTTATTGTCAAGATACCTGATATGCTTTGGTTTTGGAGCAGGCAAATAACTAAGTACGGCAGGTATGAATAATAAAGAAATTAGGAATAATGCCATGATATTGATTCCTGCCACAACCCCGAACTCTTTTAGTATTGCACTTTTCGTGAAAGCAAAAACTGCGAACCCAATAGCTGCAGCGATATTACAGAACAGCGTAACAATACCCATTCTTCCAACCATTGAAACCAGGGCTTTGTCTTTGTCTGGTATTTCTTTATACGTAGTATGATATTTATTTAAAAAATAAATGCAGTTAGGAATACCTATAACTACTACTAATATTGGAATCAAAGCAGTTAATAAAGTAATCTGATAGCCACATAAAACAATTGTTCCCAGACTCCATATCACACCCATACCTACTACTAACAAACTCATGATAACCGCACTGATAGATCTAAAGAAAAGAAACAAAGTCAATGCTGAAAGCAGAAAGGAGGCTAACAAAAATGTATTCATTTCGTCCTTGATTCTGTTCGCCATCACTGTGCGGATAAAAGGCATTCCACTTTTATATACTTCAATCTGTTGCTTGTTTTCGAATTCACCCACCACTTTGAGAATATGACTAATTAAACGGGTGCGGCTTTTGCTATTGATAGTATCCTTATTCAGACTAATCCCCAACAGATAAGCATTCGTATTAGGATTATATAAAAGTGTTTTGTAAAAAGGTAATCCCTGAAATTTAATTCTTGCGCTATCTAAATCTGCTTGATTGGAATAGGGATAATGAAACAACTTAATTGGTCCAAATTTTCCAGTTACAGAGTCATTCCCTAACGTTACTACTTCCGGAATACTCAATATACCTGTAACCCCATCAATAGCTCTTAACCGATGATGCAATTCACCCACCGAATTAAAAAACTCTTTATTAAAAAACTTATCCGACTGCACCCCAATAACCATCGTGTTGCCATCAGCACCGAATTTTTTTACAAAAGCTCTAAAATCAATAAATTTGGGATTATCGGTTGGTACTGCTTTAGTAAAATCGTAACTAAGTTGAATTTTGGATGCATAAAATCCCATCACCGATGTGGCTGCCAATAAAAACAATAAAGCTCCTAAGCGATTTTTTAAAATAAATTTTCCAAGACTATACCACATAAGCAAATTAATTGAACGCAAAGAAACGGATATTTCTTGGTTTGAACAGCCGGAATTAGTCTACTATATTAAAAGATTATTATAAATAATTATTAAATTTTAGCAGTCCATTATTTACATAATAAACCAATAAGCCAATAACTGACAGCATACACCTACTGCCAACCCGCTATAAATTTCTTTGTTGGTATGGTCACTAACCAAAAAACGACTGCTACAAACTATCCCTGTCAATAAAATACAAATGCCAATTACGCCGCCATAATTCAAGTGATAATAAATAGAGAATAAAATAATGGCTGTGGTTGCACCGCCTACCCCCATTGCGTGTAAACTAATTTTGAAATAATTATTCAATATCAATCCAAAGACTGTGGCAATAAATATTCCCAAGAAAAAAAAGCGTAACACGATTGGTTGATCTTGAAAATTGCGGCTTAAATAATACATCCACCAATAAAAAAACATAGAGATTACATAAGGAACTATACGTTCTTTCTGTGTTCTAAGAAATATACTTTCACTAAATTTTAAACGCCATAATAGAAAAACAGCAAAAGCTGGGAAAAAAGCAGTTAACCAAAAAACACCAAATAAACGCATTTGCAATTGCCAATCTGTTATGTCTGCAAACTCGTAAGGAAATGCTTTCAATAAAAAAAGAAATACATAGGTTGGAATAAACAAAGGATGAAAAACATAAGAAACAATAGAAGCTAACCCTTTTATTATTTGGCTAACTACTTTATTTAAAGTGTTTTTTTTATTTTCTATTTGAATAGATTTTTCCTGACTCATTATAACTCTTTACGTAGCCTTGCAACAGGCACATTTAATTGTTCCCGATATTTTGCTACCGTTCTTCTGGCGATATTATATCCCTTCCCTTGTAACATATCTGTCAAAATCTCATCACTTAGTGGCTTACGTTTGTCTTCCCCTTCAATAATATCATTAAGAATTTTCTTCACCTCTCTTGTACTTACTTCTTCCCCACTATCGGTACTTAAAGATTCACTAAAGAAAAATTTCAATCGATACGTTCCAAATTCTGTCTGTACAAATTTGCTATTTGCAACCCTACTTACGGTAGATATATCTAATCCAGTAATCTCAGCAATATCTTTGAGAATCATTGGGCGCATATTAGTTTCATCACCTGTTAAAAAGAATTCTTCTTGGTGACTAATTATTGCACTCATCGTATTAATCAAAGTTTCTTGCCTTTGCTTTATCATATCGATGAACCATTTTGCAGAATCAATTTTTTGTTTGATAAATAACACCGCTTCTTTCTGACGTTTATCTTTCTTACTTCCCTTTTCATAGTCTTTTAGCATATCTCGATAACCCTCACTAATACGCAGATCTGGGGCATTTCGCGCATTTAAACTCAATTCTAACCTGCCATTATTGTTGATAATATAAAAGTCAGGAATAATATAACTTTCAGCCTTATTAATCTCTCCAATATTACCACCAGGTTTCGGATTTAATTTTATGATCTGATTGATCACCTCCTTTATTTGCTCGTCGTTTAAATTTAAATTGTGCTGAATTTTTTCATAATGTTTTTTAGTGAACTCTTCAAAATATTTGCTCAATATTTGAATGGCAAGGGCTACACTTTTACCTTCTCCTAATTTTCTTTTCAATTGTAACAACAGGCATTCCTGTAAATTTCTGGCACAAATTCCAGCTGGATCAAATTGTTGAATCTGTTCGAGCAGTTCTTCAATTTCCTTTTCCTCAACCACCATACTTTGTCGAAATGCAAGATCATCTGCAATGGAAGATAACTCTCTTCTCAAATAACCATCATCATCCAAACTACCTACTATTTGCTCAGCGATCTTAAATCTTCTTTCATCAAGTTCAAGCATGCCCAATTGATCCACCACTAAATCATGAAAAGTAGTTTCCACTCTAATTGGCATCACTTTCTGATCATCCATTTCAGGATAATTATCATCCCGTGTTTTATAGTCGGCTATCTCTCCATCGTCGTCAACAATATATTCAGTCATGTCTGCATTCTCATAATCGTCTTCACTTCCATCTATTGGTTCATCATCCATAGAATCATCAATCGAATCCTGTGAGTCTTCTCCAAATTCATCATCACTCCCTTCTTCATCCATTTCCAATGCTGGATTCTCTTCTAATTCTTCTTTAACCCTTTCTTCCAAATTAGCAGTAGGAATCTGCAACAACTTCATTAACTGAATCTGTTGTGGAGATAGCTTTTGTAATAATTTCTGTTGAAGCGATTGACTTAATGACATACAGTTTAAGACTTTCCAATAACTTTTCTAATAGCCGCAGCTAATTTTTCTCCTTTATCTTTAATCTGTTCATCAGTCCATAATAAACTAATGGCAGTTGAGATACAACGTCCCATAATTGCATCGCTTGCGGGAAATTGAGTTTGTTGCAAAGCCAATAAGTGCTCCTTCTGAATGGCAGAAGCAGGATTTAAAGTCACCGCATTTTTTAAGTGATCCCATTTACTGATATAGTGCCAGTTATTGACGAACCAATAAAAATTACCCGCAAGTATACCTTGTTCTTTCAATTCAGCAACAAGCGTCTTCGTAAGTCCTTCAGTTGGTAAAAACCAACTTAAAAAAGAACAGCTATCACCCGCTTCATCAGGTATTTTACGAAAACTCACTTCAGGAATAGCTTCTAAATAAGCACGCAGGGCTTTGTTATTTCTTCTTTGAATAGCAAGAAAATTATCTAGCTTTCTAATCTGTGCTAAACCAACTGCAGCATGTAATTCACTGATTCTAAAATTATATCCAATAAAGGGATGCAGATCTGCTCCTCTATCAACACCTAAATGATCGTGTCCATGATCTGTATAACCATCACTCTTCACAAATACATCCTTATTATTTGTCATCACAACCCCTCCTTCCGCACAAGTAATGGTTTTTACAAAGTCAAAAGAAAAAGTACCTGCATCTCCAATAGTTCCTAAAGATTTCCCTTTATAAGAACCGCCAATTGACTGACAGGCATCTTCCAATAAAATTAACTGATGTTCTGAGCAAATTGCTTTTAATGCATCCAGATCAGCCATACTTCCACACATATGTACAGGCATCACACACTTTGTTCTTGGAGTGATAGCCGCTTTTACAGCTGCTGGATTCAAGGTTAATGTATCATCAATATCTACTAAAATCGGAACAGCTCCTACACTTAAAACTGCTTCAAAGGACGCTACAAATGTGAAACAAGGCATAATTACTTCATCACCAGCACCAATACCTAATGCAGACATGGCAGTGGTTAGAGCAGCTGTGCCGCTACTTGTTAGATGCGCATAATTGCATCCAAAGACTTCTGTAATGGCTTTTTCAAGCTCTAAGGCTTTCCAAATACCCTTTCTTGGACCATCAAATCCATAACGCATCAGGATCCCTGTTTCCAAAACATCATTAACTTCTTTTCGTTCTTCGGCACCAAATAGTTCAAAACCTGGCATATGGTTAATTTGATTTTTTTCTAATAAGCCAAAGGTAGAAAAATAATATTTGCTATCTGCTTTAGAAGCTAATACAAAAGTTAAAATGATTGCAGAAGGACTAACAAAAACTGCTTTCAATTAACTTTGCCCTATGAAACCTACTATTTTTTATTGTTATGATGCTTATTGTGGATGGTGCTATGGTTTTAGTCCTGTGATAAAAAAATTAGCTGAAACATATGGAAACCTTATACCATTTGAAGTACTTTCTGGTGGTATGATAACGCCTGAAAAACCAGTACCCATAAGTGTTACAGCTAGTTTTATTGATAAAGCATATCCAACTGTAGAAGCAACAACAGGAATAAAATTCGGTGCCGACTATTTGTGGCATATAAAAAATCCAGATCTAAGCGATTGGTTCCCGAACTCAGAAATGCCGGCAATTGCTCTATGTATTTTTAAAGAATTATATCCTAATAGACAGGTTGAGTTTGCTTCTGATTTACAATATGCGCTCCATTTTGAAGGAAGAGATTTAACCGACAAAGAAGCATATCGACACCTTTTAGAAAAATACAGCATCAATGAGGAAATGTTTTATGACAAACTAGCCAGCGATGTTTTTAAAGAGCAAGCACACTATGAGTTTCAACTTTGCAAGCAATTGCAGGTAACCGGATTCCCTTGTGTCTTGATTCAAGTATCTGAAACAAAATTTCATTTATTAGCTAGGGGATTTACCAATTATGAAGACTTAACAGCCAGGCTAGATGCAGTTTTAAAAGATCTAACCACCTGATTTTGAATAATAAGTTAGATAAAAAAGTTGATGAAAACATAGTAAAATGGTAGATCGCTCTTTTTATCTTTACTTTGCAACTCTTAAATATTGAACTAATGCAGTATAGTAAATTGATTTCTATTACCGGAATGTCCGGTTTGTTTGAACTAGTTGGTAGTAAAACCGATGGAGCCATTGTAAAATCGCTCGACGATAAAACCACAAAATTTGTAAGTAGTCGTGTTCATAATTTTTCACATTTGGAAAGCATTGAAGTGTATACCGTTCGTGAAAATGTGAATCTTGTTGAAGTATTTCAGGCAATGAACAATAGTTCAGAAACTGTACCTTCAGACAAAGATGCTGCTGCAGTGAAATCTTATTTCTCAAAAGTATACGCGGATATTGATTTTGAAAGGGTTTACTCGAGTGATATGAAGAAAATGGTGAAGTGGTTTGTAATATTAAAAGCTAATGAAGTTGATTTTAAATTAACTGAAGCTGAAGACGAAACTGATGCTACCCAAGCTTAATTGCACTTCCAAGAATAAAAGCCGAAGCAAACAATGCTTCGGCTTTTTTATTTTGATTATCTTGTTGACCGAATTTTTCCATATGAAGAAATTACTCCTGTCCAGCTCCATTTTTTTCTGTGTTTTATTACACATGAGTTCCTTCGCACAGACTTTCTACATGCAAACTCCTGCTGCAAAACGTTGGGTAAATAAAAAATTTAGAAAGCTTTCTGATGATCAAAAAATAGCGCAATTGATGATTATTCGTGCACATAGTAATTTAGGGCCAGATCATGTAGCTGAAGTAGTTGAACAAATAAAAAAATATAATGTGGGAGGCCTCTGCTTTTTCCAAGGCGGACCAATTCGTCAGGCAATCCTTACAAATTATTATCAAAAAATTGCTAAAACCCCATTAATGATTTCTATAGATGGGGAATGGGGTTTGGGGATGCGATTGGACAGTGTTATTAATTATCCCAGACAATTAATGATGGGTGCAGTACCAGATGCAAATTTGATTTATGAATTTGGAGAAGCCGTTGGTGAGCAATGTAAACGCTTAGGCATTCAAGTGAATTTTGCACCAGATGTGGATGTAAATAATAATTCTATGAATCCGGTTATTAACGATCGGAGTTTTGGCGAAGACAAATACAAAGTTGCTTTATACGGAATAGCCTATATGAAAGGAATGGAACAATCTAGGGTTCTTGCATCTGCTAAGCATTTTCCTGGGCATGGAGATGTTGCAGTTGATTCACATAAAGACCTTCCTGTTATTTATAAAACAAGACCACAATTAGATGATTTGGAATTATATCCATTTAGAGAAATAATTAAAGCTGGTGTTGGAAGTATTATGGTAGCGCATTTATCTGTTCCTGCAATAGATACCACAACAAATCTTCCTACCAGTTTATCAGCTAAAACTGTAAATGGTTTACTGAAAACAGAATTAGGATACAAAGGCCTCATTTTTACAGATGCTTTAGAAATGCAAGGCGTTGCTAAATATTTTCCGAAAGGTGAAATTTCCGCAAGATCATTAATTGCCGGAAACGATTTGTTGTGTTTACCTGGTGATGTTCCCGGAAGCATAGCAGCTGTGAAACAGGCAATCGCTGATGGAAAATTAAGCTGGGATGATATCAATGAAAAAGTAAAAAAAGTATTACTAGTAAAATATAATTTAGGATTAAATCATTTGAAGAAAATTGATACTACAAACCTACTGAACGATTTGAATGAAAAAACAAATCATATTAAAGAACTTCTTGCAAAAAACGCAATTTCTTTATTAAAAAGATCATCTACTTCTCTTTTGCCTTTGAGTTCAAAAAAAGTTGCCTATTTAGGGATTGGTATTGATAAAAGTAATGAGTTTGCAACTAGACTATTACTCGACTTCAAAGCTGATGTGCTTCTTTTCAGTAATAAAGATTCATTCACAAAGATTGATAGCCTTATGCAAGTCCTTGCTACTTATGATGCTGTAGTTATAGGCCTTCACAACTATAGTCGCAGACCGGCAAATAATTTTGGGCTTTCAGATAATACTATTGATTTATTAAAAAAAGTTCAACAATTCAATTGCATCAATTTTGTATTTGGCAATCCTTATGCCTTAAAATATCTATGCAATGCTAAAAATCTAGTGGCTTGTTATGAAGATGATTTAATTACACAAGATGCAGCAGCAGATTTATTGAAAGGTAAATTTGATGCCAAAGGAAAACTTCCAGTTACTGTTTGTGAGGAATTAAAAGTAGGTGATGGAATAGTTTATAATCAATTCTTACCAAATACAAATCCTGCAGCAGTTGGATTAAACGAAGATATTTTGAAAAAGATTGATTCAATTGCTTACAATGGTATTGCAAAAGCAGCAATGCCAGGGTGTGTAGTACTTGTTGCCAAAGATGGTAAAATCGCATATAATAAAGCTTTCGGTTTTACAAATTTTGATAACAAAGAATCTATTAATAAGGATATGATTTATGATCTCGCTTCTGTTACAAAGGTTTCGGCCACAACAGTTTCTATCATGAAATTATATGAAGAAGGAAAAATTGATTTACAGAAAACTTTAGGAGATTATCTTCCATGGGTTAAAGGAAGCGATAAAGCTCCTATAAAACTCAAAGATGTTTTATTACATCAGGCCGGATTAAACCCTTTTATCCCATTTTATAGAGACGTGATAGATACCGTTACTGGAATTCCTAACCCGGCTTACTTTAGCCGGGTTAAAGATGCAACTCATCAGTTTAGAGCTGCTGAAGACTTATATGTTCGGAACGATTATGAAGATAGTTTGTATCACAGAATTGTTACCAGTAAACTAATGCCTTCTGGCCATTATATTTATAGCGATAATGATTTCATATTTCTTGGTAAAATCGTTGAAGCAGTTAGTGGTGTTACTTTGAACGAATACGCAAGAATTAATTTCTATGAACCCCTTCAAATGACAACCACTGGTTTTAAACCAAGGGAAAGATTTCCCTTAGGAAATATTGTTCCAACAGAAGAAGAAAAACATTTCCGTCAACAATTAATCCGTGGAGATGTACACGACGAAGGAGCAGCAATGTTTGGAGGTGTTGCGGGTCATGCCGGACTTTTCAGTAATGCATATGACTTAGCTAAACTTTATCAAATGCTTTTAAACGGAGGCGAGTTGAACGGCATTAGACTTTTGAAAAAAGAAACAATTGATTTATTTACTGCCTATAATAGTGAAATAAGTCGCCGAGGCTTGGGATTTGACAAACCTGAAAAAGACAATTCTACCAGAAAAGATCCTTATCCAAGTGCAAGTGTATCGCCGGAAACTTTCGGACATACTGGTTTTACTGGTACCTGTGTTTGGGTTGACCCTAAGCAGAAATTGATTTATATATTTTTATCAAATCGAGTAACCCCTACAAGAAATAATAATAAATTGAGCCAAATGAATATACGACCAACCATTCAGGAAGCCGTTTATCAGTCAATTTTGAAGTAAATACAATTGCAGTAGGGCATTTGGCATGATACTGTAACTTAGCTATACAATTTGTTCAAATGAAAAATATGCAAGCTCCTTTTCGTTTTTTTCTAGGATTCATTTTAATTATTAGTTTATTAACCTCATGTAATACCCCATCCCCAAATGAGGCAAAATATATTCCTAAAGATGCCAGTGCAGTTTTAGTGATTGATCCCAAAAATCTCCATGATAAGTTAGAGAAATCTGGCATTAATATGGACACTTTGATTAATAGATTATTTCAGAGAAATGCTGTAGATACTGCAGATAGAAAACATTTTTATGAGATCAAAGATGATGCAGGCATAAACTGGGAGAGCAAAATATTCTTCTTTGGATTACAAAGTACAGATCAAACAAATGCCTCTGTAATAAATTTAATGGCCGGAATTTCCGATGCAACAAAATTTGAATCTTTTCTAAAAAAACAATCCTTCTTTGTAAATAAATCAGTACAAAAGGAAAAAGGCTTTTCATACATTCTTATCAATAATGAATCAATGATTTCTTGGAATGAAAGTATTGCTATTGGAAGCTCTTATCAAAATAAAATAAAACCAATTTATGATACAGTGGCAATGAAGTTCATTGTACCTGAAAAAGCAACCAATGAAAAAGAAATGAAGGCTGAAGTATACAAATACTTTAACCAAAAAGAATCTGAATCATTAAGTAGTGTAGATGCATTTGGCAAAATGTTCCAATCTAAATCTGATGGTTATGCATTTAGCAGCACGAATCGATATTTAAGCATACTAGGTAGCATGCCTTTGCAACTCCCGAAATTAGAAGAATTAGTTAAGGACAATTATATTGCTTCTACACTAAGTTTTGAAGATGGAAAAATTGTAGCAACTGCAACTACTTATACGAATCCTTTTTTAAGCAGTATTTTAAAAAGATATGCAGGACCTACAGTTAATCTTTCATTAATAGAAAACTATCCATCAGAAAATATCAATATGATTATGATGGCTTCCTTTAATCCAGAAATATTTGGTGGGGTATTAAAGCAACTGGAAGTAGAAGGACTAGTCAATAATTTTATAGAAAAAACTGGTTTTACTAGTCAGGAATTATACAAGACATTAAAAGGAGATATTGCTGTAGTTGTATCAGATTTGCAAATGCCTTCAAAAGATTTAAAAGTTAAAAACGATTCCACACTAACATTTGAAAGGAAACCATTGGGTAAGATGATTTTCAATGCTCCTATCGGGGATCCAGTTGCTTTTGCAAAAATCATGAATAAGGCTGTTGAGCTAGGCTATTTTTCAAAAAACGGATCTATTTATAGCGCAGGCAAATTAATGAGTTTCATGGGTATGTATATGCGTGCGGACGATAAGAATTTAATCATCGCAAGTGACTCATTGACTTATGTGCAATATATTTCTAATAAAAATAAAGCTGTTATTAGCAATGATGCATTGAATATGTTGAAAGGAAAATCAGCTATCGCTTACATTGATATAACGAACACTATTAAAGGATTTTTAAATAATCAAAATGGGGATTATAAAAATTCGTTAGTAACAGCAAAAGAAACTTTCAAGGACCTTATTATCAGTACAGATAATTTTGATGGAAATTCTTTAAAAGGAAAATTTGAAATAAGATTAAATAATGAAAAGCAAAATAGCCTAGTAACTCTTACCAGTCTATTCACAGATATAGCAGTAGATATGCGAATGGCATCAAAGAAAGTATCAGAAAATGAAGAGAAAATATTCCCAACTGGCATACCTGGAATTATAAGAACTAATTAATCTAGTAATAGATCAAAATGAAGCTTCATCTAGAACAGTTAGTGCCCTATTCCTTAAAAGATAAAATAACTTCAGGCAATTCTGATATTTGGAATCAAGCAATCACTTTTAACGATTCTGAATTAATAAAAATAGAAGCCCCAAGTGGAACCGGGAAAACTACTCTAACTCATATACTTTACAAAGTAAGAACTGATTATAGTGGTAGTATTAAATATGACAATATTGATCTAAGTAAATGCGATGTGGATACATTAGCCGACTTAAGGCAAAATCATGTTAGTATAGTATTTCAAGATCACAGATTATTTCCTGATCTATCTGCTGGAGAAAATATTGAAATTAAAAGATTATTGACTCCTCAGTTTTCAACAAAAGAAATAATCGTTGAGATGGCTGATCAGTTAGGCGTTTCCTCGATTTTGGATCGTAAAGTACGTTTTTGCAGTTTAGGGGAACAACAACGTATAGCAATTATAAGAGCATTGATGCAACCATTTAATTGGTTAATACTTGACGAGCCTTTTAGTCATTTGGATCAAAAAAATATCATTCGTGCTGTATCATTAATAGGTACTGAATGCAAGAAAAGAAATGCAGGTTTGATTATAATGGGACTAAATAAGGATCATTATTTTAATTATAATAGAGAACTTATTTTATAACCCTAATTGCAGTAATCGGATGCTTAATCAATTACTAAAAAAACTTATCAAAAACTCTGCAGGTCATGCAAAATTTGCATTGGCAGTAATTGGTTTATCTGTAGCGACTCTTCTCATTCTTTCTGCTGTTCAATTACAATCAAATTATCATGAATTATTGAATGGCAAAAAAAATCAAGATAGTATTGCTAACTTTTTAGTGGTGAATAAATCATTAACAGATCAAAATGTTGGCGCTAGCAGTTTATCCGCATCGCAACTAAATGATTTACAAAAGCAGCCATTTACTGAATCCATTGGAACATTAACTGCTTCGAGGTATAAAGCATCTATCCAAAGCAATAGTTCGCTTTTCCCTTTTTATACAGATATAGCTTTTGAAAGTGTTCCCGCAGAATTTATAGACGTGAGTACGAAAGATTGGCATTGGGATGAACATTCCAGCTTTCTACCCATAATAGTTCCCAACCAATTTTTAGACTTTTATAATTTTCAATATTCGTTTTCGCAAAATTTACCACAGCTTACTCCTCAGGTTGTAAAAATGGTTTCTTTCAAAGTTACGTTGCAAGGTTCAGGACAGACTTTTAGCCTTAATGGAAGAGTAGTTGGATTTAGTAATCGCATTTCATCGATGCTAGTTCCTCAGAACTTTATGGATTGGGCTAATACAAGATTTTCTACTACTAACTCTTTTCAGCAACCATCTCGAGTGATCATTAAAACAAAGGATCCTGGTAATCCAGCATTAACTAATTATTTAAAAAAAGAAGGACTGATAACTGACCTAGATAAAACAAGATTTAGTCGTTACAGACAGGTTGTCGATTTTGTAGTTAATATTGCAAGCATTACAGGCATACTTATGTTCACTTTTGCCTTACTAATTTTTTCTTTGTTCATTCAATTAACCATCTCTTCATGCAAAGAGGAAATTGAATTACTAATATTAATTGGTAATTCCCCAAAGAGTATTGGAAGGTTTCTGATGAACCGATTTTTCCCGCCGAATGTATTTATAGTTCTTATGGGATTACTTGTGATAACAATTGCTCAATATTTTTTAGCAGACTATCTTATTGAAAAACAAATTATACTTAACTCATTAGTCTCCAGTATTACTATTTTAGCTGCAATTTTGCTTTTGATTGTACTAGCAATAGTAAATTATTATACTATTCAAAAGTATCTACGATTACAACAACGAACTAAGTAATTAAGCTTTAAGAATTCCTTCTACAAATTCAATTGACAAAGGTTTTGTAATATAATCGATTACAAAATCATAACTACGTGCACGATCTCTATCTTCATTATCAATAGAAGAAGAAAGCATCACAACTTTTGATTTGTGAGCATAATTAGCATATTTATTCAGGAATTCCCAGCCACTCATTTCAGGAAAATTAATATCAAGAATAATAAGATAGTCTTCCCCTTCTTCATCATGCGCTTGAAGAAATTTGAGCGCGTCTTCTGCTGTCGTAAAAATTTCGATTGGCATATCCTTAATAGCTACTTGAATAATTTTCTTATTCAGCATATTAGTTAATGCATCATCGTCTACTAATAAAACTTTCTTATACTTAGCAACCAAACCAGAACTTTCAAAATAGGAGTCGTTTTGATTGAAAGATAATTTGTGGTTTATTTTGAAGATCGTGCTATTGATGATTTGAATAGACTGTTTGGCTTCGAGTAAAAGTAGTTGACGTTCTTTGTCATCAATGAATTGATTGTCGATTAATTGAATAATTGACTGGATTTTTGCATACTCATGTCGCAATTCATGAGAAGTAATAAAAGATAATTCTTTCAGCGTATTAATGCTTCGTTGTTTGTGCATTTCATACTTTACTTTCTCAGACATATCTTGAGCAATACATAAAACTTGTTCTACTTCTGTGCCATGTTTTTTAAATATAGAAACGGTGGTTTGATAATGCGTATAAGTTCCTTTTGTATTCTTAATACGTGCTTCTACTGTTATTTTTTCCTTTGATTTTAATTTTTTAATACTTTCAAAAGCATCTATAACCAACGCCTGATCGTCTAAATGCACGATCGACTTAAAATTAGAACCATCAACATGGTCCATTGAAAGATTGTTATATATAAGAAGTGCATCAAATAATGGATTTCGTATTATAATTTTTTTCTCTTTCAAATCATATACAAATACCAAATCTTCCAGGCCCCTGAATACAGTTTCCAGCAAATTTGCCTTTTCTTCTACACTATAATCGTCATTCAAAAAAATAGAATTCATTTCAAGAGCTTTTAAAAAATCGGGGGTTAAATCGTGTTTCTTTTACATTAACTCAAAAATAGGTCATGTTATTATATAGACTACAGTAAAAACACCCAAATTTAACGCGTGTTTTACACGGGGAAAATAGTCAATGTTTTTTGTTATTTCGTCAAATACTATAAAAAATAAGTGTAAAACCTCGTTTCGTAACGGTGAAAACACCGAATTTTTTCTAGGTAAAAAAATATAACTTATTGAATTTCAGCTTATTGATTTATTTCACACAATAAGAAGTGATTTTTAGGCGTTTATAGTGATTCGAGACATATTAATTTAGCTAACAATTCAAACGTAAGATTATGAAAAAATTATCCTTATTAGGCAATTTGGCCTTGGTGATCGGACTAACGATTTTAGTCTCTTCTTGCCAAAAACAACAAGATGCGGTTACTACGACTGCAACAACTGCAACTGATGCAGCTGTTATTAAAACGGTTTCTGGAGATGGTTATTCAGGAAAAATAACTAGTTCAGAGGCTGACGAAATGGCTAAGACTTTCAAATCTAAAGCCCAAAGTGGTTCTACGGAATATGTAGAATTTAACATTAAAGACCTTCAAGCTTATCTAGCTTCTATTCAAACTAAATATAAGTCTGATAAAGTCTATGTAAATTTTGCGATATATGATGCTACTACAGCTCCTGATCCGAGTTTAAGTGGCAGACAAACTGTTTACTTTAGCGGAAACAATTTGTCAGGCTCAAATAGCGGAAATCCTCGTACTGGATTCGGAGTTAGAGTTCTTATGGATTACATGAATCATGGCAATATCTATCCATAACCTTTAATTAACTGAATGACTGTTGCATTTCTTTTTGAATTAATATCCCTATTTACTGCAATATTCTGTTATAAAGATTTAAAAGCAACAAAAATGGTATTTTTCATACCATTTTTGTTGCTTACTTGCGTAATAGAATTTATAGGTTATCTGTCTATATTATATGCAGTTAGGGAACAGAATTATTGGATTTACAATGTTTTTACAACATGCGAGTTTACATTTTATGCCTATTTATTTATGCATAACTTTAAATTGCCATTTTTAAGAAAAGTTGCCTTCTTTTTTATCCCTTTAATCATTGTTTTTTCAATTACTAATTTTATTTTTCTTCAAGGCACAGACCATTTTCACACCTACACCATTTTATTTGGTTCATTTTTTATTGTGCTTTTTTGTTGTTGTTACTTTTACGAGTGGATTCTACCTGAACAAATTAATCAGAATCTTCTAAAACAACCTTTTTTTTGGGTTTGTGTAGGATTACTGTTATTTTACCTAGGTTCTGTAATTATTAATGCTCTATTTGAATATTTGCGTAGTAGCGATATGGAAAAAGAAGGCAGGCATATTTATGGTTTAATCAATAGGAGTTTAATTGTAATTTTATATTCTTCTTTCAGTATATCATTCATTTTATGCCGAAACAACAGGAAGATTTCCTCATTACCATCGTAATTGCTTCAGTATTCTTTGTACTGATTGGGATATTTTTAATGATATTAGTTTTCTACTTTTTACGCAGACAGCGAAAAAATAGAATGGAAAAAGAGGATATGCGTAATCGCTTTGAGCAAACGTTACTCAATACTCAGCTCGAAATCCAAGAACATACTTTCAATTATATTAGCCAGGAAATACATGATAATATTGGACAGATCCTTAGTCTTGTTCGTATTAATATGAATGTACTTTCAGAAAAATTCGGAGAAGACAATTTCGACACGACAGACGAATTACTAGGAAAAGCAATTCGAGATCTAAGAAATCTTAGTCATAATCTAAATAGCAACCGCTTAAAAGAGATCGGAATTGTAGAAGGCCTCCGCTCCCTTATTATTCAACTCGATAAAACCGAGAAATATACCACTGAATTTATTTCTCCTGAAAATGCATTATCTTTTATGAATAACGATCATTGTCTCATTCTATATAGAATGGTTCAGGAGGTAATTCACAATATTCTCAAACACGCGAATGCTACCCATATCGTTCTTGAGATTAAGCCCAAAGGAAATATTTCCTATTTTGTAACAATTACAGATAATGGCAAGGGTTTTGATATGAAAGCTTTACAAGGTCAGAATACTGGAATTGGCTTACAAAATATTTTTTCAAGGGCAAAACTAATAAATGCCACGGTTAAAGTAAATAGTAAGGAAGGTGAAGGAACTTCCATTATTTTTGAGATAACAAATCAAAAGAGCATTAAATGACCACCACTATTGCATTAGTAGACGATCACGAATTACTCCGATCTGGCCTAGCAGCCATTGTAAATTCCATTGAAGGGTATCGAGTTATATTAGAAGCAGATAATGGTCAGGTATTAATTCAAAATCTGAAAAACAAACCAGCACCAGATATTATATTACTTGATATCACAATGCCTGTAATGGATGGATATGAAACAGCTTCATGGATTAAAGCAAATCTACCAGATACCAAAGTGCTCGTTTTAAGTATGTTAGAAAACGACGGTGCTATTATAAGGATGCTGAAACATGGTGCCAGAGGTTACATTTTAAAAGATAGTAACCCAAAGATTTTCCGTAAAGCCTTAAACAGTATTCGTGATTCTGGCTATTTCATCAATGAGCTAGTTAGTAATAAATTGATGCATTATATTAATCAAGAAGATTCATTGGATGCACAAGTAATGCCAATACAAACCTTGTCAGAGAACGAATTGACCTTCTTAAAATGGATTTGTACTGATAAGACTTATAAAGAAATTGCGGATGAAATGAATTTGAGTCCCCGTACTATTGATACATATCGAGATAATTTATTCAAGAAACTCCAAATAAAAACAAGAACAGGCTTAGCCATTTTTGCTATCAAAAACGGAATAATTGATATTTAGGACAATAACGATTCAATAAACTCGAAAGTTAAGGGTTTACACATGTATTGTATTACACTTATATAAGCTTCTGCCTTTACTCTATCACTAGGAACTATTGAAGAAGATAGCATAATTATTTTTGATTGAATTATGAATTCATTATATGATTTCATAAAATCCCACCCATTTTTTCCTGGAAAATTAATGTCTAAGAAAATAAGATAATCTCCCTGCTTATCTTCATTTTGCAACCATTCAAGCGCTTCTTCAACAGATAGAAAAACTACAACCTCACATTGAGGTTGAACAGATTTAATAATTTTTTCATTTAGAATATTAGTTAACATATCGTCATCAACTAATATAATTTTTGAAAATGCATTGGAACTTGTAACCAAATCCTTCCCTTTTAATTGTTCCTGTATTGTATGCACTTTACACATCACTTGTACAGGTTTCATTTCTGATCTATCAAAAAGCGACATCTCAATTTGATAAAGTCCAAAATCCTCTTTCTTATTTTTTATATGTAAATCACGTACTACAAGATCTCGATCTTCTAATCGATTTATCTTTTCTGATAGTTGCATAAAAGCAGGTAAATTGTTCAAACTCAATTTTGATTTTATTGCATCAAAAAAATTAGTAGAAGATAATATCGAATCCCAATGGGAAAGTTGATTGAATGAATTGTTGTGAAATATAACTTTATAACTATTTAACTCGAATACAAAAATTAAATCCTCTAAACTGCTTAACACTTTATCTAGAAAACGCTCCTTTTCTTCAAGGCTGAAATCATATAAAAAAAATTGTGTTTTTATCATATTTCTTACAGTTTTTCTAATTTAATTTTAATCAACAGTTGTTTTAATTTATAGTTCAAAAAAAATAAAAAAACCCCTCCTAGAAAGGAAGGGAATATAAATTTGATGGGGAGCACCCCTAATTGCTACACCATCAATTTACTGGGGTTAGACTCGATGAGTTAATTGGTTAGCTTCCCAGTAACTTCAACTATTCAGTAAATGAGCCCAACAACCAGCAATAATCTGAAATAACCATGGTTTCTATTTTCCGGTTATTAAATTCACAAATGAGCAATTTGTGAAGTAATAAAATCTTAAAAAATGGGGTTCAAAATGTTTTTAAATCCATTGCCCAAACCCATTTTGAGCTTATATAATAATGCTAATAACAAATTTTGTTTTTAATAGGTCCTAATTATATACCAAAAATCAAACATTTAATATGCTAATTATGTAACATTAATCTTGAATCTCTTGTAGGTGTATTGCTACAAAAAGTCCAATAATTGCAGTATTCACTTAACTTTAGACTATGTTTTATATGCGGAAATATAGGAATTTGTTGAGATCTCGATGCTGCCTTTTGGATAGAATAAACAGCATTTATCTTTTTCTGATATGTATAAGTTTTGGGAATCTGCTTCATGCTCAAAATCGATTACAACCCATAGGAAATTGGCGGGAGCATTTACCCTATCAGCATTGTATACAAGTAGCTTCAGGGGATAAAATTTATACAGCCACTGATGAGGCTGTTTTTTCTGTTGAAAATAATCAAATTAATAGGTATACAAAAATTACTGGTTTAAATGATATCGGGATTTCTGCAATCTCTTGGGATTCTACAACTGTCCAATTAGTAATTGCTTACACTAATAGTAATGTTGATATACTGAAGGGTTCTCTCGTGAAAAATTTAGGCGACATTAAAAGATCAACTATCACTGCTAATAAAACGATCAATCAAATTTATTGCTACAATGGCCTCGCTTATTTATCTGCAGGATTAGGAGTAATTGTAGCCGACTTAACTAAATATGAAATAAAAGATACTTGGTACCTAGGAAACAATGGCAGTCAAGTAAAAGTTAATGGTTTCAATAAAGATGCACAATATTTTTATGCAGCAACAGAGGAGGGATTAAAGAAAGCAAATCAACAATCATCCAGTCTTTCAAGTCCAAATTCATGGCAAAACATAAGTGGTATAGCAGGCTTAAGTTATGGCCCTATAAATAATATTGTTACGATCAATAATCATATCGTTGTTCAAAAAAATGATAGCTTATTAATTCAAAATAATTCTATATGGACACTTCTATATACCGATACCAGTTGGCCGATTATCAATTTAAATAGTAATGGCAACGAATTAGAAATTACACAAAGAAAAAGCGATGGGAGTTCACGAGTATTAATCCTGGATGACAAAGGCAATATCAATCAAACATATTCAAAAGCCGGAGTCATTTCATTTCCTAAAAACGCTTTAAAAGTTGGAAAAGATGTATGGGTGGCTGATTATTTTGGAGGCCTCATTAATTGCAATGCAAATTACGAGCAATACATACCAAATGGGCCTTTGGGCAAATCAAGCGGGGAAATGATTTTTCAGAATGATGATTTAACTGTTGCTGCTGGAGCTGTAAACGATGCTTGGAATTATCAATATAACAGGGATGGAATTTTTAATTATTCAAATGACCTTTGGACTTATCAGGGTTATTATAATCGCCCCCAACTAGATTCAGTTCTTGATTTTATAACTCTTGCTTCAGACCCAGATAATGCAAGTATTTGGGCAGGTAGTTTTGGAGGGGGTCTTATTAATATCAAAGACAATAATATTACTAATTATAAACAAAAGAATTCTACTCTTCAAGCAGCAATTGGAGATCCAAGCAGTTATAGAATAAGTGGTTTAGCATTCGACCAAAATAAAAATCTTTGGATAAGTAATTATGGCGCAGCAAAAAATCTTCAGGTAAGAAAAAGTGATGGCACCTGGAACGCGTTTCAAGTGCCCTTTAATTTAAACGAGAATGCGCTGAGTCAGATAGTAGTTGATGATGCAAATCAGCTTTTTATTGTTAGCCCAAAGGGTAACGGTGTAATATGTTACAACCCAGGAAATAATATTGATGCTACCAATGATGACAAATGGAAAAATTATCTGTCTGGTGTTGGCTTAGGAAATTTGCCTAGTAATAATGTGTTATGCCTTACGAAAGATAAAAATGGTTTTATTTGGGTGGGCACGGATAAAGGCATTGGTATCATTCAATGTAATTCTGAAATATTTACTGGTGCTGGCTGCGATGCATTATTACCAATTGTTCAACAAGATCAATTTGCAGGTTATTTATTTCAGGATCAAACAGTTCAATGTATGGCTGTTGATGGAGCTAATCGAAAATGGGTTGGCACTAAAAATGGATTATGGCTAATATCTGCAGATGGAGACAAAATTATTTACCAATTCAATAGCGATAATAGTCCCTTACTTAGTAACGATGTTAAGAAAATTGCTATCAATCCAATTACTGGCGAAGTATTTATTGCCACATTTAATGGGATATGCAGTTTTAGGAGTACTGCCACCGAAGGAACCGATACAAATCAATCTGTTTTAGTATTCCCAAATCCTGTTCCGCCTGGCTATAATGGCAGCATCGCTTTCAGGGGAGTAGTAAACAATGCTTTGGTTAAAATAGCTGAATTAAGCGGCACACTTGTGTATCAAACAAGAGCACTTGGAGGTCAGGCCATCTGGGATGGGAAAAATTATAAAGGGCAAAAAGTGGCCAGTGGTGTTTATCTTGTATTAATCAGAGATGATGGTGGAAATGAAAAGCTTGTAACCAAAATAGTAATCGTTTCAGGCCGATAATTAATCCTTGTCTATTTTATTTTCTTTAAAGAATGCCGCTCTTTTAGGTCCAGGATATGGTTCTTGATCCCCTTTTAAACCATGCCATAAAACCATATTGAATTCTAAATCAGGTACGACATCTTCTTTTGCAAAGTCAAACTTTTCAGAGCGCTTTTGCCATTCATTCATCGCAGTATTTTTGTCTTCCAGATTAATCATACTGTTTCTCGCTGTAAAGCCATTTGAATTTGCCTTAGGCGCAAATACTCTCCACAAAGGAGTTGCAGCAGCGTCATATTGACTCATTGGTGGTATACCTAAAATTAATTCCATGGTCCTTAAAATAGAGGATGTTGAATACATTGTATGATCAACCATATTTCTTTTTATATATCCACCGGCTACATAAGCGGGGCTTCTATGAGCATCCACATGATCAGCACCATTCTGTGCATCATCCTCTACTATAAATATGGCGGTTTCATTCCAAATTGGACTCTTACTCAAATATTCAACAAACATACCTACGGCTAAATCATTATCTGCAACGTGCGCATAAGGAGTTGGTCTTCCTTTGCGCAACCCTTCTGTATGGTCGTTACCAAAACGCACGGTATTAAATTGAGGAACAGCATTTACCGCTAACAAAGAATCAAACTCTTTTTTCCACTGGCCAAATCGTGTAGTATCTTTTACCATTCCTGTAAAGCCAGTAAAATACGGGCATAGATGATTTTTCAAAGAAGGAATATTGGGCTTGAAATTATCCGCAAATTCACCATAAGTTCTATAACTCACACCCGCTTTTTTACAATGATCCCATATAAATCCGCCTTTATTATTAGCCACTTCGCGATTACCTTCAGCATCGTATCCACCTCCTCTTCCTCCATAACTATTTACCCAATTTTTTTCTAAAAAATCTGTAGCATAAGCACCAGTTGTCCAGTTATGCCCATCTGCACTTACTTCCCCATCTACATAAAAATTATCTAACAACACAAACTCATTGGCTAATGCATGTTGATTTGGGGTAACATTTTCTCCAAATAATACTAATCGAGGTTCACCATTTCCTTTTTTAATATCACCAAGTATCTGATCATATGTTCGATTTTCTTTAATCACATAGAAAACATATTTGATTGGACTCTTATCTCCCACTTTTCTAGGAATCGGATTTCCAATCTCGCCTTCAGCAATCGACTCTTGTTCTTTTTTATAAGGTGTATTATTATATACCTGCTTTGAAAAGATTGCCATCTGCGCCTCATTAGGCTCTTCAAAAATGCTCATTGAACCTTTAAATAATCCAGCTATATATTGAACATCTTTGGGCCGAGCCAAGTCGCCCTGCTGATAATTAACTTGTTGTTTGTTTGCAAAAGGATTAGGGCCATAAGGGTTTGCCATTGAAGTAAATCCTTTTCCATTGGCAACAAAAACTTTCTTACCAACTACTTTTACATTTGTTGGATACCAACCAACGGGAATAAACCCTTTACTTTTGCTAGCACCAGGTTTACTCACATCGAAAACTGATAAGCAGTTATTATCTGCATTTGCGATATACAATGTTTTCTCATCTCCACTTAAAGCAAGTGCATTTGTTGTAGATCCGTTTGGTGCATCCGGATATAATGCAGCATTAAGTACTTCAACTACTTTTCTTTGAGCAGCATCAATAATAGAAACAGAATTGTCATTTGAGTTAGCAACAAAAATCCAGTTTCCTTTCTTATTAATTACAATATCATTGGGATTATCTCCTACTGAAATTTGATCTACAATATTTTTCTTCTCTGTATCATATACAATTAATTTATCGCAGCCCCAACAACTAATAAATAATTCTTTTTTATTAGGAGATAACATACAGGCAAAGGCTTCACCACCTAAATTATATGGAATAGCAATCTTAGTTGTCAAGTCTATTACATATAATGAATGGTCATCTTTTGTTACAACATATAATACATTCTTATCATCATCCAATGCTATCCCAGCAGGAGCAATTTTATTTGGCCATTTTTTACCAAGCACAATAGAATCTTCCAAATGCAATTTATGTTGCTGGATGCTATATTTTAAAATCCAATTATCGTGTCCTCCTGCTGCATAAAGAAATTTTTCATCCGCACTAAAAGCTAAACCATACCAGCTTTTACCAATCACTACAGAATCTAATATCTTCTCTGAAACAGGATCAATTAATTCTATACTCTGAACACTTTGTCCGTTATTCGTTACTGCCAATAATTTTTTTGATTTACTAACTACCATATTAAGTGGTAAATCTCCCAATGGAATACTTCTCCCAACTGGCGATAAACTCCAGCCATTGGGTAATGTTTTTCTAGATGATGCTAATTGAGTAGCAGTTTGCGCTCCAATGAATTGTATAGTAAATAAAATAGTTACAAAAAACATTAGCTTCTTCATGTCAAAAAGTTTTAAACGGAAAAATAAATAATTGAAAACAGCCATTGTATTCTTAAAAAATAAGCAAAGAATCAAGGCTGTGATTTTTTGAATTCAAAAGATCTAACCACTTTAAATTTAAATCCTTCTTGTTCAGTGGGTACTACTCTGTACTGAATTTGACGCATTATACCATTAGGTGAGGTAGTAACACTATCAACTTTTTGATAAACAGGAAAACGTCGCATCAAATTTCCTTCCACTAAACTGTATTCATCGTGGCCCTTATAACCAACAGACAATTTCATATCATCCATGATATCAGGGAATATTATTGGGCGTATCCCTTGGTTTTTATCTGAATAAATTCCAAAAGCTTTACCATATCCATTTACATCACTGCTATAAATATATAGAACCAAATCGGGAAAGCCATCATTGTTGAGGTCGTCCGACTCTGTTGACAAAACTCTTCCTTTAATTTCAATAGATATTTCACGAGCGCTTTTATCAAAGCCAATAGGTGTAATATTAAGGTTATTCTTCTCCGGGTTTTTGTTGTTACAATAAACACGGTAGCCGGCATTGCCAACTTTCATAGTAGTGTCTATTTTTCTATATTGAGCATTTAAAGCAGTAAGGAATAACAATCCGCAACTCAATACCAATAAAACTCTTTTAACTATCATATTTCTGATTTTAAAACGGGCTTAAGTTAGCTTTTTTTAAAAGATGAAAATAACCTATTTACATATTTCTTCTATACTGCCCCCCAACTTCATATAAAGCATGGGTAATTTGGCCTAATGAACAATATTTTACAGTTTCCATTAATTCACCAAAAAGGTTTTCATTATTAATGGCCGCTTTCTTTAATCGGATGAGCGCCTGTTCGCTTTTACCAATATTGCGCTTTTGAAATTGTAATAAGTTCTGAATCTGCTGCTGCTTTTCTTCAGAGGTTGAGCGTATCACTTCATTGGGCAAAATGGTAGGACTTCCTTTTTTATTTAGAAAAGTGTTCACTCCAATTATGGGCAACTCTCCTGTATGTTTTAAAGTTTCATATTGAAGACTTTCTTCCTGAATTTTATTTCTTTGATACATTCTTTCCATAGCTCCCAAAACGCCACCTCTTTCAGTTAACCTATCAAATTCAATTAAAACAGCTTCTTCCACCAAATCAGTTAGCTCTTCAATTAAAAAACTTCCCTGGTTAGGGTTTTCGTTCTTAGCGGTACCTAGTTCTCGATTAATTATCAATTGAATGGCCATTGCCCTTCTTACACTTTCTTCCGTTGGAGTTGTAATTGCTTCATCATATGCATTCGTATGTAAACTATTGCAATTATCATAAATCGCATAGAGCGCCTGAAGTGTTGTGCGTATATCATTAAAATCAATTTCCTGAGCATGCAAACTCCTGCCACTAGTTTGAATATGGTATTTTAATTTTTGCGAACGATCATTTCCATGATATTTAAATTTCATGGCTTTGGCCCAAATCCTTCTTGCTACACGACCAATTACACAATACTCTGCATCCATTCCATTACTGAAAAAGAAAGATAGGTTAGGAGCAAAATCATCAATATGCATTCCTCTACTTAAATAATATTCAATAAAAGTAAATCCATTCGAAAGTGTAAATGCAAGTTGGGTGATAGGGTTTGCTCCTGCCTCTGCAATATGGTAACCACTAATACTAACACTATAAAAGTTTCGAATTTTTTCATCGATAAAATAGTGTTGAACATCACCCATTAATTTTAAAGCGAACTCAGTTGAAAATATACAGGTGTTTTGTGCTTGATCTTCCTTTAGAATATCAGCTTGTACAGTCCCTCTAACTTGCCTAAGCGCCTCTTCCTTTATTTTTTGATACTGTTCCGCAGGCAAAACTTCATCTCCCGTAATGCCTAAAAGTTTTAGACCTAATCCATTATTCCCTTCGGGTAACCTTTCGGGAGAAGAAGGATTATAATAAATAGGTCTTACAGTAGATTTAAATTTATTTGTCAAATATTTTTCAACTTCCTCCCAACCATTTTTTTCTTCAATATATTTTTCACAAAGTTGATCAATAGCGGCATTCATAAAAAAAGCAAGAATGATGGTAGCAGGTCCGTTAATTGTCATACTCACAGAAGTCTTGGCATCGCAAAGATCAAATCCACTGTATAACTTTTTTGCATCATCTAAAGTGGCAATGCTTACACCACTATTGCCCACCTTACCATAAATATCAGGTCTTGGATCAGGATCTTCACCATAAAGTGTAACGCTATCAAATGCAGTAGACAACCGTATAGCAGGCTGGCCCAAAGAAACATAATGAAAACGTTTATTGGTTCTTTCCGGGCCACCTTCTCCGGCAAACATGCGCGTAGGATCTTCGCCTTGGCGCTTGAGCTCAAATGAACCTGCGGTATAAGGAAACTCGCCGGGTACATTTTCTTGCAACTGCCACTTTAGAATATCACCCCAGTCTTTATATTTCGGCAAAGAGATTTTGGGAATCCTTGTTCCGCTTAATGAAATATTTACAAAAGATTGCTTAATTGTTTTATCTCTTACTTGGTATTCAAAAAAATCGGAATTATATTTTTTAATAACGGAAGGCCATTGTTCAATTAATTTTTTGCATTCGATATGCAACTTTTCATCGAAATGTTTTTTCATCTGAAACAAAACTTCCTGCGTTTCTTGATTTTTAAAAGAAGCCTCTTTTTGTAGAATTCCAATGGTTCCATTAATCTGATACAATTTACTTGCAATAGAAGATTGGTCATTTACCCAAGCATCATAATTTCTATTTTGCTCAGCTATTTCAGACAAATATCGAACACGTTTTGGTGGTATGATTTGTGATTGAGTTGTTATTTCTCCTTTTAACCAGGTCTCCGGATCTGTGCCAAATTGTATTCCTGTTTTCTTTATAATTTTTTTTATCAGACGAATAAATAATTCGTTAACCCCTGCATCATTAAACTGCGCTGCAATAGTTCCTACTATTGGAAGTTCCTCGTCTTTTAGATTCCAAATATTATGATTTCGTTTATACTGCTTGCGAACATCGTGCAAAGCATCCAGCGCTCCTGCTTTGTCGAATTTATTGATACAAACTATATCAGCATAATCCAACATATTTATTTTTTCAAGCTGCGAAGCTGCACCAAATTCAGGCGTCATGATATATAAACTCAAATCACAGAAGTCCAAAATACTAGCATCACTCTGACCAACACCTGCGCTTTCTAAAATGATAAAATCAAAGCCCGTACTTTTACAGATATCTATAGCTTCTTGCATATAGGCACTCAATGCAGTATTATCATCGCGCGTTGCCATACTGCGCATATACACTCTTGGGCTTGATATGGAATTCATTCTGATGCGGTCTCCTAACAAAGCCCCACCAGTTTTTTTCTTAGAGGGATCTACAGATATTACCGCGATAGTTTTATCTGTATAATGTTGCAAAAACCTTCTTACTAATTCATCAGTTACTGAACTTTTCCCTGCCCCCCCTGTACCCGTAATTCCTAAGACCGGTATTTTTTTCTGATCATCTGATAGTTTGATTTTTTGATGATTTTTTCCATTCTCAGCATTGGTGATTTGACGGGCTATTTTTCGTATATCTTTTTGTTCATCCAATTTTAAAACATGGGGATAATTGAATGAAGTGGGCAATTCAAAATCGCACTGTTTAATTACATCTTCAATCATTCCTTCCAAACCCATTTGACGGCCATCATCTGGACTATAAATTCTACTAATTCCATATTGATGCAATTGTCTGATTTCTTCTGGCAAAATGGTACCACCACCTCCTCCAAAAATTTTAATATGACTACATCCATTTTGATCAAGTAAATCCCTCATGTATTTGAAAAATTCGAGATGCCCGCCTTGATAAGAAGTTATTGCTATTCCTTGCACATCCTCTTCAATAGCACATTCTACAATTTCAAGAACACTTCTATTATGGCCAAGATGAATAATTTCTGCACCCTTCGATTGCAGAATTCGACGCATCACATTTATTGCAGCATCGTGCCCATCAAATAAACTTGCTGCTGTTACAATCCGAATTTTGTGCTTTGCGGTATAGGCCATTTCACTACTTCATTGAGCGATAAAATTACATGATTAGACGCAATAGTTAACACTTGTTAGTTTTATTTGACTATTATAATTTTGTCCAATAGATAGTTTTATAAAAAACTCCTTTTCGGGCAATTATTTTAATTCGGTTATTTTCTAAAAACAATTCACAATTAGCTGTCCGATTTTTAAGTGGATTGTTTATTTCTGACACCCATTTCCCGGTATTGAATTGTAAATCCTTTAAAATCACGAATTTTTTAATCATTCCAACTCCTATAAACCCACCACCTTTTTTGGTGATTTCGATTTTGCCTCCCTCTTCAGTTTTCCATTTTCCACTAAAGTCATCCGTTGCCTTTTGTGAAAAAGCAAAACTGGATCCGAACATCAAAAAAGAAAAAAGAAGACATGATTTAAAATGATTCATAGAAAAGATTAATGATTAAATATAGTTGAAGGAATTAGATTAATTATCCCTGCTGCTTATAATTGGTAGTGTTTTGAAAATTTACTTAACTTCAATTATAACTTATTTATATGTCATTCGAAGTCTTTGTTGATCATCGCCAAAATCATCCAATTATAACTCTGAAGGATCATCAAACTCAAACCAGTGCAGAAATTTACGCATTTGGTGGAATTCTAAATGCATTCAATATTTTAAATAATAAGAAAAATACTAACCTGATAGCTGGTTTTTACTCAGTATCTGATGCTATAGAAAATATCACCAACGGATTTAAAAGTGCAAAGCTTTCTCCCTTTGTTTGCAGAATGGGATTAGGAAAATATTCCTGGGATGAAGAACCCTTCCAAATTGAAAAATGGTTTCTTGGCAATCACGCAATTCATGGAATTATTTATGATGCTGTTTATCAAATACAAAGTACTAAGGCTGATGAAAATAGTGCCAGTGTAGAATTATATTATTCTTATCCTGGAAATGAAAAAGGATATCCTTTCCCATATCTAATCCAATTATTATGGAAATTAGAAAAAGGTAATAAACTATCTGTAACTACTACCATTACCAATGCTAGTTTAATGGCAATTCCAATATCTGATGGCTGGCATCCTTATTTTACTTTAGGTGATTCTGTAGATGATTATACCTTACAAATCGACACAAGTCAACAGGTTGAATTTGATGAGGAACTTATTCCAACCAGTGGATTAATCAATGATGAAAGATTTAAAAAGGGGCATTTAATGAAAGACACATTTCTTGACAATTGCTTTTTATTAGATAAAAGTTTAGACCATCCAAAATGTATCTTGAGTAATAAAAATTTACAACTGATTATTGAGCCTACCATTAATTATCCTTATATGCAATTTTATACGCCAGATGACAGAAAAAAAATTGCTATAGAAAACCTAAGCTCCGCACCAGATGCATTTAATAATAAAATGGGGCTCCAAATATTGGAACCCCAGGATACCATTAATTTCAGTACTAGTTATACGGCAGTTATTCTTTAATTTATAATTTTTCTACTGCAATCATACTGATTTCAACATTTACGCCCCTTGGCAATCCTTTAACTGCTACAGTTTCCCGCGCAGGAAAATCTCCCTTAAAGTAAGTACCGTAAACTGCATTCACTTCTGCAAATAAAGACATATCACTTAAAAAGATAGTTGTCTTAATTACATGCTCAAAGCTAATTTTGGCTTCATCTAAAACAGCTTGAATATTCTTCATCACTTGATGCGTTTCAGATTCCAAATTGCTCAATTCCAATTCTCCTGTTGATGGAACAAATGCTACCTGACCGCTTAAAAATACCATTCCATTTGCTCGTACGGCTTGACTATAAGGACCGATAGGTGTTGGCGCTTTATCGGTGTTAATGACTTCTTTTGGCATATATTTTATTTAGGATGGCAATTTGCTGCATTTCCATCAAGCTACCAACCTAAATTTGCAGATTAAGAAAAACAAATGCAGATTGTAGTAAAAGCAAACCCTGAACAGAAAGCTACCCTCGAAACCATGGATTGGGCTGAAAACTTGCAATTTCAATGGGTAAAAGAGGATCGGCATTATTGGAAGGCAGCAGACGCTTATTTCGACTTTTCTTTTGAGGAAGAAGGTTGGTTATTTGATGATATAAACTCAGCTCCCGTTTTTGTGAATGCTGTTTTCAATACTTCGCTGGAATTGCCCTCTAACGCTATTCGCATGAATGCTTGGAACAGTTTTTTAAATAGACCAATTTGGGAAATTGCAGTGGCTGATAAAACATTGCTTCAATCAGCATTAATGATGCTAGAAAAGTTAGGAAGAAAAGCAATAGCAGTGCCAGATGAACCAGGATTTATTGCAGTACGTATTATTGCAATGATTATCAATGAGGCATATTTTTCATTGGAAGAAGAAATTAGTTCAAAAAAAGAAATAGATATCGCTATGAAATTGGGAACTACTTATCCTTATGGTCCTTTTGAATGGGCAAGTTTAATTGGATTAAACAAAATTGCTAAACTACTGGAAATACTAAATTTAACAGAAAAACGATATGCAATCGCACCGGCTCTTTTGCTGGAATTGGCTAAACAAAATACTTCCAATCGAAAATAACAAATGGCGCTAATATTACAAATTGATACCGCAACAGAACACGCAAGTATTTGCCTTAGCAGAAATGGTATTCCTATATTATCTAAAGTGAGTAATGAACAGAAAAACCATGGCTCTTTTTTGCAACCAGCTATTCAAGAACTGATGGCAGAATATAGACAGCAATTGTCCGATTTAGATGCCATTGCTGTATCGGAGGGACCAGGCTCTTATACAGGTTTAAGGGTTGGGCTTGCTTCGGCAAAAGGCATCTGTTATGCATTACAAAAACCCTTAATTACCATTAATACTTTAAAGATTATGGCAGTTTCAGCCATAAAATCAATGGGAGAATCTGCGAAAGGACTTTGGTACATTCCATTGATTGATGCAAGAAGAATGGAAGTGTTTACTGCGATATTTGACGATAACTTAAATATTATCGAAACCCCAAACGCAAAAATCTTAGATGATGCCTCATTTCTGAATATATTAAATGAAAATCGCGTAGTTTTCAGCGGAACCGGATCTGTTAAATTTCAGCTCATTTGCCAACATCAAAATGCTCAGTTCTCAACGATACAATTCGGCGCTGAAGACATGAGTCAATTGGCATTCAACGCTTTAGAAGAAAAAAGTTTTGCCAATTTAGCCTATTGTGAGCCTTTTTATTTAAAATCTTTTTATTCGCCCCCACGAAAAAAATGACTTAAAACTTACATATATTGGCAAATTATTTAATTTAAAAACCTTAGTTTTGTGTAAGATTTTTTTGATATATCATTCATTTATTTAAATTAAAACTCCCCCCCCATGAGTCAAACAATGCAATCAGTAGTTTTAAATGCTAGTAAGGCAGCTTTAAAGGTTGATTTTATTCACACAAAGAAGGCAGCGCTGATTTTACGTTCTATTAATCACAAACTTCGTCAGCAAATCATTAAATTACTCGATGAGCAACAAAAAATGACAGTTACTGAGATTTATGTGAAATTGCGATTAGAGCAATCTGTAGCATCTCAACATTTGGCAATTTTAAGAAGAGCGGGAATCGTTGCTACTTCAAGAGATGGTAAATTCATTTTTTATTCTGTTAACTACACCCGTTTGGCAGAAGTAGTTGCTTTCGTTGAAACATTGGTAGGTTAATTTCTACCTTTTACCCCTAATTTAAATACTTGTAGTGACTTTATGGCCATTTCTCATTGTGGCTTGAAGCTTGCTATTATCTTTGCTTAAAATAAATTAAATGTTTGTAGAGCAATTATATACAAGCTGTTTAAGCGAAGCAGCTTATTATATCGATAGTGAAGGTGAAGCAGCTATCATTGATCCACTGCGCGATATTGAAGAATACCTTCATTTAGCCGAGAAGAGAAATGCCAAAATTAAATACATATTTGAAACGCATTTTCATGCAGATTTCGTAAGCGGGCACTTAGATCTGGCTGCTGCAACTGGAGCTACTATTATATATGGACCAGGCACAATTACAAATTTGCCAGTGCATATTTCTAACGATGGAGAAAAATTCAGTTTGGGTAAACTACAAATTGAAGTGTTACACACGCCTGGACATACTTTAGAAAGTAGTTGTTATTTACTGAAAGACGAACAAGGAAAAGACTATTCAATTTTTACAGGTGATACCTTATTTGTAGGTGATGTAGGTCGTCCAGATTTAGCGCAAAAGGCCAATGAAATAACTAAGGAAGACTTAGCGGGAATGCTTTATGATAGTCTACAAACTAAAATCATTCCTTTATCAAATGATATAATTCTATATCCAGGTCATGGCGCAGGTAGTAGTTGCGGGAAGAATCTTGGTACAGAAACATTTAGTACGTTAGGGGATCAGAAAAAAGGTAACTACGCTTTACAACAACCAGACAAAGCTTCTTTTATAAAAGCTGTAACAGAAGGTTTACAAGCACCTCCTGCCTATTTTCCAATTAATGCACTAATAAATAAAGAGGGTTATAAAAATATCAATACCGTGCTTGATAAGGGATTGCATGCCTTAACAATAGAGGAATTCAAATCTAAAATGAAAGAAGATAAAACTTTTATTTTAGATACACGTATTTCAACCGTGTTCACAGAAGGCTTTATACCTAATTCTATTAGCATTGGGCTTGAAGGAAGATTTGCTGAATGGGCAGGTAATTTACTTCCGTTTGACCAATCAATTTTATTGGTTACCGAACCAGGCAAAGAAAAAGAATCTATCATTCGCCTGGCCCGTGTGGGTTATGAGAAATTTGAAGGTTATTTAGCAGGGGGTTATACGGCTTGGGTTGAAGCTGGAGAAAAATATGATATGATTGTGGATGTGGAAGCTGATGAATTGGCCATGGATATCCCTTTCGATCCAAATTTGGTTGTAATTGATGTAAGAAAAGAAACAGAATATGCAGACGGTCATGTTAGTGTTGCAATAAATATTCCTTTAAACGATCTGATCGATCCTGCAAGTATGGCAAACCTAGAAGATACTCATAATATGTATGTGCATTGTGCTGGGGGTTATAGAAGCGTGATTGCTTTATCGCTTTTAAAGCGTCAGGGATTTCATAATCTAAGAAATGTAATCGGAGGTTTTCAACAAATTAAATTACTAGGAGATAAAATTGAAATCGAAAAATCTGAACCTGTTTTACCAGAATAAAATAAGATACTTTAGAAATCTATCGAGTTTTATTTAGGGACTTACACTAATAAATCTCCATGTTTATTAGGATCAAATTCCCATTTCCAACGACGATGACTCCATAAATAATTGGCTGGTTTTTTTCGAACCGCGCGTTCCACATATTCTGCATATACTTGGGTAAGTTTACCTTCTTCAAAATTATTTGGCGAAGTAGTGATTAGGTCTAAATCGAGCCGATAATAACCCCTTTTAACTTTATAAAAATGCCCAAAGATTACAGCCGTATTTTTGGCCTTAGCACCTTTTTCAGGACCAACCACAAATGGTGTTAACCTTCCAAAAAAATTTACCCAGTGTGCTTTGTATTCCTTCGGAGGATTTTGATCAGCGACTAATGCCATCGCATATCGATCTTCCACATACTTATGGAAATTATCTCTAAAATCAGAGGCTGGAATAAGTATCGTCCCATTCTTCTGACGCATATTCAACATTATGCGATCCATTATTTTATTGGTGAGAGGTTGATAAACAGCAATAAATGGATACTTACTAATGATGCCAATATTCAAGTTCACTAATTCCCAATTAAAAAAATGCCCTCCATGTAATTGAATATTTTGGCCACTATCATATAAATCATTCAGCACTTCAAAATTGGAAGTAAAGCGTTTTTTTAATTCATTATTGCTAACTGAAATCATTTTGATTGTTTCCACAATCGTATCGACAAAATTATGATAGAAGTCTTTCGCAATTCTTATACGTTCAGATTCCGTTTTTTCTGGAAATGCAATACTTAGGTTAAACATTACCACGTCTTTTCTATAACCGATCACATAATACACAAAAGCATATAATACATCAGAAATCAGATAAATTAAACGCCAGGGGATTAACGATAAAAGATAAAAAAATCCATAGATAATATAATACATGGCAAATGCTTAACAACTTATAAGATAATATTTTGCAGTAAATCACTTTTTTGCTGATGATCCGTATTGTAATGCAAGCCCCTGCTTTCTTTTCTGAACTGAGCACCTTTTACAATTAAGTAGCCCACTGTTATCAGATTTCTTAATTCTGAAAGTTGAGGAGATACTTTTGTTGTGCGATACAATTCTTCTGTTTCAGTAAATAAAAGATCCAGCCTTTTCATTGCTCTTTCTAATCGAACATCTGTCCGAACTATACCCACATAATCACTCATAATCTGTGTGAGTTCTTTTTGACTTTGTGTGATTAAAATCATTTCTCGTGGATCACTTGTGCCAGTAGCTTTCCAATCTGGTATACGAAATTCAAAGTTGATATCTTTTAAGTGATTACAACTGTCTATAAAACTTCTATGTGAGAAAACCATTGCTTCGAGTAAACTATTACTGGCTAAGCGATTAGCTCCGTGCAAACCTGTGCTTGCACATTCTCCACATGCATATAAATTTTGAATAGAAGTTCTTCCCCACTCATCTGTTTTTACTCCGCCACAACTATAATGCGCGGCTGGTGCTACGGGAATCAAATGTAGCAAAGGATCAATCCCCATACTGACACATTTTTCATAAATATTCGGGAAGTGATGGATGAATTTTATTTTATCCATATGCTTACAATCTAAAAAAACATGTTCCGTTCCTGTTCGCTTCATTTCATTATCAATGGCACGGGCTACTATATCACGGGGAGCAAGGTCTCTTCGTACATCATATCTTTCCATGAATGCTTCCCCAGATTTATTTCTCAAGATTCCCCCATCACCTCGAACAGCTTCTGTTATAAGAAAAGATGGAGAAACGCCAGGTTCATACAATGCAGTTGGATGAAATTGAATAAATTCCATATTCTCAATTTTTCCCTTTGCTCTATAAACCATTGCTATACCATCACCCGTCGCAATTTTCGGATTGGTAGTTGTACGATAAGCTTGACCGCACCCTCCTGTTGCAAGCACGGTTATCTTCGATAATATTTTACCTATCTGATTGGTTTGTTTATTTAAAACATACACTCCGTAGCAAGTGATGTCATGAGTTGACTTTGTAACAAGAAAACCAAGATGGTGCTGGGTAATAATATCAACAACAAAGCAGTGATTGATTAATTCAATATTTTGCATTGATTCCAATCGATCAAGCAAAGCACGTTCCATTTCTTTTCCCGTTACATCTTTATGATGCAGTATTCTATTCTCACTATGCCCACCTTCCTTACCTAAACTATATTTTCCTTTTGCATCTTTATCAAATTCTGCACCATAATCAATAATCTCACGAATCCTTTCGGGTCCTTCCTTAACAACTATTTCAACTATAGCTTCATTGCACAATCCATCCCCTGCAATCAATGTATCCTCAATATGCTTTTCGTAACTGTCATTTTTTTCATCCCACACTCCTGCAATACCACCTTGAGCATATTTGGTATTAGTTTCATCCGCATCAGTTTTCGTAATGAGGATAATTTTTTTGTCAGGCATTTTCTCAGCTACTTTTAAAGCATAAGTTAATCCTGCAATTCCCGACCCTATTACTAGGAAGTCTGTTTCCATTATTACTAATTCAATGATAAATAAAATTTACCCAGGATCTACCCAAGCCCCACTGTCTTTCAACAACTGAATCAACTCATCTACAGCAATATTACTATCGATGTTTTTTTTCATAATGTCTTTGCTTTTATATAAAGTAATTTTACCTGCCCCACTTCCAACATATCCAAAGTCGGCATCAGCCATTTCACCTGGGCCATTAACGATACAACCCATGATAGCAATCTTAACGCCTTTCAAATGATGAGTTACACTTCGAATTCTTGCAGTAGTTTCTTGTAGGTCGAATAAGGTTCTTCCACAACTCGGACATGAGATATATTCTGTTTTGGAAATCCTTGTTCTTGTTGCCTGTAAAATGCTGAATGAAGTACTATTACAGAATTGTTCTGCACTTAAGTTATTCAAATAATTCCGGCCAGATGCATTATTTGCCATAGCAGTATGATACGAAGAAGCTGTTAATCCTAAACAGATCCCATCCCCAAATCCATCTAAGAATAATGCCCCAGTTTCAGTTGAAAAATGAATTAAATGTTCATCTGCTGTATTCCAATTGCTATCAGTTATTAATATTACCGGATTCTTAATATTTCTATGGTTCAATTCCATGAACATTCTTCTAACTGCAGGCATTGCTTGTTCGTTTGAACTACTTAAGCATAACACTATATTTTTTTTATTCGCAATTTCTTCCAGGTAAGTATAATCATTAATGGAAGTTGTATCAGAATAACAATCAACCATCACAAAATTCATGGTTGGATGTTTATTTTCAGAATCCAAGAAACCGGCCGCATCAAATATCGGAAAATATTTTTCCGGATCTTTTGCTTCAGCTGCTGTAACCGGGTAACAAATTACTTTTAATGTTCCAGGTAATTTGAAATCTAATATATTGTGTCCCGTAAAAATATAATCAGCTGCTGTGTCTGCAATATTCCATTTGTCAATAGCCGCATTATACTCATATCCTATTGAAGTCAAATCAGCTGCTGCAATTGATTGCATTTTGCTAAGATCCGCCAATACTACCGGAATTTGTTTTCCCCCGATATTATTTACAGTGAAACTTTCTCTCCTGGTATATTGAAATGGATTGTAGTTCGGTTTTTCAATGGGAGGGATTGAATTATTTGCAGGAGTTTTATTTATCGATGTATATCGTTTAACTAAATCTCTGCAAACTGGAATTTCAAATTCCGGATCTTCTGTTAAACTAACCCGAACAGTATCACCAATTCCATCTTCTAATAAAGTGCCAATACCTGCCGCACTTTTTACGCGTCCATCTTCGCCATCACCCGCTTCAGTCACACCTAAATGCAAGGGATATGATTCCCCAAATTCTGCATCCATTTGTTGAATCAATAAGCGATAAGCCTGCACCATTACTTGTGGATTAGAGGCTTTCATACTTAATACTATATTGTGAAAACTTTCGTCTCTAGCAATACGTAAAAATTCCATCGCACTTTCCACCATTCCCATTGGCGTATCACCATACCTACTCATAATTCGATCACTTAGTGAACCATGGTTTGTGCCAATTCGCATCGCAGTTCCATACTCTCTGCAGATTTTTACAAGTGGCGAAAAGCGTTCACGTATACGATCAATCTCTTCGGCATATTCAATATCTGTATAATCAATTTGTTCGAATTTTTTCTTGTCTACATAATTCCCTGGATTCACACGAACTTTTTCAATAATTCTAGCAGCTATTTCGGCCGCATTTGGAGTAAAATGGATATCGGCAATTAAGGGAGTATTATAACCTCGCTTTCTTAATTCGTTTTTAATATGCAACAGATTTTCAGCTTCGTTTTTACTCGGTGCGGTAATTCTAACTAAATCGGCACCAGCTTCAATACAACGAATAGTCTGCTCAACAGTAGCAATCGTATTCATGGTATCTGTGGTAGTCATGGTCTGTAACCGAATGGGGTTGAAATTGCCCAAAGAAAGATGGCCCACTTTCACTTCTCGGGTAGCAAGTCGTGCTATTTGTGTTAGCGAATTACAATACAATTGCATAGTAAAAAAATATGTTACAAATCTAACAGTAAATTACAAGAAAGGTTTTAAAACAAAGCCGGCAGCTTTCACTGCCGGCTAATATAATTAATCATCTTATTATCTTTTCCCTTCTAAAAATCCCAGCTGTTTAAGAACGGATTTTAATAACTCTAATCGGAAGGATGTGATATTCGATTCAGGCTTTCCATCCATATTCATAACAAAGAAATAAGGATGGCGATTTTCGATTACCCAACCCACTATCCAACAGAGTGTTCTGCCATTTTCAAGTGTACCAGTTCCGGTTTTATACGCCAATTGAAAATTGGCGTTCTGCTCTTGTACCATTACTTTCTTAACAATTTCCTGGGTACGTTTTTGAAAAGGGAGTTGATTGAAATAAAGTTTCTTCACAAATCCCATTTCTTCATCCGCTGTAATTTTCAAGGTATTGTCTAACCAAAAAACGTCTATTGGCGAAATGATTTTCATATTGCCGTACTTTAAACTATCTATCCAAAACTTCATAGTGTCTTTCCCAATTCTACGGGCTACCTCCTGATAATAAGGCAGAGCTGATCTTTTGAAGGCTTCTTCCATAGTAAGATCTTTATTCCAAGATTTGCTACTATCTCCACCAGGAAAAGGCCGCACAATACCATCCCATTTGATAATCATCTTTTCATTCACTATTCTTCCTGTTTCAATGCCTATTAAAGAATTGACAATTTTAAAGGTTGATGCTGGCAAATAGGCGGAATCCCTGAAACGACTCAGATTATGTATCGTAAATTGTCCGGTTCCATTGTCGTATAATCCAAAAGTTCCCACCACAGATTTGTCTTCAAAAAAATGTGATAAGTCTTTATCAATTTTTACATTATTCGGGGAACAGGCAGATAATATAACCAACCCTATGAATACTATTCCAGAAAAGATGGAGCGCATTGTTATAATTTAGGGGACGAAGTTAGCCCAAAAAAGATAATGAAGCGAATAGACAGTTCCTATTTTGCATCCTTTGTTTCTGTCATGGAATTTTTATACTTATTATACAAAAATGATACCATTAAGAGTAAAACTCCAAGGGTAACAAACACAATGGTTTTACCGATGGTTCCTAATTGTTCGGTATCGTAAAAGAATAATTTTAAAAGTGCAAAAGAAAACAATACAATGGCCATGATACGTAAATGCTTTTGATCCTTTGAAATACCCAAAATAATTAAGACTAGCGCATATATCCCCACATCACACTTAAACAATATTTCCCAAATGAAGGGTCATCTGTATACAAAAAGAAGATATGTACCAGTTGATAACTTGCCATTATAATCAGTGAAACATGTAAAATAATATCGAAAACAACTTTGAGTTTTATTGGTGTTGGATATATAAATTTCTCAGTTATGTACTGTCTGATGGAAAACAATAAAAAGGCACAGGAACCATAACTCAAATATCTGATGAAAACACTTAACCCACTTTGATGAAAAGAGAGTGATTCAGAAGGATGTAAATTAGTGTCTTGCAACTCATTTATATGATAACAAACTGCAGTTATAAACAAAAATAAAACCCAAACATCAAATGCCATATTAATCCATGCGAGATAATAATTTTTTATTTTTTTCATATTAACAATGCTCAATATGAAAAGATAAAACATGGCATAGATTGATTGCCAGATCCCTTTAAAAAGTACAAACTCATTTCGTGTTACTATTTCACCATACTCATTACTGAGTATTTTTTTGCCCGCTTCTGCCTGAATTTGCAACTGATTCCAATACCTAGAAATTTCTAAACTAACACTAAAGTAAATTGTAATCAAAAGCAAAACAGGAAGCACATACGAAATAAATTCTTCTAATGAGTCTGTTTCCTTTTTATTTTTTTGTTGCACATACGTCATTAACCCTATTACAATTATATAAAGTAAAGAAGTTAAAAAATAGACATTGAAAATTGGAGTTACAGGATTCGAAATCTCAGGAAAGAAATAAGAGTTATATCCCATATTCCACCTACTAAGCAGACTCAAAAATGAGATGATTAAAATAGGATAACTCATTTTTTCATAAAAATCTACTTTTTTAGTTCTTCCTATCCATAGTAGAATAGCACTCTCACAAATCCAAAATATTGTAATCCACGAGCCCTTCAATTGAACTGGAATAGCAATTGTTATAAATGTTAAAAAAAGACCTACAAATAAGTAATAGATATTTTTATCTGCATCTTTTTGTTTTATTATCAACCTAGAAACATATAAATGAATGAAGGCATTCATTACGGTAAATAATCCAAGAAGGGGTTTATAAGCTACTTGTTCATCTAAAAGTGAATAAGCTAGTTTATAAAAAATAAAACTATTTGCAAGCAAAAGACCTATATCTGCTATTGCAAATTTTTCGTTTCTAAGAAGCTTATAACTAATCAACATTACGTAAAATAGCAGGAAAAATATAACAACAAAAATACAGGCAATTCCGAATTCAGATTGGCTATTATAATTTCCAAACTGCCAGGAAACAAAAATTAGCCAGCTAACTATAAAAGATGAATAGTTTAAGTTTTTCCAATACTTTTTAAAGGCAATGATTAGTATTCCGATATTGATGATTGTCGTATACAATAATAAGATAAAAACACTGCCTGACTTATCCCCTAATAAAAAAGGAACAGCATAGGCGCCTACTAGACCAATATGGGCTACAATTTCAATATTATATTGAATAGAAGTATACACTGCATACACAGTGAATAATAGCATCATTGAAAAGGCAACCTGTTGAGGTATCAGATGATAAAAATTAAAAGCCGCAAAACTGATAAAATAAAAAATGGCAATGGCCCCACTTAAAAGAACTGCACTAAAACCAACATATTTTAATTTTAATTTATAACCAAAACCCAATAATCCAGCACCAACTAAGTAGCCCAAAATGATTCGGAATAATGGGCTTATTAAATCGTGTTCAATAGAATAATTTACGCCAATTGCTACTCCAATAATTGTAATTGCAATACCAATTTTATTAATCAGGTTTTCACCAATAAATTTTTCAACATCTAATTTTTTCTTTGGTGCAATAGCACTTTCTGTGTGGGGCTTTAAAACATTTAATTGTTTTTTTTGCTTGTAAGATTCAAATATTTCAACAATATTATTCGGAATTTCAGTTGGCTTAAACTTTGTATCAATCTCAGAAATAACTTCAGCTGGAATATCTATTTCTTTTTCAGCAAATTGATTGTGTTGAATCAATTCTAATTGTTTCCTTAATTCAGCCACTTCGCTTTGAAAAATTGCTTGCTTCTGTACCAAAGCATTGATTTTTTCTGATAACTCAACAATTAGAGTTGATGGATTAGACATATAGGGAAATTTTAATTTTTTCCTGCCATACAATTCCATGGAACAACTTTAGGAAGCTCCCTCTAATTTAATAAAATAATTATAATTATAAATGAATTTTTTATTTAATGACTCCCAATTGTTTACCTACTTTGGTAAATGCAGCAATAGCATCATCCAAATGTTTTTGTGTATGGGCAGCACTTAATTGAACTCTAATTCTTGCCAACCCTTTTGCCACCACTGGATAGAAAAATCCTATTACATAAACCCCCTCTTCTAATAATGCTGCAGCAAATTGTTGGGCCACTGTTGCTTCGTATAACATAATAGGCACAATAGGATGATCACCTGGCTTGATATCAAATCCTGCTTCCGTCATTTTACTGCGGAAATATTTGGTATTAAATTCTAATTGATCACGCAATTCAGTGGTATTTATTAACATGTCTAAAACAGCAATGGAAGCACCTACTATGCTTGGTGCTACTGTATTTGAAAAAAGATAAGGGCGACTTCTTTGACGTAGCATTTCAATCACTTCTTTTTTTCCAGAAGTAAACCCACCACTTGCCCCACCAAGTGCTTTTCCCAGTGTTCCTGTAATAATATCAATTCTTCCCATAACGCCCCGATATTCATGGGTGCCTCGTCCGGTTTTACCAAGAAAGCCTGAAGAATGACATTCATCAATCATTACAATTGCGTCATAGGTATCCGCCAAATCACAAATCTTATCTAATTGGGCAATGGTTCCATCCATACTAAATGAACCATCTGTAACAATAATTCTGTTTCTCAATGAGGAAGTTTCTTTTAATTTCTCCTCCAAATCGGCCATATTATTGTGTTCATAACGATAACGTTGCGCTTTACATAAACGCACTCCATCAATAATAGATGCGTGGTTTAACGAGTCACTAATAATTGCATCTTGTTCATTAAATAAGGGTTCAAAAACACCCCCATTAGCATCGAAAGCTGCAGCATATAATATGGTATCTTCTGTGCCAAGAAAATCAGCTATTTTTTGCTCCAGTTCTTTATGGATATCCTGGGTACCACAAATAAACCTTACACTACTCATTCCGTAGCCATGCGTATCTATTGCTTTATGAGCTGCTTCAATTACCTTGGGATGTGAAGAAAGGCCAAGATAATTATTTGCACAAAAATTTAATACGGTTTTGCCATTCACTGTTATCTCAGGTCCTTGCTCACTTGTAATAATTCGCTCACGTTTAAATAATCCTGCTGCATCAATTTCTGCTACTTCTTCTTGAATACGATTTATAAATTTCTGATTCATAGTTTAATGGTTTGTACTCAAAGGTAAGGGAGTAAATTAAACAGTACCATCAAAAATAGGGGACTTCATTTATAACAGTATTTGAAGTAATTTTATTTAAAACCAAATAAAATAAGGCGCTTACCTTTATTATATGAATAAAGCTTTCTTTTTATTAATTTTAGCCTTTGGGATAATTGCATGTAGTAAATCAACTAATAATTCTGTTCAGCCAATTACGCCTCCACAGGTTGCTACTTTAAATCCCAATTTTATCCGTGGAGTAGACCTTTCTTTTACACCAGAAATTCTATTAGCAGGTACCCAATTTAAAGACAATAACCAAACAAAGGATCTTATCCAAATATTTAAGGACAAAGGAATCAATACAGTTCGTCTTCGTCTCTGGCATACGCCGGTGGATGCACATTCAAGCTTACAAGAGGTTATTGATTTTGCAAAAATTTTAAATGCTACAGGTTTAAACATCTGGCTCGACATTCATTATTCAGATACCTGGGCCGATCCTGGTAATCAAAGCTTACCTGCAGCATGGAAGAATGCAAGCCTGACCGATTTAAAAGACAGCGTTTACCAATATACAAGTAGCACAATACAAACTTTTAATAAGGCAGGTATTACTTTAAAAATTGTTCAAATTGGGAATGAATCCAATAGTGGATTTCTATGGGATCTTGGAAAAGTTGGTGGCATCTTTGATAGCAACTGGAGTAATTATGCCTTATTAGTTCAACAAGGAATACAAGCAGTAAAAGATAATAGCAGTACTACTAAAACTATGATTCATTTTGCAGGTTATAACGGAGCTGATTGGTTTTTTAGCAATTTAGCCGCACAAAATGTGAGCTATGATTATATCGGTTTAAGTTATTATCCGGTATGGCATGGAAAGAGTTTTGATTCATTATACACTAGCCTTACTAGTTTGATAACAAATTATCATAAACCTGTTATCATTGCGGAGACTTCTTATCCATTTACACTTTTATGGAACGACAATACCAATAATTTGGTGGGATCTGCTTCTCAATTAATTCCTGCATATGACGCAACCCCTGATGGACAAAATGCATATACAAAAGCGATGATTGATTTGATGGCAAGTTTGCCAAACCAGCAAGGGCTTGGGATTTGTTGGTGGGCGCCAGAATGGGTAAGTTTTAAAGGGCCTAATGCAACTAACGGTTCAACTTCTGAAAACCTTACCCTATTTGATTTTAATAATAATTCATTGCCCGCATTAACTAGCTTAGGCGCTTACAAATAAAATAGATATGCTAAATTCAAAGGTTGCTCCATTATTCCCGAACAAAACGGTAACCAACACCTTTGATGGTGATAATTTCTAAGTTTGCATCTTCTTTTAAAAAACTTCTGATTTTAGTAATATAAACATCGAGGTTACGGCTATTAAAAAAGCTATCATTCCCCCAAATATGGTTCAACAATTCGCGTCGATCGATTATTGAATTACTATTGAGGTATAAATATTTCAATAATTCAGATTCACGATAGGAAAGCTTTTTATCAATAGCACCCAAACGAAGTATTTGCTTGTTTAAGTGAAAAATATATTTACCGATTTGAATAGTTTCTCCTAATACAGAAATGGGTTCTGCTTTTTTAACACGAAGCGCATTTTCAACACGAACAATCAGCTCTTCCATACTGAAAGGTTTTTTAATATAATCGTTGCCGCCGATTTTAAACCCGTGGACCAAATCTTCGGTTAATGTTTTTGCAGTTAAAAAAAGGATGGGAATATCGTCATTGATCTTTCGAATATCTTCAGCGATTTCAAAACCGCTCCGATGTGGCAACATAACATCTAGAATGCAAATATCGGGTTGTTCATCCTCAAAGCTTCTCAATACATCTGCACCATCCGTTTCCATAACCACTTCAAACCCACGGCTCTCTAAAGTCTCTTTTACAATTTTGCCAAGGAACAATTCATCTTCTACATACAAAATTTTTATACTCATACTTTCGGCAGTTTAATGATAAATCTACTCCCCTTACCTAATTCCGTTTCTAAATCAATAGTGCCATTATGTTTACGAACAACTTCTGCCACATAACTTAAACCCAATCCATAACCCTTAATATTATGATGATTGCCTGAAGGAACTCTAAAAAATTTTTCAAATATTTTACTAGTATAATCAGCTGATATACCTATACCATTATCAGAAACTGATAATTGCAAGTCATTGGAAATTGAAACCATTTCAATTTTAATGGTTGGGTTTGCCTGGCTATACTTTAAAGCATTATCTATTAAATTATAAATGACACTTGTTATGTGCATCCGATCAGCAGTAATCATAAAATCGGGTCCGAAAGTTTTAAAGCTAATAGTAGCTTTTTGTTTTTCAAACTGCAATCTCATGCTATGAATCACATCTTCAACCAATTTTTCAAGGTCAATTTCTTCATATTGGAGTTCAATATCCTTGTTTTCGAACATAGAAAGTTTCAATACTTTATCAACAAGCATACTTAGGCGTTGTAATTCTGTTGCAGAAATATCGAGGTATTCCTTGGTTCTTTCCGGATTCGATAAAGCATCAAAATTACGCAGCGCTTCAATAGCAACATTTACTGTTGCGATGGGTGTTTTTAATTCATGAGTAATATTACTAATGAAATCGTTTTTCATCAAAGCAAGTCTCCTTTGAGCAAGGAGATTTCTATATAAAAACAAAAAAGTAATGGCTATAAATGCTACCAGCAAAACGGATAATCCCATTTGAGGCATTATATTTCCCAAAAGAAAAAGTGTAGGCGCATCAAAGCTTGCTTGATAGGCATTCTTACTTAAAAAACCAACTGGCACTTTAGAAGTTGCGTAATCATTTCCTGCAAAATTTTCTGGCTTAAACAAACTATCTTTCTTAATATGAAACACTGCACTTATACCATTTAAAGTAAGTGCCTTTTTATAAACAGAATCAATTTGTTCAATAGAAATAGTGTCGTTTAATACCCTTGATCTTATTAATACATCTTTTGCAGCCAAATCTTTGGAAAATGGATGTGGCTTTCTTGTTCGTTTGTGTTCAACATCTGGAGGAACATGAAAATCAATTTTTGTCCTACGAAGCTCTTTCCCGGCTTCATTAAAGCCAAATTTAATTCCATCCTGTATAAGCTGAGTAATATTTATATTGGTAGACTTGACTTTCTTGTAATGAGAACTATCTGTACCATTTGTTATTTCAATAGCTGAAGTCTTGTCATCAAGATTTTCATTTTGAAGATTTATTTCTTCCTCGGAGCTGTCTACATTAGTTGAAAAAGTTAGTTCATTATCCTGTTCTGAATTACTCGTCGAAATGCTTAAACGTGGGATTTTTGCATTAACTAACTCTGCGACATCTCCCATAAAACTGTTTTGTTCAGGGATATATTTGTAAAAGAACGAATCGCGCTTTAATCTTTGCGCCTGAACTTTATACATTGTTTCGCGGAATACTACGTCTGTTGTTTTTTTAAAACCTGATGCTTCTTCTGCATATAATTTGTGAAGCCAATAAACCTGAAACCCAGCTATCAAAACAATAGCTGCAACCATCAGGAGGCGAGCTATCTGCAATTTTGATACTTTGATTTTAGGCATTTTATTTTTTTGATGTACAAATGTAGTGCCCAATCCTTCCTTTTCATTTTTTCATTAACCTTAATTAACCAAATTGTCAGCTATCTTAACCACTAAAACAAAACAAAAAACTGGGGTAATAAGGATGATGGCGTATAACAAAATTAGATTGAAGAATTAATCATCATTTATAAATATTAAAATAATATGCTTAGCGAAAAAATTATTTATGAATTAAAGTTCTCCTTCTGCCCATCTTCTTCTTAATTCTTTTTTATTCAATTTTCCTACACTAGTTTTAGGAATTTCTATCATAGCAACGTATTGATCAGGTAATTGATATGTTGCGAAATGCTCTGACAAAAATGCATTTAATGCTCCCTTTGAAGGAATTGTTTCATTTCTAAACACCACACAAGCCAGGGGCCTTTCTACCCATTTCTCATCAGGTATGGCAATTACACAAGCTTCTTTTATATCAGGATGAGCCATCAATGCTATTTCAAGTGCTACACTAGAGATCCATTCGCCTCCGCTTTTGATGAGGTCTTTACTTCGGTCACTAATATTCATATATCCTTGCGCATCGAGTGTACCAACATCTCCAGTTTTAAACCATCCATCTTCTGAAAAAGAAAGGTGATTGTCTTGATATTTGTAATAACTCTTTATTATCCAGGCACCACGAATTTCAAATTCCCCAATTGTTTCACCATCTCTTGGAGCAATAGTACCATCTTCCAACACTGCTCTAATTTCAACTCCTGGCAATTCAATTCCTTGCTTAGCTCTAACAGCCAACTTCTTATCGTCGCTCAAACAATCGTGGATATTTTGCAATCTACTTGCTGTACCAATAGGGGAAGTTTCAGTCATACCCCAGGCATGAACCCCTGATATACCAAAATCTTTTTCAAATGCTTCAATTAAACTTGGCGGAAGTGCTGATCCACCAACAACATATTCTCTTAGTGCCAATTTTTCTTTAGGCGGATTTCTTTTCATAGCATCATAAACACCCAGCCAAATTGTAGGTACCCCATTAGCAACAGTTACTTTTTCTTGTGTTATAATTTGTATTAATGCTTCTGGTTGTAAGTGCAAACTTGGTAAAATCATATCTGAGCCTGATAAAATACATACATAGGGGAACCCCCATGCCATCACATGGAATTGGGGTACAATTAAAAGCACTCTATCACGTACTGAAAGATTAGCCGCATTCGGCATTAGCAACGCAAGGGCATGTAAATAAGTAGACCTGTGCGAGTACAATGCTCCTTTTGGATTTCCTGTGGTGCCACTTGTATAACATAATCCACAAGCATCATTTTCATCAGAAGGATACCAAAGATATTCTGGTAAGCTTTCATTTAAAAGGTCTTCGTATAAAATAGTATCAGTAAGATTAGTTGTGAAATTTTCTGGAGTGTTTAATAACACATACTTTTTAACGCCCATTGTGTAAGGCGCCACTTTTTCGAATAGAGGGACTAATGTAGCATCTATAAAAATTATTTTTGCTTCCGCATGATTCACGATAAAAATTATCTGCTCAACGCTAAGTCGAACATTCAGAGTATGACAGATAGCGCCAGCACCTGGAATACCATAATATAATTCTACATGCTGATAATGGTTCCATGCAAATGTGGCAACACGATCTCCAGGTTGAACCCCAAGATGATTTACTAATGCACTTGATAAATTTTTAGCTCTTTGATATAGATCTGAAAAATGGTACCGATGCCAAACTCCATTGGGTAACTTGGTTACAATTTCTTTATGAGGAAAAACCCTATTCCCATATTCCAAAATGGAATGGGTGGTTAATGGATAATCCATCATTAATCCTTTCATAAATCTAGTTTTGGCTTTAGCAATCCTTTCTCTATCTGTATGCAGATAGTTATAAACAAGTTAGTGCATTTTAGAAAAACTAGAAAGTCCAATTAGTATTAATGGGCTGAATTAAATCCCAGAGATTCCCATAAAGGTCCTTGAATACCGTAACTATTCCATATTCTTCCACAGAAGGAGGGCGTATAAACTCAACGCCAACGCTTTTCATTTTTTCATAATCTCGCCAAATATCATCTGTATAAAGAAACAGGAAAACCCTACCACCTGTTTGGTTTCCAATTGAAAATGCTTGTTCTGGGGTAGCAGCTTTTGCCAAAAGCAAACAAGTATTCGAGTTGCCCGGAGGTGCCACCATAACCCAACGTTTTATTTCTGAAAGCTTTGTGTCTTCCACCAGTTTAAACTGGAGTTTCTGTATATAAAATGCGATGGCTTCATCATAATCTTTTACAACTAATGCTATATGTGCAATTTGCTGTCTCATTTCTATTATTTTTTATCAGTGAGAAAGCGGTCTTTTTTTAATCATTCCTCCTTTAGTATCTTTTACACTACTCATAACCACAAATGCATGAGGATCAATTTTTTCTAACTCCGCTTTAAGCTTATTCAATTCAAGTCTTGTAATTACCGTATAAACAATATCGTTTTCTTTCGTTGGTCCTTTTTTCCCATATCCTTGTCTGCCACTATAAAGTGTGACACCCCTACCCATTTTATTGATAATCATTTGTCTAATTTCTACAAAATGAGAGGAAATGATAGTTACGCCTGTATATTCCTCAATTCCTTCAATAATAAAATCAAGTGTTTTGGATGCTGATAAATAAGTGATCATACTATAAAGTGCAATTTCAATAGAAAGCAAATAGGCTGCTAATGAAAATATCAAGACATTGATAATGATAATAACATCACCCAAGGTTGTTCCCAATTTTTTACTCAGAAAAATTGCGAGTACTTCAGTTCCGTCTATCACAGCACCACCTCTAACAGCAAAACCTATACCTCCCCCAAGAAACATTCCTCCAAATATGGCAACTAATAATTTATCATTGGTAACAAATGGAAAATTAATGAATGCAACACAAATAGCTAATCCAGCTATTGCAAGTACCGTCTTAATCGCAAAGACTTTTCCCATTATTTTGTAACCCAGAAACATGAACGGAATATTGATAGTTATAATCAAACTGTATAATGGGATACTTGTTATGGAAGAAATTAGTAATGAAATACCAGTTGCCCCCCCATCAATAAAATGATTGTTTAATAAAAACCCTTTTAGACCAAATGATGCAGAAAATATACCAATGAGAATAAATATAAAATCTTTAAAAAAATGACTAATTGTAATTTTCAATTCTCGGTAGCTCTTAGCCACCTGAAAGTCATTTAAGGTTTTCCCATTATTTTCCAGATTTTTATCTCTTAGGATATTATTAATAACTATTTGTTTCCAAAATGCTTTCATGTTAAATAATTTTTCTAAGAATACATTCAAAATAAACGCACCCTACAAAACAGAACTAGCCAAATTGTACGGATGTCATAGTAAGTGAACCAGCTACAGCTTTATCGTTAAAAAAACTTATTGCATCTTGCTTAGTAGACAAGCCAATACTATAGATAAGAGGTAAATAGTGTTCGGGGGTTGGAATTGATAATAAAGCTTCCTTCCCTAACTTTTCATAGTGAATTAAAGAATCATGATTGCCATTCTGAATGAGGCTCTTGAAATTATGATTCATTTCTAAAGCCCAATCAAAACCAAATCCCCTTACATTTAATTTGTCCCAGGCTAGCATTCTCAAATTATGAACCATATTGCCACTGCCTATAATTAGAATACCTCTTTTTCGCAATTGGAATAATTCTTTTGCTAAATCGTAATGGTAAGCAGCGGGTTTTGTATAATCGATACTCAACTGCAAAATAGGTACATCTGCTTCTGGATACATATGTCGGACTATAGACCATGACCCATGGTCCAAACCCCAATCATGGTCTAGTTCCACTTTTGTAGAATGAATAATATTTTTAGTTTCTTCGGCCAATGCCAAACTTCCGGGGGCGGGATATTGAACTTCAAATAGCTCTTGTGGGAAACCACCAAAATCATGAATGGTGGATGGGAAATCCATAGCTGTTATTCTAGTGCTATTGATATACCAATGAGCTGAAACTACAAGCACCGCATTTGGTTTATTTATTTGACCAGCTAATTCAATCCATTTTCTACTAAATTCATTTATTTCAATTCCATTCATAGGTGAGCCATGACCCACAAATAAAACAGGCATCAATATTTCTTGCAAAGGAAATTCATCAGTAAATTTTCTTAGATCTGAAAGACTAGTCATTACCGAATTTAACTAATTTATTGTGCTCCTATTTCAAACTCCAAAATTTTTTTAAGATTAGCTGCGCTTGTAGCAATATCATTCCCTAAAAGTTTATCCATCATTGGATTCATGATTGTTAGAGGAAATTTATTTCCCCCGATGAATCCCCATTTAAATCTGGTGATATCATCCGTTATAGGCTCCGTAATCATATAAATCTGCGCTTTATTAGAAAAAGGACTGATAAACCGAATTTCAAAATCAATTCGATGGTTCAGTTCTATAGCTTTAATTTCTTGCTCACCTTTACCAAGTTGTTTATTGGTACTATCCCAACATACAATTGCACCAATTTTACCATCTTCTCCCTTAAAATCCATTTTAACTTCCTTATCAATCATCCACCATTTATTAAAATTAAGTTGATGTTTCAAAAAAAGTATATAATCAAACACTCGCCCAACAGGCTGATCAATAATTATTTCTCTTTCAATTTTGTAAGTTTTCTTAATAAATACAGCTACTATAAGAATGATTCCAATTAATAATAGTAAAGCGTATAGCATAATCATATACTAGTTTTATTACAAAATAAGGTCAAAAATTGCGATTTTTTTTTATTTTTTACCCGAAAAAAGGTTTCCGAAAGTTGTTATAAACAATATGATTACAATCAGTTATATACTCATTTTTTATATCTATATTTAAAAAAGCTTTTTTTTATCTCATTTGATTTAAGCTAGTTATTAATTTATGAAAAGTGTGAACACCATATTCACTGATACGTTACTAAAAATAAAATCGAGGTTTCAATTAGTTAAAGAAATTCAAGAAGAATATTCAGACAATGTTGCTGAGATTCGAGAAAAAAAATATTCTGATGAACGTACCAAACAAATCATAGATAATATTTCAGATATTGTTACACTTGTAAATAAGCAAGGAATCATTATTTACAATAATAAAACTATAAAACAAATATTGGGTTACGAAGCCGAAGAGCTAAATGGCAGACATATTCTTGAATTAATTCATCCAGATGATAAAGTAATAATAAGCGAAAAATTTAATAATATATTAACCAAAGAAGGAATTGATAAATTGGCTGAATTTCGATTTTGCTCAAAATCTGGCAAATACCTGCTTATTGAAAGTATTGGAAATGTTCAATTAAATAATCCCGCATTTAATGCGATTATTTTGATTTCAAGAGATATCACTGAAAAAAGAAAAATTGAAGATTCCATCAAAGCAAGTGAGGAAAAACTTCGATCGCTAATCCATAATATTACGGACATTATAACCATTATTTCAGTTAGTGGAGAAATAATCTACCAAAGTGCCTCTGCAAGGCAACTAATGGGTTATGAAGAGAATGAATTACAAAAAAGAAATTTCTCTGAAATAGTACACCCTGATGATTTCCCTTTAGTAATGCAATCCTTTAAAAAGCTAATTGAAAATGGTGGTATTAGTGAACTAACGGAATTTAGACTACTTGATAAAAATGGCAATTATTTTTATATTGAAGCTCAAGCAACAAATCAGATAAACAACCCCAATATTCAAGGCCTGGTAGTTAATTCTAGGGATATTTCTATCAGAAAAAAAGCGGATCAAGAAAAGAAAATTTTAATCAAGGAACTTACAAAAAATAATTACGATTTAAAGCAGTTCAGCTATATCGTATCTCATAATTTAAGAGCACCACTAACCAATTTAACTTCAATGATTAAATTGTTAGACTTTAATACTATTTCAACAGAACGTTCATTAAAATTATTAGAGGGATTTAGATCCACCACCTTTCACCTTAACGAAACTTTGAATGATTTAATAGATATTCTTGTTGTAAAAGACAATATTAGTATCCAAACAGAAATGATCAGCTTTGAAAAGTCTCTGAATAAAATTACTAAGTCAATCCACTCTCTTTTTACCGAAACTAATACCAGTATTTCATCTGATTTTTCATCCGCTGAGTATGTGAAATTTAATGAGCCTTACTTAGAAAGCATTTTCCAAAATTTAATTACTAATTCAATTAGATATAGAAGTATTGATAGGGAAACTGTGATTTCGATTCATACTTTAGTGAAGGGAGATGAAATAATTTTAACTTATACTGATAACGGAATAGGATTTGATATGAAACAAGTAAAAGATAAAATTTTTGGTCTTCATCAAAAATTTCACCACCATCCTGAAAGTCGTGGAATTGGCTTATATTTAATCCATGCACAAATTACCTCTTTGGGCGGCAATATAAGTGTAGATAGTAAAATTAATATAGGAACCACTTTTACAATATCATTTAAAAAATAAGTAAATGCTTGACATGGTAATGAATGTTGACGACGATTCAATGGTTCAGATGATCAGTGAAATTATTATGAGTGATGAAAGTTTCTGTGAGTCAATTGTGAAACTGGAAGACGGTAAAAAGGCACTTGAATATTTCGAGCAACAATCAAAGCTACCAATTGAAGAACAAAAAATTCCCGAATTGGTTTTTCTTGATATTAATATGCCAATATTTAACGGTTGGGACTTTTTAACCCAATATGATAAGGATTATAAAAAATTCCATGATCGAACTAAGATCATAGTTCTTACATCGGCTTTAGATCCAGAAACCGAGATGAAAGCTGGTGAACACCCTTTAATATTCAAATATATTACTAAACCTCTCGAGCCTAAACATATAGCTCAGTTGAAAGAAGACCCTCTTTTTAAAACAGTATCTCCATCTTGAAAGATTAAATAGCCAGTTTATTTATCTTTGCAACTATGTTCGAAAAACCTACTCTCCACACAATACTTTCTCCCAAGCTTTTGGAAATTTATGATATCAAAAACAGTATCGTTGTAGTTATTGATGTATTTAGAGCCACTTCAACCATTGCAACAGCTTTATACAATGGCGCTACAAAAGTTATTCCTGTTGCGGAAGTTAACGCTTGTATCGAAATTGGTAAGAGGGTTGGAGGGATTACTGCGGGTGAAAGAGATGGAAAAGTAATTGAGGGCTTAGCACATGGAAACTCACCAGCAGAATATCCACGCTCATTTATTGAAGGCAAAACTTTAGTACTTACCACTACCAATGGAACTAAACTTTTGCATATGGCACTTAATGAAGGTGCCTCAGAAATTGTTACAGGTTCTTTCCCAAACCTCCACGCAGTTTGTGAGTTTTTGGTGAAATCTAAAAAAAATGTAGTGCTTGGTTGTTCTGCCTGGAAGGATAGAATAAATATAGAAGATGCTTTGTTTGCGGGAGCCGTGATCAATCAAATAAAATCTGAATTTACAATACATTGCGACAGTAGTTTGATGGCTTCCGAACTCTACACTGCACAACAGCATAAAATGTTTGAATTTATTCGGAAAACCACTCATTGGCATAGGCTTGCAGCTTATGGACTGGAAAAGGATCTGGAATATTGTGTAACCCCTAATCTTGCCAATATTTTACCAATTTATCGGAATGGCGATTTAGTTGTGGTCTAATTAACTAATTAACAAAGATTTCTTCCACAATTTTCTTAATAAGCTTCAAAAAGCAATCTGCTTTCCTTTACTTTTGCAAATTGCCCTATTTGATCGGTTACCAAAATTCTTGGTAGGTGTATATGGCAATGAAAATACTATGGCATTACCTTATTTAGTTAAACATATTTACAATAGCGGGACTGAAGAAGTTATTCGCAGAGGAAAAAAAATTCACGCTCTTGGGAATGTGGAACTATTAGAATATGACGATCTCATGGGAGCCGTTATCTTTCGAGTAAAAGATGACGGATATTCCACTTATTATAAAGTTCATATTACCCAGTTTAAAGACCCAAAAACTTTGTCTCTTCGTTGCACCTGCCCTTATAATCTATCAGAAATTTGCAGACACAAAGCAGGGGCATTATTTCATTTACAAGACCTTCTAGATAAAAATTTATTAGGCGATAAAGAAACTGTGTATGACCAACGACACACAGTGGTTAAAATGAAACAACTTGATCTGAAATTGATCAGACTATTAACTAGAAAAGAAAATTTTGAAGAGGCTGAAAATTATTTAAGAAGTACTCGTGCTACTATCCAAGAAGCAAAAGACGAAAGAGTATTGGCTTCATTAGATTTTGAAAATGAAAATTTTAAAGTTCTGATTCAAAAAAATGAAGAAAGAAATTTTGATACAAGTTGCAATTGTCAAAGCGATACAGAACATCCCCTTTGCATGCACAAAAGTGTTGTATTATTACAATTACTTCAAAATTATGGTACTAACTATTTTGATAGCATTCGCAATTGGGATAAGGAAAAAAATAAGCTCCTTGCACTTTATGGGTACACACTAACAGATGATTTAAAGGGGAAATTTGAATTTACCTATACTGATAATAAACCCTTTTTGAGGGTATTAGATACAAGTATTAAAAGAGTTACTTCAAATTCAGGAGCAGAATTAAGGCCAAGACCATTAGAACCAGCCATCAATCAGTTCGATTTCAAAACAGATACAGAACAAAATACAATTCTTAAATTAGGTGTTGTAATTACCTGTAATGAATTAGGTTACCCATATATATCGTTAGAAGCTATTCAAGGTGAAGTAGATGAAACCGGGACTAAATATGTTTCAAAAACTTCAAAGATTGACTTAACCAAATTTGTAAATACAGAAGTATTCAGCGAAGACGACAAAATGCTCTTGCAACAGCTGCGAAAGCTAATGTCGGGCGAAGTGAATCGTTACTTAAATCGCAATTCTCCATTTAGTGGTATTTGGGAAAATATTATTCAGCAACATAATGATGAGTTACCTGAAGAAACAAGACATTTGATAAACGAATACTTGCATCCAAAAATCAGGAAATTGTTTTTGGAACTTACAGGAAGCAGTTTTATTTTTTATCTGCCAGCAAAAAAAATATTTACAACTCAAAATTTATTACTAGCAGAATTTAGTGAAAAATTTATAAGCCCTGAATTTGAAGTAAGTTATGCTAATGGCTTTTATTCAATCGATTGTAGAGTTAAACTTCCTCTAGCGGATTTGAACATTTCCGAAAATGAAACTGAATCAGCATTACTCTTTCAATACCATAATCAGTTTTATACCTGGCAGAAACCTGAAGACATTATGCAGGTGGAAAAATATTTACCCACTGGCAAAATAGCAATCCCTGCTGAAGCATGGAATACTGAATTACTGAGCTATGTAATGCCTCTTTCAAAAGAGTATTATGTGCATTTTACTAATGTTCAGAAAGAAGAAATTAAAGATATAAAACCAGACTGGAAAATTCAGTTAAAAGAAAAAGGTGACTATTTACTTTTTCAACCAATCTTTATTTATAAAGGTTATGAAGTAAGGCCCACAGATAAGGAAAAAATAATTCTACCTGTAGAAGATAAGATTTTAATTATCCAGAGAAACCTTGAGATGGAGAAAGAAATGATGCTTCGGATTGAATCATTACACTCGCAATTCATTCATCCAACAGACAGTAATTCTCTGGCATTAAAAGGGTCCGATGTATTAAAAAATAATTGGTTTTTCCTTTTTATTGACGCAACCAAAGAAATGAATATTCCAGTACTTGGTTTTGAAGCATTGAAAAACTTTCGATTCAATACTGCAAAACCTTCTACTCAAATTTTTATCAGTAGTAATACAGATTGGTTCGATGCTAAAATTCAAATCAATTTTGGCGAGCAAAAAGTAACAGTTGAAGATGTTAAAAAAGCACTTACCAATAAACAACAGTTTGTTCAATTAGGCGATGGTACCCTTGGAATACTACCAGAAGAATGGATAAAAAAATATGCGCTTCTTTTCAGAGTAGGTGATGGAAAACAAGGAAGTATTAAATTAAGTAAATATCACTTTAGTGTAATTGAGGAACTTTACTTACAACGAGATGAAGAAGAACTTTTCTTTCAACTAGAAGAAAAGTATGAACGATTAAAAGAAAATCACACAATTAAAACTATTCCTGCACCAGAGCATCTTAGAGCTATATTACGACCTTATCAGGAAAGCGGTTTTCAATGGCTTAACTATTTACGAGAAGTACAATGGGGTGGAATTTTAGCAGATGATATGGGTCTTGGTAAAACTATACAAGCACTCAGTTTCTTACATTTTTTGAAAAAAGAAAACGGAAGTCTAAAAGCCCTAGTGGTATGCCCTACCACCTTAATGTATAACTGGCAAAATGAAATCAAAAAATTTACACCTGAACTAAGTTTCTACATGCATCATGGCGGAACAAGATCTAAAGGTATGCTTAGCGATACAAATATTGATATAATAATCACAACATACGGTACACTAAGAAGCGATATCAAACAGTTTGTGGAAGTAAATTTTGATTATGTAATACTTGATGAAAGTCAGGCCATAAAAAACCCATCAAGTAAAGTAACTAAAGCAGCTGGATTATTAAGAGCAAAAAATCGATTATGTCTGAGTGGTACTCCTCTTCAAAATAACACTTTCGATATTTATGCGCAAATGAATTTCTTAAACCCAGGCATGCTGGGATCAATGGAATTTTTCAAACACGAATTCTCGATGCCAATCGATAAATTCGGGGAAAAAGAACAAAAAGATCACTTAAGAAAAATCCTATACCCATTTATCTTAAGAAGAACCAAAGAGCAAGTAGCAAAAGATCTACCTGAAAAACAAGAGATGGTTTTATTCTGTGAAATGGGAGATGAACAACGCAAAATTTATGATGCTTATAGAAACGACTATCGAGATAAAATTTTAGGAGTTGTTGAAAATCAAGGGATACAGAAATCGCAATTAACAATACTTCAAGGATTGATGAAGCTTCGTCAAATTTGCGACAGTCCCGCTATTGTAAAAGAGGCAGAACGCTTTCCAAATGTTTCTGTTAAATTAGAAGAAATCGGAAGAGAGATTACAGAAAACATCAGTAACCACAAAGCTTTGATATTCTCCCAGTTTTTAGGTATGCTTTCCCTCATCAAAGATAAAATGAAAGAACTGGAAGTTGACTTTGAATACTTCGATGGAAGTAGCACCATCAATGAAAGAGAAGCTGCTATTCAACGATTCCAAAACGATGATTCATGCCGAGTATTTCTCATCTCATTAAAAGCGGGAGGAGTAGGACTAAATTTAACTGCAGCTGATTATGTTTATATAGTTGACCCTTGGTGGAACCCTGCAGTAGAACAACAAGCCATAGACAGGACACATAGAATTGGACAAACAAAAAACATATTTGCTTATCGCATGATATGCAAGGATACTGTAGAAGATAAAATTTTGAAACTGCAGGAGCGCAAACGTAATCTTGCTAAAGATTTAATTACAGATGATGAAGGTTTTGTAAAAACACTTACAAAAGAAGATGTAGAGTATTTATTTAGTTAATGATATACATAAAAAAGCCGCTCCATCTGATTATTCGGATAAGGAGCGGCTTTTGAATTTAGATAGCTTTATTTTTTATACTCCACAGTTGCAAAGATTTTATCCGCATCTTTCAAAAAAGAATCTTTACATTCTGTTGAACAAAATCCCAGTACTTTATTTTTAAAATGCAAGGTGTCAGATACTCCTGCAATAACAGGCATTCCGCATGAAGGATCTTTTTTGTTGTCAACTAATGCCTGATCGTAATATTTAGTTGAATCAGCTGGCATGATAGCAGTAGCAGCCGGTGCAGCTGCGGGTGTTTTTTCTGTATTTGTATTTGTATTACATGCCGCCAGAAATGTAATCCCGATCAATAAAAATTTGAAGTTGTTTGCCATAATCTATAATTTTTAGATAGAATTGAAGCCAAAAATAACAAAAAACCAAACCACTCGAACTATTTAAAACTGCTCATTTTACCACCCATCCTTTTTAAATATTATAAAGTTTATTACCCTGCCTATACTTTACAAGAGTTCACCGATTTAATTTAATTCCTTCGATAATGTAAAACTAGCTTGCATTAGATTTTGCACACTGAGTTCAGTTGAACTCGTTTATGCTTTTATTCCTTAACAAAATGACTATACCAAAATTTTGCATCGTTTTATTTCTTACAGCCCTTTCTAGTAAAGCTATATCACAAACAACCGGCTCAATAAAAGGTAAATTAATAGACTCAATATCAAAACAAACTTTGAAAGACGCAACAGTTACTATAATTGATGCAAAAGATTCTACAGTTGAAATATTTGGACTTGCAAAAACAGATGGTTTTTTTGAATTAAAGAATTTAGCTATTAAACCTTTGATTCTTCAAATTAGTTTTCAAAGTTACGAACCTTATCGAAAAACCATTTATCTAACTAAATCAAACCCAGATATAAATATTGGTACTATTTATTTACAACCTAAATCACATGATTTAGGAAATGTAACTGTTACTCAATCTCCGATTATTATAAAAAAAGATACCATAGAATTTAATGCATCTAGTTTTAAAACAAAGCCAAACGCAGTAGCAGAAGATTTATTAAAAAAGTTACCTGGTATTGATGTTGATAAAGATGGAGGTATTAAAGCACAGGGCGAAACTGTACAAAGAATTTTAGTGGATGGTAAAAGATTCTTTGGAGACGATCCAAAATTGGCAACCAAAAATCTACCGCCAGATGTGATTGATAAAATCCAAGTATATGATGCACTAAGTGATCAAAGTACATTTACCGGATTCGATGATGGCAATAGAGTAAAAACCATTAATATTACTACAAGAAAAGATAAACGCAAGGGTTACTTTGGCAAAATTTCAGTTGGAGGTGGCAGCACAGGAGACGAAGGTGTATATGACAATAGTCTAAATTTAAGCAAATACGATGGCGATCGTCAAATAACCTTAATTGGACAAGGCAATAATGTAAACAAACAAAACTTTACAGGTCAGAATTTGTTTGGAGGTGGTGGAAATAGAGGGGGTGCAAGCTTAAACACAGGAGCAACAAATAGCAGTAGCGGCATTATCAATACTTGGGCTGGCGGTTTAAATTATCGAGACAATTGGGGAAAAAAAACTCAGGCTTCAGGAAGTTATTTTTACAACGACCAAAATACCTATACCAATCAAAAAAACTTTACACAAACGTTGGTCAGTGGAAATCCAGATTCCTCAAATTTGAGCAACAATATTATTGCGGGAATTAATCGCAATCAGAATAATCGAATAAATTTTAATATTGAAACTCAGTTTGATAGTAGTAATAGTATAATACTACGACCTAATATAAATTTTCAACATACCGAAAATGATAACAACACACAAACTGCAAGTACAAAAGGAAAAGTAAATCTTAATAATTCAGCAGCACAGAGTAATACTATCAATAATGGTTATAATGGATCTTTGGATGCAACATTCCGCCACAAATTTGCGAAGAAAGGGCGAACTTATTCAATAGGATTTGTATTTGGGGGTTCTACTAATGATGGGAAAGGAACTAACAATTCAATCAATCAATATTTTACACAGAACAGAATAGATACTATTAATCAAATTAATAATAGCAATGCTAATGGAAAAAATGTAAGTACCACTTTTTCTTATACTGAGCCGATTGGTAAAGGCCAATTAATAGAACTAAATTATAATTATTCATTTAGCGACAATACGAATGGGAAACACACTTATGGTTTAAATAAAACAAATAATCAGTATGATTTATTAGTTCCGAATTTAAGTAACACATTTGAAAATATTTATAATGCAAATAGGGCAACATTAAGTTACCGTTTACAAAAGAAATTGATGAATTTCAGCATTGGTTCTGGAATGCAGGTGGGTGATTTAAATAGTAATAATGTAACAAAGGATAGTGCCATCAAACAACATTATATCAACTTCTACCCAACTGCAACCTTCCGTTACGATTTTACAAAAACAAAGAACCTTCGATTTAATTACTCCGGACGAACTTCACAACCTAGTGCTTCACAATTACAACCTGTTACAGACAATACAAATCCATTAAATATTGTTGAAGGAAATCCAACACTTAAACAACAGTTCACTCATAATTTGCGGATATTGTATTCATCTTTCGATGTGGTTACTCAACATGTTTTCTTCGCCACTATAAACGCAAGTGCTATTCAAAACGATATCCAAAATTCCGTGATCGTTTTACCTAGTGGCGCGCAAATTACTCAGCCAGTTAATTTAAATGGAACATACAGCGCTTCCGGATATTTCAATTACGGTTTTCCATTTAAGAAACCCAAAAGTAACATGAGTTTTACTGGTAACCTTTCCTACAATCAAAGTCAAGGACTCATAAATCTTAAAAGCAACTATACAAAAAATTCTACAGCCGGGGGCATGATTAAATGGACAACGAATTTGAAAGATAATTTCGATATGAATTTCTCGTCAAATTCAACATTTAACTTTGCTAGGTATACTTTACAACCCAAACAAAATGCAGATTATTTTAATCAAACTTTTATAACTGAAGCAACTTATTATACAAAGAGTGGATGGATATTAGCTTCAGATTTTAATTATATTATTAATACAGGACAGAGTGCTGGCTATAACACTAATATCCCTTTGTTGAATGCCAGTCTTTCAAAACAATTATTTAAGAAAAAAGAGGGTGAAATCAAATTCTATATTTTCGATCTCTTAAATCAAAACGTAAGTATTCGTAGAACTGTTTCTGGAAATACGATTCAAGATATTCAGACAGAAGTATTGAAAAGATACTTTATGATCAGCTTCACTTACAATCTTAGAAAATTTGGTGCTCCAGGTCAAATGCAAAGAGGAAATAACCCGATGAATAATATGATGCGTATGGGTGGCGACAGAGGCCCCGGCGAAATGCGCAGCTTCAAAGGCGATCGAGGAGAATAGTTTGTTTTATTGTTGTTATGTAGCCGTTCTATTAATTTAGGGCGGCTTTTTTGCTAACAGACGTTAGGGTTAAAAATCAAAAATTTACAAATAATTAAAGCATATTCTATTAAATTTTATACTTTTGAGCCCTCATAGAAAAATCAGTTAACATTGAAGCAGTTTTTTACAACTATAAACCCTTTGCAATTGTCTGCATCTTTACCGATGCTTTCAACGAAGGCTGCTTCCAATTGTTTACCGCGACCTCGACGCGGTTTCTGATAGGACGAGCAACTGGCACTTGCCCCTATCAGTGGAAAATCCCCAATACATAATCTACACTATACGTGTTTTCTGTTTACACTTATAATATTTACAAAGTTGGAAACTAAGGAAATCATTGTCAAGGTAGCTACTCACCTTGATACACATTTTGCACAACGCATTACTGATGAAATGGAATCATCCGCCAAAGCTAGAGGCACGGGTATCGCTAAAAGATCACCTGAATACGTGGCTGCAAAAATGCTAGACGGAAAAGCTGTCATTGCCGTTACCCGATTAGGGCAATGGGTTGGGTTTTGCTATATTGAGGCATGGGGGCATGGTAAGTTTGTAGCTAATAGCGGCTTAATTGTATCACCAGAATTTCGTAAAAGTGGTGTTGCAAAAACAATTAAGAAAAAAATCTTTGATCTCTCTAGGGTATTATACCCGGATTCGAAAATATTTGGATTAACTACAGGACTTGCTGTCATGAAAATTAATAGCGACTTGGGTTATGAACCAGTAACCTATAGCGAATTAACCGATGATGAAGAATTCTGGGCAGGATGTAAAAGTTGTGTCAACTATGATATCCTTATGAGTAAGGAAAGAAAGAATTGTATGTGTACTGCAATGTTATATGATCCAGCCGATCATTTTAAACCAGAAGAAACTGCAGAAGAGTTCAAACAGAATTCTAAACTATACGAACGTTTTATGAAAATAAAACAAAGTAAACTTTTGAACATATTCAAAAAGAAAGAAGTAGGAAATGGAGGCGGAGGAGGTATCAAACAAAAATCGTTTTTCCGCAATTTTTTTACTTTTTAATTTATACTATTTAATTTTTTTAATCATGAGTGAAGTAAAGAAAGTTGTTTTAGGTTTTAGTGGAGGATTAGACACTACCTATTGCGTTAAATATCTTAGCGAAGACAAAGGATATGAAGTACATTCTATCATAGTAAATACTGGTGGTTTTACAGATGAAGAACTTAAACATATCGAGCAACATGCTTATAGCCTGGGTGTAAAAACTCATACTACAGTTAATGCTGTGAAATCTTATTACGATAGTATCATCAAATTTTTAATTTTTGGTAATGTTTTAAAAAACAACACCTACCCTTTAAGTGTTAGTGCAGAAAGATTAAGTCAGGCTTTGCATATTGCAGAACACGCTAAAAAATTAAACGCTGATGCTGTTGCACATGGCAGTACTGGTGCAGGAAATGACCAAGTACGTTTTGATATGATTTTTCATATCATGATACCAGGCGTTGAGATCATAACCCCCATACGTGATTTAAAGTTGAGCAGAGAAGCGGAAATTATTTACCTCAAAGGAAAAGGTGTAAATATTAATTTCGAAAAATCAATGTATTCTATCAATAAAGGATTGTGGGGTACCAGTGTTGGTGGAAAAGAAACATTGAATTCGAAAGGAATTCTACCTGAAGAGGCATGGCCAACTCAGGTTACCTCTACAGAAAGCAGAGAAATAAAATTGCATTTCGAAAAAGGAGAACTTAAAGCTATTGACGACCAAAACTTCCCAGATCCAACTAAAGCTATTCTATATTTACAAAGCATTGCTGGAACTTACGGCATCGGTAGAGACATTCACGTTGGAGACACTATTATTGGAATTAAAGGACGTGTTGGATTTGAAGCAGCCGCACCAATGGTTATTTTAAAAGCACACCATGCATTGGAGAAGCATGTATTAACAAAGTGGCAATTGGTATGGAAAGATCAATTAGCACAGTTCTACGGCAACTGGCTTCATGAAGGACAAATACTTGACCCCGTGATGCGCGATATTGAAGCATTTCTAACACATAGTCAGGAAAACGTTACCGGAGATGTATTTGTTCAATTATTACCTTACCGTTTCCATATAATTGGAATAGAATCTGCATTTGATTTAATGAATAGTAAATTCGGAAAGTATGGTGAAATGAATTCCGGATTTACAGGAGAAGACGTAAGAGGCTTTAGTAAAATATTTGGTAACCAAATTTCTATCTGGCATAAAGTGAATCAAAGTTCTTAACAACCAGACAAATTATTGATCATGGCAAAAATGGCGAATCCAAATAAGAAGATTCAAGTAGGCATTGTTGGAGGTGCGGGTTATACCGGGGGTGAATTAATTCGCCTACTAATTAATCATCCCAATGTGGAGATTCGCTTTGTGCATAGTAAAAGTAATACTGGCAATCCACTCTATAAAGTTCACAACGACCTTATCGGTGAAACAAAATTAGTTTTTGCCGAACATCTTGAACAAGATATTGACGTCTTATTTCTTTGTGTAGGTCATGGAGATGCCAGCAAATTTTTAGCTGAAAATAGTGTCGCTTCTCAAATAAAAATTATCGATTTGTCGCAAGACTTTCGATTAAATGACCATAACATTCATTCAGATCGAGCTTTTGTTTACGGTTTACCGGAACTTAATAAGAAAGCAATTAGTATTGCACATAATATTGCTAATCCAGGTTGTTTTGCAACAGCTATTCAATTAGGGTTAATACCACTTGCTTCTGCACACATTCTTGAAGAGGTTTATACAACAGGGATCACTGGATCTACAGGTGCCGGACAAAGCCTAACTAACACCTCACACTTTAGTTGGAGGTCAAATAATATCTCTGCCTATAAAACACTTCAACACCAACACCTAAAAGAAATTGGTGAGTCACTACAGCAGGCATCTGGAAATAATTTAAATACAAAAGACTTAATTCACTTTGTTCCTTGGAGAGGTGACTTTACAAGAGGCATTTATTGCACAAGTGTTACAAAATCTAAACTAAGTTTAGAGGAAGTAAAAAAGATATACCTTGATTTTTATGGAGATACTGCATTTACACATGTTAGTGATTCAATGATTGATTTAAAACAAGTTATAAATACCAATAAGTGTTTAATACATATAGAAAAACAGGGCGATAAAATTGCCATTCACTCTGCGATTGATAATTTGCTTAAAGGCGCGTCCGGACAAGCAGTTCAGAATATGAATATACTTTTTGGTTTAAATGAAGTTTCGGGGCTACGACTTAAGGCAAACTATTTTTAATAGAAATATAGTTTGCCCTAACACTAAACTTAAACTGAATTTAAATCTTTAAAAAAAAATGTATGAAACTTTTCGACGTTTACCCAATAAACAATATAACTATTACAAAAGCTTTAGGCTCTTATGTGTGGGATAACCAAGGTCAAGAATATCTTGACCTTTATGGAGGCCACGCAGTTATTTCAATTGGCCACACGCATCCTCATTATGTAAAACGTTTAACTGATCAATTAAACAAACTAGGATTTTATTCCAATTCAATTAAAATACCGATACAAGAAGAACTAGCAAGTAAATTAGGAGATCTTAGTGGTAAGGAAGACTATCAACTTTTTCTATGTAATAGTGGAGCAGAAGCGAATGAGAATGCGCTTAAAGCTGCTTCATTTTATAATGGACGCAAAAAAATTGTATCATTCACAAAAGCCTTTCATGGCAGAACTTCTCTTGCGGTTGCTGCTACTGATAATCCAAATATTGTAGCACCTGTAAATCAAACCGATAATGTGGTATTTCTTCCTTTCAATAACATGGAAGCGCTGAGAGCATATTTCGATGTAAACGGAAATGATGTGTCTTCAGTAATTATTGAAGGGATTCAAGGAGTTGGAGGAATTAATGTAGCATCTATCGAATTCTTGCAAACAATCCGAAAGCTATGCGATCAATACAATGCAGTTTTTATAGCTGATAGTGTGCAGTGTGGATATGGTAGAACTGGAAAGTTTTACGCACACGATCATAGTGGTATAGATGCAGATATCTACTCAATGGCGAAAGGCATGGGAAATGGATTTCCTGTTGCAGGGATTTCTATCTCACCAAAAATTCAATCAAAACATTATATGTTAGGTACCACATTTGGTGGAAATCATTTGGCATGCGCCGCTGCTTTGGCAGTTTTGGAAATCATGGAACAAGATGCTTTAATGGCTAACGCAACCAAAATAGGTAATTATTTATTCAATGAATTAAAGGGATTACCTAATATCAATGAAATTCGTGGAAAGGGTTTGATGATAGGTATTGACCTTCCAGAAGATAAAAAAGAAGTAAAGAAAAACTTGCTATTCAAACACCATATTTTTACTGGGGAAGCAAAGCCTAATGTAATTCGTTTATTGCCTGCACTAAACATTACTCAAAAAGAAGCCGACCTTTTTCTAGAAGCATTAGCCATCGAATTAAAATAAAACCATCCCATTAACAGAACTGCTTATGAATAATTTTATTTCTGTAAATGATGTTACTGATATCAATGCACTGGTAAAAAAAGCATTGGCCTATAAAGCGAATCCTTTTAAGGATCGTCATTTAGGTGACGATAAAAGGATTGGTCTACTTTTTTTAAACCCTAGTCTGCGAACAAGGTTAAGTACTCAGGTTGCCGCAAAAAATATCGGTATGGAAGCCATTGTTTTTAATGTTGATAAAGAAGGTTGGTCGCTTGAATTTGAAGAAGGTGCCATCATGAGCGGTAATACTGCAGAACACGTAAAAGATGCAGCCCCTATTTTGGGTAACTACTTCGACATACTTTGTATAAGAACTTTTCCTGGTCTCAAAAATAGAGAAGATGATTATAGTGAAATGTATATCAATCAATTTATAAAATATGCAGGAGTTCCGGTAATAAGTTTAGAAAGTGCCACTTTACATCCTCTTCAATCGTTTACTGATATAATAACTATTCAGGAAAGTTGGATTAAAACTGCATTTACTAGAAAGCCAAAAATTGTGTTGTCTTGGGCACCACATATTAAACCTCTACCACAATGTGTTTCTAACTCATTTTCACAATGGGTGAATGCCTGGGGTGAAGCCGAATTCATTATTACACATCCTGATGGATATCAATTAGCCGAACAGTTCACAAATGGAGCAACAATTACTAATAACCAAGATGATGCTTTGGAAGGTGCCGATTTTGTGTATGTAAAAAATTGGAGTACATATACCGACTATGGCAAAGTATATGTGAATGATCCAAAGTGGATGCTTACAAATGAAAAGTTGAAGAAATCTAACCAAGCAAAGGTAATGCACTGCTTACCTGTAAGAAGAAATGTGGAGTTAAGCGATGAAATTTTAGACGGTCCCCATAGCTTAGTTACTCAAGAAGCTGGTAACCGTGTTTGGGCGGCACAAGCAGTAATCGCAGAGATTTTAGAGCACATTAAAAAATAGTTTACTATAAATTATTATGGCAAATCAACAACAAATAAATAATTCAATTGCAGCATTAAATAAAGCTGATAAAGAAGTATTATTTGTTATTAAAATTGGGGGTAATATTATTGACGATGCAATCAAACTTGAAAAATTCTTAGCGCAATTTACTGAAATTAAAGGGAAAAAAATATTAGTTCACGGTGGTGGCAAACTAGCTACACAATTGGCAAAGGATTTGGGTATTGAACAACAGATGGTGGATGGCAGACGCATCACTGATGCTACTACCCTAAAAATTGTCACCATGGTTTACGCAGGATTTATTAATAAAAATATTGTTGCTCAATTGCAATCAAATGGCACTAATGCAATAGGCTTTACTGGCGCAGATGCAAATTTAATTAAAGCCCATAAACGCTTGAATAGCGGATCAAATGGAATTGATTACGGATTTGTTGGAGATATTGATGAAGTAAATACCGCTGCTATTGAACCATTAATTGCACAAAATATAGCGATAGTTATTGCACCAATTACTCATGATGGTAAGGGCCAATTGCTCAATACCAATGCAGATACCATTGCTCAATCAATTGCCACAGCATTGGGAACTAAATACGAAGTTTCATTATTATATTGCTTTGAAAAAAATGGAGTGTTACTTGATGCAAATAATGATGATAGTGTTATCTCAAAAATTAATCTATCCGATTTTAAAAAGCTAAAAGATGAAAATATAATTTTTGCAGGTATGATACCGAAACTCGAAAATGCATTTGCTGCTTTGGAAAAAGGAGTTGAAAAGGTAATTATTGGTAAAGCAGAATCTATTTTAGATTTAGTGATTGCTAAAACAGGTACAACCATACAAAAGAGTTAGATCTTATCAGCAAAACTGAAGTAGATCAAAATGAATTATAAAATGACAAACAGTAATACTATATCAAGTCTTACAGAAAGCGCGATCAATCTATTAAAAAGCTTGATCGCTACTCCTTCTTTTAGCAAAGAAGAGGATAATACTGCCGACTTAATCGAGAATTTTTTACAATCAAACGGAGTTAGTGCTCATCGATACCTGAATAATGTATGGGCGAAAAATAAGTTTTACGATGCTTCAAAGCCTACTTTACTACTAAACTCTCACCACGATACTGTTAAACCTAATAAGGCTTATACCCTTAATCCATTTGAGCCGATTTTTAAAGATGATAAATTATACGGATTAGGCAGCAACGATGCAGGAGGTTGCTTAGTTTCCTTGATCGCTGTTTTTTTATATTTCTATCATCAAGAAAATCTAACATACAATCTTATTCTCGCCGCAACTGCCGAGGAAGAAATCTCAGGACATAATGGAGTAGAAATTTTATTAACCAGGATGCCAAAAATTGATTGTGGGATAGTTGGAGAGCCTACTCTTTTAAATATGGCCGTTGCCGAGAAAGGCTTACTGGTACTAGATTGTACAGCACATGGCAAACCAGGGCATGCTGCAAGAGAAGAAGGAGATAATGCTATTTATAAAGCAGTAAAAGATATTCAATGGTTCATAGAATATCGCTTCGATAGAATATCTGACTTACTTGGGCCTATGAAAATGAGTGTTACTATTATTAATGCAGGTTCTCAACATAATGTGGTTCCGCACGAATGTAAATTCACTACTGATGTTCGTGTTAATGAACTCTATACTTTTGAAGAAGTATTGGAAACCATTAAAGCCAATACAACTTGCGACGTACAACCAAGAAGTAGTAGATTAAGATCAACAGCTATTGCATTGGATCATCCATTAGTAAAAGCAGGTATTCATTTAGGACGTTCCTATTATGGATCTCCTACTACTTCCGATAAAGCTTTAATGCCCTTCCCAACATTAAAATTTGGTCCAGGAGATTCTGCAAGGAGTCATTCTGCGGATGAATTTATTTGGGTACACGAAATTGGTGATGGAATTCAAATGTATGCCGACCTATTAAATCAAGTAATTCTTTAAAATAGCTTATGAAACTCTGGCAAAAAAACACAACCGTATCATCAGCAGTAGAAAAATTTACGGTAGGTAAGGATAAAGAATTCGATCTAATGCTTGCGCCATTTGATGTACTTGGAAATATTGCTCATGCCAAGATGTTAGCAAGTGTTGGTTTACTTACAGCTGTTGAAGCTGCAGCCTTGGTTATTGAACTTAAATCTATCTATACCTTAGCTTTAGCCGGAGATTTAACCATTGCTGATTCTATAGAGGACATTCATTCACAAATTGAATTCTTATTAACTAAAGCCCTAGGCGACACCGGAAAAAAAATTCATAGTGCTAGAAGTAGAAACGATCAAGTGTTGGTTGATATAAAATTATTCTTAAGAAGTGAAATTGAAGAATTGGTAAGCTCTGTTCAGCCTTTTTTCGATTTATTGATTAACCAAAGTGAAAAATATAAAGCGCACTTGCTTCCTGGATATACTCATTTACAATTAGCTATGCCATCTTCTTTTGGCTTGTGGTTTGGTGCCTATGCAGAAAGTTTAGTGGATGATCTTATTACTTTACAAAGCGCTTATCAGGTAGTAAATAAAAATCCATTAGGATCTGCTGCAGGATATGGATCTTCTTTTCCTATTAATAGGACTATGACAACCGAATTATTAGGATTTGCAGACCTCAACTATAATGTTGTTTACGCACAAATGGGTAGAGGTAAAGCTGAAAGAATAACCGCACAAGCTATTGCCAATTTAGCTGAAACGCTTGCCAGACTGAGCATGGATATGTGCCTTTACTTAAATCAAAATTTCGATTTCGTCAATTTCCCGGCAGAACTTACCACCGGTTCCAGTATCATGCCACATAAAAAAAATCCAGATGTATTTGAACTGATACGATCACATTGCAATCGCATTAAGGCATTACCAAACGAGATAAGTATGATGACTACTAATTTGCCATCTGGCTATCATCGTGATTTACAATTATTAAAGGAACACTTGTTTCCGGCTTTTCAAACATTAAAAGATTGTTTGTCCATGGCCCAATTGATGCTTGAAAATATCAATGTCAAAGAAAATATTATGGACAATGAAAAATATAAATACGCTTTTAGTGTAGAAGCTGTAAATGCTTTGGTATTAGAAGGACTCCCATTTAGAGACGCTTATAAAAAAGTAGGTTTGGATATTGAATCGGGTAATTTTGAAGTGAGTAGTTCTGTAAATCATGTTCATGAAGGAACAATTGGCAACCTTTGCAATGATCAAATTCAACAAATGATGCAAACAGTTCTTGCCAAATTTGAATTTGAAAAAGTTCATACAGCCATTCAACAATTAATTAAAGCTTAGTATTTTAACAAAGTCTAATTTAAGCAGCCACATAAATCACCTATTTTAGCAACCTAATAGAAATTAAAGTATGAAAAAAATCATAGTAGCCCTTACAGGTCTCGTATTAACAAGTACAGTTTTTGCACAAACAGTAGCGAAACCTAGCACCACTAAACCGGCTGCTTCAAAAACTGCCATAACAAAACCAGTTCCCGCAAAACCAGCGGTTGTTGCAACAACTTTATTAAAAACAAATCGCGATAGCGCTAGTTATTCTTTAGGGGTTCGTATAGCCCAAAATATTAAAAATCAAGGATTCGACAAATTAGATCCTGCACTTATCGAGAAAGGCATCAAGGATGTATTTAATAATAATGCCCTTGCTTTGCCAGATGCTGCGTTAGATAAATGCATCGGTGATTTTCAGCAAAAAGTATCTGCTGAAAAAGCAGCACAGGGAAAATTAGAAGGCCAGAAATTTTTAGCAGAGAACGCAAAAAGAAAAGGGGTGGTAACCACCAAGAGCGGTCTGCAATATGAAATAATTAAAACTGGAGCCGATACTGTTAAGCCAAAATTGAACGACAAAGTAAAATGTCATTATCATGGCACACTTATTAATGGAAAAGTGTTTGACAGTTCTGTAGACAGAGGTGAGCCAATTAGTTTTGCCGTAACTGGAGTTATTCCAGGATGGACAGAAGCTTTACAATTAATGACAGTAGGAAGTAAATGGAAATTATTTATTCCTTCTGAACTAGCTTATGGAGATCGTCAAATGGGCGCATCAATACCGGCTGGCTCAACCCTGATCTTCGAAGTAGAAGTTTTAGCTATAGAAAAATAAATTTTAATCAACTATTTTCAAAAGCGTTCTGATCCTTAGTAATCGTGATCGAACGCTTTTTTTGTGCGTATTACTGTAAAATGATTTTAATAAACATTGGATTTCAGGAAAGCACATTTATTTTAGCATTGATTATGAATTTTTAAAATAATTGTATGGAAGTAACCATCAAGCTTTGTCTTACTTGCAATAAACCAATAAAAGGGAGAACAGATAAAAAGTACTGTGATGATTTTTGCAGGAATAGCTATAACAATCAAATGCATAACAATAGCAATATTTATATGCGTCAAATTAACCGATTATTACAAAAGAATCGACATATTCTGGCAACCATACTACCTGAAACATCCAGTTTTGCAAAAACTTCTCAGGAAGAGTTATTGGAAAGGGGGTTTCTGTTTAAATACAAAACCCATCAGATCATTAATAAAAAAGGGAATCTTTATCACTTTTGTTACGATTACGGATATTGGGCCATCAATGAATTAACTTATAGGGTAGTAAGAAGAAAAAATAAGCAAACTTCTAATTGATTTGTGATGAAGGCGCTTTGAATCCGTTATTTTTGTCGCCAATTCATAGATATGATGCTGGATAGAACTAAGGCCCCTATAATACAAGATGCGGTAGATTTTGAAGTAAAACTTAAACCATATGAGGGTTTTCAACTCGACAATGGAACTCCTGTCTATACAATTAACGCGGGTGCGGAAGAAGTAGTAATGTTGGAAATGGTGTTTTTTGCAGGTAATTGGTATGAAGATAAAAACATAGTAGCCGCCACCACGAACCATCTTTTAAAGAATGGCACAAAAAACAAAACTGCTTTTGAAATCAATGATTTTTTTGAATTTTATGGTGCTTTCCTAAGTCGTAGTTGTTTTAATGAAACAGCTACCATCACCTTACATTGCCTAAATAAACATTTGGCAATTTTATTGCCTGTAGTTACTGAATTAATTACCGATGCCATATTCCCCGAGTCTGAATTAGCCATTTATAAGCAGAACCAAAAACAACGACTGGAAGTAAATTTAAAAAAATGCGATTTCGTAGCGAATAGATTGATCGATGAATACATTTATGGTTTTGACCATCCTTATGGGAAATATACATCTGCAAAAGATTTCGACCAATTAGCTCAATCCGATCTGATAGAATTTTATGAACAATTCTATACCCATGGCAAATGCTTGATTTTTGTGGCTGGCAAATTACCTGCTGATCTTTCAACTATGCTTAATAAAGAACTGGGCTCTCTCCCATTTAATCACAACGATAAAATCATCAAAAACATACCACAGGTTCGAGCTAGTCAGAAAAAATATCGAATCACAAATGATATTGATTCAGTGCAAGCTGCGATAAGAATCGGAAGACCCTTCCCCAATAGGCATCATGCCGATTTTCCAAAAATGGGGGTTTTAAATAATTTGTTTGGAGGCTTTTTTGGATCAAGATTGATGAGTAATATAAGAGAAGACAAAGGCTATACTTATGGTATTCATAGTTATATCCAAAATCATATCCATGATACTGCATTGCTAGTAAGTACTGAAGCTGGTAGAGATGTAGCAGAGGCTACCATTACAGAAGTCTATAAAGAAATGGCTTCATTAAGAGACGAAATTATTGATGCAGAGGAACTTGATCTTGTTCGAAATTATATGATTGGTTCTTTACTGGGTGATCTGGATGGACCCTTCCAAATTATGGCCCGTTGGAAAAATTATATTCTCAATAACCTGGATGATTCCTATTTCTACAATAGCCTGGAAATTGTTCGAACCGTTACAGCTGAAGAATTACAGGAGCTTGCCAAGAAGTACCTGCAGCCTGAGGATTACTACGAGCTACTTGTTATTTAAAAACTAACAGTAAGGCTGTTTTACATTTAATTTAATGGTATTATATCATGTGACTATATGACAAACGTCATGTGGTTATGATGTCTGTGATTTTAACTTTATGTCTGCAAATGATTAGATGATAATTAAACTAAGCAACATGAAGACGGAATATCTTATTAATGTAAAAGCAGTAGACAATAGACTACACATTTTTCTTAACGGAAAGACCATTTGGGATTCCGGAATTATACATGGCGACCCTTCCATGGATGTAATGATCGACTTAACAAGTCACCTTCTCGCATATGAAGGCAGTACTTGCGAACTGATTTTTGAAGGGTTCAATGATTCTTATGGTGAAAGTTCCAATGATGAGGGTTTTAATCCCTGGCATTTTAACTACCGGGTATTTTCTAGAACTACCGATACCAACGGACAAGTCATAGAAGAAAAAGACATGCTTCAACCCTATAATGAGAAGCATTTATCTAATCCAAATGTGAGGGCAATTAACAACCGCTATCAGATTATGAGAAAAGACCTCGAATACAAAGTAATCTCTAACGCTTTAACGCAACAATTCTATAACTAGTAAACTAATTTAGGTTTACTATTTTTTTTTAAACTAAATAAATACTATGGCACAAGTTAAAAAGGCCACCAAATACGTTTATGCATTTGGCGGTGGAAAGGCTGATGGAAATGAGTCCATGAAAAATTTACTGGGTGGTAAAGGAGCAAACCTGGCTGAGATGGCCGGGCACCCAAAATTAAAATTGCCAGTACCTCCTGGTTTTACCATTACCACTGATGTTTGCACTTATTATTATGCAAACAAAAAGAAATATCCTCCTGTATTACAAGAACAAGTAAAAAAAGCCTTGACTTCAGTTGAAAAAGAAATAGGAAAAAAATTCGGTGACGTAAATAACCCACTCTTAGTTTCTGTTCGCTCTGGGGCTCGAAAATCAATGCCGGGTATGATGGAGACTGTATTGGATATTGGTTTGAACGAAAAAACAATTGCTGGACTAATAAAGCAATCTGGGGATGCAAGATTTGCATATGACGCATACCGCAGATTGATCATGATGTATGCAGATGTGGTAATGGAAAAAGCGGGTGAGATAGAAGTAAAAGCAGGTAAAGGCATCCGCAAACAATTGGATGAAAAATTGGAAAAGGTTAAACATAAAAATGGTTACAAATTAGATACTGATTTAACTGTTGATCAATTAAAAGACTTGGTAAAAGACTTTAAAGACACTGTAAAAAAAGTATTGGGCAAACCATTCCCAGAAGATCCATGGGAGCAATTATGGGGTAGTGTAGGTGCGGTATTTAGTAGCTGGAGCGGGAAGCGTGCAGTGGAATACAGAAGGATCGAAAAAATTCCTGACGAATGGGGAACTGCCGTTAACGTTCAATCAATGGTATTCGGTAATATGGGCGATACCAGTGCAACTGGTGTTGCATTTACTCGTAACCCAGGTAATGGCGAAAACAAGTTCTATGGCGAGTATCTTTTAAATGCACAAGGCGAAGACGTGGTTGCAGGTATTAGAACTCCAGCACCCGTAAATGAATATTCTAAAAACGATCAGAGTAAACACTTGCCTACTTTAGAAAAAACAATGCCTGCTGTTTACAAAGAACTATTTGCTATTCAAAACAAATTAGAAAGGCATTATAAAGACATGCAAGACATAGAGTTCACCATTGAAAAAGGCAAACTCTATATGTTGCAATGTCGAATAGGTAAGAGAAATGGTGTGGCTGCTGTGAAAATTGCAAGCGACATGTTTACTGAAAAATTGATTGATGCAAAAACTGCTATCATGCGGGTTGGTCCGAATCAATTGGTTGAATTATTATTACCGATGTTAGATCCAAAAGTACAAGCAGCAACCAAAGCAATTGCTAAAGGTTTACCTGCAGGTCCTGGCGGAGCAAAGGGAAGAGTAGTATTTACTTCAAATGATGCTGTTGAATGGGCTAGTCGTGGTGAAAAAGTAATTCTTGTTCGTGAAGAAACCTCTCCTGAAGATGTTGATGGTATGCACAAATCGCAAGCGATTTTAACAACCAAAGGTGGCATGACTTCACACGCAGCACTCGTAGCTCGTGGTTGGGGTAAATGCTGTATTGTTGGTTGTACTGATATTGAAATTCATAGCGAAACAAAATCATTCAAAGCCAATGATGGTACTTTTATTAAGGAAGGTGACTGGATTAGCTTAGACGGAACTAAAGGATTAGTATATCATGGAAGTATGGCCTTAGTTGATATTGATTTAGATAAAAACTTGGCATATAAAAATCTGATGAAATTAGTTGACAAGATTAAAACAATGGGCGTACGAACCAATGCAGAAACTCCAGGAGATGCTGCACAAGGTTTAAAATTTGGTGCAGAAGGAATTGGTTTATTCCGCACAGAGCATATGTTCTACGGCGAAGGAAGTGATGAGCCTCTGTTCCTATTACGCAAAATGATCGTGAGCAAAACTGAGAAAGAAAGAAGAGTTGCCTTGAACGATTTAGCCAAGTTTGTAAAGAAAGACATGAAAGCTACATTGAATACCATGAATGGATTCCCTGTAACTATTCGATTGCTTGATCCACCATTGCACGAGTTTGTGCCCCATGATTCTGCTAAACTGCAACAGTTAAGTAAAGAACTGGGTATTAGCATGAGTTTGTTGAAAAGAAGAGTTCTTGCATTACATGAGAATAACCCAATGCTTGGTCACAGAGGTGTTCGTTTAGGGATTTCTTATCCAGAGATCACTGAAATGCAAATCAGATCCATCTTTGAAGCAACAGCGGAATTATTAATCGCTGGAAAGAAACCTTTCCCTGAAATCATGATCCCAGTTACTTGTACAGTAAATGAGTTAACACACCAGAAAGCAATTGTTGAAAGAGTGTATAAAGAAGTTTTAGTAAAAACTAAACTCAAAAAAATTCCTTACCTCTTTGGTACAATGATCGAAATTCCAAGAGCTGCATTGAAAGCAGAGAAAATGGCAACAGAAGCAGATTTCTTTAGCTTTGGAACGAACGACTTAACTCAAATGAGTTTTGGATTCAGTCGTGATGATATTGGTGGATTCTTACCAAATTATCTAGATCAAAAGATCTTAGAAGATGATCCATTCCAAACCATCGATCAAGAAGGTGTAGGTGAGTTGATTAAGTTCGGTACTGAACGTGGACGAAAAACAAAACCAAATTTAAAAGTAGGTATTTGTGGTGAACATGGTGGTGATGCTGAAAGCGTTAAGTTCTGTCACCAAATAGGTATGAACTATGTAAGCTGTTCTCCTTTCCGTGTGCCAATCGCTAGATTAGCAGCAGCACAGGCAGCAGTTAGCTTTCCTAGAAAATAAATACGACACTTTAAAAAAGCCTTCCGGTGATAACCGGAAGGCTTTTTAGTTTGTAGAAGTCTAAGAAAAAATATTCTTAACTTTCATCAAATTAAATATCATGATTAAGTTCATCGTAAAAACCTTGATTACTGCGGTTGCAGTATTAGTTGCAGCATATGTTTTAGATGGGGTGCATGTTAAGGATTCAATGACAGCTGTTCTAGTGGCTACAGTTCTAGGTCTCTTGAATAGTTTTATAAAGCCAATACTTGTAATCATTACTATACCCATTACCATTTTCACTTTAGGATTATTTCTTTTAGTAATCAATATTCTAATTGTAAAATGGGCTTCAGATATTGTACCTGGCTTTAGAGTAGATGGATGGGTGTATGCACTGTTGTTTAGTTTTGTAGTATCTATTGCAACTTATTTATTGGAAAGTTTAATTGGTACTGATAAGAATCAAAAAGTATAGATTTTTAATAAATATTAGAGTTAAAAAAGGTTTCATTACTCCTTACTCCTCACACTTCACCTTTCTCACTTTTGTAACTTTTTAGTCCCCACTTATCACAAAATAATTCCATTCATCATTTTTGAAAATCAATAAAAATCAATAAGTATTTGATTTTCAATTACTTGTTTCATGCCCATTACTTCCTCTTGCCGATTACCTTAAAAAACTTGGTACTATGTGTTGCACAGTACCAAATATTATTGCATCTTTGTGTTGTCAATGAGAGGATAAGTCAATAGACAAAATTAAAAACATCAAAAAAAATTAAAATAAAGATCATGAAAACCCAAAACAAAAACACAGCTTCAAACATTGAAAAAACAGTTATTGAATCAATGTATCAAGAAACCAAAGAAACAGTTGCTACCAACATGACTACCACTAACCACAAATCTTTGAGTAGTGCTGAACTTTGGAACATTCAACGCAATATGCGCACTAGAACTGGCAGAAGAAACTTTATTTAATGGCACTGGGCTAAAACAATAGGTTGAAGTCCCAATTGAACAAACTTGATTAGTATTTATCACAAGGTTTCCCCCACAGAATTTAAGGGCAACCATAAAACTCCGGCTATGGACATTCAGAACACACAGAGTCAGATGCGAAAGGGCGTATTGGAGTTTTGCATTTTATCCATTATCCGTCAAGGGGAAGTGTATCCCAGTGACCTAGTAGATCGGATGAAAGCTGCCAACCTACATATTTTGGAAGGCACACTCTATCCTTTGCTTACCAGATTAAAAAATGCAGGACTACTTACTTACCGATGGGTAGAAAGCAACAGTGGACCGCCACGAAAGTATTTTGTCATGACCGACCTTGGTCTTGAGTTCTACGGGGAACTGGAAAGAACCTGGAAAGAGCTGGCAGATGCGGTGCATACTTTAACACAGCCTTCTGCAGAACAACCATCTACCGAAGAAAACCAACCCCAACCTTAACCACAAAAAAAACTGACATGAAAAAGGTAATTAATATAAACTTCCAAGGCAGGGTAATACCCATTGAAGAAACTGCCTACGACATACTAAAACAGTATGTGGAAAGTTTGAGAAGATTCTTTGCCAATGAGGAAGGTCGCGATGAAATCATCAATGATATTGAAGGACGTATCGCCGAACTATTTGGCGAGAGCTTGAAGAAAGGCGACACCTGCATTACAGACGAAACAGTGAATAAAATCATTGCCAGTATGGGCCGCCCTGAAGACTTTGAAGGCGAAGAAGCAAATGTAAAATCACAATTAGGTGGTGAAGGCAATCAACAGCAATACAATAGTGGCTATAACGCTTATGCAAATGATCCAAGAGGCAGACTCTATCGTAATGATACGGATAAATTGCTTGGAGGTGTATGTAGCGGAATTGCTAACTATCTAAGAGTAGATCCTACGATCGTACGTTTAGTATTTGCATTGATGGTTTTTGGAGCAGGTACTGGTATATTTTTGTATATCCTCCTTTGGATCATTCTGCCTTCAAAGCCTTTAGTTACAAATATTTCTAGCAAACGTTTATATAGAAATCCAGATGAAAAAGTTATTGCTGGTGTTGCAAGTGGCATTTCTGCTTATTTTGATATTGCCATTTGGATTCCTCGATTAATTTTTGCTTTACCCTTAGTTTCAGGAATCGCTTCTTCAATATTCCGTCACTCATTCTGGTGGGATGGAGATCCATTTCCAGGTGTCGTGTTTGGATCATTTGGCGGAACCCTATTCGTAGTGTATGCAATTTTATGGGCTGTGATTCCAGAAGCAAAATCAGCATCTGAAAAACTAGAAATGCGTGGTGAAAAAGTTGACTTGAACACCATTAAAAATACTATTCAAGAAGACCTGGAGGGATTTAAAAGCCGCGCTGAAAAATGGGGAGGAGAAGTAAATGAAAAAGCACAGGAATGGAGCAAAGAATTTACAAGTACTGTAAATGAAAAGGGTAAACAATTTACTTCAGAAGTGAACTATGCAGCAAGAAAAACCGGCGGTGGTGTTTTTAAAATCTTCGGATTTATTTTCAAGGCATTCTTCCTTTTCATAGCTGGTATCATTGCATTTGCACTATTAGTTGCGCTACTTGCATTCTTAGTTGCTGGCATTGGAGTATTCCCTTTGAAGAATTTCTTCCTGGAAGGATTCTGGCAAAACTTCCTGGCTTGGTCTACCCTCTTGTTATTCCTAGGAGTACCTGTAATAGGATTTACCACTTGGCTAATCCGCAGAATTATGGGTGTAAAATCCGGGAACAAATCAGTAGGATTCACTTTTGCAGGCATGTGGGTATTAGGACTCATATCAGCAGGTATCCTTGCATTTATGATCGCTGAAAACTTTGATGCAAGAGCAAGAGATAAGCAACCACTTACCATCACCCAACCCGCAACAGGAAAATTGATCATCAAAGTACCAGATAGTAAAGTAAAAGTCTATGGCAGATGGTTTAAAATGGACGGATTGTTGAGCATGACTGATGATAGCTTATTCTTGAATAATGTTCGTATCCACTTAGTAAAAAGCAATGACTCTATCTTCCATATGGATGCTACTAAATATAGCAATGGCAGTGATGAATCTTCTGCACTTCGTAATATAAAAGAAATGAATTACGGAATTAGTCAGCAAGACAGTACCGTTTGGTTAGATCGCGGATTCTCTTTACAACGTGGTACTAAATTTCGTAATCAAGGAGTGGTCGTAACAATCTATATACCTATAGGTAAAAGAATCTTAATAGATCGCACCGTTCAACGCAGACTCAATCACTTCGATGTAAACAATGGCCGCAACGACTGGGATTCTGATGAAGACTGGAATGATAATTATGGCTGGGATTCTGATGTGGAATATAAAATGACGGCAGGAGGATTAGAACGTTCAGATAAAAAAGTAAAAACAGTGGATGAATCGCAGAACGATGAAAACAAAGAAAACCAGGAGGCATTAGATAATTATAAGAAAAGCAAAGAAGACCTGAAAAAGGAATTCGAGAAAAAACAAAAAGAAGTAGAAGACTTAAAAAAAGAACTAGAAAAACCAATTGATAGTACACAGTACCATTATAAGAAAGCTACTGCTGTAAATGCACCAATGGCTCCAGAAACAACTACTCAATTGGAAGATATTCTTGATTCTCATATGTTATTAATGCAAATGATATTATAAACTCGGTTGAAGTTGGGAAATAAAAGAACCTCTTTCTGATCTCAGCAGGAGGTTCTCCCTTTCTCAAATTCTAAAATCAACTTTATGCGAAAAATTATTCTGGTACTTTTGATAGGTGTAATGCTCTTCATCGGATTTGGTGCCTTTGTGGCCTATAAAATTGAAACGAATACCAATATTTCTATTAATGTAGACGATAACAATGAAGAATACCAAATAGAAGCTTCTTATGGTAAAGCAAAATCAAGAAGAGTACTTAGTTATATAGACGCACAACTTAGTAAAACCAAACAATTCCGCCATTCGTTGATGGAAGGAGATATTGAACTGGAAGATCATACTAAACTCTATATTAAAACCAAGCCAGGTAAATTAATTATCAAAGTCAATAAAAATGATAATGATAGCGTTTCCATTGAAAGAATTAGAGCACTTACAGAAGGTATAAAAATTCGATTGACTGAGAATCAGTAGAAAAATACTGTTAGATAATAGAGCAGGATCCTTAGGGGCCTGCTTTTTTATTTTAACTTGCACGATGCATCGCTTATTTTTGCAGACATTAATAAATAGTCGCTCATCAATTCTTATATAAAACATGAAAAACACTGCTTTTACACAAAAACATATTGCACTAGGTGCTAAAATGGCCGAGTTTGCTGGATATAATATGCCTATCAGTTATAGTGGTATCAATGATGAACATACAGCAGTGCGCAAAAATGCAGGAGTATTTGATGTGAGCCATATGGGTGAATTCATATTAAAAGGTGAGCATGCTTTGGACTTAATTCAACGTGTTACTTCCAATGATGCCTCCAAAATCTCTGACGGGCAGGCTCAATATAGTTGCCTGCCAAATACTGATGGCGGCATAGTAGATGATTTAATCGTTTATTGCATAGAGAAAGATAAAGTATATATGTTAGTGGTTAATGCCTCTAATATTGAAAAGGATTGGAATTGGATTAGCAGTTTCAATTCTAAAAATGTGGATATGGAAAATATCAGCGATAAAACTTGCTTGCTTGCAATACAAGGACCAAATGCATGTAAAATTTTGCAGCCATTGGTAGATGTAGATATAATGAATTTGAAATATTATACTTTCGTAAAAGGAAAATTTGCGGGTATCGATAATGTTTTAATCAGTGCGACTGGCTATACAGGTTCAGGTGGTGTCGAAATTTATTTCGAAGATGCAAACGGTGCTTCAGATAAAATTTGGGATGCCATTTTTGATGCTGGCTCTGCATCTGGTATTAAGCCAATAGGTTTGGGAGCAAGAGATACTTTACGTTTAGAAATGGGTTACTGTTTATATGGTAACGATATTAACGATACCACTTCCCCTCTAGAAGCTGGGTTAGGATGGATTACAAAATTCACAAAAGACTTTACAAATAGAACCTTCTTAGAAAATCAAAAAGTGAATGGGGTTAGTAAAAAATTAGTTGGATTTGAAATGCTGGAACGCGGTATTCCTCGACACGATTATATTATAAAAGATGCTGCAGGAAATCCAATTGGAAAAGTCACTAGTGGCACTCAAGCCCCTTCACTAAATAAAGCCGTAGGTCTTGGATATGTTGCTACAAATCATGCCGCTGTTGATTCAGAAATATATATAGATATTAGAAATACTTTGGTAAAAGCCAAAGTAGTGAAAGCCCCATTTACGATTTAAGAATTCAAAAGTCAAAAGTCAAAAAATAAGAACAGAATATATTGTCTTATTTTTTAACTTTTGAATTTACGCTACCTATTTATTTTGAATTTTGATTTTTGATTTTTACTTACTCAAATACCAAATAGTATTACTGTTTGTCTCAGCGAATAAGTCATTGCTGTAATTCCGAATGTCTTCTACCGTTACTGCATAATATTTTTCTAATTCAGTGTTCATCAAATTAGCATCTCCTAATAATTCATAAAAAGCCAAACTACTAGCCCTACTGCTAATACCCATGTCTTCAAAAGCCATGACGCTTTCTGTTTTATTTTTTACTTTTTGTAATTCTTGTGTTGATACCAATTCTTTACGAATAATATCGATCTGCTCCATAATTGCGGCCTCCGCTTTAGCCATATCAACACCTTGTACTAATTTACCTTCAATAGTAAATAAGCCAGGATCAATACTTCCATAATGATAGCAATCAATCCCCGAAAATAATTGCTGTTCTTTAACCAAAGATTGAAATAAACGTGAAGAACCTCCACCACCCAAAATTTCGGTTAGCAAATCCGCAATATAATAACCATCATCTAACCTTCCAGCCATATGCCATGTTTTCACAAATGCGTTAACAGGAACATTTGCTCTTATTTCTAAACGATGTGCTTCTTTTTGAACGGGTTCAATAGGTAATTGACGATGGTATTTTTCACCGCTATCAATCGGGCCAAACCATTTATCTGCTAAGGCTTTCACCTCTGCTGCTGGCATCGGACCCGCCACAACCAAAATAGCGTTTGCAGGACAATAGTGTTTTTTAAAAAACTGTTTCACATCATCAATCTTTGCGTCTTCCACATGCTTCAACTCTTTTCCAATAGTCATCCAACGATATGGATGAACAGAGAATGCGAGTTCACGCATTTTATGCCAAAGATCGCCATAGGGTTTATTGATATAATGTTCCTTAAATTCTTCACAAACAACTTTACGTTGTACTGATAAACTTTTCTCACTAAATGCCAAGCTTAACATCCGATCACTTTCCAACCAAAAAGCAGTTTCTAAATTCTGAACAGGCACCTGACAATAATAATTAGTAAGGTCATTAGTGGTATAGGCATTGTTTTCTCCTCCTGCAACCTGCAATGGCGCATCATAATCAGGAATATTTACACTACCCCCAAACATTAAGTGTTCGAACAAATGAGCAAAGCCTGTTTGTTCAGGGTTTTCATCACGCGCTCCTACATCGTACAAAACATTCACCACAGCCATTGGGGTTGAATTGTCTTCATGTACAATTAATTTTAATCCATTATCTAAAACAAAACGTTGATATGTTATCATAGTATTTAAAACGAACCTGCAAAATAAGCAATGCTTGCTATTTCAGTCATAAGAATTCACAATGTTCATTTTTTCCTAATATCTTTTACCCGCATATTAAGTATTTTAGGTTCATTACCTCTTATAATTACTACCCTTACCCTTCCAAAAGAATTCTGAAAAAGGTTTTTATAAGATTGAATGTTTTTGGAATAATTGTTTTCTATCGAAAAAATGATATCCCCTGTTCGAAATCCAGCGATATCCCCTGGAGAGCCGGGAATAATATCAATGACTTTGATTTCAGAATCAACTTGATAAATACCCAAGCCAGTATAAGCATAATCAAAACTCTCAAATGAATGTGTATTCGGTTTTAAGTAAATGCTTTGCTCTGGATAATTGAGAATCAGATTGAATCTACGAAGCAAATCATTGCCTATTAATCCGCCTAAAAGCGGATAGGTTGTTACATTAAACTCGTCTTCAAAAATATGGGTGGGCACTTCTTTAAATTTGTAAGGTCCAATTCTCACCTCTTTTATCACTGTCAACTGCATTACTTTTTTTCCCCCCAACCCTTCTGCTTGTGTTGTATAATTAGGCCTGCTTTTATTTAAAATAGAACTATCTTCTACAAAATCTTTTGACAGTAAGAAACATAAGCCTGCTCCGCTATCGAAAATAAATCGCCCTGTTACATCTTTAGATTCTTTTAGTACACCAGTAATTAAAGGCAAATTCGAAAAATCAGGATGCATCAAATATCCTCCCCTTGGATACCTGATCACACCGGGTGAATACACTTCAATAATCATATCATCATAATTCACTTTGATAATATATCGCCTCAAAAAACTATATCCAATTACACCATCAATTTTCACTCCATATACGCTTGACAATAATTCATAATTGTTGATATGAAAATCAAGGTGAGGAACATCTAACCCTGTTAAATGAAGTGTATGATCATATACAAAATCTACTAACCTAGACCCTGCAATTCCACGAAGTGTCCTATTACTCTTAGTTACCTGGAAGCCCAATTCTGCAACAGTTGTAGTATCTAATGAAATTCCCCCACTACCAGTATCAAGTATAAAATTTAAAGAATCGGTAGCGTTATCTACCCTTGCTTTCAATACCACGATTCCTCCATTTAACAAAACAAAAGGAAATTTAGTTAGCAGCTTTGCAGGTGCGGATACAAATTCTTCTTGGGCATGAAGATTCATATTGAACAATAAGATAATGGATAATATGAATAAGCAATCCTTTTTCATATTACTGAATATACAAAATAATAAATATTACTTATTTACCATTTATGGAAACTTAAATATCTGATATCAAGAGTAAAAATGGGCTGATTAGGTATGTTAGCCCTAACTTTGTTATAGTTTAAATTAAATAAAAGATGCAACTATCAGAACTATACAAAAAAGCATTGGCCTTCGAATTTTTAACGGTGGAAGAAGGTATGTATTTATTTGAGCATGCTCCTTTAACTGAATTAATGAATGTAGCTGATGAGTTGAGAAAGCTGCAAGTTCCCCATGGCAAAGTATCTTGGCAAATCGATCGCAATGTAAATACGACGAACGTTTGTATCGCGAATTGTAAATTTTGCAATTTTTATAGAATACCAGGGCATGCAGATGCTTATATCACTGACATGCCTACATATCGTAAAAAGATTGAAGAGACCCTGAAATATGGTGGTGATCAATTGTTATTACAAGGGGGTCATCATCCTGAACTAGGATTGGACTTTTATACCAATATCTTCCGTGCAATCAAACAAGAATACCCTAATTTAAAATTACACGCACTCGGACCACCAGAAGTTGCTCATATCAGCAAACTTGCAAAAATGAGTCACTACGATACCTTAAAAGCATTAAAAGAATCAGGCATGGATTCTTTACCAGGTGCAGGTGCAGAAATATTGATCGATCGTGTTAGAAGACTTATTTCTAAAGGCAAATGTGGCGCGGATGAATGGCTAGAAGTTATGCATCAAGCGCATAACCTTCATATCACTACCAGTGCTACAATGATGTTTGGTCATGTAGAAACGATTGAAGAAAGATTTATTCATTTAGTAAAAATAAGAGACACCCAAAGCAAAAAACCTGCTGATGCTAAAGGATTCTTAGCATTTATCCCTTGGACATTTCAGGATGCCGATACTTTATTGGCTAGAATAAGAGGGGTTCATAATTTAATTACTCCTGACGAATATATCAGGATGATTGCGATGAGCAGGATTATGTTACCTAATATCAAGAATATTCAGGCAAGTTGGCTTACAGTAGGCAAACAAACTGCACAAATTTGTTTACACGCCGGAGCAAACGATTTTGGAAGCATTATGATTGAAGAAAATGTAGTGAGTGCGGCAGGTGCTCCACATCGGTTTACCTACAAAACGATACAAGAAGCCATCAAGGGAGCAGGATTTGAACCACAGCTTCGTACCCAACAATATGAATGGCGCGAAATTCCTGAATCAATACAGGAACAAACCATTAACTATTAATCTATTTATAAAGGCCTCTTAATTGAGGCCTTTTCTTTTACATTTTATTGATACACAACATTTTTTTGTTATATTACGTTTGAGTGAGTTAAGGTAACTAAGCAATCGAAAGAATTTCATGAATATTTTTAAAGCCCTTATCTGTTTAGATTATTACAACCTAAGAATTCAACATAGGACTAGAGAAGCTGGCTCCGGCAGCGTTCACAGAATAGGCATCGCCTGAATCTGTAACATTTTAACATTAATTGGCTCCTATTTCATATACTTTAAGCTGCATAATCAATCAGATGTAGTGTAAGATACCCTTTCTGAATTACATTACTATGTATTAGCCGGAAGAGCCATTATTATTGTACTTCTTTCTATCATTTATCTGCTTGCTTTTACGATATATGGCGACAAAAATACCATTCAGTCTACCCTCAAAACTTTCATAAGTCTGCAACCAGAGCAACAAGAAAAAATAGCCAAAAATGCCAATAGATATTTTACTACTTCCTGGGTCTTGTTTTTGATTGTGGCAGCTTTTATTGTCTATCTGTTCAAAATTCAATAAGATTGATTTGCTTTTGATAATCTCATCATGTATTATCTGAACGGTGAATGATCGTCAAACATATTTTTTTCCTTTGATGTAACAAAAAAGCAATCAGGACGTATTATATCCAAAGGCAAACAAATTATCTCAGATCAGCTGCTTATGACCGAGAATGAATACAATCAATGTGTTAACCAATATGCCGATAATGTATATCGGTTTATTGTAAAAAACCTCCGACACGAGGAAGACGCAAGGGATATTGTACAATCGGCTTTCGAAAAAATGTGGCGTAATAGGGATTCGGTAGAAACAACGAAGTCAAAATCATTCCTATTTACTGTTGCCTATAATCAGATGATTGATCATATAAGAAAATCAAAAAGGATTCAACTTAAGGAAGACTTTTATGAAGACGATCGCTCACAACATCAGCAACATTCAAATATGAAAAAAACGTTGATGCAGGCGTTGAATAGATTAAATGAGACTCAGAAAAGTTTGGTGATGTTGAAAGATTATGAAGGATATAATTATGAAGAGATTGGACAAATTATGGATTTAACAGAGAGTCAGGTAAAAGTGTATTTGCATCGTGCACGTTTAGCATTGCGCAATTACTTAGTTAGCCCAGAAAATGTAAGATAAAGATTCGATAAATTTCGAAATATGAACATCAACCGATTAAATTACGAAAATTATTTTCTGCTTTATGTAGACGGGGAACTGTCTGCTACAGAAATGCAAGCGGTTGACCACTTTGCAGCAGAGAATAAGGATTTGGCTGATGAATTAAACATGCTTCTCCAAACTAAACTACCAGAAGAAGCCTTTGATTTCGAGAATAAGTCATCACTCTTAAGAACCACATCGGAAATTATCAATAGTATCAATTGTGAAGAAAAGTTTTTGCTTTTTATTGATAATGAATTAACGGAACAAGAAAAAGCAGAAACCTTGCATTTTGTAGCTGTGCAATCGGCAAATCAAGATTTATTTGAAACTATTAAACAAACAAAACTACCACTTGAAAATATTGTTTTCCCCGATAAGGAATCTTTATATAGGAAAGAAGAACACAAGAAACCTATTATTGTTTTGCAATGGTGGAAACTAGCTGTAGCAGCTGCATTTATAGGAATAATGGCAATCATAGGAATATTTGTTCCTTTAAATCGCCCTTCTTCATCAGAGGTGAAAACAAACAATAGAAAAATTCCAAATAAGCTTAATAAGTCTCTAATCGAACATTCCAATTTGTTACAAAATAAAATTGATGACCCTACTCATTTTGATCAAAATAAAAACCTGGTAACTACCAAACCGAAAACCATAATTAAAGATAAAAATAAACTTGAATTAGCTGTTCTTATCGAACCCTTAGTTAAGAGTACAGAGAAAACAAAGCATATTGAAGAAGGGGAAACCATTGCTTTAAACACAAATAATTCTCATATCTCCAATGACATGCCTATAATTAATGCTGAATCAAACAATCACGCAAGCCTTTTAAAACTTAATAATAATCATTCAGAAGATGCTGTAAACCCGAATTATGTTAAGACGGCCGTTTATAAGGAATTAGATACTGATGACGAAAGGAAGAGTTTATATGTAGGATCAGTTGAGATTAATAAAGACAAACTTCGTGGCTTTTTACGAAAAGCATCAAGTCTTTTCAAAGTCAGAAATAAAACCGAAGAAGAAAAAACTGATATATCCAATAGCCACTCATTAGAATAATAGAAAAACAAAGACTATGAAACGACTAGTAATTTTAATTGTAGCCTTAGTGGTTACAACTATAAGTATTGCACAAAAAGATAGCAGTTCTTACAATACAGATACAGTAAGGGTTGGAAACTTTGTGATTATCAAAAAAAATAAAGGAGCCTTAGAAACTCAAACAAGTATCTGGCATGATTGGGATAAAACAGTAGATGTAAAAATTGAACGTCGCCCACGCAAAAAATCTAACATAAGTACCAATTGGTGGATCATGGATCTGGGATTTGCCAATTTCCGTGATGAAACAAATTATACCTATGCGCAAGCTGGGCCATATTTCAAAAGTTTTGGACCTCAAACTTATAATCCGCAGGATGGCAAAGTAAATCAGAATAGTTATCAGTTGAATACTGGCAAATCAAGTAACGTAAATATTTGGCTATTCATGCAAAAACTAAATGTATATAAGCATGTGGTGAACTTAAAATATGGTTTAGGTTATGAGATGTATAATTTTCGATATGACAGCAGATTAAGCTACCGAAAAGATCCTATCGCCTATGTTTACAACGATAGTATTTCGTTTTCAAAAAACAAATTGTATGTGGGTTATTTAACAGTACCCTTCATGATTAATTTCAATACAACCCCCGATCGTAGAAATGGATTTAATTTTAGTTTAGGAATGAGTGCTGGTTATTTAATAGCGAGCCGCAATAAACAAATAAGCGCTGAACGTGGTAAACAAAAAGTGAATGGAGACTTTAGTTTCGAACCTTGGAGATTAGCTACGATTGGCGAAATTGGATTGGGTCCAATTCGACTCTATGGATCATATAGTTTAAACAAATTACAAAAAGATATCACCCGGGTAGAGCAGTATCCTTATACAGTAGGCATTCGCTTCAGCAGATGGTAATACTTGATTTTCTTAGATTCTCATGTTAAAATGCCCCTTTTCTAAGGGGCATTTTGGTTATGAAATACTTAAAAAAATATATTTAATATTTCAAAAACAATCTTTTACTTTATGTTGCATTTAATTTTAAAACCCCTTTATGAAAAAGTACTCATTATACCTTATGCTTTTGGGCATTCTGGCAATGAATACTTCTTTTAGCATTCCTTATCGATTTGACTTAAAAAACCCTGATAAAAACATTTTTACAGTAGTTATCAGTAAGAGCAAATATTCGCTCACATTAATTGATGCATCTGGACAATGGATCTCAAGTTACCCAGTAGTTTTTGGGAGTAAGGACCTTGGAGATAAAATGATGCAGGGCGATCGTAAAACTCCTGAGGGCACTTTTCATATTGTTGCCAAAAGAAAGCACGAAAAATGGAACCGATTTATTTCTATCGATTATCCAAATGCTGAGAGTATTGAAAAATTCAATGCCAGAAAAGCGGAAGGTATTATTCCTGCCAATGCTAAAATCGGCGGTGAAATAGGGATTCATGGAGTTTGGCCTCATGAAGACTATGCCATTGATCAATATCAAAACTGGACGGAAGGTTGCATTAGTACCAAAAATAATTATATCCAGGAATTATTTGATATTTTACCAATTGGAACAACTGTTATTATTGAGCGATAGATCTTAATTAAGAAATCCACTTACAGTACTCAACCATTTAGTCGGCTCATTTTTGCAGAGACTTTGATGCCCACTTTGGGCATAAATCATAATGAATTTATTATGACTGGCTAAGTTTTTATAAACCGTATTTGTTTCGTTTTCTGTAACACGAGGATCATGCAAACCCCATTGTAATAAAACCGGGCAATTTACTTTTGAGGCAAAATCCTGTGGACGAAAATTGAATGCCCAGTTATTTTGTTCAACTCCTCCCCAAAAAGTAAGTAATACACTCAATGGATTTTCTGGAATATGCATGGTTCTTAATCGCCCTTTTACAGCATCAACTAAAGTTCCAAAAGGCATTTCCAAAATAATTTTATTGGGTTTAATATTAAACTGATTAACTGCTGATAAAATAGTAGAAGCCCCTAAAGAAATTCCCCAAAGCACGATATTTTTCTCTCCCCCTGCCTTTACAAAATCATACGCTGCTTTTACATCTTTTGATTCTTCAAAACCTACTGTACAAACTTCACCTTCACTATTCCCATGTGCCCTAAAATCGGTCATGAAAACATTCCATCCCATTTCATGAAATGCAGTGGCTTCTTTGATCATACCACTTTTACTACTTCCATGTCCATGAAACAATAAAATTGTACCTCTAGCATTACTGTCGGCTTTAGCATACCAACTTTCCAGTTTAACACTATCAATGGTTTTTATAGTGATGGTTTCGTGTTTTACTTGAAAAGAATCTACTACTCTACTTTTAGCATATTTTACACCCACAAATATGGCAGCAGTTTTTTCTGAAATGCTCATCTGATCTGGCTGTTTAGCTGGAGGAATTCCAGCATAAAAATGAGTGAATTTATAGGCATGAAAATAGGCCATAATATTCAAGAGAATAAATACACTAACAATGAAATAGAGGGTCTTCTTAAGCCAATTTGGAAACATGCAATTTGAATTTTGCTAATCAATTTTATTGGCACCAAAATAGGGCAATAATACTTCTGGTAAGTTAATCCCTTCTTCTGTTTGAAAATTCTCTAATAAGCAGGCCATAATTCTGGGTAATGCTAATGAGCTTCCGTTTAAAGAATGTGTTAATTGTGTTTTTCCAGATGCATCTTTGAAACGACACTTCATTCTGTTGGTTTGATAGCTTTCAAAGTTTGATACACTGCTTACTTCCAACCAACGTTCTTGTGCGGCACTATACACTTCAAAATCATACGTGATGGCAGAAGTAAATCCCATATCGCCACCACATAAGCGAAGAATACGGTAGGGCAACTGTAATGATTGTAATAATCTTTCAACGTGAGCTATCATCTCATGAAGCACTTCATAACTAGTTTCGGGGTGAACAATTTGAATCACTTCCACTTTATCAAATTGGTGCACCCTATTCAATCCTCTTACATCTTTTCCAAAACTTCCCGCTTCTCTTCTAAAACAAGGAGTGTATGCCGTCATCTTTATAGGCAATTCAGTTTCTTTCACTATGGTATCACGATAAATATTGGTAACGGGTACTTCTGCTGTTGGAATTAAATAAAAATTATCTGCAGCAGCGTGGTACATCTGTCCCTCTTTATCTGGAAGTTGTCCTGTTGCGAATGCACTTGCTTCATTCACCATAAAAGGCGGAATATATTCTGTATATCCAGCTGCGGTATTATAATCAAGGAAATAACTGATCAAAGCTCTTTGCAATTTTGCGCCCTTCCCTTTATATAATGGAAATCCGCTACCAGTAATTTTAGCTCCGGTTTCGAAATCTACTAAATCATAGGTTTTTATCAAATCCCAATGGGGAACAGCTCCGGCATAAAGAGAAGGCTTTTGTCCTCCTTCTCGCACAATTACATTTTCTTCTGGAGTTTTACCTTCAGGTACTTCTTTATAGGGCAGATTGGGTAATAAAACCAGGTTTGCAAGTAAATCCACTTCTACTTTAGCCATTTGATCTTTCAAAGGTTCAAGGGTTGCTTTCCAACCAGCAACATCAGTTTTGGTAGCTTCTGCAGCCTCTTTATTCCCTTGAGCCATTAATTTACCAATCTCTTTAGAGGCTGCATTTACTTTGGCCTGGGTATTGTCGAACTCGTTCTGCAAACGCTTTCTATCATCGTCCAGCGAAACAATCAAATCAACCAGATCTAATTGCTTGAACTGTTTTACTGCCAGTCTTTTCTTCACTTCTGCCGGGTTATTACGCAGAACATGCACTTGTAACATAGAATCAATTTTTGCAAATATAACTTTTGCAAGCTGATGAAAGCATCCTTGAACCTTTTACCTTTGCAACTATGTTTATTCAAGATGATTTACACCAGCGTTGGTGGAGTTTAGAAGCCAGACTAGTAGAAAGATTTGGCAAAAAACCTGATTTAGAGGCCGTTTTATTCCTGATAGGGATGCAAGAAACCGGATTTATAGTAGAAAAGATAAGTAAAGAACAAAAACAAGACCTGATGCATATTGCTGTGTGTACTGTTTTAGGGCAGAGCGGCTATTATGTAAAAGAGGGCAATGATGAAGATGGATGGCCTCATTTTAAACAATTGAAAGAATTGCCAGTTCAAGATCTTCGTGAGCAGGAAGACTTTTTAAAGGACCATGTATTGTTATACTTCGGGCAAATGGGCTTTTAATTTTTTACTACTTCCCATATTCTTCTAATTTTATACAATATTTGCAACTATAAAAACTAAAACATGAATTTTCCTGCCACATTAAAGTACACTAAAGACCATGAATGGATTCTTTTGGAAGGCAATACAGCAACCATTGGAATTACAGATTTTGCACAACACGAATTAGGTGATATCGTTTATGTTGATATCAATACCGTTGGTAAAACTTTAGCATCGGAAGAAATCTTCGGAACAGTAGAAGCTGTAAAAACTGTGAGTGATCTTTTTTTACCTGTTGCAGGTACCGTATTATCTATCAATCCTCTTTTAGAAAAACAACCAGAATTGGTGAACAGCGATCCATATGGTGATGGATGGATGATAAAAATGGAAGTTTCCAATATCGAAGATGTAGCTGCATTAATGAGCCATGAAGCTTATGGTTCATTAGTTGGTTAAAATATAGTTAGCTGCATACACAAAGTTTTATCTTCGTGTATGCAGTTTTTAAAAAAATACCCCTTCCTCCCTGCTGTACTTTTTTTTATCATTACAGTAGTCCTCTTAACCCTACCTGGAAATCGTTTTCCTAAGTCGCATTTATTTGACATCCCCTATTTCGATAAATGGGTACATATCGGAATGTTCTGTACACTTTGCTTTTTATACTCATTCCCAATTGTGCATTTCGCTATTAGTGCATCGAAAAAAAAGTATTGGCTTAGGATAATTCTTTTCTTAGGGATAATTTATGGTGTGTTGATGGAGTTTGTTCAAAAGTACTGGGCTATAAACCGCAGCTTCGACATAATGGATATGGTGGCTGATGCAATTGGCTGTTTGTTGGCACTATTAATTAGCCATCAAATACTTAATAGAAAAGTCAAGGTTATGTCCTAAAAAAAGATTGGCCCCTGTGGAAACAGGGGCCGCAACCAAAACTAACTGCTTATGAGAAAAACGTTTATTATAATTTATTAAATACTATATGACAAATTGAATGCCAAAAATTTAAAAGGATTGTTAATAGTACTTTAGACTAACAGCAATTCCTCTTTGCTGATACAAATCTCTATCATAAAGACTAAAAAAAATGTCAAGGGATTAAGAAGAATTTGTTAAGACTAGGGACAGTCCACCATATTCGCAGAAGGTTGATTCATAACAGGACTTACCATGGGGATATTCAAATTCAATCCTCTCAAAATGAGTAAGATAGCCATTGTAGCCACAAAAAATGGTATCGTTTTTTTCATACTATTCCGCATTTTAAGGCTGATAAAACTTCCGAAATAGGTTAGCAAAAACATGGCTGGAAAAGTTCCCAGACCAAAAAAGGCCATAAATAACATACCACCTAATAATCTACCAGTAGCCATTGCCCCTGTTATTGCTAAATAAACCATGCCACAAGGCAATAATCCATTTGCCATTCCTAGAATAAGCATTCCATACAATTGCTTTTTTTGGATATTATGGGCAATAATATTTTGCAATTTTTCTTGAAACTGATCAATCAATTTTAAATGAATATATTTCTTGCCAAAAGTATTTTGCAATAAAAAAACTAAGATGATACAGCCTAGCGCAATTGAAAAATATTGTTGTAAACCTGCGAGATAAAATTGTCTTCCTACAAAACCAAAAAACAAACCTAGTAAGGTATACAATAGAATCCTACCTAAATGATACAATAGTATTCCAACTAATTTTTTATGTGTCGGCAAATAGTACACTGGAAGAGATAACGCAATTGGACCACACATACCTACACAGTGGAAACTGCTAACAATTCCTAATCCAAAACCTGATATTAATAATTCCCAGGTCATTTTAATGAATCACAATTTTCTGTTCTGCATAATATAGTTCTTTTCCAAGTTGCCAATTAATTTTTAATTCATAAGCACCTTTCTGAACAGCCTTCTTCAAAAATATTTGTTTGTTAGTTGAATCAACTTGTAATGCAGTATGGTAATCATTTCGATCATCCGTGATACAATAAAAAAATACCTCTCCAGAAAGAGCAAGGCCTTTTTGTTCTTGTGGCAGATGAATGATAACAGCATCTGTATCTTGTTCTACTTTAACTTCACTAATTTTTGAAGCGTTTTTTATTCTATCAATTTTATCCTGGTATCTCAATTCATCTTTGTAATAATCTTTGCTTACTAAATCGTATTTAGTGGTAACAGCTCGATATACTAAGTATCCGATGAACGATCCAAAAACAATAAACACTACTACTAATTTATTTCCCCAGTTCATTGTTTAAATATTTTAATTGAATGACTTTGTTTAAGATACTTCAAATCTACCCTTTGCCTGATAGTGTTACAATTAAATTTCGTCCATTTTATTTGTTAATACAAAATAACGTTTTGGTGAAACCGCGTGTACATAAAAATGTATTGCGGATAAAAATTATCCGCAATACAAAATAAAGCAAGCAATCTAGTTGGAACTTATTTAGTTGTTGCAACTTTTGAGGAATCAGTTGTAGCAGGTGTACTAGCTCCAGTTCCACCTTTTTCTTCATATAAAGTACCCTGAGGTGCTTTTGGTACCATCGGCTTTGTTCCACCCAAAGATTTTATAAAACTAGCCAATTGGGCAATCTGAGTGGGAGAATAATCGTCCTTCCAACTCTTCATTCCTTTTTCAGGATAACCATATTTAATAGTTTTAAAAATATCCTTGATACTACCACCATGTATCCAGTAATTATCTGTCAAATTTGGCCCAACTAAACCACCACCATCCGCCATATGACATGCTGCACAAATAGTACTAAAAATTTGTTTTCCTGCATCCAGATCTGCGGGTGAAGTAAGATAGGTAACTGTATTTTCATCCACTTTGCTCGCAGTCTTTTTCAGGTACTCTTCTTTATCAGCAGCGGCTTGTTCTAATGAGATAGCTAATTCTTCTTTACTTAATGGAGCAGACTTAGCAACATGATATCTGTACAAATAAAGTCCTGCAAAAATAATCGTGATATAAAATCCATATAACCACCATGGAGGAAGACGGTTATCTAATTCTCTAATTCCATCATAATCATGTCCTAAGTCAATGGAAGACTCTTCTTGAATAGGTTTGAAACTATTAATATTTTCCCACCAATTTAAGAAAGAAAAAGATTTAGTGGAAGTGACTTGAGCAGCCTCTGCATTAACTGCTGCTTCTCTCGCCAATAATTTCTTAAGGTTAATTAATAAAACCCAAAGGATTAATAATTCCAGGAAAATCACAGATACCAATACATAGAATGAAGTAAGTGATAACCCAGCAATAGAAGTTTCTTCTACAACTGTTGCCGCAGCTGCTGGTGCATCTGCAGCAAAAAGAGCAGTACTAGTAAGACAAATCAGACCAATTAATAAAAATTTGCCGGGTGCATGACCACCTTTTTTGCGTTCATCTTTATAGCGTTGAAGATACACTTGGGCGGCCCCAAGTATTACATTGGCCAAAAGACCAATGGCTAATAATAATCCCACTATTATTACTAGCAGTACTTGTGCCAAAGGATTGGATAATTCCGAAGCCTTTGGTGGGCCGGCCGCAAATGCATCATTTGAACTAAAACCGATAGAAATCACAACTACCAGGGCTTTAACCCAATAAGATATGGAAGAATATTTTTTAAACATGTCAGTTGATTTAAGGTTTGGCTTAATTATCAAGGGGTAAATGATTAATTTTTTCGAGCGATTTTTTATCTGAAGTCATCACCCAAATAGTCATCCCTACAAAGAATGTAAAGAAGATGGTTAATGAACTCAACCCATAAATATCAACACCCGTAATCGTTTCCAAATAATGTATGAATTTCATAATCCCTTTATTTTTTTTCATCAGCGATTGTTTTGTCACAATCGCTGATGAGGCTTTTAATTTGTTAAAGCATCCACTGTTGGCTTTGATACATTTTTAATATCAGCTCCTACTCTTTGCAGATATGCAATAAGGGCAAGAATTTCTGTATTTGTACCAGCTTCTAATTTTTCTGCTTTCAATCCAGTTTGAATTTTTTTCGCTTGCTCAAATAGATCAGCATTGGCTTGCAAGTCGTATCCTTTTGAATAAGGCACACCTAAAGTGGTCATTGCCCGAATCTTAGCTGGAGTTATGGCTGTATCTATTTTATTTTCATATAACCAAGTATATGAAGGCATAATAGATCCAGGACTCATACTTTGAGGATCCTGCATATGATTAAAGTGCCAGCTATCAGGATACTTTCCACCTATACGAGCTAGATCTGGCCCTGTTCTTTTACTACCCCATTGGAATGGATGATCATAAACGAACTCGCCTGCTTTACTGTATTCGCCATAACGAGCCACTTCATCCCGGAATGGACGAACCATTTGAGAGTGACACAAATAACAACCCTCACGGATATAAATATCTCGTCCTTGCAATTCAAGTGGCGTATACGGTTTTACAGCAGAAATGGTTGGAATATTGCTCTTGATCAAGAAGGTTGGAACCAACTCTAAAATACCTCCGATAGCAACTGCTACTAAACTAAATAATAACATTTGAATAGGTCTGGCTTCAATCCATCTATGCCAATATTGTTTACTATGCGTTTCAACATGTTTTTCTAAAGCAGGCGCTTCGGCTGCTTCGTCGGCAATAAGACTTCCAGCCTTAACAGTTTTTACTATATTATATACCATCATTAATACACCTGAGAAGTATAATAAACCACCAATACTTCTAGTAATATACATTGGAATGATATGGGTAACAGTTTCTAAGAATTGGAATTTCAAAGTTCCTTCTGGAGTAAATTGTTTCCACATCAATGCCTGAGTAAACCCAGCCCAATACATAGGAATTACATATAGAATGATACCAATTGTACCAATCCAAAAGTGATTAGTAGCTAATTTTTTAGAGTACAAAGGAGTATTGTAAATCCTAGGTATTAACCAATAAAGAATGGCGAAGGTTAGGAAACCATTCCATCCCAATGCTCCCACGTGCACATGCGCAATAGTCCAGTCTGTAAAGTGGGTAATCGCATTTACACTTTTGATACTCAACATCGGTCCTTCAAAGGTTGACATACCATAACAAGTAATCGCAACCACCATGAATTTTAAAATAGGATCTTCTCTCACTTTATCCCAAGCACCACGTAAAGTAAATAAACCATTCAGCATACCGCCCCAAGAAGGTGCAATCAACATGATGCTAAATACTGTACCTAAGCTTTGTGCCCAATCGGGTAAAGCTGTATATAATAAGTGGTGTGGACCTGCCCATATGTACAAGAAAATCAAAGCCCAGAAGTGTATAATTGATAAACGATAACTATAAACTGGCCTATTTGAAGCTTTAGGTAAGAAATAATACATCACTCCTAAATAAGGAGTGGTTAAAAAGAATGCCACCGCATTATGTCCATACCACCATTGTACCAACGCATCTTGTACCCCTGCATAAAAGCTATAACTCTTCAACCAACTAAATGGCAATTCAAATGAGTTTACAACGTGAAGCATGGTAACTGTAATCCATGTAGCTATATAAAACCAGATGGCAACATATAGATGACTTTCTCTGCGTTTAAGTATGGTACCAAACATATTAATACCAAAAACAATCCAAATTAATGCAATCAAAATATCAATTGGCCATTCTAATTCGGCATATTCTTTACCCGAAGTATAGCCTGCCAATAAAGTAACAGCAGCAAGCACAATAATTAATTGCCAACCCCAGAAATGGATTTTACCTAACACGTCACTAAACATTCTTGCTTTACATAAACGTTGCAATGAATAGTAAACGCCCATAAATATTCCATTTCCAACGAAGGCGAAAATAACCGCGTTGGTGTGAACAGGTCTTACCCTACCAAATGTGGTGAAGGGCAATCCGAAATTGGCAGCTGGCAGATAGATTTGCACAGCTATCAATAGACCGGCAAGCATACCTACAACGCCCCATAAAATGGTAGCAAAGGCAAATTGCTTTACAATCCGGTTGTCATAATAGAACTTTTCTACTTGCATGTGGATAGTTTGGTTTTGGTTTGGTATTAGCGATGATTATAAGATTTAAAGGGATTCGACTTTTGCTGGATCTGTACTTTCCTTCGCAGGAACTGAATCAAGCAACATCCGCATGGGCGGACTCTTTTCGTCGTCATACTGTCCAGTTTTAACACTCCATAAGAAGGCTACTAAAAACAGCGCGGCTACAGATATACTAGCCAATAAAAGGATAATAATAACACTCATAGTGGGTGGTGTTGTATATTTAGTAAAAGTATAGGTGTATCAATGACCAATCCATGACAATACTCAATCAGCTTAATGATATTTATCATGTTTTATGAAAAATCAACCGTTATACAAAATTTGAATATGATTATTTAAGCCCCATTTTCCAACTCAATAAATTGCTTGCCCCAAAACTGATCAGCAAAATAGTTAAGCTACTTGCTGGCATCAAAATGGCTGCAACCATGGGCGATAAATGCCCGCTCACTGCAAAAGACTCTCCTACAATATTGTAAAGTATGGAAACAATAAATGCTGTCCACACCAATACCTTATTTGCTTTGCACAAGTGTAAAAACTGGTGAAATCTTGGTAGCATCGAAGCTTCAAGGATTACATCACTAGCTGGTGTAAATGTGGCTGTATTTTCAGTGATGGCTATTCCAACATCTGCTTGTTTGAGTGCACCTGCATCATTTAACCCATCTCCCACCATCATTACTTTTTTTCCTGAAGCCTGAATCATTTTAATGGCTTCCAATTTATCTTCTGGTCTTTGATGAAATAAAATGGGGGTATCCTTTCCTAATAAATTTTCTAAGTATTCTTTTTCTCCTGCATTATCACCGCTGAGTATTGAAATGGGATAGCCAAGTTTTCGAAGTCGTTTCATGATCTTTGGAACCTGCGCTCGATAATGATTTCTAAAACTAAATCTACCTAATACAGTTCCATTAACAGAAACAAAAACAGCTGAATCCAACACGCCCCCCTGCTCTGTTTTATTCACAAAAAAAGCAGAGCCCAATTTCAATTGTTCTCCTTCTACTGTTCCCTCAATTCCTTTACCGGGAATCTCATTAAAATCAACCACTTGAAGATTTTTCGAATCCGATTGTTTAGCCCAAATCGTAATGGCCTTACTCATGGGATGTGTAGAATGTGAAGCTAATACTGCAATTTTTCGTTTGATGGAATCACTCAAAATTTCACCTTCATAATTAATGTCTTGATATCTTCCGGTTGTGAGTGTTCCCGTTTTATCAAAAACGATATAATTGATATTGGCTATGTCTTCAATAGTTTGAGCATTTCGAAGATAGAATTGGTTCCGCCCCAATCTTCTTAAGATATTTCCATTCGTATAAGTATTGCTTAATAAAAGCGAACAAGGACAGGCTACAATTAAAACAGAGGTAACTACATGTCCAATTTTTGTTGGATCAATTACCCACCAATAGATAGCAGCAGTTATAGCGATGGCAAATAAAATCCAGGTAAAAAAACGGCTTAATAAATGAACGAAAGAACGTTCATCATCGTTTTTGTCGCGTTGAAATTCGGACCGATTCCAGAGTTTAGTTAAATAACTTTGCGCTACCTCTTTAATCACAAGTAATTCAATATTACTTCCAATCTGTTTGCCACCAGCATACACAATTTCACCCATTTCCTTTTCAACAGGAACAGATTCACCAGTTACAAAACTATAATCGATCAATGCCTTTCCTCTGGTTAAAATGCCATCAGCAGGAATAAGTTCCTGATGATGAATCAAAAGAGTATCATCCAAAACAATGTCTGGTAAAGCAACCGACTCGGTTTGATCGTTTTTGATTCTAGTAACAGCTATAGGGAAATAAGCAGTATAGTCTCGTTCAAAACTCAATTGCTGATAAGTTTTATCCTGCAATACCCTACCAATTAACATAAAGAAAACAATGCCAGTCATGGAATCAAAATATCCTGCTCCTGTTCCACTAAAAACTTCATACAAGCTTCTCACAAAAGCAACTACCACTGCTAAAACAATAGGAGCATCGATATTCAAAAACCTATGCCTCAAACTTTTCCATGCACTGATATAAAATTCAGAACTGCTATAAAAGAAAACAGGCAAACTTAAAATTACATTCATATAACGAAAAGTGCCCTGCAAAAACAATTCTTGGGAATCTATCCCTAGGTATTCAGGAAAACTAAACAACATAATATTGGCAAAACAAAATCCTGCAACACCTAGCTTGTATATCTTTGACATATTAAGACTAGGTCGTTGCTGTTTTAAGTCTTTAAAACTAATATATGGTTCGTACCCTATTGAAGTTAATAATTCAGCCACCTCACGCATGGAAACTTTTCGGTGATCAAATACAATATCTGCTTCTTTCCTTTCGAAATTAACTTTCGATCCAATGACATGTTCATTCAGCCTATGCAAATTCTCAAGCAGCCACAAACAGCTACTACAGTGCATTTGCGGTAAATAAAAATTCACATGTGTTTCGGAATCATTTGTAAAACTTAGTAAGGCGTTTTGAATTTTTTGATCGTCAAGAAAAGCAAATTTATCTTCCCGGATTTTTATGCGCTGATTGGTTCCTGGATTGTCGCTAATGGTATAATAATCACACATTCCAGTTTTATTCAAAATCTCAAACACCATCTTGCAGCCCTCACAACAAAATTTTTTTTCGTGAGCGACAATTATTTTCTCATCGCAGTCTTCACCACAATGAAAACACTGCACTACCGATGTTTGTGAAACAGCTATATCAGGCATGTATTGAATTTACTAATAAATACTAATTGTTGGGGGAATTATATCTTATACAATTAATGGTTCAACTTGCCCGTAATTTTAGGATACAATAAACTACCTTCTAAATGTATCCACTGATACACTTTGCTTTCCAATTGAAACATTTCGTTGACACACTCTTTCCAGTCTTTGTGCCATGATGGTTGGATATTATAATCTTGTAATAAATGTCTTAACTTCTGAAGTAAATTAGTTATTACTTGTTGCCTTTGATGTATTGTTTCAAGTGCAGGAGCTTGTAAAAAATTCCCTGCTTCCTTAGTAGTTTTATTTTTTACATTCTTTTTTATGGCAGGGAAAATTATTCCTGATTCTTTCAGGAAGAAATGTTTAATCTCATCATTTAATTTCATAAAAATCAAATGAACAAGTTCCGATAATGGAATAGATATATCCTTTCCATAATGATTTGACAATAAGAATATTTCGATTTTCCGGCATGATTCAGTTATTGAAGGATGGTAATCTTTCAAAATGAGCGTACACAAACCTTCCGGGGTTAGCAATTCATTTGAAACTGTGTCGTTTTGATTAGTCAACATCTAACTCTATTTACGTGCAAGATATTTACGTATAGAGCTTTAGCAAATGACACTACTCAATAAGATGCATGATTTTTGTCATGTTTTGAATTGTCAATCTGCCCTTTAATCCTGAAGATTAGCAGTTTTTATGAGTTCTTTTTGGCGTAAGATTTTTATTTTTTTACCATCTAATTCAACCATTCCATCTTTTTTGAATTCAGAGAGTAAACGAATGGTAGACTCAGTAGCAGTACCTACCAGATTTGCTATTTCTTCACGTGATAAGCGAACACTTAATGTAACTCCATCCGCTTCAAATCCATATGTTTCCTTGATAAAAAGTAAGGTTTCTGCTAATCTTTCGCGAATTGGCTTTTGTGCAAGATGCGTGAGTTTCACTTCAGCTTTATGCAATTCATCACTCAATAATTTCATCATCTCAAATGCTAGTCCAGTATCACTTTTGAGTACACTTATAAATAACTCTTTTGGAATAAAACAAACCTGGGTATCTTCTAAAGCAATTGCACTGGCGCTATACCTTTCTCCACTTAAAAGTGCGCGATAACCTAACACATCTCCACCTCTTAATAATCGAATTATTTGTTCTTTTCCATCATCACCAAGATGAGATAATTTTACCTTGCCATCATTGATACAATAAACGCCAAACGGGTAAGATCCTTCGTTAAAAAGGGTTTGTCCCTTTTTATAGATATTACAAATTTTTTGTTCGTTTATCTCTGCGATAAATTCCTGCTTAGCCTTACAAAATACCGATGTAAATCTCTGGGCACAGGACTGACAGGTAGTGGGATCATGAAAGTGGGTCATGAAAAAAATTTATGGTTGTTTAAACTAAACATGCAAGATTTTATATAAAATTACATAAACCAACTACTGTTTATAAAATCATTGATTTCCTTAAACAGTAATTTGGGTGCTGCAAGTTAGCTATAAATTGAATATTGGAAAAAGCATTCCCAAAAGAGACCGCTTTTGTTCTTCTAATTTCAACTAATTTAATGAGATTGCCAAAACAGATTACGTTAATTAATAAAGCATTTTCAAACCTGGTTACCCTTATTTTTACACCTATGATGCCTTATTTCAATTGGAACGATACCTTAAATCTTCTTAAAAAAAGCAGTCCGGCCAGATGCTGGAATGCTTGTAAAGTTTATAGTAGTTACCTACTAACAAGGCTTACAGGCAACCCCATTCAATGGGGATATCCAATTTCTATCTCTTTTGAGCCAACCACTTCCTGTAACCTTCGCTGCCCCGAATGTCCAAGTGGTATGAGGGCATTTACTAGGCCAACCGGAATGCTAGATCAAAGTTTCTTTAAAAAAACGATTGACGAAATTTATAAGGAATTACTCTATTTGATTTTTTATTTCCAAGGAGAACCCTATTTAAACCCTGATTTTCTTGAAATGGTTAGGTATGCTCATGAGAAGAAAATATACACCGCAACTTCTACAAATGCTCATTATTTAACGGATGCTAAGGCAAAAGAAACAGTGGAAAGCGGCTTAGATCGATTAATTATTTCCATTGACGGAACCACTCAAAATGTTTACGAACAATACCGGATTGGTGGCAATTTGAACAAAGTGTTGGAAGGAGCTAAAAACATTGTAAAATGGAAAAAAGCCCTCAACAGCAAGACCCCATTTATTTTTTTTCAGTTCTTGGTTGTAAAACCCAATCAACATCAGATTGAAGCCATTAAAAAATTAGGAGCTGAAATAGGGGTAGATCAAGTTCGCTTTAAAACCGCACAGGTTTACGATTTTGAGAACGACCCTCATCAATTGGTTCCTACAATTGATAAATACAGTAGATATAAAACAGGAAAAGATGGAAAAAGAAAGGTGAAATCAGGACTAAGTAATCATTGCTGGAGGCTTTGGCATGCCAATGTGATCAGTTGGGATGGATTAGTAGTCCCTTGTTGTTTTGATAAAGACGCCATGCACCAGTTGGGTAATCTTAACAACCAACGTTTTAAAGAAATCTGGAAAAATCCTAACTACCTGCAATTTAGAAATGACTTAACCAAGAGCCGAAAAAATATAGATATATGTGCTAATTGCAGTGAAGGCCTTAGTGTTTGGGAAGATTAAACTTTACGGGGGGCCTTTATAAAAAAAATAAATATATTTTAATGTTTTTTTAATTTAACCCTTTAGCTTTGCATTTTAAAAGTATTTCAAAACAGAAATACATGGCTATTATCTGAGCATGGGAATAGAAAAAGACATAAACCAGTATCAGTTTAGAAACGACTATCAGAGAGCTGAAGTTAATCTCATTTACACCTGTAACTGGATTAATGAAAAGTTGAAGCATATATTTGACGAAGCAGATATAACTAATCAGCAATACAATATTTTACGCATTCTAAGAGGCAGCAAAAATCCAATCAGCACCCTACAAATTCGCGATCGTATGCTTGATAAAATGAGTGATACCAGCAGACTGGTTGATCGTTTAATTGTAAAGGGATTAGCAGAAAAAACAACTTGCACTTCAGATAAACGTTTGGTGGATATTAGTATCTCTCGAAAAGGTCTCGAATTGCTAGAACAGCTGGATATAAGAAATGCTGATATGGACAACATTATGTGTAACCTAACAAATGAAGAAGCCATTCAACTCAGCTCATTGCTTGATAAGGTTAGAGAGCGATAATACGCAAATGTGCATTACCACAGACTATTTCAAATTCCTTCCACATTTTTTTTTGCCGAAGAACATAAGTTTAAATTCGTAGAATGAAGCGCACAATTATGTTAGGCCTATTCTTCATTGGCTGTTTATGTTACTCTTCTGGAAATACCCAAATACCCCGAAACTATGAATTCAGAGCTGTTTGGGTAGCTACAGTTGATAATATCGATTGGCCTAGTTCTAAGAATATTTCAGTTGCCGATCAAAAAGCAGAATACATAAAGTTGTTGGATATGCATCAGCAAAATGGCATGAATGCTGTGATTGTTCAAATACGTCCCGCAGGTGATGCGCTCTATCCCTCAAATTACGAACCCTGGAGTGAATTTTTAACGGGCCAACAAGGTAAACCCCCTAGCCCATTTTATGATCCATTAGAATTCATGATCAAAGAAACCCATAACCGAGGTTTAGAATTTCATGCATGGTTGAATCCCTATCGTGCAGTATTTAATATGCGTACTTCATCAATTGCACCAACACATTTAACACGTCTTCACCCTGAATGGTTTTTAGTTTATGGAGGTAAAAAATATTTTAATCCAGCACTTCCTGAAGTAAGGTTACATACCACTAAAATTGTAAAAGATATTTTAACGAGATATGATATCGATGCCATTCATATGGATGATTATTTTTATCCATATCGCATAGCAGGCAAAGAATTCCCCGATCAACAATCTTATTTGCAATATGGAAAAGGGATGAACAAAGAAAATTGGCGTAGAAGTAATTGCGATAGTATCATTAAGTTA
>Ga0208106_1000008_pt1 | contig 111790 bp, 98 predicted proteins | sample CryBogCBE25Jul08_FD_184577 | JGI IMG/M metagenome (GOLD analysis project Ga0208106, IMG submission 184577) | Freshwater microbial communities from Crystal Bog, Wisconsin, USA - CBE25Jul08 (SPAdes) | ecosystem: Environmental > Aquatic > Freshwater > Lake | place: Crystal Bog, Wisconsin, USA...
TGCAGCCATCTTATCAAATGATTGGAGTAATGATGTAGGGTTCGGTGGAAATATTACTTTAAGAAAAGCTTTGAGTCATACTTTTTCACTTCGCCCCTCAATAGCTTATTATTCAAATAGTGGAGGTGGTACCAACCTTAATACTGGTTTGCAAAATGACTATAAAAATAATTCTTTACATTTTGCAGTTGATGTATTGAGTTCTTTGAATACTATTAGTCATTATAGAGCAAATCCAAAAACTAATATTTATTTAATCACAGGTGCTGAGTATTATTCAACGAAAATCACTCAAAGTATTGCTGGTGGTCCGTTTGCTACCTATACAAAACCAGGCAAATCATCTGCTTTAAATAATTTAGGATTCAATATTGGAGTTGGAGTTGCATTTAAAATTACGGATGATATTAATCTTGCCTTTGAAATTAAAAATACCATTACCAATAATGATAATTTAGAAACTTATACTAGTTCTTATAGCAATGCAAATGATGCATGGTGGTATACTGGGCTTAAATTGAATTTCAATTTAGGTAACAAATCAAAAAGAGTACAACCCTTGTGGTGGATCAATCCAAACAACTTTGTGTATAGCGAGTTAAATAAACCTGCACATATGAAGTTGCCAAAAGTGGTTCTTCCTGATGGTGATAAAGATGGTGTTCCTGATCAGTTTGATCTTGAGCCAAACACTCCTGCTGGTGCTCCTGTTGATAGTCATGGAGTATCAAAGGATACCGATGGAGATGGAGTACCTGATTATAGAGATAAGGAATTATTAACTCCTCAAAAATGTTTCCCTGTAAATGCTGATGGTATTGGAACTTGTCCAGAACCTGCATGTTGCAAAGAAATTAAAGATATGGTGTCTAATATGAAATTGGCTCCATCTGTTGAATGTACAATCGGAGGTTTGCCAAGTATTCAATTTAAAGGGTCTGCTAAACTATCAAAAGAGAATGAAGCAGTACTTGCAACTGCAGCAGCTAAGATTCATGCCAATCCAGCTTGTAAAGTGAAAGTAATTGGATATGGTGCATCTAGCAAATCTGCTCAACAATTAAGTTGGGAAAGAGTAAATGCTGTGATGAAATATCTTGTTGAAAAACAAGGAATCTCTGAAAGCCGTTTATTATTTAATTATGGTCAGGATGGAGATATGAATACTGTAGATCTTATGGGAACTACAGAAGATGGTCCAAACACAGTTCCAGCGCCACATCCTAATTTAAAGTCTAAGAATTAATTTTAATTCCTAATATAAAAAGCCCGTCCGAGAAATTGAGACGGGCTTTTATTTTATATAACAAAATTTAATTTCTGTTGGGTTGTTTTTAAGGCACACAGATAACGGGGATAAAACTGATTTACATGGATTATTAAATTAGAAGTATCAGCGAGAATCTGTTATATCTGAGTCATCAGTGTTCTATTTGTCCAACCCAGATTAATTATTGATTTACAAGATTGAAATGGAGCTCTCCAAAATTTTGAAGGGAGGAAAGTTTTAAATCTGCAGCACCCCATTGTTCATCTTTTAATTGGGAGTAATGAGGAACTACTACACACTTCATTCTTGCAGCTTTAGCAGCGATTAAACCATTGAAAGAATCCTCAAAGCAAACACAGGAAGTAGGCGCCGAATCCATTTTGGAAGCACAGTTTAAATATACTTGTGGGTGAGGTTTGCCATAGGGTAAATCTTCGGCAGAGGATGTTGCATTAAGAAAAGGACCAATGCCTGTCATCTTAATTACCAAATCAATTAACTCTTGGGGAGAAGAAGTGGCTAAGCCAATCTTAAATTGTTTTTTATGAAAAAAGTCAAAGATGTATCCTAGACCAGGCATCACTTTTGCTTCATTTTCAATTTTCATTAAAACTGATTGAACGATTCGTTTTTCAGCTTTACTATATTCTTGTTCACCAATTTGATAATATCTAAACCACCATTGAACAAACTCTTTAGTTCTTAAACCGGTAGTAGATTTATATTGCTCTTCAGTAAGGTTTACTCCATAATCTTTGAGGACTTCTTCTGCAGCTTGATTCCAAAGAGGTTCACTATCTATCAAGAGACCATCTATATCAAAAATTACTGTGTTTAATTGCATCTTACCTTTTTAGCTACGCAAAAATATCGTTAGATGATGATACAAAACGCCTATTTTTAGTTTTTCAAATAACATTTTGGTTACATTTCTTGTTTTGAGTGTTTGAAATCAAAATTATTTTTGGCAAATTCAATGAAGGCCAAAAAAATAAAAATCATTAAATGAAATTAGTTGAAAAACTAAAACATATAAAGCTCGTACGTTCCTTTGTTTATGCAATAGTAGGGGCAGTATCCTATCCCGGGCTGTGTATAGTGAATAGTATTCAAATTGAAGGCACAGAACATTTAAAAAAACTACCCAAACACAATGTACTATTCGTAAGTAATCATCAAACCTATTTTGCAGATGTCATTACATTTTTGCATATTTTTTGTGCGGTCAAATGGCGCAAACAAAACAGATTGGGGTTGCCTTATTATTTGATTAATCCATTTACAAATGTATATTTTGTAGCTGCTGAAGAAACAATGAATGGGAGTATAATTAGTAGGTTGTTTAAATTAGCAGGGGCACTAACTATTAAAAGAACTTGGCGCGCAAATGGAGCAGACGTTAACAGGACTCGAGATGAGACCGATACGCAAAAAATTGATGAGGCTTTAAATCATAGTTGGGTAATTACTTTTCCTCAAGGAACCACAAAGCCATTTGCACCTGGTAGAAAAGGTACCGCGCATATCATCAAAAATAATCATCCAATAGTGGTGCCAGTGGTAATTAATGGATTCTGGAGGGCATTTAGTAAAACAGGTCTTTCATTTAAAAAAAAGGGAGCCAAGCTTTCTATTCGATTTAAAGAGCCAATGGTGATTGACTATTCTAAACCAATTGAAGAAATTTTAGACGAAGTGATGCATGCCATCGAGCAAAGCAAAGAATATATGCTCAAGGGTAAGCACCATTTAATGAATATCTTGGACAAATAAAAGGCCTGAATAAATCCAGGCAAGGATCTATTGTGTAAAGAATGCTTTTAATTCACTTGCATCATCTGGTTTCATTTTTCCGGAAAGAATTAGTCTTAATTGTCTTCTTCTTAAAGAGCCATCAAAAAGTTTGATTTCAGTTTCTGTTTCCGGAACCACGGGTGGAACAAGCCTTGGCTTACCATTGGGATCTAAAGCAACAAAAGTGAAGAAAGCTTCATTGCTTTCGTATTTATATTGGTGTAATAAATCTTCGCCCCAAACTTTGAGATAAATTTCCATAGAAGTATTGAAAGCTCGACAAACAAAAGCTTCAATATGAACCACATTGCCAAGTTTAATGGGGTTTTTAAAACTAATATTATCAACCGATACCGTCATACTTGGGGTGTTGCAATGTTTTCCAGCGGCAATCCCTGCAGCAATATCCATCCAATACATTAGGCGACCACCCATAAGATTTCCAAAAGTGTTGGTATCATTGGGTAAAACAAGCTCGTTCATGATTGTAAAACTCTCATTCGCTTTCTTTCCTTCTATCATCAATTTCAATTTATGTTTTTACAAAGATACATAGGGTAGTGCTAAATTACGGTCTGTTCTAGTTTTTTCAAGAACTCCTGGTCAACATCTGCCCCAATTCCAGGAGTTTCATCTATTGATATTTCCATGCCTCGATAGGTTATACCCCCAATTACAGGATCGATTTTATGGCCAATCAAACAGGTATCCAAATCATAAAAGCAAATATTTTTATTAGCCAAAGCAAAATGCATTTTGGCAGTAAGTGTTACCCGGCTTTCCAGCATTCCCCCCAGCATACAGGCAATACCATTAGTCTCTGCAATTTGATTTATTTTAGTCGCTTCTAAAATGCCCCCGCTTTTTGCAAATTTGATATTAATATAGCTACATGCTTTATCCCTGATTAATCTTTCTGCATCATGATGTGTAAAAACACTTTCATCTGCCATAATTGGAATTGGAGAAATAGACATTAATTGCGGCAGTAATAAGTCGTTCCATTTTCGCATTGGTTGCTCACAAAATTCAATTTGATAGTTTCTTAGGCTAGTTAATGCGATAACTGCTTCATCGAAAGACCATCCTTGATTAGCATCAATGCGAATTTTAATTTGATACCCTATTGACTCTCTGATTTTTTTGATGCGTTCGATATCATCACTAACTTTCTTACCAAGTTTTACTTTGATGATGTTAACCCCTTTTTTTTGATATTCTATTGCTGTGACAGCCATTTTTTCAGGAGTATCAATACCTATCGTTAAATCAGTTTCAATGCGATTGTTTTGACCGCCTAGAAATTGATAGAGCGGTAAATTGGCATTCTTTGAGGCAATATCGTATAATGCTAAATCGAAAGCACTTTTTGCAGTATAATTCGCAGCAGTAAACAGGTCAAGTTCCTGCATCCTGGCTTCAATTTGTAAAGGATCTTTGTTCTTCCAAATTGCTGCAAATTCCTTAGCCATCTCATAACATGTAGCCTGCGTTTCTCCCGCAATCATTGGAAAAGCAGAACATTCGCCAATCCCTATTGAGCCGGTGTTTGTATGAATCCGCACTAATAAATTCTGTGCAAAATGCATGGTACCAGTTGCAATGGTAAAAGGAACCATTGGAATACTGTATTTATAGATCTCTATTTTTGAAATATGCATATACTAAGTTCATTTTTTAATAAATAGTTATAAATAATTGCTAACGAGTTATAAAATTCCTTTTTTACTTAGCTAATGTATACGATATTCGCGTAACGAACATCCGTTAGCAATGAATATCTCCTTTGAAAATACCGAAAATGCCTTTGCATATAAGGCTACTAAAGACCTGAAAGGCGCTAGATTTCTTTTCAGAACAATGGGCTACCAACTTTTTGTTCAGTTAGGAACCCGTCTCACACCCTTTTTAATGAAGACCGGACTTCCGATAGATGGAATTATTCGTAAAACCATTTTCAAGCAATTTGTTGGTGGAGAAACCTTGGAAGAAACTTCCGCGGTTTGTGAAACGCTTGGCAAATATGGTGTTCAAGTTATCCTTGATTATGGAGTAGAAGGTAAAGAAGGGGAGGATAATTTTGATTATGCTACTGATGAGTTTATTCGTGTAATTAATTATGCTTCTTCTCAGAAGAATATTCCTTTCATGAGCATCAAGGTAACAGGGTTAGCTAGAAATGGATTATTAGAAACACTAAACGAAGCACCCAGATTGCGAAGTGGTATTCACGATCATGAAGCAGAAATTGCCGAATGGGATAGGGTTCGCGAAAGGATGTATATTATTTGTGAAGCGGCGGCTGAAAAAAATATCGGTGTTTTAATTGATGCTGAAGAAAGTTGGATGCAAGATCCTGTGGATAGGCTTACCATGGAGATGATGGAGATCTTCAATAAAGAAAAAGCAGTAGTATACAATACCATACAATTATATCGCCACGATCGATTACATTTCCTTGATATTTCCTATAAGATCGCTAATCAACAGGGATTTTATCTGGGAATGAAATTAGTACGTGGAGCCTATATGGAAAAAGAAAGAGAGCGAGCATATCAAAAGGGATATGAATCTCCGATTCATATTGACAAAGCAGCCTGTGATAGAGACTATAATGCGGCTGTGCGTTATTGTGTTGATCATATCGATAAAATATCATGCATCGTTGCATCACATAATGAAAATAGCAATTTGCTGATGGCTAATCTTATTGAAGAAAAGGGGCTTGCTCATAATCATCCTCATATTCATTTCTCTCAATTATATGGCATGAGTGATAATATTAGTTTCAATCTTGCTAAAGAAAATTTAAATGTAAGTAAGTATTTACCTTTTGGTCCTATAAGAGATGTAATACCTTATCTAATGCGTCGAGCACAGGAGAATAGCAGTGTGAGTGGACAAACAGGACGGGAACTTGGCTTAATTAAACAAGAATTGGAAAGAAGAAAAGGATAAATTTAAATTCATACATGTGAAGACCCCATTCCGTAATATCGAGATGGGGTCTTTTGTTTTAAATGGGGCCGGAAATTTTTTAAACAATTTGTTTCCGATGTATACTTTGAATTTTCAATTCTTTCAATTGTTGAATATTTAATGGCTTCGTCATGTAATGTGTAATAAAAGGGTACTGTTTTGAATAGTCAATATCTTCTTGTTGCAGTGAGGAAGTAAGTAAAATTACTGAACCTGGTTGTGATAATTTTTGATATTCATCTAAGAAGAACCATCCAGATTTATATGGAAAATTCAGATCCATAAATGTTTTTCTCCTGGTATCAGGATTTGAAATTATATGTGAGAGTGCATAATCAACATCATCGAAAACTTTCACTTGAATATCTGGGTGTACTTTTCTAATCACCATCTGATTCATTTCGTTTACCAACTTATCATCATCAATCAAAACGATCTCTTCAATTTCCTGATTCAGATAAGCATCCATTGAAAGGGTGTTCGATGTTGCAAAATTAATATGGTCATTTAATTCAAAAATTGCTTTATTAACTCGCTCTGTAGATTTCTCAATTTCTTCCAACAATTTTTGATAAGTAGCAATATCAGGGTTTTGCAATTTAATTGTTTGTGTTACCTGCATGATTTTTGTAAACTCATGCCTAATCTCGTGAGAAGTAATTAGAGACATTTTCTTGAGTGTAAGGATTTGTTGTGCAATTTCCTTTTCAGATATTTTTTTGATTTGAATATCGTTTACGATAATAAAGAAACCACAGAATTTATTGTTCTCATCATAGATAGGTTCCTTTATTAATTCTACCCAAACTTTTTTACCTGATTTATGATAAAGCAACATTTCTTTGTGTAAACTTGTTAAATCACAAACACTTATTTTTATTGCACTAATATCTTCCTCTTTTGTTTCTGACCCACAGAATAACTGAAAATCTTGTTTGCCCAAAGAATCTTTCATACTATATCCCATAATATTATTAACTGCATCGTTCATCCAGGTAATATGATTAATAGTATCCGTGATGATAATACCCTGATTGGAAATACTCGCAATTTTTTTAAACTTTGTATATTCTTTATTTAAGATGCCGATTAAATCAGTTTGTTTTTTCATTGAGTTAGCCGCATCATGGATGACAGAAATATCGGTTCCATATAAAATAAACCCATCAAAAAAACCATTGTTATCAATTCTGGGGATACCTATCATTTGAAGCCATAATTTTTGTTCTCCAACTGAACTCGCACTTATTTCAATTGAAAACTCTTTTTGATTGTTTAGGTATTTTAAGAATGTTTCATAGGTTTCAGGCAATGCACTTAGTCGGAACCTGTTTAAAAATGCTTTGTCTAATTCTTGTAAATGTGAAGATTTAAACCTTTTATAAATGGTTTCATTCGCATACTTGCAAAGTTGATTTCGATCCAACATCCAAACCATTATTTGTTTGTTACTCAAAAGAATTTTCAGGTCTTCATATGGAAGCGCATCTTTTTTATTTAAATCAACGGGATGATCAACTGGTTTATTTAGTTCTTGTCCGATTAATAGAAAGCCAATTGGTCCCTGACTTTCTTCTTCAATCATAGAAATGATAAACTGGATACCAAATTGAAATTTCACATCAGCAATACTATTGATGTGGACGTTTTGGGGTTTCGTATTTTCTTCAAGGCATTTAAGAAGCGCTTTACGATAATTTATTCGATCTAACTCGCATAGCAAATTCGGAAATTTCGAGTTGTTCTCAGGGTTTAGCGAATCAAGTTTTAATTGTCTAGCCGATTTATCATTGAAATAATTGATATTCCCTAATATGTCGGTACTGATAATAAAATGAATATTCGATTGAATTAATACAGATAAGGTACTATCTAGGTTGTAGGGGTATTTCATAAACCTTGTTTTACAAGAGCAAGGTCATACATGATAAATGGAAGAATGGTAGTAGAAGACTCAATTACTGCCTAAGATTCATTGATTATTGTGTAGTGTAATTACTACGGAGTTGCCAATAAAAAAAGTCCCAAAAACTATTGCTGGTTTGGGACTTTTTTATTGGCTGAAATAAACAGTGCCTTAATTATTAAATTAAGTTATGTTTCATACTATATTTTACTAAATCAGCATTATTGTGAATATTCAGTTTTTCCATGATCCGGGTACGATAAGTGCTGATGGTATTAACACTAAGACTAAGTATTTCTCCAATTTTTGAGATACTTTGACCCTGTGCAATCAGCTTCAAAACTTCAAATTCTCTATCTGATAATATTTCGTGTGGTGCTTTATCAATATTTTGTTCAATAGATTCTGCCAATACTTCGGCTACCTGAGCGGTAATGTATTTTCTACCACCTAAAATTTTCTCTACTGCATTTACTAATTCAAAAGGAGCACTCTCTTTGGTTAAATAACCAGAAGCACCTGCTTTAATCGCCCTAACAGCATATTGTTCAGGAGCATGCATACTTAGCATTAATACTGGGATGGCAGGGGCATATTCTTTAATTTGTTTCAATATTTCTATACCAGATTGACCAGGCATAGTTATATCAGAAATAATGATATCCCACTTTTCGTGAAGTGCCTTTTTTAGTAAATCAGCACCATCGCAGACATCTGTGATTTCACAAAAAGGAAAAGCCTCTAGCAAAATCCTTTTTAAACCTTCTCTTACAATGGTATGGTCATCTGCAATTAAAACTTTCATAATTAAATATATGGCTTTTAAAAAATTAGGCGGGTTTTGCCATTTTTTTTATTGTTTTCAATGGGGATATTGGCTTTGGTAGCAAGGTAAAGTTAGTGTTTTCCTATTAGAAAAATTTCTATTTTGGATAAGGATATTCTTGAACTAGATAGCATTAATTAACAGAGAATCCCCAATTAGCGTACACTATGTTTGCTTATCAGCAGATATACTAACTTGCAGCCATGCAACAATACCATCAGCTTCTTCAATATATTTTAGACAATGGGGCAGTTAAAACCGACCGAACGGGCACCGGAACCAAAAGCTGTTTTGGTTATCAAATGAGGTTTGATTTACAAAAAGGGTTTCCAATGGTAACAACCAAGAAACTTCATTTGAAAAGTATTGTTTATGAATTACTATGGTTTTTGAATGGGGATACGAATGTGAAATATCTGAATGATCATAAAGTAAGCATTTGGGATGAGTGGGCCGATGAAAATGGAGATCTGGGCCCTGTCTATGGTAAACAATGGAGGGCATGGCAGGGAGCAGATGGGGTTGTTGTGGACCAGATTACAGATTTGATTCGTCAAATAAAGAATACACCAGATAGTAGAAGGATGATAGTTAGCGCTTGGAATGTAGCGGAATTGCCCAAAATGGCATTGATGCCTTGTCATAGCCTTTTTCAATTTTATGTAGCTGATGGTAAATTAAGCTGTCAGTTATACCAACGAAGCGCGGATGTTTTTCTTGGGGTTCCATTCAATATTGCTTCTTATGCCTTATTAACTATGATGATTGCACAAGTTTGTGATTTAGCCTATGGCGATTTTGTGCACAGTTTTGGAGATGTTCATTTGTACAACAATCATATGGAACAGGCAACTTTACAATTGAGTAGAGAACCGTTTGCATTGCCTACCATGAAAATAAATCCAGCAGTAAAAGATATTTTTAGTTTTCAATTTGAAGATTTTTCACTTGAAAATTATCAACACCATCCTCCCATTAAAGCGCCTGTAGCGGTTTAATTTCTTATTAAAATTTAATTGTTTCAGGATGAATATTAGCCTTGTTGTAGCTGCTTCTAAAAACAATGCCATTGGTAAAAACAACCAATTATTATGGCATTTGCCAAAAGATATGCGCTTTTTTAAAAATACTACCTGGGCAATGCCTGTGATCATGGGAAGAAAAACTTTTGAATCACTTTCCGGGAAAGCATTATCAGGAAGATTAAATATTGTTGTTACAAGACAAAAAGATTGGAAGGCATTAAATGTTTCAGCTGTAAATAGTTTAGAAGCTGCAATTGAACTTGCTGGATTACAAGATTATAAAGAAGTTTTTGTGATTGGAGGTGCCGAAATTTATGAACAGACTTTGCCAATAGCAAATACCATTTATTTAACACGAGTAGATGCCGTTATTGAAGGGGATAGTTATTTTCCTTTATTAGGAGATGAATGGAAATTGATTTCAGAAGAATCTATTCAGGCAGATGCCAAACACGTTTATCCATTTGATTTTCAGGTTTGGAAAAACCCAAAAGCGTCTTAAAATATGTTTGAATTTATTTTCGGGTCCTATATTTTACTTTTTCCAGTGTTGCTAATTGCCGCACAAATTCTTCCGTTTATTTATAAAGAAGTGGTTATTAATTTAAGGGCTACTATTCAGGTATCACTAATCGTGTATTCGTTTTTTTTAATACGGCAGTTAATTGGATTATATCAACTAACCAGACTTTTCAAAATGAATCATACCGAAAGGGAATATTTTGGGACTTCTATGGTTGAGATGTTACTGATCATTATACTGCCCTTTCTGTTTGTAAATAAAAAAATTAGAAATGGGTACTTCGTGGGTTTGATCCTTTGGTTCGTATTATCATATGCACAAATGCAAAAAGGGTTGATCTTCCTGGGCGGGGGGATTTTTTTTGTTAACGCCATTCTTTTTTATCTCAGTTTACTCACGGCTATATATGCGTTACTTTGGCTCCTAAAAAAATCGGCTACAAACTTTAACCAATAATATGTATTCTCCCTTAAAACTATTATCAAAGTTTGTCAGTTACAAGATTCATGCATCAAATGCTAAAGGGCATGGGATACATTCGCCATTTGTATATGAATTTATTCGCTATGTTCTGATGGAAAATAAAACTTTTTATTCCTATGAGGCAATTGAATCATGTAGAAAAAATATGTTGAAAGATAAACGGGTATTGCATATTGAGGATTTCGGCGCAGGCTCTCGATTAAGAAAAACAAATCAAAGAACGGTATCAGAAATTGCTCATTCTTCGCTGAAACCCCAAAAATATAGTCAATTGCTTTTTAGAATGATTAACCATTATCATTCCCAAAATATTCTTGAATTAGGAACTTCATTGGGTATCACTAGTTCCTACTTGGCTTCTGCAAAAGCAGATGCAATGGTGCACACAATGGAAGGGTCAGCAGAAATTGCGGCAATTGCGAAATCTAATTTTGAAAAGTTACAACTTAAAAATATTCAAGTTATTACAGGTAATTTTGATGACAAATTGCCTGTGTTTTTAGCCACACAAAACAAACTGGATTTTATTTTTATCGATGGTAATCATCGATTAAAACCAACCTTGAGTTATTTTGAAATGTTAATTAAAAAGACTGATGAAAATTCAATTTTAATATTTGATGATATTCATTGGAGCGAAGAAATGGAATTAGCTTGGAAAGAAATTCAAAATCATCCCCTGGTAACTGTTACAATTGACTTGTTTTTTATTGGGATCGTATTTTTTCGTAAAGAAAATATCGTAAAACAACATTTTCAGATTAACTTCTAATAACCCCACAATTCACAATTAGCCCTGATTTTGGATTATGTATATTTGAAAAAAAATATCTTTTGGTAGTTCCTGCGGCATTGATTCAATCTTTACAAACAGCAACCGGGTTTCAAATGGAAGCTTTCGAAGCCGTTCATGAATCTGGGGATCAAATTGTTTCTATACGATTGAATCCCTCAAAACCTTTTAATTTTTCACATTTACCTATAGCCGAAAATGTAGCTTGGTGTGATAATGGTAGGTATTTAAAAGAACGTCCATTTTTTACTTTCGATCCTTTTTTGCATGCAGGAGCTTATTATGTACAGGAGGCGAGTAGTATGTTTTTGTGGCAAGCCATTCAACAATTAGTGCCAGAAAAACAGGGAAAAAAAGTGTTGGATTTATGTGCAGCACCAGGTGGCAAATCCACTTTACTCTCATCTTATTTTAATGAGGGATTAGTGGTTGCCAATGAAGTAATCAAAAACCGCGCAAATATTTTAGTTGAAAATTGTTCCAAATGGGGGGATGGGCATTTGTTAGTGACCAATAACGACCCTTCACATTTTCAATCGCTACCAGGTTATTTTGATGTGTTGATGATTGATGCACCTTGTAGTGGTAGTGGACTATTTAGAAAAGATCCTGCTGCTGTGGATGAATGGAGTGAGGCAAATGTTAGTTTGTGTAGTCAGAGGCAGCAAAGAATTTTGGCGGATGCACTTCCTTGCCTGGCCGAAAATGGGTTACTTATTTATTCTACTTGTTCCTATTCTCAGGAAGAAGATGAAGCTATTTGTGACTGGTTATTGGATGAAATGGAAATGGAATCCCTGTCCATACAAATTGATAAGAGCTGGGGAATTGTTGAAACTGCCTCTCCAACTAAGCATGCATTAGGGTATCGATTTTATCCAGATCAGGTGAAAGGAGAAGGATTCTTTATTGCTTGTTTTAGAAAGACCAAGAGTGAATTTGTAGTTAAATCTAAAATGAAAGGGCTGCATTTGACTTCTAAACTTCAAATGCAACAACTGCAATCTGCTATAAATTTGCCAGAAAACCTATCTTATTTCGATCAAAATGATGCCATCAGAGCTATTGAAACTGTATGGATGTCAGATCTTAGTATTTTGGCAAGCCATTTATATATTAAAAAAGCGGGAATAGAAATTGCAAATATGAAAGGGAAAGATATTATTCCTTCTCATGAATTGGCTTTAAGCGGATGGTTTAAAGGAGGGTTCCCAACCGTAGAATTAGACCGAAACAATGCGTTATCCTATCTGAAAAGAAAAGAATTCTCTGCAGAAGGGCAAAAAGGATGGAATTTAATGCTTTTTGGTGGCATACCAATTGGCTGGGCTAAACTTTTGACAAATCGTATCAATAATTACTATCCGGCTGAATGGCGTATACTAAAAGAGTAATTTTACGTTTATATTTAAGTATTTGCAAGTATGAAGAGTTTTGGTTGGTTCATCATCTGTTTCTTTACCCTAGCTGCTACAGCTCAGGACCGTTTGGTCGTGTCGGGTATTGGAACCAACCTTTTTGTAACTAAAATAATGACAGGGCCACAGTCTTTAAGTAGTGTCTCTGACCAATATAATATTCCGCTTAGTGTTCTTGCCAAATTCAATAGTTTAAGAATCAATTTAGAATTAAGAAAAGGGGAAGAAATAAGAATCCCGCTTATCAGGGATAATTTTTTTCAAAGAAATATTTCCGGAAAATTTCAACCCGTATATCATATTTTCAAAAAAGGTGAAACACTCGAAAATCTTGCGATTAGATATCACAAAATAAATATTGATTCTCTGAAAGTTTGGAATAATCTCACAGATGATAATGTGGTTGAAAATAAGGCATTGACTATTGGATTTATTAGTAATAAAAAATCACAATTTTCTACTGCTGCATATCAGGCAATTGCATACGACACTTTACCTAATCCAAATGTACTTGATGCAGCAAAGTTTGGAGCAAAGGAATTGAAAGGCGAGTTAAAACCAAGGCAAGTTCCGGTGCCACAGCCCCCAGCAGTTTTGCCTGTAATCACTGCTAATTCAACCGCCCCCAAGGGAGCTGCTGTTAATAATCATGAAACAGTCAATAATATTGGTTTTATAAATAGGAAACCAGCATTAGTAGCTCCTACTTTAGTTCAAACAGAAGGCGATTTTAGTTATCGCCCACGATCAAACGATGAAGGATTTTTTGCACATATTTATTATGCGCGCATCAAGGATCGTGCATATCAGGCAATTACTGGAGACGCTTCAATTTTTAAAACTATCAGTGGATGGAATGATCGAAAATTTTATGTGTTGATCAATGAAATTATTCCTGGCACCATTGTTCGGATTACGAGCGTAAATAAGAAAAGCATCTGCGCTAAAGTATTAGGTCCCTTACCCGAAACGAAAGGTGCAGCTGGATTGGTTATCCGAATGAACAACGCAGCTGCTGCGGCTTTGGGAATGGAAGATCAACGTTTTATTGTTTCCATCACTTATGTAGAATATTAACTTTTAAACCATTGAAATGAAAAAAATAGTTGTATTATTATTTGTTGTTGCCAGTTTTTATTCCTGCAGTTCTGATGCACAAAATGCAGCAATGGATAGCAAATCATTTGAGAGTGCGATGAATAGTGGATCATATCAACTTCTTGATGTAAGAACTGCTGGTGAATATCAATCAGGACATTTGAAAAATTCCTTGCAAGCCGACTGGAATAATCAAGAACAGTTTGTTGATAGAATTAAATACCTAGATAAGGCAAAACCACTTTTAGTATACTGCGCTTCTGGCGTAAGAAGTGGCAATGCTGCTCAATATTTGACCAGTGTCGGGTTCAAAACTGTTCAGAATTTAAAAGGTGGATTAAATGCTTGGAAGCTTGAAGGGAAGGCAGTTGAATCTGCCAATACTATTGCACAATTAACTATGGAGGCTTTTACAGCTTCCACAAAACAGTCTGCTACTGTGCTAGTTGATTTCGGTGCTGAATGGTGTCCTCCTTGCAAAAAAATGGAGCCTATTTTGAAAGACATACAAGCTGATAAAAGTTTACATTTTTCCTTTGTGAAGGTTGATGGAGGTAATGATATTGATGTAATGAAAGCCAATCAGGTAAGTGCTTTGCCGGTTTTTATTATATATAAAAATGGGAAAGAAGTTTGGCGTAAGCAAGGTGTAGTGGAAGCCGCTGAATTAAAAAAATTATTGGGAAACTAAGTTCAAGGTAGGGCATTTGCCAAACGATATCCTCTAAGAAAATCTTCGGTAAGCATTCTTTTCTTGCCTTCTAATTGAAGGTCTAATAAATGAATGAATCCATCTGATCCGGCAATTTTTAAATAAGTCTTTCCATCACTAATTACAGTCCCTGGAAGTTCTTGATTAGTACAGTATTCTTTTTTGCTACGATAGATTTTTAAAATCTTATCATCAAGTTTTGATAATGCTCCTGGAAAAGGAGAAAGGCCTCGAATGAAATTATGAATGGTATCAATTGATTGGTTCCAATTAATCTGACAATTTTCTGTAAACAGTTTTGGTGCGTGTTTCAATGCTGATTCTCTTAAAATGGTAGCTTGCTGCTTTTCTTGCAATGAATTTTCAGCAATCCCTTTAATTGTTTCTACTAGAAGCTTTGCTCCAATTTCTTTCATTCTATCATGTACCTCACCTGTAGTTTCATCAGGTCCAATTGAAAAACTTTTTTGCAAAAGAATATCTCCAGTATCTATAGCGTGTTGTAATTTAAAAGTAGTAACTCCTGTTTCTTTTTCGCCATTGATGACTGCCCAATGTATTGGCGCTGCTCCACGGTACTGTGGTAATAAAGATCCATGCAAATTAATGGTACCCAAAGATGGCATATCCCAAACAATTTCAGGAAGCATTCGAAATGCTACTACTATTTGTAGGTCGGCATTCAAAACTTTTAATGAATGTATGAATTGGGGATTTTTTAATTTTTCTGGTTGAAGGATGCGTAAGCCTTTTTCAAGAGCATATTTTTTTACGGCACTTTCTGTCATTTTCATGCCTCTTCCGGCTGGTTTATCAGGTGCTGTAATAACACCCACAATCTGGCATCCAGCTTCTACTAATGCTGCTAATGAGCTTACCGCAAAATCTGGTGTGCCCATAAAAATGATACGTAAATCTTGCATTCCTTTTTTTTCTTTACCAGCATTCATTTTGTAAAGATAAACTTAGCTACTCAAAATCGGGATAGAGTAAATATTTCTTTCTGATGGCTTTAAATACTTTTAGTTTTGGCTCCCAGCTTTTTCGGATCTCAGCCTCCGATACACCGGCTTTAATTTGCTCCATCAATTCATTGTTGCCAGCTAATTTGTTGAAATAATAGGCAGTAGGTTTAATAGTGGAAGGTTTAAGAAAAAAGTCTTCTTTATTTGGATATTGTTGATAGGCTTTAATGATCCATTGAATCTGAACTTTATGATCAATCTGTTTTAAAATTGTTTCATTTTTGCCAGTTAGGTTCCATCCAAAACAAATTTGATCTTTTAGCTTTGGATCTTTCGCACCTTCTCTACTGGTTGGGATAAAAGAATATAGTGTATTAGGAAGTAAGGGAGAACCAAAAATTGCAAAAGGATGTTCAGTGCCACGACCTTCGCTTAAATTTGTTCCTTCAAAAAAACAGGTGCTGCCATACCAGTAAATTGAACTCATATCTGGTAAATTGGGAGAGGGTTTTATTGGCAAAACATATTTTGATAAATGGGAATAATTTTCACAAGGAACTACCATCAGATGTAATCTCCTCTCTTTAGAATTTAATTTTTTATATATTTCATTTGCATTTGATGAAAGCCAATTTTCTCCTGCAATCATTGTGGCATATTCACCAATGGTCATACCATAAACGATTGGTACAGGTTGCATACCTACGAAACTTTTGTAAGCAGTATCCAGAACAGGACCATCCACAAAAAAACCATTAGGATTTGGACGATCGAGAATAATCAATGGTTTGTTGTTTTCCAAAGCAACTTCCATAAATTCTTGCAATGATGAAATATAAGTGTAATAACGTGCGCCCACATCCTGGATATCAAATATCAATACATCAACGTCTTTTAAATCTTCTGTTGATGGATGGCTTTTTTTTCCGTACAATGAAATAACTGTAATACCTGTGGTGGCATCCTTATCATTTTTAATATCTTCTCCTGCATCTGCCTTACCCCTAAAGCCATGTTCCGGTGCGAATGCAATTACTATATTAACACCAAGTTTCTGTAAAGTATCAACTAAATGAATACTACCAACAGTTGCGGTGTGATTAGCAAATATGCCCACTCGCTTATTTTTCAAAAGAGGCAAATATTTATCAGTTTGATATGCTCCTGGTTTGATTTGTTGCTTGAAATTTGAAGGACTGTTTTGTGAAATTGCCGTTAAAACTACAAGTTGACAAATAAAGCAGATGATTGATTTTTTCATTAAAACTGACTTTAGAGATGAAAGTTAACCAAAAATACTTCCGAACATTTGTTTTAGGATTGTACTTTTGCCCCGGAAATCGGAATTCCCTCCAGTAAACTGAGCTCCACATTTTTCAATTACAAAAATTAAACATGCAACAAGTTAAAAAAGGTGATACTGTAAAAGTGCATTATCATGGTAAACTTACTGATGGTTCTACATTTGATTCTTCTGAAGGTCGCGAACCATTAGAATTTGAAGTGGGTAGTGGAATGGTGATTCCGGGTTTTGATGACGGTGTGACCGGAATGGTTGTTGGTGAGAAGAAAACAATCAATATCCCCAATTTAGAAGCATATGGCCCTAAGCAGGAAGATATGATCATGGAATTTCCTAAAGATCGTTTCCCTGAAGACATGATACCTGAAGTTGGAATGCAATTAAATATGAGCAATGGTTCTGGACAAAATTTTCCAGTTGTCATTGTTGATGTTCGTGATGAAGTAGTGATCTTAGATGCTAACCATCCATTGGCTGGGCAAGATCTGATCTTTGATTTGGAATTAGTAGCTATCGATGCAAAAAGTTTGATTATTATGCCTTAATCGAATCTGATAATGTTGAAGCCTCTGAGAAATCGGAGGCTTTTTTTTTGAATTTCGATTCTTGATGTTTGCCTTTTTTTGTACCCCATATCTCAAACACTATCTTGCAAGAAATTATCACCATGCCATTTGAATATAATTATACTGTAATGGAAAGATTTCTGCGCTATGTTCAAATTGATACGCAGAGCAATCCCAATAGTCATACGAATCCAAGTACCGAAAAACAAAAAATACTTTCTAATTTATTGGCTGTTGAATTAAAAGAGTTTGGGTTGCAAGATGCGCATGTAGATGAATATGGTTATATATATGCTACTATACCCTCGAATACTGCTAAACAAGTGCCTGCAATTTGTTTTTGTTCACATGTTGATACAGCCCCCGATTGTAGTGGTACAGATGTGAAACCATTGGTGCATCAGTATTATAACGGTACGGATATTATTTTGCCGGATGATACAGCACAAATAATAAGCAGTTCGAAATATCCTTACTTGTTGAAACATTTAAATAAAACTATCATAACAGCTAGTGGAAAAACCTTATTAGGTGGAGATGATAAAGCTGGGATTGCTATTATCATGGATATGGCCAGGTGTTTAATGAAACATCGCGAAATACCACATGGAGATATTCGTATCTTATTTACTCCCGATGAAGAAGTTGGAAGAGGTACAGAGAAGTTGGATATGAAAAAGTTGGGTGCAGATTTTGGTTATACACTTGATGGAGGGGATTTAGGCGATTTTGAAGATGAATCTTTTAGTGCGGATGCAGTGATCATAACTATTAACGGAGTAATAGCACATCCAGGCGATGGTAAAAATAAATTAGTGAATGCTTTAAAAATTGGAGGAGAGATTTTAGCAGCTTTACCTAAAGATACCTGGAGTCCGGAAACTACTGAAGGGAAAGAGGGTTTTGTACATCCTGTTTCATTTGAAGGTGGGTCAGAAAAAGCAGTTATTGAATTTATCATTCGTGATTTCGATACCAATCAATTAGCTGACTATGAACAAAAATTAAAAAGTATTGCTGAATCAGTACTGCTAAAGCATCCAAAAGCTTTTATGCAATTTGAAGTCAGAGAACAATACCGCAATATGAAAGAAGTATTGGATAATCACCCAGCAGTCAGTGAGTATGCACAAGAAGCTTATGCGAGACTCGGAATTGCCATGCATAATACACCAATTAGAGGCGGTACTGATGGAAGTAGGCTAAGTTTTATGGGATTGCCCTGTGCCAATATTTTTACTGGTATGCAAGCAATACATAGTAAGCACGAATGGATTGGTGTTGGCGATATGGAACAAGCTGTTAAAGTTTTAATAGAACTCGTGCAAGTATGGGAAATGCATAGCTAGTGTAATATTATTCATCATTTAACGACTCATTTATTACTTAACTTACATTAAAATAGATTGTATGAATTTTCTACTTAATTTTTGGTGGGTTATAGTTTTGGCGGTCATTGTTTTTAGTGGATTAGTAACCGTAAACCAAGGGACTATAGCCGTAATTACATTGTTTGGAAAGTATCGGCGTGTACTTCGTCCTGGTCTGAATTTTAAATTCCCCATTTTTGAGCAGGTTTTTAAAACAGTTAGCATTCAGAACCGCTCAGTAGAGTTGGAGTTTCAAGCGGTTACTTTAGACCAAGCAAATGTTTATTTTAAAAGCATGCTACTTTATTCAGTGATCAATCAGGATGAAGAGTCGATCAAAAATGTGGCTTTTAAATTTTTCAGTGATAAAGATTTGATGCAAGCTTTGATACGAACCGTTGAAGGAAGTATTCGGGGATTTGTTGCCACCAAAAAGCAGGCTGAAATATTATTGCAACGAAAAGAGATTGTAGAGTTTGTAAAAGAACAAATAGACCAATCCTTAGAAGGTTGGGGTTATCATTTGCAAGATTTACAAATCAACGATATAACTTTTGATCAAGCCGTAATGGAGAGCATGAGTAGGGTAGTTGCGAGTAATAATCTGAAAGCAGCTGCTGAAAATGAAGGACAAGCCTTATTAATAACAAAAACAAAAGCTGCAGAAGCCGAAGGGAATGCTATTAAAATCGCAGCGCAAGCAGAAAGAGAAGCGGCTCGTTTACGTGGTCAGGGTGTTGCACTATTCCGGGAAGAAGTTGCCAAGGGTATGAGTCAGGCTGCAGAACAAATGAAGCAAGCAAATCTGGATACTAATGTCATATTATTTAGCATGTGGACAGAAGCCATCAAAAATTTTGCAGAATTAGGAAAGGGGAATATGTTATTTCTTGATGGAAGTCCTGAGGGCATGCAAAATACTATGCATCAGATTATGGGGATGGTTAAAATGAATACCGATAAAAAGACTAGCTAGTTATTGAATTCAAGGTTTTTCAACTTGATGTGCAAAAGCTTTCCTAAAAAAAAAGCTTTTGTGTTTTTATTCACAGCAGAGCTGTTCTTTTGTAGAACCATTAATTTTAAGTTCACTTTAAATACTTAAGAGATGTTTGATCTCCTTCAAATAGATACACTTCAAAAAGCGGCAGCCACTATTCCGATACCCGAAAAAATATCGATGTGGAATTTATTGGAAAAGGGCGGGTTTATTATGTACCCTCTTTATTTCTTGTTAGCTGCTGCCATCTTTGTATTCACAGAAAGATTAATTGCAATTCGAAAAGCTTCTAGAATTGATGATAATTTTATGCGGATCATTCGTGATAATATTATTACTGGTAACGTTAGTGCGGCGAGAAATTTAACTAAGAATACTAATAATCCTGTTGCCAGAATGATTGATAAGGGGATTCAAAGAATTGGAAAACCAATTGATGCTATTGAGAAGAGTATGGAAAATGTGGGCAAACTTGAAATGTATCAGATGGAGAAAAACTTATCGATACTATCATTAATTGCGGGGATAGCTCCTATGTTTGGATTCTTAGGAACTATTATTGGGATGGTGCAATTATTTTATGGTATAGCATCCACAGGGGAATATACCTTGAATACTATTGCTGGGGGTATTTATACAAAAATGATTACCTCTGGAACGGGGCTTATTATTGGGTTGATCGCTTATATAGCACATAATTTTCTGAGCACTCAAATCGATAAGACTGTTAATAAAATGGAAATGGCAAGTGCCGAATTTATGGACATTTTACAGGAACCAACTCGATAATCTGTTCTAATTTCAATCATAATGAACATTCGCAAAAAATTAAGAAATCATCCGGAAGTACATACAGGTGCATTGAACGATATATTGTTCATCCTGTTATTGTTTTTTCTGATAGTTTCTACATTGGCTAATCCGAATGTGATTAAGGTTTCAAATCCTAAAGCTAAAAGTGATACAAAGGCGAAACAAACTGTTGTCATTACCATTGATAAAGACCAACAAATTTATTTGGGATCAAAAAAAATGACGATGAGCGAATTAGAGCCCGAATTGAAATTGTTTTTAGCAAAAGAAACTGAAAAACCTTCGGTAGTTATCAATGGAGATAGTACCTCTCATTTAGGTACATCTATTAAGGTCATGCAGATTATAAAAAAGCTGGGTGCAACACCTGTAATGGCAGTCAATAATACGGGCACTAATTAACTGGCAATCTTTTCTGCTTTAATCATTCTATCATTTCCCATCAAATCTTTTCTTAATTCGGCTTGGTATCCAAACTCCTGAAAAAGAGTAATTACTTCAGCACCTAAAATTTGATTTATTTCAAGATAGATGGTTCCGTTTTTTTGTAAATGGGTATTTCCTAATAGGGCAATTTTTCTATAAAAAATTAGCGGGTCATCATCACTTACAAATAGGGCAATACTTGGTTCGAATTTAATGATGTGCTTGCTCATTTTACTCCTTTCCGAATCTTTGATGTAAGGAGGATTGCTAACTATACAATCAAATAAAGGTAAATCTTGCCAATTCGATTCTTCCAGAAAGTCGATTTGCTTTAAATTGATATCCACACCATGATCAATTGCATTGTTCTGGGCCATTGTGAGGGCTTCACTGCTAATATCTATTGACGTTATAGAAGCATCGGGTAATGCTAATTTTAAAGTAATGGGAATGCAACCACTCCCAGTTCCAATATCTAATATCTCTTTAAATGGATGTACTGAATTGTCTTTGATAATCCAATCTACAAGTTCTTCTGTTTCTGGACGAGGAATTAAAACAGAAGAATTTACTTGAAACGATTTACTAGCAAACCATGCCTCTCCTAAGACATATTGTATAGGTTCGTTATTTAATAATCGATTTGTTTTTAAGTCAAGTAATTGCCTTTGTTCGTGACTTAGTTTTTTATCTTTTTGTACGATACGGTCAATTCTTTGGACTCCGGTAATATTTTCCATCACCATATTTGCTATTAGGGAAGCTTCTCTTTTATCATAAAGAATCTCCAGCTGATATTTTAGTTGCAAATTGGCTAATTCTAAGGTCATGCTGCAATGTTACTACCATTTGGCTATTTTTGATAATTCCTGATGATTAATATTACAAAAATTTATATGCAGCGTTGTTTTGAACTGGCTCTTGAGGGGGCTGGCTCAGTAGCACCTAATCCTATGGTTGGGGCAGTTCTGGTATATAACAATCGTATCATCGGAGAAGGATATCACGAAAAGTATGGAGAAGCTCATGCTGAAGTAAATTGTATTAAATCAGTTTCAGAGGCAGATCGCCACCTCATTCAGGAATCAACGCTTTATGTTTCATTAGAACCCTGTGCCCATTTTGGTAAAACGCCCCCTTGTTCGCAATTGATCATCGATCATCATATTCCCAAAGTGGTTATTGCTTGTAGTGATCCATTTATAGCAGTTAATGGAAAGGGAATTGAAAAATTAAGAGAGGCTGGAATTGAAATTGTTTTTGGAATTTTAGAAGAAGAAGCAAAAGAATTGAATAAACGATTCTTTGTATTTCATCAATTTAAAAGGCCTTATATCATATTGAAATGGGCTGAAACAGCAAATCATTTTATCGCTTCTGATACCAAAGAACGATTACTGATTAGTAATGAATTGTCGAATCGCTTGGTACACCGTTGGCGTAGTGAAGAAACAGCCATAATGGTAGGTACTAATACAGCATTGAAAGATAATCCAACCCTTACAAATCGATTGTGGTCTGGAAAAAATCCTATTCGTATAGTTATTGATCAGCATTTAAATGTTCCAACCGATTACCATCTCTTGCAAAAAGAAGTAATTACGATTGTATTTAATGATTTGAAAAATGAAACTGATGAACAGCTTATTTATGTACGATTAGATTTTTGCAAAAATATCATTGAGCAAATATTGAGATACTGTTATGCATACCCCATACAAAGTATTATAGTAGAAGGTGGAGCCAAATTATTGCAGTCCTTTATTGACTCGGGTATTTGGGACGAAGCTAGAATTATTCAGAATGAAAGCCTGAATATTGAAACAGGGTTAGCAGCACCAATTTTAAAGGCGCATATATTAGAGGATAGATTTCAGTTGTCTAAGGATACTATTTTCGTTTATCGTAATGAGTTAAAAAAAATATAGTACACTAAATGATATATTTAATTGGCAGTATCGTTTTAACTAGTTATCTCACTCTTTCTTTTAAGGTGTGCGAGAAATACAAAGTGTCGATTTTTCAAGCTATTGTGTTTAATTATATTACTTGTGTAGTAACAGGGTCAATTGTTAACAGCGCTTTTCCAATTAATGGGGAAGTAATTCATCAAACATGGTTTTACTGGGCAATGTTTATGGGCATTCTTTTTATTTCCATCTTCAATATTGTAGGAATGTCTGCACAGAAAATTAGTGTAGCTGTTGCTTCTGTTGCTAATAAACTTTCATTAATTATTCCTGTGGTACTTTCTGTTTACTTGTATCATGAAACAGTTAAAGGATGGAAATTATTTGGAGTAATATTGGCTTTGATAGCTGTATTACTTACTTGTTACCAACCTATTGGGCCTAATCCTGATGAAAAAAAAGTGCAAGAAAATTGGAAGTATTTATTACCTATTGCTCTTTTCTTTGGAAGTGGATTATTGGATGCACTAATCAATCATGTGCAACAAACTTATGTAACAATAGAAAATAGTAATGCATATTTGATCAGTGGTTTTTTTTCAGCTTCTATTATTGGTTCTCTATATTTGATTTATCAATATGTAACAGGTAAGCAGATATTCGCGATTAAGAATTTATTGGCTGGTATATTGATCGGTATCCCGAACTATTTTTCTATCTGGTGTTTAGTTCATTTTTTAAAGCAAAGCCCTTGGCAAAGTTCAGCTAGTATTCCTGTTAACAATATGGGCATTGTTTTATTTAGTTCAGTAGTAGCTTGGGTATTATTCAAGGAGCGGTTGTCGGTAATTAATTGGCTAGGAATTATACTGTCGATTGTTGCTATTTATTTCATTGCATTTGGCGCTAATTTATAATCATGTTGGATGTTTATCAAACTATAGAAAAGTCGGCTTTCGCTGAATTTAAAGATCGTGGAAGTAAGTTTATTGCGTATGCATTACCTATTCAAACTGCAGATGATTTCAAGGCTCAATTACAAATATTAAAAAAAGAAAATCCCAAAGCAGTGCATCACTGTTTTGCCTATCGTATAGGATTAGATGGTAACAATTTCCGGGTATCGGATGATGGGGAACCTAGTGGAAGTGCAGGCAGACCTATATTGGGACAGATCGATAGTAAATTACTTACCAATACTGCAGTTATTGTAGTTCGTTATTTTGGAGGAACATTATTGGGAGTGCCTGGATTAATTAATGCTTATAAAACCTCAACAGTGATGGCATTACAATTGGTTCCTATTGTTGAGAAAGCAATTGAGATTATTTACGAATTGCAATTTGATTACACCAGACTAAATGAAGTGATGACTATCTGTAAACAATTTGGTTGCAACGTAATTGGCCAGGAACAGCAATTGTTTTGTTTATTAAAAATTGGTATTCCTAAAGCAAGATTAGATGAAGTACTTTTTAAATTGCACGACCTTCATACAGTGGATGTGAAATTGGCTAAATAATTATGCTTTCCCAGTTAATTCATAAGTAATGGTACCCACTATTTCTTTTAAAAAAAATTTCCAATATACCAGTAATCTGAGATCTGGCGCAATGGTATTTTCTAAGTCAAATTTCTCATCGTATACAAAGTAATTGCATGGGTAGGGCTGTACCATAAGGCCTGCATGACGGAATGTTTTTTCAGACCTAGGCATATGTTCTGCAGAAGTGATCAAAACGTATGGACCTTTGATTTGCAAAGAATCTATTATTTGCTTTGTGAAAACGGCATTTTCGTAAGTATTTCTAGAATTCGGTTCTAAAATAATGTCTTCTTTTGGCACGCCATTTTTAATTAATTGTTGAGAAACAAAGATGGTTTCAGCTGGAACATCTTGAGATAATAACCCATCTCCACCTGTCATGATAATTTTTTTAATAATTCCTTCGTGGTATAAATTAGTGGCTTGTATAAATCTATCCGAAGTATAGGAAAAAAAGCCATGATTTGTTCTGTCATATCCCGAGAAACCTCCAAGCAATATTCCAGCTTCGTAAACCTTTTGATTAGAAAGCTCTACTGGATTTGTTTGCCAATGCATTACCGCAAATCGGTATATATATGGATTACTAAATAAAACACCTATTGTAATTATTAGCTTGGCTAATTTCCTTTTGAATTTTGGTTGTTTTGAAAATAAAAAGAATAACAACAATATACCCATCCATGTTACAGGGGATAACAAAAAGAATAAAATTTTTGAGAAAATAAAAAACATCTTTATTGTTTAAAACGGGAACTAACTACTAAATCTTTAGATCCTGCTGAGTATTGATAAAACCCTTCACCTGTTTTTAAACCCAATTTTCCAGCAGTTACCATATTAACCAATAAAGGACAAGGAGCGTATTTAGGATTGCCAAATCCTTGGTTCAAAACATATAAAATACTAAGACAAACATCTAGTCCAATAAAGTCTGCTAATTGCAATGGCCCCATTGGATGCGCCATACCTAATTTCATAATGGTATCAATGGATTCCACCCCAGCGATTCCTTCATATAAACTGCTAATCGCCTCATTAATCATAGGCATTAGAATTTTATTAGCAATAAAACCAGGGTAATCATTAACTACACAAGGAACTTTATTTAATGATTTACTTAGTTCTACTATAGTGTCAGTTACAGTTTGATCGGTTGCATAACCGTTAATAATTTCTACCAATTTCATGATGGGAACTGGATTCATGAAGTGCATGCCTATCACTAAGTTTGGACGAGATGTTACTGAAGCTATTTTTGTTATTGAAATGGATGAAGTATTACTTGCTAATATGGTTCCCTTTGGCGCATGTTCATCTAACTGTTTGAAAATATTTAATTTCAATGCTGAGTTTTCAGTGGCTGCTTCAACCACCAGGTCAGCATCTTTCACCCCCTCTGAAATGTTTGTAAATGTATGTAGATTTTTTAAGGCGTTTTGCTTGTCATGTTCCGTTAATCCGGATTTCGCAATTTGGCGGTCCATATTTTTGGTAATGGTCTGTACTGCTTTTTCAAGTTGGGTATTATTTACATCAATCAGGTTAACAATAAACCCGTTTTGAGCAAAAATATGTGCAATGCCATTCCCCATTGTTCCTGCACCAATTACGCTGATATGTTTGATATTCATAAGCAAGTTTTAAATAGGGAGTAAAGTTACAGTCAATTCCTACAAACAAAAAAGTGAATAGAAACAATCTATTCACTCTTCAAATTTCATTGTTTTAAACCTTAATTCTTACTTTTAAAATCACCTCGTTTCCAAGCCTTAATAAAGTCGGCCCATGCGGCCGGGTTTAAAATATTCATAGGAGGTACTTGTCCGTTGTAATAATATTTATTGGCTTGTTGGCGCAATTGGTAATTAACTGCTTCTCTTCCATCTCTTGGTAAGCTAGCAATTAAAACCCTGCGCTGTGATTCATCAGTATTTTTTCTAGCAATTTCATACAAGTCATCAGGCACTTTATTATTCACAAAATCACGCTCAAATTGTTCCCTGGTAGGTCGGGGCTTTAAAATGGTAGCTGGTAGGTAAACTGTATCTGTAACTAAAAGCTGAATCCAGGTATATTGATTTTCCTTTAAGTCTTTCGGAATGGCAATGCTATAATTTTTAAATCCCATGCAGGAAAAGGTAATTCGGTCGCCCTTTAATACAGCTATTGAGAACACACCGTCTGGACTTGAAATGGTGCCTCTTCCTTTGCCCTCTACGATAATACTTGCAGAGCCAATTCCTCGCAAGCTATCAGCTGTCATAACAACCCCATTGAATTGAATCACAGAATCGCGATATGGATTTTTTTCCTGGGCCATGGATGACGTGGATATCAAAATCGCTGTAAAGAATATAATAAAAAGTACAAATTTCTTCATCGTATCAAAAATACAAAAGCGTTTACACATAAAATCCAGACTTAGCCACTTCTTTATTTAAACTAAGGGATTTAGAACAAAGTAAGGCTGTCAGCTGTTAACTTTGCGCTGTATTTTCTTTTTTAACAAAAACTTTCGTGATGACTGAAGCGGCTATTTTACAGGCTCTAAGTAATGTGCAGGAGCCTGATTTAGGTAAGGATCTGGTTACTTTAAACATGATTAAAGACCTTTCTATCGATGGAAACAAAGTGAGTTTTACCATTGTTTTAACCACCCCAGCTTGTCCGATGAAGGACATGATGCGATCTGCGAGTGAAAATGCCATTAAAATTTTAGTGAATAAGTCAGCTGAAATAACAGTGAATTTCACCTCCAATACTTCTTCCATTCGGAAAGATAATAAGGAAGTTTTGGCAGGGGTTAAGAATATAATTGCTGTTGTGAGTGGAAAAGGTGGTGTAGGTAAAAGTACTGTCTCAGCAAATTTAGCCCTGGCTTTAGCAGAAGGTGGTGCAACAGTTGGTTTAATGGATGCAGATATTTATGGACCGAGTGTGCCAATCATGTTTGGCGTACGTGGAGAGCGACCAATGATGAAAGATGTAGATGGTAAAGGCATGATCATACCATTGAAAAAACATGGCATTACTTTAATGAGTATTGGTTTATTGGTAGATGAAAAAAATGCGGTGGTATGGCGTGGACCAATGGCTAGCAGTGCAATGCGTCAATTTGTAACTGATGTTGATTGGGGCGAATTAGACTATTTAATTGTAGACATGCCTCCGGGAACTGGAGATATTCATTTAACCTTAATGCAAACAGTACCTGTTACTGGTGTAGTAATCGTTACAACTCCTCAAAATGTGGCATTAGCGGATGCAAAAAAAGGAATTGCTATGTTTGGTCAGGCTCAAATTAATGTTCCGATAATCGGCCTTGTGGAAAACATGAGTTATTTTACCCCCGCAGAACTTCCGGATAATAAATATTATTTGTTTGGAAAAGAAGGTGGAAAACGACTGGCAGATGAGTATGATTTAGCATTCTTGGGGCAGATACCCTTAGTTCAATCAATTCAGGAAAGTGGAGATGCTGGAATACCAGCTATGGTGGGGGATGATGAAATTAGCAAAAAAGCATTTCGTGATTTTACTTCTGCAACTGTTAGAAACATTGCCATGCGGAATGCAGAAATGCCTAAAACACAAACAATCACCATCACAGAACAATAAAGGATTAATTTTTTGAAAAGCTCTCTACAAAAAATGTAGAGAGCTTTTTTTGTTTAAATTCGAACCATGTATCATGTTCCTCATTTCAAAGCAAACGAAAACGCAGAGGTTATGGCGTTTATGAAAGCGCATCCATTTGTAACCATATGTGGTATTGACAAAAATAATTTACCAGTAGCCACACATATTCCAGTATTGATAGTGGAGCGGGATGAAAAATTATATTTGCAGGCTCATATCATGCGCAAGCAAGATCATCATATTGCTTTTGAAAGCAATGGTAATGTGTTAGTGATTTTTCAAGGGGCAAATGCCTATGTAAGTTCTAGCTGGTATCATAATGACGATAGGGGTAGCACTTGGAATTACCAGGCCGTGCATGCTAAAGGAGTATTGCGCTTCTTATCAGAAAAAGATCTGTATGATTTATTAACCCATCTAACTGCCCATTTTGAAAAAGATCCGGACTCATCATCTCAAGTTAAAAATCTTCCGGATGAATATATGCAATCAAATATGAAAGCAATTATTGCATTAGAAATTGAAGTAACAGATTTGCAGCATGTTTTTAAAATGAGTCAGAATAGAAATAAACAGAGCTATCATAATGTAATTGGAGAATTAGAGAAGGGAGATTTAGCTGCTAGAACAGTAGCAGAAGAGATGAAAAAAAATGCTGATAAAATTTCAGATAAATGAAATTAGGTGCAGTTTGTTTAATTTTTTTAAGTCTGTCTTGTATGACTGCTAAAGTGCCACATAGTGCAGGATTTGGAGCAACTGCATTTGATATAGAAGGGCATCGGGGTTGCAGGGGTTTAATGCCAGAGAATACTATTCCTGCAATGATAAAAGCTATTGATCTGGGTGTTACTACTTTGGAAATGGATGCTTCGATTAGTAAAGACAAAAAAGTTTTTTTAAGTCATGAGCCATTTTTTAATCATGAAATAACTACAAAGCCTGATGGTGGTTATATCGAAGAGTCTGCTGAGAAAGAGTTTAATATGTTTGAGTTGAACTATGCAGAAATTCAAAAGTTTGATGTGGGATTAAAACCTCACCCAAGATTTCCTTTGCAGCAAAAAATGGCCACCTGTAAACCGCTACTGTCACAATTATTTGATTCGGTTCAAGCCTATTGTTTACAAAAACATAAGCCCGTACCTCAATTCAATATTGAAACTAAAACGAATCCAAAAACCGATGGGATTTTTCATCCAGGTCCTGAAGAGTTTGTTGATTTACTGGTAGCTGTGATTCAATCCAAAAAAATGGAGGATAAAGTAATTATTCAATCCTTCGATATCAGAACCCTTCAATATTTGCATCAGCAATATCCCAATTTTAAAACGGCTCTCCTGATCGAAGACTTTGATAAAAAACCTTTTGCTTTACAATTAAAAGACCTCGGTTTTATACCTACAATTTATAGCCCTGCACATACCGTTGTAACTGATCTATTAATAAAGCAGTGCAGAGATGCAGGAATTCAAATAATTCCTTGGACAGTAAATGATCTGCCGAGGATGCAAGTTTTAAAGAAAATGGGAGTTCATGGCATTATATCTGATTTCCCCAATCTTTTTACAGATTTAAAGTAAAAAGTTCATCCAATCAATTATTTGAAAACACCTATTATTTAATGCAACTTTGCATGAAATAACCAACGGTTTGTCCGAACTATCATGCGTAAAATAATTATTACACTCGACGGATTTTCTTCTTGTGGCAAGAGCACTTTAGCTCGCCAACTCGCCAATGAATTGAATTATGTGTTTATCGATTCAGGTGCCATGTATCGGGCCATAACGTTGTATTTTTTGAGACATCGTATTGATTGGAATCATCAAGTGGAAGTTTTAAATGCTTTGAAAAATATCACGCTAGATTTTCAATATAATGCCGAAACCGGAAAATCGGACATGTATTTAAATCATGAGGATGTAGAAGTATTTATCAGAGAAATGCAGGTAAGTGAAAATGTGAGTGCTGTTTCAACGGTAAAAGAAGTGCGTGAATTTGCTGTGGCTCAACAACAATTAATGGGGAATAAAAAAGGGATTGTAATGGATGGACGAGATATCGGGACTACCGTTTTCCCTTATGCAGAATTAAAAATATTTGTAGTTGCAGATCCAGCCGTGCGAGTAGAAAGAAGATACAAAGAAATGTTTGAAAAAAATTCCAATATCACTATCGAAGAAGTCAAGAACAATCTTGAGTCGCGCGACTATATTGATAGTCATAGAGAGGTTAGTCCATTAAGAAAAGCTGCAGATGCTATTGAATTAGACAATAGTAATTTAACAAGAGAAGAACAATTGGAAATAGTATTGAAATGGGCGGAAGAAAAAATTAATAAATCCCATTAACTATTCAATAGATAGTTGTTCCCGTTTTTAGTGTGTAAGCGATTGCCGTTGATCTCAATTTCTGTAAAGTTGTTGATCACTTCCAGTGCACCATTTAAGAGTAATACTTCTTTTGTTACTTGATTGCCAATTCCTATCACTTGCATACCTGCGGCAATGGCAGACTGAACACCGCTATTCGCATCTTCAAATACAAGGCAATGAGCAGGATGTAAATTTATTTTTTCAGACATTTTTAAATAGGGTTCTGGATCTGGTTTTCCCTTGCTTACATCATGTGCTGTAACGAAATGTACAAAGTGATCTGCCAAACCCACTCGTTCTAACATTTGTAACATTCGTTCATGGTGGGAGCTTGTTGCAACACCCATAGTAAAAGATATTTTTGTTAAGCCTTCAATGAAATGGTTAATACCGGTAATTCCTTCAGGTTGCATGGTTTGATCAAATAAATAACCGGCTTGTTCGATTTCTTTTTTTCGTTCATCTGAAATATGTGAAAATATTCCATTTATCGTTGCGGTTACTCTTCTGCCAAATACCCATTCACGAATCATTTGATCAGTTAGTACAAACCCTTCTTTTGTAGCCCAGGAACTCCAAAATTCAATAATGGCAGGATTTGAATCGATGATCACACCATCCAGGTCGAATATAATAGCCTTAAATTGTTTTGTCATTTTTTAGTTTAATTTACCAACCGCCATGAAGTCCTTGCTTCAAAGCTTTGCGGTATTTGCGCATATCAAAAGAGTAGAGAAATGGAGCTCTATGTGCACCACCTTTTCGAGTTTCTTTTAAACGTTTCAAAATCCCAAAACTGGTCATTTTTCTTTGGAAATTTCTTCTGTCTAAAGTTTTATTTAAAATGGTTTCATACAATTTTTGTAACTCAGGCATCGTGAATTTCTGAGGCAATAAATTGTACCCAATAGGCAAATGATTTAATTGAAGTCTGAGAGTATCAAGCGCTTTATCAAGGATCTGTTTGTGATCCATGAAGAGTTCATCAATTTCATTAATATCCCACCATTTACAATCTTCTGAGCTTGAATCGGGAGTGGCAATCACATGTGCAAATTCTACTAATGCATAATAACCAACAGTAATAAATCTTTTGAGTAACCAGTGGTTTGGTCCGATTTCAATGCCATCTTTTTTTAAATTGCTGCGATGGATATTCCAGTCAGAACGATTGGCGGATCCAAATACATGAAATTGTTGTAAGAAAATATCATTAATACCAGTTCTTTCTTTAAGTACGCGAGTTGCTGCGTCATCTAAATCTTCTTCTTTAAAAACAAATCCTCCAGGTAGCGCCCAATTATCGTTTGTTCTTAATTTAATAAGTAAGACTTTTAATTCGTTCTCATGAAATCCAAAAATGACACAATCCAGTGATAAAGAAGGTTGGAAAATACCTTCGCCGTCGGCTATCACTTCAATAAATGTTTTCTGGGGTGTCATATAACTCGAAAATAGGTTAAAATCCCTCTCGATTTATTTTCAATTTTGAACATTTATCAGTAGCATTGTGTCATAACGACGCATTCGATGCGTTTGATTGCTAAAATTCTCCAGCCATATTTAAATCAACAAAATGAATCAACGTAGAAATTTTTTAAAGCGAACAGCTATTCTTGGTTTGGGTTCTGTTATGTTCCAGAATGAACTTCTGGCAAATGGTTTATTTGGACCAAGGTATCCAAATGAAGGGTTACAATTATTTACATTGTTTGGAGTTATGGACCAGGATCCGAAAGTATATTTAGAAAAAATTTCTAAAGTGGGTTACAAAGAAATTGAATCTGCATTTAGCAAATTGGGTGGTTATTATGGAATGAAACCTAAAGAATTCGCTACTACATTAAAAGATCTGGGTATGGTATGGCGCTCTCACCATGTGTTGGGTGCTCCGTTTAAAATGCCTGCAGGTGCTAAAATGCCGATAGGTGCTGACGGAAAACCAATGGTAATTCCGCCAATGAAAAACTTGCGCGACAATTATCAGGAATTGATTGATCAAGCGGCTGAAGGTGGTGTAACCTATTTGGTTTGTGCCAATACGCCAATAGGTACATTAGATGAAATCAAAGCATCGATCGAAGTCTTGAATAAAGCTGCTGTTGCTGCAAAAAAATCAGGCTTGTTATTCGCGTATCATAATCACGATGCTGAATTCAAAACTGTTGATGGCGTAATTCCTTATGATTTATTATTAAGCCAAACAGATCCTGCATTAGTGAAAATGGAATTAGATTTGGCTTGGGCTATGAAAGCGGGTAAAGATCCTGTTGAAATGTTTAAAGCTAATAAAGGAAGATTCCATTTGTGGCATGTAAAAGATTTAGATAAGAATAGAGAAAAAGTTATTGAAGTTGGTAAAGGCGATTTTGATTTCAAAAGAATTTTTGATCATGCTACAGATGCGGGTATGAAATATTTCTTTATTGAACAAGATGGTGCTCCAAGTCCGATTGAAAACATTACCACTAGTTATTATTATATTCATAAATTATTGCAACCATAATACTTAATCATGAAAAAAATCATTTCAATTGTTGCTACTTTATTAGTTGCGAACCTAACTTATTCTCAAACTGATATTACAGTAAAGGCAAAAGCGTTGTTGGCAAAAATGACGCTAGAAGAAAAAATCGGGCAGTTAAATTTAATCATTCCTGGAGGTGCTGCAGTGACTGGTTCCGTAGTGAGCACAGATGTAGAGGGTAAAATTAAAAAGGGTCTTGTAGGTGGATTGTTTGGAATTTACTCACCTGAAAAGGTTCGTAAAGCACAAGACCTTGCAGTGAAAGAATCAAGATTACATATTCCCATGATCTTTGGATTGGATGTAATACATGGGCATAAAACAATTTATCCCATTCCATTGGCTATTTCAGCATCCTGGGATTTGGGTATGATTCAAAATGCAGCAACTATGGCTGCCAAAGAAGCAACTGCTGATGGATTGAATTGGGCATTTTCTCCCATGGTAGATATCGCTCGAGATCCACGCTGGGGAAGGATTTCAGAAGGTTCAGGAGAAGATCCTTATTTAGGAGGAGAGATTGCAAAAGCAATTGTAAGAGGCTATCAAGGAAAATCACTTGCATTAAATAATACCATGATGGCTTGTGTCAAACACTTTGCATTATATGGGGGAGCTGAAGCTGGTCGCGAGTATAATACAGTTGATATGAGTAAGATCAAAATGTATGAATACTATTTGCCTCCCTATAAAGCAGCTGTGGATGCAGGTGCAGGAAGTATGATGAGTTCTTTCAATGAGATTGATGGTGTACCAGCTTCGGCTAATCAATGGTTGCTAACAGACTTGTTACGCAAACAATGGGGCTTCAAAGGTTTTGTTGTTTCTGATTATACTTCTGTGAATGAAATGACAACCCACGGTATTGGCGATTTGCAAACAGTATCCGCAAGAGCATTGAAAGCAGGGTTGGATATGGATATGGTGGGAGAGGGAATGCTAACCACTTTACAGAAATCATTGAAAGAAGGAAAAGTTTCGATAGCAGATATTGACCAGGCATGTTTACGAATTTTGGAAGCGAAATATAAATTGGGTTTGTTTGATGATCCTTATCGCTATATTGATGAGTCTCGTCCTGCAAAAGATATTTTAAGTGCTGAGAATCGTACCATCGCAAGAAATATGGCGGCTCATAGTATGGTATTGTTGCAAAACTATCAACAGATTTTGCCATTAAAGAAAACAGGTACCATTACATTGGTAGGTCCATTAGCGCATAACAGAAGAAATATGTTAGGTACATGGGTGGTAGCTGGAGATTGGGATAAATCGGTAAGTGTGTATGAGGGAATAAAGAATGCAGTGGGCAATAGTGTCAATATCATTTATGCGAAAGGTTCTAATATTACAGACGATGCAGAGTTTGCCAAAAATGTAAACGCAATAGGTGTGCAAGTAGAAGCGGATAGTAGAACTCCTGCAGAAATGATCAATGAAGCCTTGGAAGCCGCAAAAAAATCTGATGTCATAGTTGCTGTAGTGGGAGAATCTTCAGATATGTCTGGTGAATCATCAAGTAGAGCTGACATCAGTATTCCGGCTAGTCAGCAAGCACTTTTAAAAGCATTATCTGAATTAGGAAAACCTTTAGTTATTGTTTTGATAAATGGAAGACCGCTTACATTAGTTTGGGAGAAGCAACATGCCACAGCTATTTTAGAAGCATGGGCTCCTGGTACAGAAGCGGGTAATGCAGTTGCTGATGTATTATTTGGAAATTACAATCCTTCTGGAAAAATCACTGCCACATTCCCAAGATCAGTTGGTCAGATTCCAATTTATTATAACCATAAAAACACAGGGCGACCTTATGATGGAACTGGTGGACATAAATTCAAATCTAATTATTTAGATGAATCGAATGATCCGTTGTTTCCATTTGGTTTTGGTTTGAGCTATACTAAATTTGAATATAGCCCCATTCAATTAAGTAAGAAAGAATTGAAAGGGAATGAAAAATTAACTGCTTCTGTGGTATTGAAAAATGCGGGTAATTATGCTGGTGAAGAAGTGGTGCAGTTATATATCAGCGATCCAGTTGCTTCTGTAACTCGTGCAGTGAAAGATTTGAAAGGATTCCAGAAAGTTTATTTAAAAGCAGGTGAATCCAAGACCATCAGTTTTGAAATTACGCCGGAGCAATTATCCTTCTTCAATAGTGATTTGAAAAAAGTATGGGAGCCTGGTGAATTTATTATTCAGATTGGAACCAACTCTTCTGAAGTGCAAGCTGCGAAGGTTAATTGGAATAAATGAAGAGATAAGTAATAATAGTGAAAGATAAGAGTAAAAAAAAGCGAAGTGCCACTGAAAATGTACTTCGCTTTTTTTATGAAAAATTAATTTTGGATTAAACTCCGATGGAATCATATACTACAACTTTCTTCCATAAATGGCCACAGGTGTCTATAAAATGCAGATGAATAGGATCTGTTTGATATGATGATTGATCGTCGGGATTTGCAAAAAGCGCTAACCAAGAACAAGCATAGCTTCTATCAATAACATCTCGATTAGTTGCAGCAGGAACTCCAATATGAAATTGTTGTATTGTTGGAACGGCACTTAGTTTCTTTAACCCTTCTAACAAAGCATCACGATCGGCTTCGCTTTCAGTATTCTCTAACCAAAAATAAACATGGTGAACAAACAGGTCTTGTGATAACATAATTATTTTTTTTACTTTTTATTTTAAATAAGTTGTTCAGTAATTTTACCGGTTGTTTTATTTTTCAGGATCAATTTTTTTGCACCAAAATGTGTCATTTCTTCTTTGATCAACCAATGATCTGCATCATGGTCTGTTAAATGACTTTCTTTAGTTAATCCAGATTTGCCTCTCCAAATATCTAACTGAACAGGTTCCCAGAGTTTTGTTTTTGTTGATTTATATGCGGCATCTAAAACGGCGTTCACCACATAGCCATCATAAAATGTTTCTTTGGGAGCAGCCCCTTTTTCTAAGGCATTAAACATATCCATAAACATATGGTTATACCCTAATTCATTTAATTCATCACCCACAGGAAATAGCCAACCGGTATTGCTTTCTGCTTTTTCTGCAATATAATCTCCACCTTTACCGGTAGTGAACATTTCGAAACCAGTACGCAAGAAACTATTTACCCAGATGGTACCTTCTGATCCCATTACTTCATCACGTAGGTCCAATCCGCCACGGAATGTCCAACTAACTTCAAACTGACCAATTGCACCATTCTCATATTTGACTAATCCAATAGCATGATCTTCTGCATCAATTGGTTTCACTTGTGTATCTGCCCAACACATAACTTCAATAGGTTTAATATCTTTCCCAATATAGCTTCTGGAAATTTCTACACAATGGCATCCAAGATCAAGAATACATCCACCGCCTGCTTGCTCTATATCCCAGAACCATTCGCTATGCGGACCAGGGTGGGTTTCTCTAGACTTTGCCCATAATATTCTCCCCAATGCACCTTCCCGAACACTAGCTTCTGCTTTCAGGAATTTTGGAGTATATACAAGATCTTCTAAGTAACCATTAAATATGCCAGCTTCTTCAACAGCTACTAGCATTCGCTTTGCCTCTGCTGCATTTCTACCGAGTGGTTTAGTTGTCATTACAGCTTTCTTATGTTTACAACAAAGTATTACAGCAGCTTCATGTAAATTATTCGGTAATGCGATACATACAATACTAACATCGGGATGAGCAATGGCTTCTTCCATTTCAGTAGTCCAATGTTTGCATTGATAGTCCTCAGCAAATTTTTTAGCACTCTCTTCTCTGCGAGAATAAATACTCACTACTTTATCTTTTGATCGATATCCTTGTAATGCATCAGCATAAAACCTTCCGATAAAACCGGAACCTAGCATGGCTATATTTTGCATAATAAAAAAATTTTAAATTTAAATATGAAAGTAAAAAGTTAAAAATTATTGTTGAATTGTTTTTTTCTCTTTGAAATATATCAAGAAAAGAATTAAAACACCAAGTGCAATATAAGCTGGAACGAGCCAGATACTTTGCCAGTTGTGTAATTCTCCCACTTTATATTTATCTACAGTAAATCCGGAGAACCAAGTGCCAATAAACATACCTACTCCATAAGTAGCAAAAGTAAATAAGCCCTGTGCAGCATTCTTGATTTTATCTCCAGCTTTTTTCTCTGTATACATGTAACCAGTTACAAAGAAAAAGTCGTAACAGATTCCATGAAGGATGATACCAGCATAAAGCATCCATATATTATTTCCTGCATTGCCATAGGCGAAGAAAATATATCGAAGTATCCAGGCTGCCATTCCCATTAGCAACATTTTTTTGACGCCAATTCTATTAAATAAAAATGGGATTGCTAAGATGAATCCAGCTTCTGATAATTGCCCTAAAGTCATCTTACTCGCTGGATTTTCTAAGTTCACTTCGTTCAGGAATTGATTTGCAAAACCATAATAAAAGCTAAGTGGAATACAAACTAATATAGCGGCAATAAAAAAAATGAAATAAGGTCTTTGTTTAAATAATACAAATGCTTCAGTGCCTAATGCACTTGAAACATTTCTCGTTGCTGCTTTTGGTGGCGTATTTGGAAGAATAAAACTTAAAAATCCTAATAAACCTGATATGCCAGCAGCTAAATAAAATGTAGTTGCTGTTTTTTCAATGCCTAATTGCCCAATGGTTACTCCTGCTATAATCCAACCTAAAGTCCCAAAGACTCTAATCCATGGGAATTGCTTGCCAGGGTCGGTCATTTGTGAAAATGCGATACTATTACTTAATGCAATAGTTGGCATATAGAGCAAAGCATATACTAGAATAACCCAATAGAAGCTTGTACTAATTTCTATTTTCGTTGTAAGAAAAAGGAGCATTGCTCCAATTAAATGAAGCACTCCCATAATCTTTTGAGCCGCAAAAAACTTATCTGCTACTAATCCTACAAAAAATGGCGAAATCATTGTTGCAATTGCAAGTGCACTATAAGCCGCACCAATTTCAAAACCAGTTGCATGTAAATGTTCCGTCATATAAGTACCCATCGTTACATACCAAGATCCCCAAATAAAATATTCTAGGAACATCATAGATGCTAGTAAAGTTCTTGTTTTTGCTTTCATATGATAGTTCGTATTTTGCTTTAGTTTGACTAGATTTATTGTGGAAATAAAAGGATTACATTTGAAGCCTTTATTTCTATAAGGATTGCCAATTTAATTAAAACCAAGACATGCTTGCCAAAATATCGTCTTTTTTTCTTTTGCCTTTATTTTTATGTAATGTTTTGAATGCCCAAACTATGGATAGTACCTATGCTGAAAAATTAGGATATCCTAAAGGTGCAAGGGTGGTTATTTTGCATGTAGATGATGTAGGTATGTCATTCGATTCAAATGAAGGCGCCATTAATGCAATGACTGAAGGTGTTGCAACCTCATGCAGTGTGATGATGCCCTGTTCCTGGGTACCGGCATTTGTGCATTATTATAAAAAACATCCTAAGTTAGATGTGGGTTTGCATCTAACATTAACTTCTGAATGGAGCGGATATAGATGGGGACCATTATCTGGAAAATCGAGTACTCCTGGTTTAGTGGATAAAGAAGGTGATTTATGGTCAAGTGTTGAAGATGTAGTAAAACATAGTAATGCTGATGAAGTTGAAAAGGAAATACGTGCTCAATTAGATAGAGCAAGAACTATGGGTTTAGAACCTACTCATTTGGATAGTCATATGGGTACACTTTTTGCAACTCCTGAGTTTTTAAAACGATATATAAAAGTGGGAATTGAAAATCATATTCCAGTTATGCTTCCAGCTGGTCATGCTTCATTAATTAAAGTAACCAATCACATGCAAGAAGTGCAAATGGCGCAAATTCGAATCCTTGGTAAAATGCTTTGGGATGCTAAACTTCCAGTATTAGATGATTTACATAATGAAAGTTATAATTGGGAGATCCCAAAGGATTTACAATCAGATGATCTAGAAATTCAGGAGTATAAAACAAAAAAATATATCGAGGGGATACACACTATTAAACCAGGCTTAACAATGATGATCATGCATTGTACCGCTACAACGGAAGTGTTTCCCTTTATTTCCGGATCCGGTCCATTACGCAGGGGCGATATGTTGGCAATGATGGATCCGGAATTTAAAGCAGCCATTATTCGGGAAGGTATCATATTAACTACATGGCGTGAAGTAATGGAAAGAAGAGCTAGTGTCAATTAAAAAATTATAATAAAATAGTTATGAAAAAGTATATTATTCTTATCACCTGTTTATTTCTAACAGTTTTTTTTACTGCCTTTATTTCAAATAAAAAAACTACTCATATTTTGGTTTTTAGTAAAACACTTGGATTCCATCATGCTTCCATTCCTGCAGGAATTGCAGCAATACTAAAGATTGGTCAGGACAATAATATGATAGTAGATACAACAACTGACGCTAATTTTTTTAACGAGAAACAATTAAGTAAATATGCTGCCGTAGTATTTCTAAGTACTACGGGAAATGTGTTAAACGATGAACAACAAGTGGCATTTGAGCAGTATATTAAAAAAGGTGGAGGATTTGTTGGAATTCATGCTGCTACTGATACCGAATATGATTGGGCATGGTATAATCAATTGGTTGGAGCCTATTTTAAAAGTCATCCAAAACAACAAGAGGCTGTATTGCATATCATTGATCCTACACATGTTTCCACAATGCATCTCCCTAAAGAATGGAAACGTTTTGATGAATGGTATAATTTTAAAAGTATTCAGCCTAATCTACATGTGCTAATTACAATTGATGAAAAATCTTATACCGGCGGAGAAAATGGTGATTTTCATCCAATGGCTTGGTGGCATGATTTTGATGGTGGTAGAGCATTCTATACTGAGTTCGGACATACCGATGAATCTTATTCGGATCCTTTATTTATACAACATATTACTGGTGGAATTGCTTATGCAGTAAATAAAAAATAATATTAATGAATTGCAAATCTGGACATCTGATTTTTATTAGTATTATGATTGTTTTTTCTGCCTGTACCAATGGACCCAAAGAGCAGCCTGTAAATGATAGTAGTTCCAATTGGGCTTTACTCAATTTCGAAAAAATCGATTCATCTAATCCTGTACTTGTTCCTGGAACAAATGAATTCATAGACCCAATATCAAAAAAAAGTATTGCATGGGAAGCAAAAGATGTTTTTAATCCGGCCATAGTTGTTAAGAATGATAGCATTTTCATGTTATATCGTGCCCAAGATAAAATTGGATTGCCTGGAGGTACTTCAAGAATTGGCTTAGCTACAAGCCTTGACGGTTTACACTTTACTAAATTAAGTGCACCTGTTTTTTATCCCGATAATGATTCTGTAAAAAAATTTGAATGGCAGGGTGGTGCTGAGGATCCAAGAATTGTGGAAGATGGTCAAGGAATCTATTACATGACATACACTGCATATGATGGTAACCTTGCAAGATTATTAGTTGCTACTTCTTCAGATTTAAAGCATTGGAAAAAATGTGGGTCTGTATTTGCAAAAGCATTCAACGGTAAGTATTTAAATCTATGGTCAAAGTCGGGTTCTATTGTATCAAAATATGAACGAGGAAAAATTATTGCTGCAAAACTGAATGACAAATATTGGATGTATTGGGGCGATCAAAATATTTGGGCTGCTACATCAACCGATTTAATTAATTGGGAACCTATTGAGATGAAGGCTAATGAGAAAGCACCGATAACTTTAAAAGGACAGGCTTTAAATATGCCTCTTTTAAAAATTGTTGTTCCAACAAGAGATAAAATGTTTGATGCAGATTTAGTGGAATCGGGCCCACCAGCTATGCTAACTGATAAAGGTATTTTGCTTATTTATAATTCTCGATCCCTTAAAAATATTGGTGATACTAGTTTGCCTGATGGCACCTATACAGCAGGACAAGTATTATTAGATAAAAATGATCCTACCCAAGTGATAAAAAGATTAGATCACTTTTTCATGAAGCCAGATAAACCCTATGAATTAAATGGTCAAGTAAATAATGTATGCTTCCTTGAAGGGCTAGCTTTTTACAAGGAAAAATGGTTTTTGTATTATGGTACAGCTGATTCAAAAATTGCGGTAGCTGTTAGAAAAAAGTAAAATTATTTTTCTGAAAAGAAACATGCCAAATGATTCTTGAAAAGAGGATAAATGGATAATAAAATACCTGCCAATAATAACACCCCCGAAATCGTAAACACTATAAAGAAAGCAGATAAGTTTTGCATCATTAAACTAAATGCAATTTGATCTGAATTCATTTGCCATTTTGATTTGAGAACACCCGCGCCAATCAAAGCAATCCAGAATACAAATAAGGAACTATTTGCCAACCAGAACCCCAATTTCATCAGCTTCTGATAGGGGTCTAAACTGATACAAGTGTCTTTTAATATATCATAACATACTGCAAGTAATAACATCGTATTAATACCTATCGTAGTGCCCATGGCATGTGCAACGGTGATATGGGTGCCGTGTGTGTACACATTAATAGCAGGGACTGACATACAGATAGCTAAAATAAGATTTAAGAAAACCCAAACATCTGCAGCTACTAAAAAACGATAGGCATCTCTATGAAAAAACTTTTGAGCTTTGGTAAGAGTTGCCTTCCATCCGTATATTATATTTCCCAATATCAATAGCTCTGTCATGCTAACTGAGTAGCTAATATATTGTACATAAGGTTGTGTAGGTAATGTATAAATATGATGCCCACAGTTAAACATTAAATTGAAGAGTCCTGCAAAATATAAAACAAAAGCCTTGGTAGAATAAGCGTATGATCGATCATTACTAATTTTTGTCATCAAATACATACTTGCCCCATAAATCAACATATTCCAGGAGCCAACCATACTTCCGTATGATTTCCATTGAATATTCATATCATTTACAACCTGATTATTAAAATAGGGGAATAGCCATAGATAAGATTCTAAAAAAGTAAATAGAAAGAAAATAATTCCAGTAAGCCACATCCAAATATAGACGGGTTGGCTTTTAAGACTATCCAGCGAAAATGCAAAATTGATAAGAAAAATTATCCAACCAATAATTATGGGTAATGAAAGAATGGGGGGGAACTCCCAATATTCTCGGCCACCAAATTTGCCAGTGAAATAGGCAATTAAAATACTCAATATTGAAATCACAAATAAAATGAAAAGGAGACGAGATAAATTATTCGAATACAATTTATTTCCGGTATGTTCTTTTAGATAAGTTAGTACGGCGCCCATTGACGCAAAGAGTATCCAAAATAATATGGAAGAAACGTGCAGGGGGCGGGTCTTCTGAAATGATAAAGCTTCTTTCAAAAAACCAGGTATGATATATTGTAAACCACCGAGTATTCCAAAAAACATACCAGTAGCTAATAAAATTAACGCAACAAGAATAAATACTTTGGGAGTAAATTTTGCCTTATTGATTGATAGTTCCATTTGTATTGATTGAAAATTTACGTGGGTCTGATTTTCCTGAACGGTCAACAGATTTTAAATAGGCAATTAGATCCTGGATTTCGGATTCACTTAAATGGTAGTTTGGCATAATATTATTTCCTGCTTGAAGGAAAATATGGATATAATCGGGTCCTTTCAATGAATATTCATTGGTTAGATCAGGACCAAGATAGCCGCCAAGTCCATATATTTGGTGGCAAGCAGTACAATTATGTTCTTGCCATAATGTTTTACCTTTTGCTTCTGTGATACTGAAATTTGTATTGGAAACGGGTAAATGTGTATATAAAAATCCGCTATAGGATAGGAATCCTATACATAACACAATAAAAACAATAAATTTTTGTTTGTCGGGAAGCATGATACCAAATAAAAAAAGACAAAATTATCCTTATATATTTATATTTACCCAAGTATTTTGATTTAAAATTAAAATAAACTGGTAATTAGTCAGAACAAGTTGATATACACAAAATGGTTATGTATCTTCATTCTTGCAGGTTAATTTTATATTAAGTTATAAATATTATTAAACAGTAATATGATACAAAAGAGTTTATCCGAAAAATTAGCAAATTTTACTGCTGCCCGAGACTTGAAGGCTTCTGGATTGTATCCTTATTTTCGCTCTATTGAAGAAAACCATGATACTGAAGTTATCATTGGAGGAAAGAAGTTGCTGATGTTTGGATCTAATAGTTATATGGGCTTAACCAATCACCCCAAGGTATTAGAAGCGGCAAGAAATGCATTAACTAGATATGGAAGTAGTTGTTCTGGTTCTAGGTTTTTAAATGGCACGTCCAAGTTGCATTTAGAGTTAGAAGAAAAATTAGCAGCGCATTTAGGTAAGGAAGCAGCTTTAACTTTTACCACTGGTTTTCAAACTAATTTGGGTACAGTAGCCAGTATTACTGGTAGAAATGGCGTATTGATATTAGATGAATTAGATCATGCTTCCATCATTGAAGGAAGCCGTCTCTCTTTTTCAAAAGTCTTGAAGTTCGCCCATAATGATATGGCAGATTTAGAAAAGCGCCTGAAAACTATTCCTATTGATACAATTAAAATGATTGTGATTGATGGTGTATTTAGTATGGAAGGTGATATCTGTAATCTTCCAGAAATTACCCGATTAGCAAAACAATATCAGGCAACAGTGATGGTGGATGATGCACACTCATTAGGTGTATTGGGAAAATTAGGTAGAGGTACAGCAGATCATTTTGGATTGACAGATGATGTTGATATTATCATGAGTACATTTAGTAAATCATTAGCTTCTGTTGGAGGTTTTATAGCGTCTAATAAAGTGATAATTGATTATTTAAAGCACCATGCCAGATCAATTATTTTCAGTGCCAGTATGCCACCTTCTGCAGCAGCAGCTGCAATGGCAGCCTTAGAAATTATGCAGGCAGAACCAGAACGTCTTGAAAAGCTTTGGGCAAATACTGCTTACATCACTAAAGCTGTAAAAGATTTAGGGTTTGATATGGGTGTATCAGAATCGCCTATTATTCCTATATATATTCGCGATAATTCACTCACTTTCAAATTCACGCAATTATTGTATGAAGAAGGAATTTTTGTAAACCCTGTAGTATCTCCTGCCGTGAGTAGCGATTCTTCTTTGATTCGTATGTCTATCATGGCTACCCATTCTAAGGAACAATTAGATTATGTAATCAGCAAATTAGAACTGGTTGCCAATAAATTGCATGTTTTAGAACATGTAGAAAAATAATCAGAACATTGTTCATTTTTATAAAAGAAATCTATCTTTAAGCATAAACCCACACTATGAGTATAATAGTTAAGGAAGTAACAACTAACAAAGAGCTGAAAGCTTTTATCAATTTGCCTTATCGCTTGTATAAAGACCATCCTTATTATGTGCCGCCACTTAGTTTTGATGAAATGGGCACGTTGCGTAAAGATAAAAATCCTGCTTTCGATTATTGTGAAGCAAAATATTTCTTAGCATATAAAGAAGGTCGTGTAGTTGGTCGAATAGCCGCTATTTTAAACCATGCATTTATCGAAAAATGGAAAAATAAGTACATGCGTTTTGGATGGATAGATTTTGAAGAAGATATAGAAATTCCAAAAGCCCTATTAGGAGAAGTGGAGAAATGGGCTAAAGAAAAACAAATGGATGCGATACATGGACCAATGGGCTTTACCGATTTGGATCATGAAGGAATGCTGGTTCAGGGATTTGACCAATTGGGAACATTGGCTGCGATTTATAACTATGCCTATTATCCCAAATTTATGGAGGAGTTGGGTTTTACAAAGGATGCAGATTGGGTAGAGTATAAGATTAGAATTCCTAAAACAATTCCACCTCATTTTGAAAAAATGGCTTCTATTGTAAAGAGAAGGCTGAAATTAACAGTGGTTCAAGCAAAGAAACCCAAAGAAATTCTTCCTTATACAAAAGAGCTTTTCGAATTAATTAATTCTTGTTATTCTCACTTATATGGTGTGGTTCCATTAACCGATAAACAAATTGATTATTACACCAAGCAATATTTTTCTTTTATAAAGACTGAGTTTGTTCCGTTGATTATTGATGAAAACGGAAAACTAATTGCTTTTGGTGTTACAATGCCTTCTTTATCGAAAGCCTTGCAAAAAGCTAAAGGTTCTTTGTTGCCATTTGGTCTATTTCATTTACTGGGTGCCTTGAAAAAGGGCAAAAATAATTTAGCTGATTTGTACCTAGTAGCTGTTGATAAAGCGTATCAAGGGAAAGGGGTTAATGCATTAATTATGTACGAATGTAATAAGGCTTTTATCGATTATGGTATGGATTATGCAGAGTCAAATCCTGAGCTAGAAGTCAATGAAAAAGTGCAAGCATTCTGGGATCGCTTTGATGCAGTTCAGCATAAAAGACGTAGGGCTTTTATTAAACGCTTGGATTCCTAACAATTAAGGAAGTGAAAAAAAAAATACTTATTACCGGTGCCAGTGGATTTATCGGGAGCTATCTCGTGGAATCAGCTTTAAAAAAAAATTATCTAACAGTTGCTGCTGTTAGACCTACGAGTAATAAGCAATGGTTAACAGATCCTGCAATTCATTTTTTGGAATTTGATTTTAAAAATGATCAAACCCTTGATCATGCTGTTAGGGAATTTGTGGAAAGGTTTGGTAACATCGATTATGTAATTCATAATGCTGGGGTTACACGGGCAAATAAAAATGAAGATTATGATCAGATTAATTGCGAAAATACTATTCGTTTAGTGCATGCATTACAGCGAAATAATCAAGTTCCTGAAAAGTTTGTTTTGATTAGTAGCCTTGCTGCTTATGGTCCTGCAAAAAATGAAGCCCCTGTAAAAGCAGTTGATATAAAAGCACCGTTAACTGCCTATGGGAGAAGCAAGCATAAAGCAGAAGAATTCTTATATACATTGACCAACTTCCCATTTGTAATTATAAACCCAACAGCAGTATACGGGCCAAAAGATAAAGATGTATTTTTCTTAATCAATTCTATACACAAGGGGTTTGAAGTTTATATTGGCAACTCGGGGCAATTACTAAGTTTTGTACATGCCAGTGATTTAGTGGAAGCGATATTTATTGCTATGGAGTCTGATTCAGTTGGAAAAAATTTCCTGGTATCAGATCAGCAGGTATATACTTCGAAAGCTTTTAATCAAGCGATAAAAACTATCTTACAAAAGAACACGCTCGCTTTGGTATTACCAGTACCAGTTGTTCGCACGGTGGCAGTTTTTGCAGAATTAGTAGGGAAAATTTCCGGTAAAGTGCCAATCTTGAATAGAGAAAGATTAAAAGAATTTGAAGCTCCTAATTGGGCCGTTGATTGTACAGATATCAATCAGTTAGGATATTCCCCACAATACGATTTGCAATCGGGTTTAAACGATGCTATTAAATGGTATAAGGAACAGGGATGGCTCTCATAAGCATAGTAAAAGAACCACCCCCGAACTTTTTTATTTAATTCTTTCGAATCTTGCCTGAAAGAATCTTAAGTATTTTGGTTCATAAATCATTTTCAATCCCTTGATCTTTTCACGTCTTTCAAAAACTCGCGCGGTTGATTCTGCAATTACATCCATATGCGCTTGTGTGTATACTCGACGTGGAATAGTAAAGCGAACTAATTCTAATTTAGGACAATAGTTTTCGCCTTTTGCATTTCTTCCTGCAGATACAATGCCTCTTTCCATAGTTCTTACACCAGAGTCAAGATAAACTTCAGCTGCAAGTGTTTGTGCTGGATAAAAGTTTTGTGGAATATGGGGTAAGAATTTTTTAGCATCAACAAAAATGCCATGTCCGCCTATTGGTTTTATAATCGGCACACCATACTCCATCATTTTTTCACCCAGATAAATAACCTGTCCCACGCGTGCTTTAATATGATCATCGCCCACACTTTCACCAATACCTATAGCCATAGCTTCCATATCTCTACCAGCCAATCCACCATAAGTATGTAAACCTTCATATACTACCACCATATTTCTCGCTTCTTCAAATACATCCCAATCATTCACTGCTAAGAAACCACCGATATTTACTAAAGCATCTTTTTTCGCACTCATAGTAGCGCCATCGGTATACGAACAAATCTCCTTTACAATTTCCTTGATTGTTTTATCTGCAAACCCTTTTTCGCGTTGCTGAATAAAGTAAGCATTCTCTGCAACCCTTGTCATATCATGGATTACACGGATGCCATGTTTCTTTGTATACTTTCTTAGTTCCTTCAAATTTTGCATGCTTATTGGCTGACCACCGGCCATATTTACACTGGTAGCCATGCTCACATATGGAATCTTTTCTGCACCATATTTTTTAACCAGCTTATCTAATTTTTCTAAATCAATATTGCCTTTAAATGGAAATTCACTTTCTGAATCATGTGCTTCATCAATGATCACATCTTCAAATTTTCCACCTGCCAATTCTTGGTGTAAGCGCGTTGTTGTGAAATACATATTTCCGGGAATGATATCGCCTTTCTTGATCAAAATTTTTGAAAGAATATTTTCTGCACCACGTCCCTGATGTGTAGGGATCAAATATTTATAACCGTACACATCTTTCACCACTTCTTCTAAATGATAAAAGTTTCTACTGCCTGCATAAGCTTCATCTCCTAACATCATTCCTGCCCATTGCCGATCGCTCATAGCTGATGTGCCACTATCAGTTAATAAATCAATATACACATCTTCTGATTTCAATAAAAAGGTATTGAAACCCGCATCATTTAGGGCTTTTCTTCTTTCTGAAGGACTAGTCATTTTAATGAGCTCCACCATTTTAATTTTGTATGGTTCGGCCCAGCTTCTTTTAATTGGTTTGTTCATTTTGCAAGTATTAGGTTAGTTAATTGGTTTCATTTTTACGGTGAAATGGCGAAGTAGGAGAGCTTCTTCCACTATCGAAAGTCCTTTGAATTGTTTTCTGTTTTGGAACACTTCGATAATTACTTCGGCAACATAATCGATATGACTTTGCGTATACACTCTTCTAGGAATGGCTAAACGTACTAACTCCATTTGAGCAGGAATTAATTTTCCTTGTTCATCATATTTCCCAAACATCAGTGAGCCAATTTCAACCCCACGAATACCCCCTTTGAGATAAAGAGCGCCAACTAAAGCCTGACCAGGATATTGATTCACGGGGATATGATCCAGAAATCCTTTAGCGTCTAAATACACGGCGTGTCCGCCGGCAGGCTGCATTACTGGAACGCCTGCTTCAATTAATTTGTTGGTGAGGTATTCGATACTGCGAATGCGGTATTGCAAATAGTTCTCATCTAACACTTCTGCTAATCCAATTGCAATGGCTTCTAAGTCTCTGCCAGCAAGGCCTCCATAGGTTGGGAATCCTTCTGTTATCACCAATAAATTTCTACACTGTTGAGCGAGTGCAGGGTCGTTCATTGCTAAGAATCCACCAATATTGGCGAAAGCATCTTTCTTAGCACTCATGGTACAACCATCTGCATAGGAGAACAATTCTTTTGCAATATTTTCTACTGAAGTATTTTGATAACCCTCTTCGCGAAGTTTGATGAAATAACTATTCTCTGCAAAACGGCAAGCATCAATGAATAACGGAATTTTGTTTGCTGTACAAATTTTGCGAACCGCTTTAATATTGGCCATGCTTACTGGCTGGCCACCTCCTGAATTATTCGTAACAGTAATGATCACTAATGGAATATTTTCAGCACCTTTTTCCAGGATTGTTTTTTCTAATAATTCCAGGTCCATATTTCCTTTAAATGGTGCAGGAATAGTGGGCATTTTACCTTCTTTACATAAACAGTCAATTCCTTCTGCGCCTGAAAACTCAATATTGGCGCGGGTTGTGTCGAAAAGGGTATTACTAATAAAATATTTTCCTTTACCTCCGAGGATGCTAAAAAGAATTTTTTCAGAGGCTCTACCTTGGTGTGTTGGAATCACTAATGGCATGCCGGTTATATTTTTTACTGCAGCTTCAAAGCGAAAGAAACTAGGACTGCCAGCATAAGATTCATCACCTCTCATTATGCCAGCCCACTGATCGCTACTCATGGCACTCGTGCCGCTATCAGTTAATAAATCAATCAATACTTTATTAGAATGGATGAGAAAGGGATTGTAAAAAGCTTCTTCTAAAATTTTGATACGTTCTTCTTTGCTAGTAAAGAAGATAGGTTCCACAGATTTAATCTTGAATGGTTCTATAATAGTACGCATACAACAATAGTTATAAGTTTTGATAACAAAAGAGTGTACAATAAATGTTTGACGTGTGTTGCGTAGATGCAACAGATAGAACTGAAAACTAAGTAGGCTTACAAATGATATTTTTCCAAAGCTCTAAAGGCATAGTACAAAGGTAGAAGAATTTTCGATAAAAAGATAACCCCGAATCTTCTGGTCGGGGTTAGGTATAAAAAGCTGTTATTTATTTATGCTAAAGCTTGAATTATATCATTTAAGATATCATCTTTATGTTCTAACCCAACGCTAATGCGGATTAATCCAGGTGTTATGTTTACTGCTGCTCTTTCTGCATCAGAAAGTTTTGCATGAGTGGTGCTGGCAGGATGTGATGCAATACTTCTGGTATCGCCCAGATTCGCAGTCATTGACAACATTTTTAATTTGTTGAGAAATTTCTTTCCGGCATCTAAACCTCCTTTTAATTCAAAGCATACAATACCACCACCGTTTTGCATTTGTTTGATGGCAATGCTATGATGCGGATGACTAGCTAAAAAAGGATAGCGCAATGTTTGTATAGCTGGATGATTTTCTAATTGTTGAGCAATGTATAATGCATTCGAAGCATGGCGTTCCATCCGTACATCCAAAGTTTCTAAACTTTTACTCAATACCCATGCATTAAATGGAGACAATGCCGGACCAGTGCTTCTGCAAAACAAATAAATATCCTTTACCAATTCTTTTTTCCCAACAACTACACCACCAAGTACACGACCCTGACCATCTAACCATTTAGTAGCAGAATGTACCACAAGATCAGCACCAAAATCAATTGGCTTTTGATTGACGGGAGTTGCAAAACAATTATCAACAATTAAAATGATCTTATTCTCTTTCGCAACTTTACCAATCATAACGAGGTCTAATATTTCAAGACCAGGGTTGGTAGGCGTTTCGAGGTAGATCAATTTAGTATTGGGGCGGATCGCTGCTCTCCAATCTGCTTCTGTTGCATTTGCAGACACATATGAATATTCAATCCCAAACTTGGGGAGATATTTTGCAATCACGGTATGTGTGCTTCCAAAAATAGAATTACATGAAAGTAAATGATCGCCTTGTTTCAATAAAGCCATAAATGAGCCAGATACTGCACTCATGCCAGAGGCAGTGGCATAGCCAGCTTCAGCTCCTTCAAGCGCCACCATTTTATCTGTAAACTCTTGAACACTTGGATTGCTGAATCTACTGTAAATATTATCATCGCTTTCATCTGCAAAAGCGGCTCTCATTTCTTCTGCGTTATCGAAACAAAAACTACTGGTTAAAAACATAGGCGTACTATGTTCCATTTCATTGGTTCGTTCTGTTTGTATTCTAATAGCTTGTGTTTGTTGATGAGACATGCGATTATTTGTAATGATGTAAAAATTAATTAATTACTTCCGACTTCCATTCAATCGTAGCACCAGCTGCTCTTAGTGTTGCGGCTACAGAACAATATTTTTCAATAGAAAGTGCACAAGCTTTATTAGCTTTCTCGGGATCTACTGTACCCTTAAATTGAAAGGTTACATGAATAAATTTCCAAAGAGCAGGTTCTTTATCTTTTTCTCTTTCAGCTTCAATAATCATATTCACGCCTTGAACGTCTTGTCTTTGCTTTTTTAAGATAGAAACAATGTCAACGCCACTGCATCCACCTAAGCCCATCAAAAGGGTTTGCATGGGCCGAATACCAGCATTCTGTCCACCAATCTCTTGCGCTGCATCCATTTGGAGCTTATTTCCACTGCTATCCTTTCCCTCAAAACCATAGTCGCCAATGGTTCTTGAGACTTCAATTCTGATCATTTTAAAGATTTATGCAAATGTAATTTATCCATACCCTTATTTTGTAGCTAATTTGGGAATTTAGATATGAATGTTTTTAAATATAAGAATGACTTTGTGCTGGAAAACGGGAAGAAACTTCCTGGTATTGAAATTGGCTATCATACCCATGGGGAGCTGAATACAGCGAAAGACAATGTGGTTTGGATTTGTCATGCACTCACAGCAAACTCTGATCCTACAGACTGGTGGAAGGGGTTGATTGGCTCAGGTTGTTTGATCAATCCTGAGAAATATTTCATTATTGCCAGCAATATTTTGGGTTCTTGCTACGGTTCAACAGGACCTTTGAGTATCAATCCTATCACTGGAGAACCTTATTATTCCAGTTTTCCATCTGTTACAATTAGAGATATGGTGGAAGCGAATATTTTGTTGCGCAAACACCTGAGGATCGAAAAAATACACTTAATGATGGGTGGCAGTATGGGTGGCTACCAGGCTTTGGAATGGTGTGTGATGGAAAACAATGTGATCGAAAAATTATTTTTAATTGCGACCTCCCCTTCAGAAAGTGCCTGGGGTGTAGCGGTGCATACTGCGCAAAGATTAGCCATTGAAGCTGATGGAACCTGGCAGGACAGCAATGAAAATGCAGGAGCCAAGGGTTTAAAAGCAGCCCGTGCCATTGGCATGTTAACCTATAGAAATTATAGTACTTTCCAAGAAAAACAAACCGATCCTGATCCTGAAAAAATCGACAATTTTAAAGCCTCCTCTTATTTAAATTATCAGGGTGATAAATTAGTGAATCGATTTAATGCATATAGCTATTGGTTATTGACAAAGGCAATGGATAGCCATCACTTAGGTCGTGGACGTGGTGGTGATTTGATCAAGGTTTTAGAATCGATAAAACAACCAACACTGATTATTGGAATTAAAAGTGATATTTTATGTCCATTGGATGAGCAACGATTCACTGCTGGGCATATGCCGAATGCAAAACTTGTTGAAATTGATTCTGCCTATGGACACGACGGGTTCATCATTGAGACGGTACAGATTACGGAACACTTAAAGCAATTTATTTAATAAATTCAAAAGTCAAAAGTAAAAAGCCTTTTTTTTGAATTATTCTGGGTGATAGATTTTCTCTGCATTCGCATACACTTCCTTCTTATTTAAAGTCATCTTCTTCGTCTGCTGATGGGTATACATTTCCATCTGATCAGTATAATGCGGCGAATCATTTTTTGATGAAGCACCATAAGTATTGATGGTTTCGATGATCGGTCCATCTTTTGTAAACCGCACCAATTCTACATAGGCATCACCCTGATTACCCTTTACCATACCATTTTTATAAGGGATAGAATACATCGGGGCTAGTACATCTGGCAAGCCAGGTTGAGGAATGGCTTTGTCGCCACGTACTAACTTTTGAATATCACCTAATTGCAAATCTGTTCTCCCGAAATTTTTAAGCATGTCTGCTTTGATCTCAGTTAATACTTGTACGGCTTGATTAGAAAACAACATTTTAGTTTGTAAGAATTGATTTCTTTTACTTCTTAAAGAGTCATATACTAACAAAAAAGTTCCCGCACCAATACTTTCCGCAGTTGCATTTTTATCCCATTTGTTCAATTGGGTTATTAGGTCTGCAATGTCTGGATGTGTTGTTGGATTTAATAAAAAAATACTATCAATATTAAAAGGGAATGCAAATTTAGTTGGGTATTGTCTATCGAATTTTATTTTCTTAAACGCATCATAACTTAATTTGTCGTGTTGGGCTATTAGTTCTGCGAATCTCAAACTTCTATTATTTTCTAAAGTTTCATATCCCATGGTAATATCTTTCACAACAGCATTGTCGGGCCCTTCTGTAGCATGAAATGGAGAGTGGTTGGTATTATATACAAAACCTGATTGCGGTTGTAATACCTGCGGCAGGTCTGCTAAGGGATGTAATGAAGTCCATAAAGTTTTGCTAGTGTTTCCTGGTAAAGTGCCCTTCCAATTATATTGAGGATCTCTCATGGGAATGCGACCATTACTCAGATAAAAAATAGTATCAAATCTATCGGCATACACAATATTATATCCTGGTATTGCCAGCATGTTCAATGCCGACTTAAACTCAGTAAAATTCTTTGCTTTATTAAAACGATACCACTGTTCCAAACCGCGTATATCCATTTGTGCTGGCATACGAATAGAAAAAGTTCCGCGAGTTGTAATGATGGTTGGTCCGTATTTACTCCAGTATGTTTTTTTGCTTATTGGAATAACAATTCCTGATATTTTCACTTTAAGCTTTGCAGATCTTTCTTCGAGGGTTTCCCATTTGCCATCAAATTGATATTGCAATTTATTAGAGGGATTTATCTCTAATTGGTAGATATCTAATTTGTCTGGGGCATTTACAGTATGTGCCCATCCCAAATTTTCATTGCAGCCATGCAGAATAATGGGAGCACCAGGAAAGTTTGCTCCAAGAATATTCCAACCTTCTTCACTGCATAAATGAGCTTCATAAAAAGCAACAGGTCCTTCTAAAGGCTGATGAGCATTGATGTCTAGATAAACTTGTCCGTCAACAGTTTTATGACTGTTTACAGCTATTGCATTACTTCCCGCTGTTTTAAAATTTTCTAATAAGGGTACTGTTCCTCCATATATTGATGCCAGTGCACCATCGGCTCCAGATAAAATGCAAAGTTGTAAAACCGAATATTGCACCATGTCTTTTGGTGTGATAGGGAATGCAGATTTTAAAAGTACTTCCTCCGGATGTTTTTTTGCATAGGCATTGAGACCGGCGCTATAACCTTCTAATAATCTTTTAAAGTCGGGACTTAGATCTGAGTCGAATTTTTCTTCCACTAATTCCGGAATTCGGAGCAGGTGAATGATATAATCGATCTGTGCGCCTTTCTTGCCTTGATATTTTGCAAGCATGGCTTTGCCAGCTAGAAGGGATTGTTGAATTGTTTTAAAATCATCTTCCGCATGTGCCCAGGCTAATCCGTATGCCACATCGGGGTCTGTTTTGCCAAAAATATGTGGCACTCCAAATTTATCGCGAACGATATCGATTTTGGTGGGGTCGATTTGGGCATGGGATGTTGAAACTAGAACGAATATAAAAGCTAATAGATAAGTCTGTTTGATCATGGGATATAGTCTATGATTAAATGTAAATACAAATAAAATTATAAAATGTTTATTTAGGAATTCAATAGCACGCAGATAACACAGATTATGCAGATTTTCGCAGATAAGATCCGTTCAATTCAGCTTTATCCGCGTTATCAGTGTGCCATTCAACCAACCAAATATATTTTTTAATTTGAAAGCAATTATCTTCATATAAATAATCTTAAAATGAAGTTCTGGGATCAAATAGCTGTATATCTATTTCTGAAAAAAAAGGAAAAAGTAGAAGATGAAACTAAATTTACCAAGTACATGCATGGTATGAACCGGATTTCCATTTATATGTTTTTGATTGTAATCCTGATTATGCTATTCAAGGCATTCATCTTGCCAATGATACGCAAATAATTATTTGGCTAGAAATTGGGTGATAATTTTTGCTGCTTGATCTGAAGCATGCCCTCCTTTGGAAAGTTTTTCGTACAATGCTTGATAGTCTACTTTCAATTTTTTTTGATAAACTGCATCATTCAAAATCAAGTTTAATTCTTTTACAAGATTGGCTACATTTAATTCATCTTGAATTAATTCTTTTACAATCAATTTATCCATGATCAGATTCACCAACGAAATATATTTGATCTTAATTAATCGCTTGGCAATTTGATAACTGATATTACTTCCTTTATAACATACTATTTCTGGAACGCCTAATAATGCGGTTTCTAAAGTAGCGGTTCCACTGGTAACCAATGCGGCATCTGATTCTAACAACAATTGATAGGTTGCATTTTTTACGGAAGCTACATTTTGAAAGGCTTGTAAAAATGGTTGATAAAAATCGGATTCTAGTCCTGGTGCTTCTGCTACTACAAATTGATATTCAGGAAAAGATTTTGCCACTTCTAACATAATGGGCAATTTTTTTGATATTTCTTGCCTTCGGCTACCTGGTAAAAGTGCAATCTTTTTAACGGTAGGTGAGTGGTAGTAATTCGTATCCCCATATCCCAATTCCTTTTTCTTATCTTCTAGTGCTTCGATCAAGGGATGCCCCACATAATTCACTTCCCAATTCCATTTTTCTTTATAGTAATCTTTTTCGAAGGGAAGAATTACTAACATTTTATCAATGATCTGTTTCATTTTTTTAACCCTTCCCTCTTTCCAAGCCCAAACCTGAGGAGAGATATAATAGATCACTTTAATTCTTTCTTTGTGCGCCCATTCTGCTATCCGTAAATTAAACCCAGGATAGTCAATTAGTATCAATGTATCAGGCTGGAATGCCAAAATATCGTCTTTGCAGAATTGGATATTTTTAAAAATAGTGGGCAGATTAGAAACTACTTCTGCAAAACCCATGAAAGCCAGATCGCGGTAATGTTTTACCAATTCAGCACCGGCTGACTGCATTAGATCGCCACCCCAGCAACGGATATTTGCTTCCGGATCCTCTTTTTTCAAAGCTTTGATTAGGTTACTGCCATGGAGATCGCCACTGGCTTCACCTGAAATGAGATAGTATTTCACGCGCCAAAGATATTGATGAGAGCATTTTAACAAGATTTTTTTCCGGAACTAAAAAAATAGTTTGAAAACTAAAAAATTAGTTTATACATTTGAATAACTATAAAACTAGTTGAAGATGAAACCATTGACAAAGGCCGAAGAACAGATCATGCAAAGTATATGGAAACTGGAGGCAGCATTTTTAAAAGATATTGTGGAAGCACAGCCAGAACCCAGACCTCATTCTAATACAGTTGCAACAATCATTAAGATTTTAACTGATAAAGGGTTTGTGGGTGTTACTCCCATTGGAAGGGTACATCAGTATTATCCGTTGGTATCGAAAGAAGAGTATTCTTCTAGCTCTATCAGAAATTTAGTAGAAGGATATTTTGAAGGATCATTCAGTGAAGCTGTGAGTTTTATGGTAAAGCAGAAAGACATCAGTGTAAAAGAATTAGAGTTGTTGTTAACCGAAATTAAGAAACACAAAAAATAATTATTATGCTATCTGCCGTATATTATTTTCTGCAAGTGGTTTTTTGTAGCGCTGTGATGATGGGATATTATTGGTTAGTGCTGCGTGATAAAAAATTTCATCAATATAATCGGTTCTACATATTAAGCGTGTTATTATTCTCTTGGATTATACCATTGATAAAAATTCAATGGACTAAACCTATTTCAAGTGATGTACAAGTGATTAATTTTTTATCCATCGTGGCAGATAATAATGCCGAGATCGATGCAAATCTGGCCAAGATTAGTTATCAATTTAGTTGGGAAGGTTTAGCTATTGGATCCTATTTCATAATTGCTGCTTTAATGTTAGGACTATTGATAGTTGGCTTGATAAGATTATATAGATTACTCAAAAAACATTCCTACAAAAATCTTGGGGATGTGTACCTGATTCTCACCCAAGTTAAGGGGACGCCCTTTTCTTTCTTTAGATATATATTTTGGCACGAAGCGATCGACCTGAGTAGCGATGCTGGTAAAAAAATGCTGGTACACGAATTAACGCATGTACAACAAAAACATAGCATTGATAAAGTGCTGATACAATTTGTACTGGTGGTTGGTTGGTTCAATCCTTTTTTCTGGCTGTTGAAAAAAGAGATGGAAATGATCCACGAGTTTATTGCCGATAATAAGTCTGTGCAAAATGGTGATAGCGCTTCACTGGCACAGTTACTATTAACTGCAGCCTATCCGCAACAGCAGTTTCTACTCACCAACCCATTTTTCTTTTCACCAATTAAAAGAAGATTACAAATGATTACTAATAATAAAAATCCAAGATTTAGTTATGTAAGAAGATTGGTAATACTCCCAATCCTAGCGCTAGTGGTAGTTCTAGTTGCATTTAGAAAAAAAGATACATCCATATCATTAACTCCATCTATTCAATTAAATAAAACCTATACCGTCGTTATAGATGCAGGTCATGGTGGAAAAGATCGGGGTGCTCAAACCTCCAACGCAAAAGTTTCTGAAGCAGAGATTACATTGTCATTGGCTAAAGCAGTAAAGGATGTTAACACCAATCAAAACATCAAAATTATACTTACAAGAGAAACGGATATATTTAATACTATTCAAGAAAAAGCAGCGTTTGCTAATACACAAAAAGCTGACTTATTTATTTCTCTGCATTGCAATAATGTATCAACAGTTTTAGTGGATGGTAAAAAAACGGATAATCCGGCTAAGGGTATTGAGATTTATATTGCGGATAAAGAAAAAGCAAATGATTATATGGCTAATGCCACATTAGCCAATGATTTGGGAAATGCAATTAAAAATGTAAATCCTAATTTACTTGGAATTAAAAGCCGGAAAGCAGGAATTTGGGTTTTGCAAGAAGTAAAATGTCCTTCTGCATTAATTGAAGCAGGGTTTATTACCAATAAGGAAGATTTGAATCAGATGTTAGATGCCACGTATCAAAAAAAGTTTGCTACAAGCATATTAGAAGGTGTTCAAATATTTCTGTCGAATTTTGAAAATGGAAGATTTGAAAAGAGAATAGACGTACTTCAGGATGAAAATAATAAAGTAACTGTTACTGAACCATTACTTCAAAAAGAAGCAATAAAAAAACTTGTTTTAAAAGATACCAGTACTCCAAGGATAAATATAAATGGTCCTATTGAACCAATCGGCAAGTATGCAGTTTATTATTTGGATGGAATAAAAGTTGATTCTAATGCAATCCATAAATTAGATCAAAGTCAAATACAATCAATATCCGTTTGGAAAGGAGAGGACGCCATAAAGAAATTTGGTGGGGAAGGGAAAAATGGGGTAATACAAATTAAAACAAAACCAAAAGTTGCCATTATACTTTCGAAAAATCCAGTGCTTGATCCAAAAGTCACAGAAATAAAATTAGAACGTGTAGAATTTTCTTCTAATAAAGGGGATGAAATAAAAACAGTTCAATTGATTCATCCGAAAGCTATTTATTATATTGATGGAGTAAAATCGGATAGCGCCACCATGCATCAATTAGATCCCAATACCATTGAAAGTATTAATATATTAAAAGGCGAAGCTGCGAAACTCAAATATGGTCCTGATGTAAGCATTGGTGTAGTGGAGATTAAACTAAAAAAACAATTGCCTCAATAAATTAGCTTAATTAAAATTTTTTGATAAATAGGAAGCCCTAGAATTTTTCTGGGGCTTTTTTATGAATATCTATTAAATTTAGAATTATTAAAGCTCTGCCATTCGGTAATAAACCTTTGGCAGAGTGAAGTATTTAATTAGCCAAATCGATTGTATGTCCAGAAAGTTCCTCCCAATAGTAGGCGCCTGCTTATTATTCTCTATTCTCGTTAACCCAATATCAGCTCAAAAAAAATCATTAGCCCAAAAAGTAGATTCAGTCTTAAATCTGATGACCCTGGATGAAAAGATCGGGCAATTGAATCAATACAACGATGATCAGGCTGCAACTGGTCCGATTACACTTGACAATGATAAGATTGGTCAAATCAAACGCGGACAAGTTGGTTCGCTGCTTAATTGTGTTGGGGTTGCTCGTACCCGGAATTGGCAAAAAGTGGCCATGCAAAGTCGTTTGAAGATCCCTCTACTTTTTGGTCAGGATGTTGTGCATGGTTACAAAACTACTTTCCCCATACCGTTAGCAGAAGCGGCTAGCTGGGATTTAGAAGCCATCCAACAATCAGCAAGAGTGGCTGCAACTGAAGCCAGTGCCAGCGGATTGCATTGGACATTTGCGCCAATGGTTGACATCTCGCGCGATCCTAGATGGGGTAGAGTCATGGAAGGCGCTGGTGAAGATCCATATCTGGGTTCTTTAATAGCAGCTGCAAGGGTGAAAGGTTTTCAGGGAAATCATTTAGGTGACCTCAATTCTGTAATGGCTTGTGTGAAGCATTTTGCTGCATATGGCGCTGCTATTGGAGGAAGAGATTATAATTCAGTTGATATGAGTGATCGGATGCTTTGGGAAATATATCTGCCTCCTTTCAAAGCAGCATTAGATGCAGGTGCTGCCACATTTATGAATTCATTCAATGATTTAAACGGAATACCAGCAACGGGTAACGCATATTTACAAAGAACCATTTTAAAAGGCAAGTGGGGCTTTAAAGGATTCGTAGTGAGCGATTGGGGATCAATTGGTGAAATGATTAATCATGGTAATGTGAAAGACGGATATGAAGCAGCGCAAAGCGCCATTACTGCAGGAAGTGATATGGATATGGAGAGCAGAAATTATAAAAATAGCCTGGCAAAATTAGTAGCTGATAAAAAAGTTTCTATTGCCTTGATCGATGATGCAGTAAAAAGAATATTACTGAAGAAATTTGAATTAGGCTTATTTGATGATCCATTTAAGTACTGCAATGAAGAAAGAGAAAATGCAGCTTTAAATAATCCAGAGCATACAAAAATTGCCAGATCAGTTGCGGCTAAAAGTATCGTGTTGTTAAAAAATGAAAATAATTTATTACCTCTTTCGAAGAATACTAAGACCATTGCTTTTATTGGTCCATTAGTTAAAGCTGTAAAACAAAACAAAGGATTCTGGGATGTAGAAGTTCCTGGAGTAGATTCCAGTTATATTGTTTCTCAATGGCAAGGCCTACAAAACAAAGTAGGATCAAATTCCAAAATACTTTATGCAATGGGGTGTGAAATTGAAGGCGATAATAAATCTGGTTTTGCTGAAGCAATAGAAATCGCTAAACAATCTGATGTAGTAATTTTGAGTATTGGTGAAAGAAGGGATATGACAGGAGAGGCCAAGAGCCGCTCCAATATTGGCATTCCAGGTGTTCAAGAAGATTTGTTGAAGGAGTTATTGGCTACTGGGAAACCGGTTGTTGTTCTAATTAATACAGGAAGACCACTAGTATTTAATTACACTGCCGATCATGCACCAGCGATCTTATATACCTGGTGGTTGGGTAGCGAAGCTGGAAATGCGATAGCTGATGTATTATTTGGTGATGTTAACCCATCTGCAAAATTACCCATGAGTTTTCCGGTATCTGTTGGTCAAATCCCAATTTACTATAGTCATTTTAATACAGGTCGGCCAGCAACAAATGATGATAACAGGATCTATAATTCATCCTATAACGATCTTTCCATCTTTCCTAAATATGAATTTGGATATGGTAAAAGTTATACCAGTTTCGAATATTCTAAGCTTCTGTTGAGTAAGAAAAAAATCAAACAAACAGAAATTATTGAGGTTTCAGTAACTATTTCAAATACCGGAAAATATGATGGCGATGATGTGGTACAATTATACTTGCGCGATAGAGTAGGTTCCATTGTTCGTCCAGTGGAAGAGTTGAAAGACTTTAAAAAGGTCTTTTTAAAAGTTGGAGAAAGCAAAACCATTCAATTTAAAATCGACAAACAAAAACTTTCTTTTTATAACCAACAATTAAATTGGGGGGCTGAGCCAGGGGATTTTGATTTGATGATTGGATCTTCATCAAGAGATATTCGTTTGAAAGATAGTTTTGAATTGATCAACTAATTCAATATGAAAAAGATCATCGTTGTTGGTAGTGCCAATACAGATATGGTAGTTAAAATTGACAAACATCCTTTGCCTGGTGAAACCAGATTAGGAGGGGATTTTTTTATGAATGCAGGAGGTAAAGGAGCAAATCAGGCAGTTGCTGCTGCAAGATTGGGTGGTAATGTGGCATTTGTTGCAAAAGTTGGAAATGACATTTTTGGAAAACAAACTTTAGAAGGATTGACAAATGAAAATATTGACACGAGTCATGTTTTTATAGATGATTTTGCTCCCTCAGGTACCGCTTTGATTATTGTAAATGCAGAAGGTGAGAATAGTATTGTGGTAGCTTCGGGTGCTAATGCGAAATTGAATGAAAAGGATGTGGCTTCAATTTCTGATTTGACTGATACGGCATTTATTTTAATGCAATTAGAAACTCCTATCGAAACAATTTCCGCTGTTATAAATGCTGCCAATATTAAAGGCACAAATGTGATACTAAATCCTGCACCCGCTCAACAATTAAGCCAAACAATCCTTGAAGGATTATTTCTACTGGTGCCTAATGAATCTGAGGCGAGTATCCTAACAGGCATTCAAGTAATTGATTTAGCATCTGCATCTAATGCGGCTGATGCACTATTAGATAAAGGGGTAAGACATGTGATTATTACTCTTGGAAAGCAAGGTGCATTTTTCAAATCAGTTTCCCGAGAAATTTTGATTCCGGCACCAATTGTTACTGCTATTGATACCACAGCTGCAGGTGATACTTTCTGCGGCGCTTTAACAGTTGCATTAACTGAGGGTAAAGATTGGGATGATGCAATCCGTTTTGCAGTAACTGCTGCTTCGATTTCGGTAACCAGAATGGGCGCACAATCCTCCGTACCTTATAGAAATGAAATACATAATTAATATGCTAACCATGAAAAAGTATCTTTTGTATGTTGCCATAATAAGTTCCTTGCCTTTAGTTGCGCAAGTGAAAAAGCAAAAAGTGTTAGTTGATAAACAAATCATTTCTACTTCTGCTGCAAGTATTAGGGATAAAATTAAAGGTGGATGGGCTGGTCAAACTATTGGAGTTACTTATGGTGGTCCCTATGAGTTTCATTATTTAGGAACTATGATCAATGATTATCAAAAAATATCCTGGCCCGATGGACAAGTGAAACGTTATTTTGATTTAGAGCCAGGTTTATATGATGATATTTATATGGACTTGAGTTTTGTAGACGTCATTGAAAAATATGGTGTGGATGCACCAGTGGATTCATTCGCGAGTGCTTTCGCAAATGCCCCTTATCCTTTATGGCATGCCAACCAAACTGGCCGTTATAATATTTTAAATGGCATGAAAGCTCCTGCATCAGGTTATTGGAAAAATAATCCACATGCTGATGATATCGATTTTCAGATTGAATCAGATTTCGCGGGCTTGATGCACCCAGGTATGGGAAATTCAGCCTCCGTGTTATGTGATAAGGTTGGTCATATTATGAACTATGGTGAAGGTTATTATGGTGGGGTATATGTTGCAAATATGTATAGCCTTGCTTTTGTAAGTGATGATATTAATTTCATTGTTTCTGAAGCGCTGAAATCAATTCCTGCTAAAAGTAAATATCGTCAGTGTATGGAAGACGTGATTAAATGGCACCAACAAAATCCAAACGATTGGAAAAAATCTTGGTTCGAAATTCAAAGAAAATGGACAGAAGATATTGCCTGTCCGGAAGGTGTTTTTATGCCATTTGATATTAGTGCAAGAGTAAATAGTGCGTATATTTTGATGGGGTTATTATATGGGCAAGGTGATTTTGGAAAAACAGTGGAGATTGCCACCAGATGTGGACAAGACGCTGATTGTAATCCTTCAAGTGCTGGTGGAATTCTTGGTGCGATGTTGGGATTTGATAAGATACCAGATTATTGGAAAAACAATTTAAAGGAAGTGGCAGATCGCAATTTTGTGTATACTAATATTTCTTTGAATAGAATGTACGAATTAGGCTTCAAACACGCTTCACAAATGTTGCAAAGAAATGGTGGAAGTATTAATGGAGATAAAATCAGCATTGTTTATCAGCAACCAAAGCCTGTTGCTTTTGAAGAATCTTTTCCGGGTATGCATCCTGTTCAACGTAAAACCTTGGGATGGAATAGTGATGAAGTACATGATAATTATCAATTTGAATTTGAGGGAAATGGATTAGTGATACATTCAACTATGTCGAATGAATGGGGCACAACTACGAACTACACATTTAAAGTGGAGATGGATGTTGATGGGAAAAAAGAGCAATTCAATATGCCATACAACTTCAGAATAAGAAGAAATGAATTGTATTCGAATTTTGATTTATCTCAAGGAAAACATACTGTAAAAATAAAAATTTTAAATCCAGATAAGATCGCGAGTCTTCAAGTGAAAGACCTTATCGTATATTCTAGTAAATAGATTTCATTCTATAACATTTTAAAAATTCCTCCATGTTTATTGTAGAAAATTATAGTTTGGCAATTATTCTTTGCATGGTAACAATGCTCTGTTGGGGCTCATGGGCCAACACTACAAAACTGACTACTAAAGAATGGCGTTTTGAATTGCTTTATTGGGATTATGGAATTGGAATACTAATTACAACAATTTTGTTGGCATTTACTTTGGGTAGTAATGGAGCAGAAGGAAGATCTTTTTTAAATGATTTGCATCAGGCAGATTCTAGTAATATACAATCTGCTTTTATTGGAGGAATAGTATTTAATCTTGCAAATATCTTATTAGTTGCAGCAATAGGAATAGCTGGTATGTCGGTTGCTTTTCCAGTTGGGATAGGTATCGCTTTGGTATTAGGAGTAGTCATAAATTATATTGGGAACCCTCAAGGAAGCCCTTTATTAATTTTTGTAGGTGTTGGGTTAATTGTTATTGCAATTATATTAAACGCCAGAGCTTATCAAAAATTACAATCTAATGCAACTACTAAAGTGTCGCAAAAGGGATTAATATTATCTGTGGTAAGTGGTTGCTTAATGGGATTGTTTTATAAATATGTAGCTGATTCCATGGTGCATAGTTTTAATATGCCGGAGTCTGGTAAATTAACTCCCTATACCGCTTTGGTGTTTTTTGCAATTGGTGTTGTGCTTAGTAGTTTCTTGTTTAATGGGTTACAAATGTGGCGTCCATTTGCAGGTGAACCTATTAAAATCAGCACTTATTTTTCTGGTAAATTGAAAGATCATCTAGTTGGAATTTTAGGTGGTGCCATTTGGTGTGTTGGGATGTCATTGAATATCATTGCATCTGGTAAAGCAGGTCCTGCCGTCTCATACGGACTAGGGCAAGGAGCCACTGTTGTTGCTGCAGTTTGGGGTATTTATGTGTGGAAAGAATTTGATCAAGCTCCAAAGGGTACAAAGCCTATCTTAAATATTATGTTGTTATTATACATGGTAGGCCTGTCGTTGATTATATTATCTAAATAGTTGTTTTTAATATCCTTTTATAATTTATTGAGTAAGATGAAAACATTTTTAGCATCCATATTTCTTTTTATATTTTCAAATACAGTGTTCTCTCAAAAAGAAATTGTTCCTACTGCAACTGATATTGAATTTTGGTTAACTAAGTCTGATAAATCTATTTTGCTTGCAAAACAAAATGTGGTATTGCGTTTTAAAAATGAAGTTAATACTCATCAAACAATTGAAATCGATGATAAGCAAACAGCACAAACCATTGAAGGTTTCGGTTTTGCTTTAACTGGGGGCAGTGCCGAAGTGATTAATCAATTAAATACGGATGTAAAAAAGCAATTGCTTCAAGAGTTATTTGGTACAAAAGAAACGGGTATTGCAATTAGTTATTTAAGGATAAGTATAGGTGCCTCAGATTTAGATTCAACGGTTTTTTCTTATGATGATATGACTTTAGGTGAAACAGATCTTACACTTTCTAAATTTAGCCTTAGTCCTGATAAACATTGGCTAATACCTCTTTTGAAAGAAATTTTACTCATTAATCCCAAGATTAAAATTTTAGCTTGCCCTTGGTCTCCACCAGTTTGGATGAAGAATAATAATAGTACAAAGGGAGGAAGTTTACAGACAAAATATTATCCTGTATACGCCAACTATTTTGTAAAATATATACAACAAATGAAATCTGAGGGGATTCCAATAGATGCTATAACACCTCAGAATGAACCATTGCATCCTGGTAATAATCCAAGCTTATTAATGTTAGCAAATGAACAAGCTAATTTTATCAAAAATGATTTGGGTCCTGCTTTTGAGAAAGCAAACCTTGCTACAAAAATTATTATCTATGATCATAATTGTAATAAGCCTGAATATCCTATTTCAATTTTAAATGATGCAGTAGCTAGAAAATATATTGCAGGTTCTGCTTTTCATTTGTATGAAGGAAACATCGATGCATTGACAACAGTTCATAATGCTCATCCCGATAAAGGATTATACTTTACAGAGCAATGGACTTCTAGTGAAGGTGATTTTGGTGGTGATTTTAAATGGCATATTAAAAATGTCCTAATAGGTTCAATGAATAATTGGAGTAAAGTTGCCTTGGAATGGAATCTTGCAAACAACGCTGTATATGGGCCACATACAGATGGAGGATGTACTCAATGCAAGGGAGCCATAACAATTAATAGTTCAAATTCTTATTCCAAGAATGTAGCATTTTATATCATCGCACAAGCTTCTAAATTTGTTCCTGCTGGTTCTATTAAAATTGCAAGTAGCGTAATAGGAAATTTACAAAATGTTGCATTTAAAACACCACTTGGCAATACAGTATTAATTGTAGAAAATGAAGGTGCTAAAGCTGAAATATTTAATATAAAATATAAAGGCCATTGGGCTAATACAAGTCTTGATGCTGGGGCTGTTGCAACTTATATCTGGTAAAACTTTAGAGAAACCATTTAACGCCTAATGCTACTAAGGCATAAATGCAGGTAGCAATAAAAATGCCTCTTGCTGTTTTATCAATTTGTTTATTAATGAAAATAGTAAAAACTACTGCATTCGCTATAAGTGAAATACTGATTATACCTGACATCAATGACTTCTGTTCAAACATTACCGTAAAAAACTCTTTCAACGTAAATAATCGGAATTGTATAAAATAATATACAAACATTCCAATGATTGGTGTTACAAAACCCAATAGTAAACCGAGTTTCAGGTCGTCTTTTTTTAACATTAGGAGCTTAATTTTTTTTCTAACTTTGTTTTCAATTCATAGTGTGTTAGATCGAATTGAACTGGTACGACACTCACATAATTATTCTTTAAAGCCCATACATCGGTGTCTTTTGCTTTGTCAAAATTTTTAAATTCGCCTGTGAGCCAATAATATCTTCTTCCGTGTGGATCTTTTCTTTCATCAAATTTTTCTTCGTACTTCGCATAAGCTTGTTTACAAACTTTTATGCCTTTAATCAGTTTTGTTTCAACTGCTGGAATATTTACATTTAAACAAAGATGTTTGTCGAGATGCTTGTTTTTTAAAACGAATTCTACAATTTGTCTTGCATATATTTTAGCTGCAGAAAAATCTGCTTCAATACTATAATCCAATAAACTAAAACCTATACTAGGTATTCCTTCTATGGATGCTTCCAAAGCTGCTGACATTGTTCCTGAATATATTACATTGATGGAATGGTTTGCACCATGGTTGATGCCACTAATACAGATATCTGGTTTACGATGCAATACTATATCAACAGCCAACTTTACACAATCAACTGGAGTACCACTACAACTAAATGTTTCTACTCCTTCTAGAACATGTAGTTTAGACAAACGAAGGGGGTGTCCAATAGTAATAGCATGCCCCATTCCACTTTGCGGTTTATCTGGAGCCACCACATATACTTTTCCCAAACCTTTCATAGCCTCAGTCAAGGCTTTTATTCCCGGGGCAGTTACACCATCATCATTTGTAATAAGTATAATTGGCTCAGCGATTTTTTTTGCTTTCGACATAGGTGCAAGTTAAGTGAAGAGAGAAGAGATAAGAGTAAGGGGGTGAAAAAAAATTTGCAATAACTAAAAATATTAGTATTTTGCAGCTAAATCAATTAGTTATGTCAAACGCAGGGAAAAACTTAAAGTACCTACGCAAGTTGCGTGGTTGGACACAGGAAGAGTTTGCAAACAAGCTCAAAATCAAACGTTCATTAGTAGGCGCTTATGAAGAAGAGCGTGCAGAACCCAGGCTGGAAGTGATGGAGTCTATTAGTAATATCTTTAAACTGAGCTTAGAAGATTTCCTTTTTAAGGATCTTGCTTCCGATTCTAGTGGAGGAAATTACCTAGAAAAACGCAGGATGATGAAAATGGATGCAGAGGTAGCATCTATTAGTTTTGTACCTGTAAAAGCCGCGGCGGGTTATTTAGCTGGCTATGCAGATCCAGAATTTGTTGATGAACTCAATACTTTTACGCTACCCATGTTAGCCCCTGGTCAATATCGCGCATTTGAAATAGTGGGAGACAGTATGTTACCTACTCCTAGTGGAAGTGTGATTGTGGGTGAAAGAGTAGAAGATCTGGAAGAATTGAAAAACAGCAACACTTATGTAGTATTGTCTCGTAATGAAGGCGTAGTATATAAGCGTGTGATGAAAAATAATCGAACTAAGGACAAGCTTACCATGATTAGCGATAACCCTCAATATGAGCCATATTATGTTAGTTCTGAAGATGTATTAGAAGTATGGAAAGCCGTATATATTTTACAAAAAGCAAACCTTGGTCCTCGCTGGGATGTAAATCAACTCGCTGGGATGGTAAATAACTTACAAGAACAAGTAAGTACTTTAAAGAAAAAATTTAATTAATATAAAAGCAAATCATTTTAAAAACAGCCATCTAAGGCTGTTTTTTTTTTTATTGTATTAAACCATTTATCCATTTTCATAATTGATTAAATCTCATTTCTTTAGTTTTGTAAACTAACTATGAAGAAAATATTTTCGATTATTTGTTTTGTTCTTTTGGTTAATTCTCTTATTGCTCAGGAGAAAAGCTTAGAAGCGTTTAAAATAAACTCACCAATTAAAATTGATGGAATTCTGGATGAACCAGTTTGGAAACAAGCTGCAATTGCAGACAGTTTTATTGAGAATAGTCCTAATTATGGTGCTGTTCCCAAGCATCCTACAATTGTTAGAATACTTTATAGCGATCAGGCTATTTATGTAGGTGCGTACCTTTATGATGATCCTAAGAAAATTCGTAAACAACTTACTGCTCGTGATGGAGAACAGCGGCAGGATATTGATTATTTTAGTGTTTTTTTTGATACGTATAATGATAATCAAAACGGGTATCAATTTTTGGTTACCGCTAGAAATGTACAAACAGATGGCCGATTGGTTGCTAACAAAGTTTCTCAGTTTGGTTTACCTACAGATTATAGTTGGGATGCTGTATGGGAAAGCAAGGTATCTATACAAAAAGATGGCTGGAGTGTTGAAATGAAAATTCCGTATTCCGCTTTAAGATTCTCAAAAAAAGAAGTTCAGGATTGGGGTATTAATTTTCAACGTTATTCCAGAAGATACAGTGAGAGTTCTTTTTGGAATAACGTTGATCCTAATCAAAATGGTTTTGTAAATCAGTTTGGAAATCTTACAGCTGTTAAAAATATTATTCCTCCTCTTCGTTTATCTTTCTTGCCATATATCACAACAGGTGTTAGAACAACTCCTTATGCTGATGGCACTACAAAAACTACTATTCTACGTAATGGTGGTATGGATGTAAAATATGGGGTTAATGAAAGCTTTACCTTAGATGCCACATTGATTCCAGACTTTGGTCAGGTTGTTTCTGATAATGTAGTATTAAACCTTACTCCTTATGAAGTTCAATTTCAAGAAAACAGACCTTTTTTTACAGAAGGAATTGAATTATTTAATAAGGCAGGTTTGTTTTATAGCAGAAGAGTAGGAGGCACTCCCACTAATTATTCGGCAGTAAATGCCATGGTAGATTCTACTCCCAATATGCAAATTGTATCAAATCCCGGTATCACACAATTATATAACGCCACGAAGTTTTCTGGCAGAAATAAATCCAAACTGGGAATTGGTATTTTCAATGCAGTAGCAGCACAAATGAATGCACAAGTATTGGATAAGACTACCGGAAAAGTTACCAAGATTGAAACTGAGCCCTTAACCAATTATAATATCATAGTTTTAGATCAAGCTTTAAAAGGTAGATCATCAATCACCTTTACAAATACGAATGTTTTGCGAAGAGGAGGCTCCAGAAATGCGAATGTAAGTGGATTGGACATCAATTTATTTGATAGTGCAAACAGATATAATTTCGCATGGAATACACGCTATAGTTCAATTACAGGAATAGACAAGTATGATGGTTTTGCCAATTATTTAAAGTTCGCTAAAATACGAGGCCACTGGCAGTATAGTATTTCAAATAATATTGAATCACGACGATATGATCCAAACGACTTAGGTTTTTTAAGGGCGCCTAACGAATTTTCTGGGATAGGTAAAATTGGATATTATGTATTTACCCCTACCAAGAAATTCTTAAGTCAAAATTATACTCTTACTGTTTTGCCAGTTTATTTATTAACGCCATTTAAATATTCAAGTAACCAATATCAGGCAAGTGCTTTTTGGTTTTTCAATAATTTCTGGGATCTAACTCTAAAGGGTATTCTTGTTCCTGACTGGCAAAAAGATTATTTTGAAATGCGTACGGAAGGTAAAGTATTGAAACGTCAACCCTATTGGCTCACCGGTTTGAGTGGCAGTAGTGATAGTAGGAAAAGTCTTTTTGTTCGTTTCGGAATTAGCTATGCCGAAGCACCTCATTTTCCTAACGATTCTTACCATAATTTTTTATTTGGTCCGAGATATCGATTTAATGAACACTTCAGTCTTGATTGGGAATTAACCAAAGAACAAGATCATGGTCAATATGGCTTTGCTTTTAATGATCCGAATGGGGAGCCTGTTGCAGGACGGCGTAAAAACACCAATATTTCCAACATTTTAAATGCGATTTATAATTTTACACCAACAATGAATCTTTCTTTGCGTGCTCGTCATTATTGGAGTCAGGTTTTATACAGCAATTTCTTTACTACAGATCCTAATGGTAATTATATTCCTCATGCATTTGTAGCTGGACAAGATCAAAATTTCAATGTATTTAATTTGGATATGTTTTATACTTGGGACTTTAAATACGGTAGTAAGTTGATAGTAGGATGGAAAAATGCTTTGGGAAGTGATTTTCCAATCAATGGACAATTATATAATAGGTATACTCAAAATATTGCGCAAGTTTTTCAACAGCCTCATGGTAATGAATTTAATATCCGGCTTATTTATTACATCGATTATTTGACTTTGCAAAGGAAACCAAGGGCTTAATTGGTTTGTATTTGGATAAATACAAATTTGAGTCAAGAAAATAAATGATGAGCATCTATTTCTTGATTTCGATTAAGCTATTTTCTACAATTGCAATAATCCGGTTTGTCTTTTTCTTTTTTACTTTAGCTGTGCCACTAAATTTACTAAATGCAGGGAGTATAGCTGAATGATCTGTAAAATAATAACAGGGGAAGCTTAAACTTTGTTTGCCGATCCCTGAAATAGTAATGGCTGGATGAAGATGTCCCGAGAAATAAAAAGAATTATTATTTACTGGAATATCTGTGGGATCATGAATAAAGTTGAAATCTTTTAAACTATAATGTTGATGAGCAATTTCTATTTCATTTTTTATATACCATTGATTTTCTAACACATCGTGATTCCCTTTTACAAGTATGAAATCTATTTTTGAAAAATCAGCTCTGATCTTTGAAAATAATTCCAATTCTAAATTGTCTTTACTATGAAAAAGATCTCCCACAGCAATCATTTTTTTTGGCTTAAAAAAGCTCATTAAATCTATCATTCTTTGAATGTCTTCTTTATAAACTGCATGGGGTACGCCAATCCCGTTTTTTCTAAAATGACCCGTTTTCCCAAAATGTAAATCTGAAAGAATTAGTGCAGATTCCTTTTCCCAGAATACAGCTCTTTCTGTTGTTAACCAGAATAATTGTTCTTGAATGGTATAACTTAAAGGGGCTGTCATCTGTTTATAAAAAATTTATCTGCAAATATGCATTAGTTCTTGTCTAATTGTTGCTGCATTTTTCTAACACGATCCTCTAATTTTTCGGTAGAAATACTATTGCGATTTAATCCGTCTACTGTAATAGGGAATGCTAATGGGGTTAATTGTTTTGGGAAGCGCAAGACTATTTCACTATTCGAAATTCTTACAAGTGCTTTTCTTAATCTTTCCTCTTCCATCTGTTGTTCCATTAATTCTCGATAAGCCTGTCGTAATAAAATATTGTTGGGCTCATATTCTTCAAATACTTTAAAAAGTAATGAGGCGGATGATTGCAAGTGCCTCGCTTTCTTTTGTTCTCCAGGAAATCCTTGAAATATTAATCCACCAATTACGGCAATATCCCTGAATTTACGCTTAGCCATTTCTGCACTGTTAATGCTTTTTTGTATATCAAGTAATAAATTGATGGTTGTAAACAATTCCTGTACATTTCTATGGTCTACAGGTATTGGTTGGTCGCTCAATAATTCAAATCCATAATCATTCATAGCGATCGAAAAACTGATTGGTATAATTTGTCCTATTCTATAAGCAACAATCGCGCTCATTGCCTCATGAACTTGCCGGCCTTCGAAAGGGTAGACCAACAAATGGAATCCATCTTTAGTTTCAATCTCTTCTATTAATAATTGATGGTCTCTTGGAATTGCGGATAATTTTTGCTGTATCTCAAATAAAGTGTGAAGACTTTTTATTTCAATTTCAGTTTCATCGATCAAGGCCTTGTTAAATGTTTGCCTTAACATTTTTCCTAAATTAGCCGTTAAGCTCATGCGGCCTCCATTCCAAGACGGAACTTTTGATTTTTTTGATGCCGATTTGCGAACTAATACATCCATGTCTTTCAGCATTACCAACTCTAAATTCTTACCAGCAAGCGTAAAAGTGTCCCCGGGTTCAAGGCGACTAATAAAGTATTCTTCAATAACACCCACATAACCGCCTCCAAGAAATTTTACTTTTAACATGGAGTCACTTACGATTGTGCCAATATGCATACGATGTCGCATGGCAATTTTTCGATCAGTGATTTTATATATTCCCTCTTCGATAATTACTTTATGATATTCATCGTATTGATTTAATGCAATACCTCCCTGAGTAATATTTAATAAAACTTCCTGCCATTCTTCCTGGGTGATGTCGGCATAACTATAACAAGATCTTATTTCTTTTAAAATCTTTTCTGGCTTAAATCCATCGCCAATTGCCAGAGTACATAAATATTGAATCAACACATCAAAACAAAGTAAGATGGGTGTTTTAGATTCTACCTTTTGCTCTTTAATGGCTTCTTTCAGAGCAGCAGCTTCTATCAATTCTAAAGAATGGGTTGGAAGAAAGTATAGTTTACTTATTTCACCCGGCCCATGTCCACTCCTGCCAGCTCTCTGCAAAAATCTTGCAATACCTTTTGGAGATCCAACTTGTATTACCGTATCTACAGGTCTAAAATCAACACCCAAATCGAGACTAGCGGTACATACCACTGCTTTTAGTTTTTGGGAATGTAATGCATCTTCTACCCAAAGTCTTAGTTCTTGTTCTATGCTTCCATGATGTAATGCAATTGCACCAGCTAGTTGCGGAGCTGCAGTTAAAATACTTTGATACCAGACCTCACTCATTCCCCTGGTATTAATAAAGATAAGTGTGGTATTATTTTGTTCAATTATTGGAATGATTCGATCTACGAGTTTAATACCTAAATGTCCAGCCCATGGGTAGTTATCTATTTCTTCAGGAATAATAGACATCACTTCAATTCGTTTATCCATCTTAGCACGGATGATACTACCTTTTTTGTGTAGGGGAGACATCAGTACATTTTTTGCTTCTTCTAAATTTTCAATTGTGGCAGAGATGCCCCATATAGAGAGTTTGTTTTTCGTAGCACCTATTAGTCTACTTATGGCCAATTCAGTCTGCACGCCCCGTTTACTGCCCAATAATTCATGCCACTCATCAACTGCTATAAATTTTAGATTGCTGAGATTTTCAGAATATTTTTTTTGAGCCAGCATTAATTGCAAACTCTCTGTTGTGATGATGAGTATTTCAGGAAGATTATTTTTTTGTTTTTGTCTTTCAGCAGTACTGGTATCCCCATTTCTAATCGCAACTTTCCAGGGGATTTCTAATTCAATAAGTACTGTTCCCATAGCACGACCAATATCTTTAGCCAATGCCCTTAATGGTGAAATCCAAATAAGTTGTAAACCATTTTTCTTTGATAATTGATAAGTGTCGGGGTTCTCATTAATATATTGAATAAGCACTCCTAAAAAGACTGAAAAGGTTTTGCCACAACCTGTTGGCGCATTTACCAAGCCACTTTCATGTTTTAATATTTTATCCCAACACGCTTCCTGAAAGTCGAATGGATGAAAGTTTTTAGCTTTCATCCATTCATGAATGATTTGATATCCCTTCGTTTTTTGCAGCATCGATAAAATCTATTCTGCTATTTTATTGATCAATTTAACAACCAAATTTTCTAGTTTAACAGCTAATCGTTCTGCAGTTTTTCCAATGGTATTATTGAACTCAGGAATTTTGAATAGCCAAAATAAAAAACTTGCTCTTCCCTCTACTTTCGCTTTATGTAGAATACTTGTGCGAAGAATACTTCCAAAATCTGATTTGAAGTATTGCCAATTGTAATGTAGCTGATTTTGTAATTGCAGTTCTTTATTTTCTAATTCTGCAATATAATCATTCAGACTTTTGATATTTTTAATTTTATGCTTCTTCATGTTCCCTTGTTTGTTCCCTAACCATGATGCGAATTATGGGATTGATGAATAATTGTTTTCTCGCGAGAATTAATACCAAGGTAATTACAATTAGTATTCCTGTTGTTGCAGCAAAACCCAGTACATAGTTATTAAAAATACTGGAAAGCCATAATCCTAAAGTTATGCCTGAAAAGAATAAAATTAATAAGGTTAAAAATGCAAGTATTACTAACCAGATAATAATACCGCCGATACTTGAACTTTTTCGAATGAATTTTAAATTAAATAATTCAATCTTCAATTCAACATATTCTTGCAGGGTCTTTTTGTTTTCTTCTAGAAATTGCCAAATGTCAGGTGTGTTTTCCATAAACGCTGCTTATAGCATGAAGTTACAACAATCAGCATGGAAAGCCTATTAATTAGGTGCATTTAACATTAGTTGACCAGCTTTAACTGTCCGTCTACTTTTTTGATGAAATAAAGTTTCCTATTTTCCCAATAGTCGGGCTCCTTACTTTCTTTTTTGAATTTAACTGGTTGAATGTCGTAATCGTTGAATAGTTTGAATGATTTATCAGAAAAATTATGAATTAAATTATCTCTATGTTTTATCCAAAGCTTTGTAAAGTGATAGAATGATTCATAGCCTTTGAATACTAAGTCACTTGGTCTTGATAAAAATTTAATCCGGTATTTGTTACTTAAATACAATCCAAGTTTATCAGTTCTGGGATAATTGTAAGGGCTAGTATAAAGAACATCAACAGCTTTATATTCGGGTTTTACTATATCTCTAAATCCATCCCAATTTGGCATACCAATCACTTGAGTTGAGTAATTGAGGTTCGCACTTAATGTTTTCATCACAGACATGGCAAACCCTTCATTTAGTGTACCACATACTACAATGTTTTGACGGTTACTGTCTAGTTTAATAAGCAAATCAGTTGTATTAAAGCTGTCGATTAAATCAACTGTTTTTACTTTTAATGGAACTGATGGTGTTTTCTTATTATTATCTGTAAAATAAGATTGAATCAAATCTTCCATTTGTCCTTGTTTTTTTACCCAAACAATATTACTGGTAGCATATGTTTTTTGTAAATACTTATACAATGCATTGGTATGTGTTTTTAATGTAGAATTTATCAAGACAAAATAGGGGTTTTCAATAATTCCTCCATCATTGGGAAACGTTTCTGATATCAATGGAATTCTATTTGCCAGCGCAAAGTCGGCAAGTGTTTTTATTTCTGCTCTGTTATTGAATGAGGCAATAATTAATGAAAAAGATTTTAAAACAGGCTTTTCTAAAATTACGTTTAAGGGCTCTGAAGCACTTTTTGTGTCGTAAAAAAACACTTCAGCATTCACTCCTTCTGCATTTAGTGAATCAATTGCCATCATAACTCCATTGTAAAATTCAAGACCTGGCATATTACTTTTAGATATAGAATTGCCAAGCTTGTAAGTATTTTCTGCAAAAGCAGAATCCATATAAAAGGGAGCAAAAACGCCAACTTTTACAATGGGATGAGTTTGTGCTTGCACATGCGTTGACAGGCAACTGCCAAAGAGCAACAGTAAAATAAAATGTTGACGCATGATTGCTATTTTATAAAATTATTCCCATTCAATAGTTGCTGGTGGCTTACTGCTAATATCGTAAACTACTCTGTTAATTCCTCTCACGTTATTGATAATCTCGTTAGAAATATCTGCTAAGAATTCATATGGTAAGTGAGCCCAATCAGCGGTCATTCCATCCACAGAAGTAACTGCCCTTAATGCTACTGTAAATTCATAAGTTCTTTCGTCGCCCATGACACCGACGCTTTTTACAGGTAACAAAATTGTGCCAGCCTGCCAAACAACATTATATAAATTTGCATTTTTCAAACCCTGAATATAAATATCATCAGCAGCTTGTAACAATGCTACTTTTTCTTCGGTAATATCTCCAAGTATGCGTATCGCTAATCCTGGTCCAGGAAAAGGATGACGGTTTATCATTTCGCCAGGTATACCTAATTCTAATCCAACTCTTCTTACTTCATCCTTAAATAAAGATCTTAGTGGTTCCACTAATTCCAATTTCATGCTATCCGGTAAACCGCCAACATTGTGATGTGATTTTATGGTTTGAGAAGGGCCGTGCACACTAACACTTTCAATAACATCTGGATAAATGGTTCCTTGTCCGAGCATTTCAATGCCAGTTAGCGTTTTGGCTTCCTGATCAAAAATGTCAATAAAGCCTTTGCCGATTATTTTTCTTTTTTCCTCTGGATCAGATTTTCCTGCAAGAGCAGTGTAAAAATGATTTTTAGCATCAACCCCTTTTACATTTAGTCCAAGAGCTTTATACATTTCTAATACCTGCTCAAATTCACCTTTGCGTAAAACACCATTATCTACGAATATGCCAAAAAGGTTTGATCCAATTGCTTTTGTAATAAGTGTTGCAGCAACGGTACTGTCTACACCACCACTCAATGCCATAATTACCTTACGATTGCCAATTTTTTCTTTCAGCGCTGCAACTGTTTCACTAATAAAATGGGCGGCAGTCCACTGTGCATCACATCCACAGATACTGACCAAGAAATTTTTAATAATTTTCTTTCCTTCAGTTGAATGATACACTTCCGGATGAAATTGTAATCCGTAAAGTGGTTTTGAATCAGTGGTGTTTTTTTTAAAGGCAGCGATAGGAATGCTGTCTGTTGTTGCCAAAACTTCAAATCCTTCTGGTAATGAAACGATGGAATCACTATGGCTCATCCATACTTGAGAATTATCTGAAATGCCATTCATAAGGATATCTGCATTGCCAATTTGCATTTTGGCACGACCGTATTCTCGCTTGTTTGATTTATCAACTCTTCCACCATATTCTTTAGCTGTTAACTGAGCCCCATAACAAACTCCTAGTACTGGTAAATGCTTTACAAATTCAGGGATGTCTACCGTAGGTGCGTTTTCTTCATTAACGCTAAAAGGTGATCCGCTTAAGATGATTCCTTTTAAACCAGGCTCGAATTCAAATGATTTATGAAAGGGGATAATTTCACAATACACATTGGCTTCTCTTACAGCACGGGCAATTAGTTGGGTATACTGACTGCCAAAATCGAGGATAAGTATCTTTTCTGTCATGCTGCGAAGGTAATTGAAATTTCTATGGTGATGTAACAGGATAAGTGGTTCGATTATTTTAAATGTGGTTAGCTCCCTTGGGGGGATTTGTTTAACTAGCTTTTACAAAACAAAACCATGAAACAGCTTATCGCAATCCTATTGGCCCTCGTAATATTTTCTTCCTGCAGATTTAGGCATGTACAAGGAAACGGGGTAATAAGTACTGAAACAAGATCAGCAATTAATGCGAATCGTATTAAAATGGCAGGAAATTTTGATGTAGAAATAACCCAAGGTCCTACAATTAGCGTAAAAATTGAGGGTGATGAGAACCTATTGCCCTATTTTATTGTGGAGAATAGAGGGGGGTATTTAGTGATAAAATCTAGAGATTATTTTAGCTATTCTTCTACCGAAGGCATTAAAGTGTTTATCACTACTCCCTATTTGGAAGAAGTGATTTTAGCGGGAAGTGGTAATATAACCGGCAAATCTAAATTCACGGGTTCCGATAAATTAGTACTTAAAATTGCAGGTTCTGGTGATATTAAAATGGATGTAAATACGCCGGATGTGTTTTCTGAAATTGCAGGTACTGGTTCAATTACCCTTAGCGGAGAAACGAAAGACGAGACCATAAAAATTGCAGGTGTTGGAGAGTATCGAGCTGCTGATTTAAAAGCCGAAAATGCCAAAGTACATATCGCTGGAAGTGGCGATGTGAAAGTATTTGCCGCCTTGCAATTAGATGTAAATATAGCGGGATCAGGTTCGGTATATTATAAGGGAAGCCCGAATGTGAAACAAAAAGTAGCGGGTTCTGGTGAGGTGAAGAAAGTAGAATAAAAAATCAAAATTCAAAAAAAAGCATTTGTTTTCATTCTTTTTAATGTATTAAGTTTTAATTTTTGAATTTAGACTTTTTATTTTATAGGTTATACCCTTCAAATCCGGTTCAATCGATAATCTGGATACCTCAAATATATAGACTTATTAAGACCGAGTTCTTAAAAATAAAATCTAACTGAGTATAGATACAGCTTTCTTTTCCCTTGGATTGTTCAAAAATGGTTATGAGAATTTGCCCGATTGCAAAATTTGATAAGAATAGTTAAGTGAAAAGCAGTATTTTTTTCATTACTTTATGCTGAAATTTTATTCAAAGTAATGGAAATCAGTCATAGAATCTTATTAATAGAGGATGAACCGAAGCTAGGGAAAGTGATACTTGAGGAATTGAAAGGCCAAGGATACCAAGTAGATCTGGCGTTTGACGGATTAATGGCTGAATCTTTTTTTAAACAAAATAATTACGCGTTGGTCTTGATGGATATTAATATCCCACACAAGTCGGGATTTGAATTGTGTAAAGAATTTCGTGCTATCAAAAAAAGTATTCCCATAATTATGCTTTCTGCAATGGGTGAGATTAATGATAAAATGGAAGCATTTAAATTGGGCGCAGATGATTATATGGTGAAGCCATTTCATTTCGATGAGCTTTTTGCCCGATTAAAAGTATTTTTGAAAAGAGCAGATTTAAAAGATGAAGATGTAAAGATTGTTGTAGATGATCTTGAAATAGATTTTAGAAATAAAACAGCAGTGCGTGCAGGTGTAACCGTTAACTTAACTGCAAAGGAATTTACATTGCTGGTTCTTCTTGCTAGGAATAGAGGAAAAGTAATTTCAAAACAGGAAATACTTGAAAAAGTATGGGATTTAAGTTTTGACACCGGAACTAATACCATTGAAGTTTATATCAGTTTTCTTAGAAATAAGTTGGACAAGCCTTTTGAAACCAAACTTATTCATACAAAGCCTGGATTTGGTTATTATATAAAATAAGCCAGCGTTTATGAGTATCAAGTTGCGGTTCGCTTTTATTTTTAGTGGATTTGTAGCCATTGTGCTAACCGTTTCTTCTTTTTCAATTTATATTCTGTACAGCAATTTTAGGGAAGAGGAATTTTATAGTCGTGTAAAATCTGAGGGTAGTATTTTTCATAATTATGTGTACGAAATTAAAGACCCCAAGCAAGCTGCTTTGGCAAAAATGCTTTCGGGTGTTTATACCAATTCTGTTTTTGATGAAAAGTTGGTGGTCTTAGATTCTTCTGGAAAAGTGTTAAATAAGTTGCCCGAAGATTTAATTTCAAATTTTAATCAAGAACTCCTAAATGAAATAAGAACAAAAAAGGAAATTAAATTTAAAATCGATAATTATCAAACTGTAGGTACTTATAATTCTAGAACCAAGTTCATTACCATCGCTTCTGGATACGATTTGTCTGGTTATAGAAAGCTCCAGAATCTTGAAATTATACTTGCTATTGTATTTGTTATTGGTATGTTGATTACTGCTTTATTTTCATTCTTTTTTGTGCAACAAGCTTTTAAGCCTTTATTGGCATTGAATAAACAAATTAAACGTACTACAATTTCAAATTTAAAAGATAGACTCTTAATTGTTGATAATTTCCCGGAGATCAATCAAATTGCAATAAGTTATAACGCAATGCTAGAGCGATTAAGCAAGGCCTTTGAGTTTCAAAAAAGTTTTGTACAGCATGCCTCTCACGAATTAAGAACCCCACTTGCAATTATGTTATCGCAAACAGAATCTGCGATAAATAAAAAAATGACAGAAAAAGATATGCAAAACTTATTGGCTTCTTTAAAAGAAGACCAGCAAGGCATGATTGATCTAACGAATTCTTTACTCTTATTGTCTCAATATGAACTGTTAGGTTATCAAAAAGATTGGCCCAAGACAAGGGTTGATGAAGCTGTTGTAGAAGCGGTAAGTCAGGTGATGCAAATGTATCCTGATGCGATGATACATATTGGATTCAAAGAGATTCCAGAGTCGGATGAGGTTTTTTTTGTAATTGGAAAGGAATCTTTATTGAAATCTGTCTTTATCAACCTTTGTAAAAATGCCTATTTATATGGATCAGATAAAAAAGTAGATATTTTAATTGCAAATTCAAAAGGTAAGATAAAAGTTCAGGTGGTAAACAACGGGCCAACTCTTTCTGAAGATGATTCTTCTAAAGTTATGCAGCCTTTTTATAGAGGCAAGAATGCATTAAATGCTCATACCAAGGGATTTGGACTTGGACTTTCTATTGTTACCAGAATTTTATTTGCACATCATGGCTTAGTTGAATATGATTCACCCTCTCCTAATACTAATCGTTTCACTGTTATTTTACCACAGGCCATTAAGTAGGATATGGGCACAAAAAAGCCAACCATTTGCAGGTTGGCTTGCTTAATCAGTTATTATGTAAACTACTTAAAATGAATTAAGCAGCAGTAACATTTGCTTTTTTAGCTAGTTTGCTCTTTAAGTTAGCTGCTTTGTTTTTGTGGATAATGCCACGTTTTGCTAACTTGTCGATTTGAGAAATCACTTCAGGAAGCTGCTCACCATATACTTTAGTATCGGTGTTTGCTTTTAAATCGCGGATAGCGTTACGGGTAGTTTTACCATAATAACGGTTGGTATCGCGACGCTTTGCAGCTTGTCTAACGTCTTTCTTTGTAGCTGAATGGTTTGCCATATTCTAATTTTTTCAGGACGGCAAAGGTAAGGGCTTCAATTGTAAATCTGAAATTAAAAAGAGAAAAAATCAAGTTTAGTCTCATATTTCTTGAAAATAGTCGGAAAACTGACCCATGAATCAAGTAAAGTTTCGATTTTTTCTGTGTCCAAACACCGATATTTGCCAACTATTCTATAAAAAAGCTGTTTTAGACTCACATGAAAGACTTTTCGTTCATCACCAACTCCCACCCGGCGTATATCGAAAGCTTATACAACGATTTCTTAAAAAACCCCTTATCCATTGATCCAGATATTCAAAAATTTTTTGAAGGATTTGATTTTGCGATAACTACAGGTACTTCACAAAGCAATGTAAGCCAATCTGTTACAATAGATTGGATGAAAGAAATAAAAGTATATCGCCTCATCTTGGGTTATCGTAATAAAGGCCATCTTTTGGCTAAAACCAACCCAATACGAACCAGAAAAGATCGAGGAGCTAATCTCGACTTAAATTTTTTCGGATTGTCTGAAGCTGATTTGAATACGGTTTATCATGCCGGTAATTTGATCGGATTAGGAGCTACTTCCCTCAAAGAAATACTTGGTCACTTAGAAAAATGCTATGCAACTCATGTTGGTATTGAATTTAAATATATCAGTGATCAGAAAAAAATAGACTGGCTTACTGCTGAAATTGAACAAAAATTTTCTAATCCTGTCTCCCTACAAAAGAAAAAAAGGATCCTGGAAAAACTAAACCAGGGGGTGATGTTTGAAAAATTCTTGCATACCAAATATATTGGGCAGAAGCGTTTTTCTTTGGAAGGAGGGGAAACTACTATTGCTGCATTAGATGCAATCATTAACACAGCAGGGAATCTTCAAGTTCAGGAAGTAGTTATAGGGATGGCCCATAGAGGTCGCCTTAACATATTGGCTAATATCATGGGTAAAACTTATGAGCAGATCTTTAGTGAGTTTGAAGGAACGGCTACTATAGATCAAACTATGGGTAGTGGAGACGTTAAATATCATATGGGCTACGGTAGTGATGTGCAGACGATTGATGGTCAGCAAGTGCATTTAAAATTGATGCCCAACCCTTCACACTTGGAAGCAGTTGATCCCGTAGTAATTGGTTTTGCAAGAGCAAAAGCCGATGTACTTTACTCAAGCGATTTTGATAAGATTTTACCTATACTTATACATGGAGATGCATCGGTAGCCGGACAGGGTATCGTTTATGAAGTATTGCAGATGAGTAATCTTCGAGGTTACTATACTGGAGGTACCATACATTTTGTAATTAATAATCAGATTGGTTTTACCACCGACTTTGATGATGCAAGGAGTGCCGATTATAGTACTTCTGTAGCCGCTATGATTCAAGCTCCTGTATTGCATGTTAATGGAGATGATGCTGAAGCTGTGGTGAAATGCGCCGAGATAGCTACCAGGTATCGTCAGGAATTTAATAGTGATATTTTTATTGATATGGTATGTTATAGAAAACATGGCCATAACGAAGGAGACGATCCAAAATATACACAACCACAATTATATGCGCTAATTGATAAGCACCAGAATCCCAGAGAAATCTATACCCAGCATTTATTAGATAACGGAGAGAGTGATGCGATAGAATTAGCAAAGGAAATGGAAAAGAAGTTTTGGGCAGACCTTCAGGAAAGATTAGATGAGATTAAGCAAAACCCATTACCCTATAAATACCAGGCACCAGAATTAGTTTGGAAAAGTTTAAGAAAAGCAACAGAAAAAGATTTTGACCATTCTCCTGAAACTGCTATAAAAAAAGAAGAGTTATTTAGATTATTTCACGCTTTAATGCAATGGCCTGATACTTTTAAGCCGCTGAAAAAAGTTGAGAAACTATTACAAGAAAAAATTAAATTATTAGAGTCAGAAAATAAAATTGATTGGGCAACAGGTGAATTACTTGCCTATTCCTCATTACTGATTCAACACAATCCGGTGAGGATGAGCGGACAAGATGTTCAACGTGGTACTTTTTCGCATCGCCATGCAGTATTACGCGATGAGCAGACGAATAAAGGGTATAATCGATTAAACCATTTTCAAGAAATCCAAGAGAAATTTCGAATATATAATTCATTGTTGAGTGAGTATGGTGTATTAGGATTTGAATATGGGTATGCTATGGCAAATCCTGCTGCACTTGTGATTTGGGAAGCACAGTTTGGCGATTTCTCCAATGGGGCTCAAACAATGATAGATCAGTTTATCGCAGCTGGTGAACAAAAATGGCAACGGATGAACGGACTAGTTATGCTTCTCCCTCATGGGTATGAAGGGCAGGGTCCGGAACATAGTAGTGCAAGAATGGAACGTTTTCTGCAAATGTGTGCTGAGTTAAATTTAGTTATCACAAACATTACAACTTCGGCTAATTTATTTCATGCTTTAAGAAGGCAATTAACCTGGCCATTTCGAAAGCCATTAATTAATTTTTCTCCTAAAGCGAATCTTCGTTATGCTGGAAGCTATAGTAAAGTAGAAGAATTTACGAAAGGTGGTTTTAATGAATTGATTGATGACTCTTTTGTACAAAAAGCATCTGAAGTAAAAAAGGTTTTGTTTTGTACAGGGAAAATATATTTCGAGCTTGCGGAAAAACAATTGAAAGAATCAAGAACTGATATGGCGATTGTTCGATTAGAACAAATTTATCCTTTGCCACTTAAACAATTAGAATCGCTTCGAGTTAAATACAATAATGGAAATTGGTATTGGGTTCAGGAAGAGCCTTTGAATATGGGGGCCGCTTCATTTTTAAAAATGAATTTGACAACAGTAGATTTTAAAATAATTAGCAGAACAGCAAGTGCTTCGACTGCTACTGGGTATGCAAAAGTGCATGCAAAAGAACAGGCACAGATTATAGAAAGAGCTTTTAGTATTTAACATTATTATTAAATTATTAGAAATATCAACGCTTTATGATTGAAATTAAAGTTCCCACAGTTGGTGAATCTATCAGTGAAGTCACTTTATTAAAGTGGACTAAACTAGAAGGTGAATTTGTAGAAAGAGATGAAGTGATTGCTGAACTGGAAAGTGAAAAGGCAACATTCGAAGTCAATGCAGAAAAAGCTGGAACATTGTTTAGATTAGCCAATGAAGGAGATACCATCTTGATTGGGGATGTATTGGCTAGGATTGATGAGAATGCGGTAAAACCAGCTGCAAAAGCTGTATTGTTAAGTGAAAAGAAAGAAGAAAAAATTGCTCCTGTTCTAACAAATCAAGCTGCTGTTACTTCAGTGTCAAATGAGGTTAAAGCTACACCTGTTGCGTCGGCCATCATTGCTGATAAAAAAGTAAATCCTTCCAGTATAACTGCTTCTGGATTTGGCGGAAAGATTATGAAGAATGATGTGTTAGATGCTTTAAAACAACCGGGTAAAAAAGCATTTGCAGGTAATGAAATATTTAGCAGAAATGTTCGTCAGGAAAAAATGAGCAACCTGCGTAAGACAATCAGCAGGAGGTTAGTTGAATCAAAGAATACCACAGCAATGCTTACTACTTTCAATGAAGTGGATATGACCCGCATCATGGAAATAAGAAAGCATTTCAAAGATAAATTCAAAGAAAGTCATGGTGTGAATTTAGGCTTTATGAGTTTCTTTGCAAAAGCATGTGCAATTGCCTTAAGCGAATGGCCAACTGTAAATGCGTATATAGATGGAGATCAACTTTTGTATCATGACTATGCTGATATTAGTATTGCTGTAAGTACACCTCGTGGGTTAACGGTACCCGTAATTAGAAATGTAGAGAGTCTTTCCATGGCCGAAGTGGAAAAAGCTGTTGTGGTATTGGCTGGTAAAGCCCGAGACAGTAAACTAACGGCTGAAGATTTACAAGGCGGCACATTCACCATCACTAATGGAGGTGTATTTGGTAGTTTAATGAGTACACCAATTATTAACATACCACAGAGTGCAATTTTGGGAATGCATAAAATTCAAGATCGGCCGATGGCGATCAATGGTCAGGTACTTGTTCGTCCAATGATGTATCTGGCTTTAAGTTACGATCATAGAATAATTGATGGTAGAGAGAGTGTTAGCTTCCTTGTTCGTGTTAAAGAAATATTAGAGAATCCTGAATTGTTATTAATGGGAAAAGATCCTGTAAAGACTTTATTGGAATTGTAAATTAAGGCATTCGCCAATCATGAAATATGCGCATCAATACTTACTATCGGCTATTCAAATAATGGATTTATATGATGGTAGTATGCCATTGGCTGCTTTTTTGAAGAAGCATTTTTCCGAGAATAAAAAATTTGGTTCAAAGGATCGAAAAAATATTGCGCATCTCTGTTATGCATACTGTAGAATTGGGAATGCTGGTAAGGAATTGCGGGTGGAAGATAGATTTAAAATCGCTTTGTTTTTAGTCAACGAAACAGTAGATGGATGGGAAAAATTATATGATGAGAATTGGTTGAATAATTGGGCTAAACAAGTAACATCGAAATTGGATTTCATTAAATCAGTTTTCCCTTCTTTCAATGTTAATTCTATATTCCCATGTATAAATGCTTTATCGAATAAAATAGATGTGTCAGAATTTTCTGTGTCACACTTAATGCAACCGGCTTTTTTTTTAAGAATTCGCCCAGGTAAATATGATGCTGTTCGAAAGCAAATAAAAACAGCAGACATTCCGTTCACTAAAATATCTGAAACTTGTTTTGCCATACAAAATTCTGTAAAAATTGATTCCATTGTTTCAATTGATAGAGATGTAGTTGTACAGGATAAAAGCTCTCAAAGAATTGCCGAACTATTTGCAAAAATGGAATTGGATAAAACAAAAGCCATTCAATTGTGGGACTGCTGTGCAGCAAGTGGTGGTAAAACAATCTTAGCCAGAGACTTTTTTGGTGTGATGGATATGACTGTCTCAGATATTCGCTCAAGTATCCTTCATAATTTGAAAGCAAGGTTTGAAAGAGCAGGTATCAAACATTTTGAATCATTAACTACAGATTTGTCTAAACCCAACCCACAAAAGCCAACTGGAAAATTTGATCTTATCATGGCAGATGTGCCATGCAGTGGGAGTGGAACATGGGGAAGAACTCCAGAACAATTATCTTTATTTAAGGAAAGTAAAATTGCTGAATATATTGCTTTGCAAAAAAGCATTGTATCAAACATCGTTTCTTCACTTACGCCAAACGGGTATCTTTTATATAGCACCTGTTCAGTTTTTAAGGCTGAAAATGAAGATCAAAAAGATTTTATATTGAGCTCTTTCCCATCTCTAAAACTGGTGGAAGAAAAGTACTTGATTGGATATGATAACAAAGCAGACACTATGTATGCGGCTCTTTTTAGGAAACAATAAAATGCTTTACTGATTCAATATTAGTTCACCTCTTTGTATAATACCTCCGGCTATCACATCGTTTCCTTCATATATAACGGCACTTTGACCTGGTGCAATACCTTTTACGTTTTCAAAAAATCTTGCACGTACCCCATTTTCTGTATTATATAAATTACTAAGTGCCCCCTTATCTTTATAGCGAATTTTAGTAATTGCTTCCATGCCATCAGTGATACCATCATATTTAACCCAATTCATTTTTGCAATCAGCATATCATTTTGCTCTAAATCAACTTCATCTCCCAATACAACGGTATTGGTATTAGGGTTAATAGAAGTAACATACACGGGATGACCCATAGCGATTTCTAAGCCCTTTCTTTGACCGATGGTATAAAATGGATAACCCTTATGTTTACCTAATCTTTTGCCTGTTTTATCAACAAACCAACCTCCATTAACACGTTCTTCTAAACCATCTACATTACGTTTTAGAAAACCACGATAATCATTATCAGGCACAAAGCAGATTTCGTAACTCTCACTTTTTTTTGCGAGCTCAGGATATCCCATATCGATTGCCATTTGGCGTATTGCAGATTTTCGATAACCACCCAATGGTAACATGGTACGTGCTAGTAAGTCTTGCTCCAATCCCCAAAGTACATAACTCTGATCTTTAGTTTCATCGGCTCCTTTACTGATAACGTAACGGTCATTGGTATGTTTTCTGATTTCTGCATAATGGCCTGTAGCAATGAATTCACAATCCAACGCATTGGCTCTTTTAAGTAAAGCTCTCCATTTGATGTGTGTATTGCACATCACACATGGATTTGGAGTTCGTCCAGCAATGTATTCTTCAATAAAATTTTCAATTACAAAATCACCAAATTCTTCACGAATATCTAATATGAAATGTGGAAAGCCATGATGGACAGCAGCCTGCCTTGCATCATTAAAAGAATCTATATTGCAACAGCCAGTTTCCTTGCTACTTGAGCCACTAGTTGCATAATCCCAGGTTTTCATGGTAATTCCTACAACCTCATACCCTTCATGGTGCAGCATCAAAGCAACAACGGTACTGTCGATACCGCCGCTCATGGCAACTAACACTTTTCCCTTACGACTCATCCTTCTAAAATTTAGGCAAAATTAGAACAACTGTTGTTAAGTGTTGTCCGTTTTAACTTGAGGAGTCTGTGAATTCCTTTCGAAAAGCGAAAAATAAGGCTTGCTTTGATCAGAGATTGATGCGAAAGGTTCATTTTCTACGAATATGTGGCATAAATGGTTAAAAAATTCCATAAAAAGGAGACTGGAATTTTACTAATTTGAGCAACACAAAATTTTCTAATAGAAATAATAAAAGCAGATGATAAAGTTGCAAGTAATTGGCAATCTGGGTAAAGATGCCGTTTTAAACAATGTAAATGGAAAATCAGTCATCAATTTTACGGTAGCCCATACAGAACGTTTTAAAGATGCACAGGGAGTACAAAAAGATAAAACAACTTGGGTGGATTGTGCCTATTGGACAGATAGAACAGGTATTGCTCCTTATTTAAAAAAAGGTACGAGTGTTTATGTAGAGGGTACTCCCGATGTTCGAACTTATACCACAGCAGATGGTAGAAATGGTGCTACTTTAAGTTTGAGAACTTTAAGTATTCAATTATTAGGAGGACGTCCAAATGAAGGAGGATCTGCACAGCCAGAGAGTTCAACATCTACTACCATAGGAAATTCTGGTTCATCAGAACCCTTGGATGATTTGCCATTTTAATGCGCATATAAAAAATAGAAATGCCTTTATGTTTGATCATAAAGGCATTTCTATTATTAGGAGAATAGTTTTTTAATCGAAGCGATTTCTTTTTTAAAAGCCTTCAATTGTATTACCTGATCTTTTATAAAACTATTGTCTTCTAATTTTCCAACTACAGCGTTCATTTCTGCAGTGGTATCATAAACCATTTTTCTGTATGGGTTCGAATAGTCTTTTGCTTTTGAATCGTATATTCCTTTTGCCATCCATTCTTTGGTACTGATCATTGAACCTAATAAACTATTGAGTTGTTCCTTAGTAATTTTCTTCAATGAATATCCTAAAATTTCACTTAACGATGCTAAAGCATGCGCACAGCGCTGGCTCTCATATTGTTGCCCCATCAATTCATAGAAGGCGTGGATTTCATCCCATGACTTAATCTTATTTGTATTAATTTTTTTGCGCAGTAATAGTATCTCAGATTCAGGAATAAGTTGCCCCCCTAAATTGATCCAATTGTTTCGCAGTGATTTAGCTGGTAATTCTTTTATTAAAGCATCAAAATCTTTAATTGATTGGCTTCTAGCAAGCTTGAGAATTTCTGTCATGCCATAAAGCATTACCATCTCTTCAAAAATGTGATAGGCTTTTAATACTTTTCGAAATACTACTTTACGTTTGCTATTCTCAAATCCTTCTCCTAAAATTTCTAAAGAATCAACTATTTTATTTTTAGATTTCAAAAGAGTTTTACCAATAGTTGCAGCTTCTTCCTCACTGATTTTTTTATCCTTGTTTACAGAAAGATGATAGGCTTTACCAGTAGCTATTTCTAATAATGAAATGGACTCTAAAATTTCATTAATTGTATCAGGTGCAAGGTAATCATATTCAAAAAATTGAATTCGCTCAGTGCGTTTATCACGATCAACATATTTCCAGGCGTTGCGTGCCAAAGCATACATGTTATAAAGAAACCAATATGCAGGCATTACAATTAATTCATCTCTACTTGCATCAATGCTTACTAATGAAAACGGCGTTTTAATATTTAATTCGGTAGGGTAGTCGCCCTTGGCTAAGATTGTAAAGCTTGCAAATTTGGAATTATGTTTGATACTCACACAAAGTCCTGGCCAAAACCCTCTGCCTAAGATAACCTCTCCGTCAGCGCCCCTACTATTATGATTAGAGCCAATGGTGGCTCCAGCTGCAATATTGCTTTGTCCCATTACAACAGCCGCACATAAGAAACTATTATTATGGTGTTGTTCATGTGCGGGGAATATCAACGAATTCAAAACTTCGCAGCAAGAAATGGTAGCATTGGGTCCGAGATAAGAGTTGATTAATCGGGCTCCATATTTTAATTGCGAATGATCGGCCATCACAAAGCGTACTGCTTTAATGCCATAAAATAATCTGCATCCAAACCCAATAATTCCATTTACAATTTCACAACCTTCCCCAATTTGTGTTGTGCCCTCTGGTCCCGAATTTATCGTAAGATTTTTAAGTTTATTAGCTCCTTTAATATAGGCATCAGAGCCAACCCAGACATCCTTGATGATTTTAGTATTTTTGATCACTGACCTATCACCCACTTTACCATAGTAGCCTCTATTTGGCTTAAATTGCTTTGCAGTAAAGGATTTGAATTTTTCCTGTAAAACAGTATCATCTTTATATTTACTCCATAAATAAGCATCACCAGAAAGCATACCTACAAACGGAAGTACTCTACGTCCGGTATTTTCATTACAAAGTTCTACCCAAATTCGAACATCTTCTTCTTCACCTTCTTTTAAAATACCATTACCAAACTTACTATGATTGGTAGTTACCATCTCATCAACATTGGTAATCAAAACTTCGCTCCCAATGATGTAATTAGCGAGATAATGAACATTATCAATTACCACATTATCTCCAAAATCGCAACTAATAATAGTTGAATTGTACAAGCCTACAGGAACTTTTAAATCGCTAAAGCCAAGGCATATTGGTTCTAACTTTCCTATTCTTACTAAACCATAAAATTTGCAATTTTTTACAAGCTCAGGATTAAAAAGGTCGGAAACTAAAAATTTATTCCAATCGTCACTTGTATTTCTATTTCTGACAAGCACTTCAATTTCATAAGCATTTAAATGCCGGTAATTAATGCCATTTCTATTCTGTAGATTTCTAAGATAATATTCGTCTTTCCCTTTTGGCAAAAAAGGTGCTTCAATAAAACCATAGCCCAATGAATTGAGTGGGGTTTTATAAATTTTATTCTGTGACATAAACAATAGTTCTAATGATGGAACAATAATTGGGTTGAAATTATTCCACGGTTACACTCTTTGCCAAATTTCTTGGTTTGTCAACATCCAATCCTTTTGCCAATCCAACATAATAGCTCAACAATTGCATCGGGATAACACTTAATAATGGTGCCAATACTTCATCGGCATCTGGAACAAACATGGTGTCGTCTGCCATGCCTGGAATTATCTCATCTCCCTCGGTAGCAACTGCGATCACCATTCCTTTACGAGCTTTTATTTCTTGAACATTAGAAACTATTTTTTCATAATAAGAATCTTTTGTTGCTACAAAAACTACAGGTAAATCCTTATCAACTAAAGCAATTGGACCATGTTTCATTTCTGCCGCAGGATAACCTTCAGCGTGTATATAAGAGATCTCTTTCAATTTCAATGCGCCCTCTAATGCAATGGGGAAATTATATCCGCGACCTAAGAAAAGAAAATCGCGTGCATCTTTATATTTTTCTGCAATTCGTTGAATATTGCTGGTGTCTTTTAAAATCTCCTTTACTTTTTCAGGGATAGCTTGCAGCTCTCTCATTAAGTGCAGGTATCTTTCTTGTGATAAAGTTCCTTTAGCGTAACCAATTTTTAAAGCAATCATAGCTAGAACTGCCAATTGCCCTGTAAATGCTTTGGTGCTTGCAACTCCTATTTCTGGTCCTGCATGAGAGTATGCTCCTGCATGACTTAAACGTGCAATACTACTGCCCACCACATTCACGATTCCAAAAATGAAGGCGCCTTTTTCTTTGGCACTTTCTAATGCCACTAAAGTATCTGCCGTTTCACCACTTTGAGAGATTGCAATAATTACATCGCCCGGATGGATAACAGGATTACGATATCTGAATTCAGAAGCATATTCCACTTCTACTGGAATTCGACACAATTCTTCAATTTGATATTCAGCTAATAAACCTGCATGCCAGCTGGTTCCGCATGCTACAATTAAAATTCTTTGCGCATTTTTTAAAGCATCCATATGATTCTCCACACCACTCATGATGATCATGCCATTTTCTGGAAATAATCGACCACGTAAACAATCGAATATGGTATCGGGTTGTTCATGAATTTCTTTTAACATGAAATGTTCATAGCCACCTTTTTCAATGGCAGCTAATTCCATATCCAATTTGGTAATGAAGGGAGTTTGTTTTTCATTACCCAGATTTTTGAGAATCAATTCATCAGGACGAACAATAGCAATTTCATAATCGTTCACATACACTACTTCTTTGGTGTATTCAATAATTGGTGAGGCGTCACTTGCTAAAAAATGTTCTCCTTTGCCTATCCCAATAACAAGGGGACTACCTTTTCTGGCGGCTATAATAGTTTCAGGATCATCTTGTGAAATCAAAAGGATACAATACGCACCCACAATTCTTTTCAGAGCAATTCGAAGGGCTTCTTCCAAACTGCCTCCATTGTTTTTTTTGATGTCTTCTATGAAATTGAGTAATACTTCAGTATCGGTATCGCTAGAAAAAGTATAACCCTTGCCTAATAATTCTTTTTTAATCTGTGCGTAGTTTTCAATGATGCCATTATGTATCATGGCCAATTCACCACTATTTGAAACGTGGGGGTGTGCATTTCTATCGCTTGGTTCTCCATGTGTAGCCCAACGAGTATGTCCAATGCCTATATGAGAATGTAGGTCTTTCCCTAAAACACTTTCTTCCATTTCAACAACTTTGCCTTGCTTCTTATGAACAACCAAATGATCGTTGTTTATTAAGGCAATGCCCGAACTATCGTAACCCCGATATTCTAATCTTTTTAACCCTTTTAAAACGATCGGGTATGCTTCTCTTTTTCCTGTATAACCTACTATTCCACACATAATTTCTTCAATTGAATTAATTTACAATATTAAATTATTTGTGGCAATACTTCTCTTTTAACTCCTGAAAGCTCAGTTTTAACTTATAAAATGGGAAGGAGGATTTGTATTCAAGTTTGCAGCAAGGAAACCTACTTGATTAGATTTTTTATTTCATTCAATTTCATTAAAGCTTCAACTGGGGTAAGTCGGTTGATATCAATTTCATGAAGCCTTTTCCGGATATCATCAAAAGTTTGTGAATGTGCATCAAAAATGGAAAGTTGCATTTTAGGATGATTCAATTCCTTGACCTGGGCTTCTAAATTTCTTTTAGAATGTTGCATTTGATTTGACTGATCCGATTCTTCCACTTGTTTTTCTTCTAACTGCGCCAGTATTTCATTGGCTCTATCAATTAGTGATGCAGGCATACCCGCCATTTTAGCCACATGAATACCAAAACTATGGATGCTCCCTCCAGCCGCTAATTTTCTTAAGAAAATAATTTTATTCCCAACTTCTTTATTTGTGATATGAAAGTTTTTGACCCTCGGGAATTTTGCTTCCAATTCATTTAATTCGTGATAATGGGTGGCAAATAATGTTTTTGGAGCAGAGGTTGAATGATGTAAATATTCAACAATGCTCCAAGCAATTGAAATGCCATCATAAGTAGAAGTGCCTCTTCCAATTTCATCTAATAGGATCAAACTCCTTGGCGAAATATTATTAATGATACTTGCGGTTTCATTCATTTCTACCATAAAAGTAGATTCCCCCCCACTTAAATTATCACTGGCACCAACTCGAGTAAATATCTTGTCGGTCAATGGGATTTTTGCGGCACTCACAGGCACAAAACTTCCCATATGTGCCATTAAAGTAATCAAAGCAGTTTGCCTAAGAATGGCACTCTTACCACTCATATTTGGGCCGGTTAAAATAATTATTTGTTGTTCAGCAGGATCGAGCTGAATATTATTAGCAATATATTCTTCACCAGAAGGAAGATTCCTTTCTATTACAGGATGCCTACTGTCTGTTAATACTAATTCAAAGCCTTCATGCAATTGAGGTTTCTTGTAATTAAACTGAATTGCATTTTCAGAAAAACATATCAGGCAATCTAATGTTGCCAAAACATTTCCATTTACTTGTATTGGCGCTATATAATCTTGTAAAGCCAGTAAAAGTTTATCGAATAATTCTAATTCTATGGCTTGAATCTTTTCTTCAGCGCCGGTAATTTTTTCCTCGTATATCTTTAATTCAGGAGTAATATACCTCTCTGCATTGGATAGTGTTTGCTTTCTAATCCAGTCTGCAGGTACTTTATTTTTTTGCGAATTGTTTACTTCCAAATAGTACCCGAAAACATTATTGAAATTGATCTTTAAAGAAGAAATACTGGTTCTTTCAGTTTCTCTTTGTTGAATGTTTACTAAAAAGTCTTTGCCTCCATTGGCAATTCCACGTAATTCATCTAGTTCCGCATGAATGCCTGCTTTGATTAGGTTCCCTTTGTTAGCAGCTGCAGGTGGCGTATCGCTAATTTCTTTATAAATTTTATCGGCAATAAACTGACAAGGATTCAGTGCGTCTGAAAGTCTTTGTATATAAGCGTTATCACTTGATTCGCATGTTTTTTTTATCAGACTGGTTTGATGCAGACCATGTGCTAGTTGTAGTACTTCACGCGGACTGATTTTCTTCATGGGTATTTTACTAACCAGCCTTTCAACATCACCACACAATTTTATGGATTGTGCGATTTGCTTTCTTAAGTCTGTTTGTAAAATAAAGTAGGCAACTGCATCTAAACGCTCATTAATTCTGATAAGATCTTTTAATGGGAAGACCATCCAGCGATGTAATAATCTTGCTCCCATGGCACTTACTGTTTGATCCAGTACCTTTATCAAACTATTGCCTTGATCTGCACTTGTATGTAACAGTTCTAGATTGCGAATAGTAAAACGATCCATCCAAAGAAAATCTTCTCTCTCAAGTCTTTGAATGGAATTGATATGTTGAAGATTGGGATGTTCGGTTTGTTTTAAATAATAGAGGATGGCTCCTGATGCGATAATTCCATTTTGCATTTTTTCAATGCCGTAACCCTTTAAAGAATGGGTTTGAAAATGTTTCAATAAAGTTTCAGTAGCAAATGCTTCTTCAAAAATCCAGCTCTCTAATGTATAAGTATAAAATTTTGTTCCAAAAATTTCTTTGAATTGCTTTTGAAAACTACGTTGAAAAATTACTTCCGCTGGCTTTAAACTTTGTAATAATTTATCGATGTATTCTGCATTGCCTTCCGCAGTAAAAAATTCACCTGTAGAAATATCAAGGAATGCAATGCCAAGAATACTCTCCGTAAAATGGATGGCAGCCAGAAAATTATTACTATTATGTTCGAGTAGCTTATCGTTAGTTGCAATACCAGGAGTTACTAATTCAGTAACGCCCCTTTTTACAATTCCTTTTACAGATTTTGGATCTTCTAATTGATCACAAATAGCAACCCGATATCCTGCTTTAACTAGTTTATGCAAATAAGTATCCAGGGCATGATGGGGAAACCCTGCTAATTCACTCGAGGAAGCGGATCCGTTATTCCTTTTTGTTAGTGTAATACCCAATACTTTTGAAGCTATTATAGCATCTTCTCCAAATGTTTCATAGAAGTCGCCAACTCTGAATAATAAGATTGCGTCGGGATATTTTTGTTTAATAGCCCGATGTTGTTGCATGAGTGGAGTATCAGAGGCAGTTTTCGACATGGCGACAAATATACTTCTAAGGTCCGAAGCCTTTGCCAGTAAAGCTGAGATGTGGAAAAGAATGTAGAAATTCTAAAATAATTTTATCATGGCTTTGGATGCTATTAACTTTGTCGAATGCGTAAACTGAATATGGACGAGTTGGGAAGGATGTCAGTTGCTGAATTTAAGGAAGCAAAAAAGAATCCAATTGTAGTGGTATTGGATAATATCAGGAGTATGCACAATGTGGGAAGTGTTTTCCGGACATCCGATGCTTTTAGGATTGAAGCCATCTGCCTTTGTGGATATTCGCCTCAACCTCCACATAGAGACATTCAGAAAACGGCTTTGGGTGCCACAGAAACAGTTAACTGGATTTATTTTGAACATACCAGGGATGCAATCCAGCAATTAAAAGCTCATGGATATAGCATTTTTGCTGTTGAACAGGTAACAGGAAGTATTTCTCTTGAAAATTTTAATATTTCCAATAAAAAAATGGCCTTAGTTTTTGGAAATGAAGTAGAAGGGGTAGATGCTGATGTACTTGCGAATTGTGATGGTTGTATAGAAATTCCACAGTTAGGAATGAAGCATTCATTAAATATTTCGGTAGCTGCAGGTATTGTTTTGTGGGATTTAACTAAACAAAAACTTTACGACCTTCATCCATAAATTTTTTATTTTTTGATTTTAAATTATGTCTGTAATAAAAAAGTATTTAAGTCTTGTTAAGTTTTCTCACACCATTTTTGCATTGCCCTTTGCTATGATTGGTTTTTTTCTGGCAGTAACAAAAGCAGGGTTTGACAACATCACAAATGCACCATTGGGTTGGGGTATCCTATTCTCAGAAACCTGGCAACTGATATTAGTTAAATTTTTATTAGTACTTCTTTGTATGATAACTGCCAGGAGTGCAGCAATGGCTTTTAACAGGTATTTGGATAGGAGTTTCGATGCTAAAAATCCAAGAACCGCCATCCGTGAAATTCCACAAGGAATTATTTCGCCCAATAGTGCCTTAAGGTTTGTGATTTTGAATGCGCTTATTTTTACAATCGTTACCTATACCATAAATCCTATTTGTTTTTTTCTTTCGCCAGTAGCTTTATTTGTGATATTATTTTATAGTTACACCAAACGCTTTACTGCTCTTTGTCACTTAGTGTTGGGATTAGGTCTGTCGCTTGCTCCCATAGGAGCCTACCTGGCTGTAACAGGGCATTTTAATCTCTTACCCATCTTATTCTCATTTACAGTTTTATTCTGGGTGAGTGGATTTGATATTATTTATGCCATGCAGGATATTGATTTTGATCAGTCAAACGAATTACATTCCATACCCAGCGTGTTAGGACCTGTGCATGCATTACGTGTTTCTGAACTGTTACATTTGTTAAGTGCTATAACCGTTGTTATTGCCGGTGTTTATGGAGGATTTCATATTGTATACTGGATTGGGATTTTGGTTTTCATTGGGATGCTTATCTATCAACATAGTATTGTTAAGCCTTATGATTTAACCAAAGTAAATATTGCTTTTATGACTGCCAATGGCATTGCTAGTGTTGTTTTTGGTTTATTGGTAATTGTTGACCTTTTCTTTTTATAAAGTAACTAAGATGGCTAGAATTATTTGTATTGATTATGGTGGAAAGAGAACAGGGTTAGCAGTTACAGATCCATTGCAAATAATAGCTACAGCATTAATTACGGTAGCCACAAAAGATTTGTTTCCCTATTTAAAGGAATACTTTTCTAAAGAATCGGTTGAGTTGATTTTAATTGGAGAGCCCTTAAATTTAGATGATACTGCTACCCACGCAACCCCTTTAGTTGCAGAAGCGGTGAAACGCTTACAAAAAGAATTTCCTTATATCCCCTTAAAAAAAGTAGATGAGCGCTTTACTTCCAAAATGGCTTCCCGCGCTATGGTTGAAATGGGAATGAAAAAAAAAGATCGTCAGGTAAAGGGCAATATCGACCAAATTGCAGCAACCATTATGCTCCAAGAGTACTTACAATCAATTAGTTAGCTAACAAATTGCTAGTTGCGTCTTTTTAGGGTATTTTTGCATCGTTTTAAAAAAAGTTGTTTCATGTTTCTTCCTATTGTAGCATACGGGGCGCCTATTTTACGCAAGGTTTGTAAGGATATTGATGAAAATTATCCAGGGCTTCCTAAATTGATAGAAGATATGTGGGAAACCATGTATGAAAGTAATGGAGTAGGGCTAGCTGCTCCTCAAATTAATAAGGATATCCGTCTTTTTGTAATGGACAGTATGCAAATATTTGAAAATTTAGAGGAGGATGAATTAGATATTTATCCTGATGGCCCGGGTATTAAACAGGTATTTATCAACGCACATATTGAATCATTAGATGGGGAAGAATGGGCTTATAATGAAGGTTGTTTAAGTATTCCTAAAATTAGAGAAGATGTATATCGTTCAGAATCTGTAACACTTTCATATTTAGATGAAAACTTTGAGGAGCATACTACTACATTTAATGGGATCACTGCAAGGGTGATTTTACATGAATATGATCATACCGAGGGTAAATTATTTATCGACTATATCAAACCTTTGCGTAAGAAATTGTTGCAAGGAAAATTGAATGATATCAATAAGGGCAAGATAAAAGTAGATTACAAAATGATATTTCCTAAATAATGCGTTATTGCCTACTAATTTCTATTCTTATTACGCTTCAATCCAATGCACAGGATACTACTGTATTAGTAGAAAATCAACCTTTTACTTTAGCTGAAGTTGTTGTTAGAAATAATTTCGACTATAAAAAATTGTTAACTCAAATTAAAGAGGATACCACTTTTTATAAAGCATTTCGTAATCTCCGGGTATTGGGATTTTCTTCTTATAACGATATTAAAATGATGGATAAGAAAGGTGACGTAAAAGCATCTTTATCCAGTAAAACAAGACAAAATCATAAAGATGGTTGTAGAACGATGGATGTGTTGGAAGAAACCATTACTGGCGATTTCTACGATAGTAAGCAACATTATAATTATCTAACTCCTGAATTATACGCTGGTTTATTTTTTACTAAAGGAACTATTTGTGGGGAGAACAATATTGTAAAAGGCAGGAATCTGAATTCTAGTGATAAGTCGGGTATGGAAAAACACAAGGAGCAACTAAAGATGCTTTTCTTTAACCCTGGAAAAAAAATAGCTGGAATTCCTTTTATTGGAGATAAATTGGATCTCTATGATGCACGTGCTCAAAAGTATTATGATTATCGATTAGATATTGTAGAGTATCATGGTAAGCTCACCTATGTTTTTTCTATAGAACCCAAAGAAGGTATGGGGGCTTTAAAAAATAACAATATCGTAGTTGATGAAATGGTTACCTGGTTTGACATGGTAACTCTTGAAGTGGTGGCTCGGAAATATAGTTTGAGTTATAAAGCAGGAGTTTATGATTTTGATGTGAGCATGGAGGTTGATATGACCAAATTTCAAGGTCTTACAGTACCAAGTGTGTTAAGGTATAAGGGGAATTGGAATGTAATATTTAAAAAGCGCGAACGTGCTGTTTTTACTGCCACATTATTTGACTTCCAAAAATAAGGGACAGCCCCAATGCTATCCCTTGATTATAACCCTAATAACGAACTTCTTTTAGTTTTACAAAGAGTTTAAATAGTCTATTATCTGACCTAATGATTGTTTTACAGGTGTAAATGAATAGTTCACAACAGTGCCTACATCATTGATGACTTTGGTACCTAAATAAAAGTCAGGACCAATTTGTGAGATAGATATCAAAGTAATTTTTGCACGCAAATGAATATTGCCAGTTGTAAAACTTCTAGTGGTTAAATCTCCCATTAATGCCAGTGATGTTCTACTCTTATCAAAAACAGCAAATACTTGTGTATTCGTATTGGTGAAATTAGGAGGTAAAATTGCATAAATATTTGTTTTGGCTACTGTGCTATCCAGGAAACGATGAGCACTAATCCAACGTAATTTTTTAGCATTGATTTCATATCCCTTTTTGTAAGCGTTACCACTTTGATTAATAAATGTTTTTATCCAACTTGTGTCTTGATCCCTAACCCAGGTGTGAGCTGCATCTATTGCTCCAGTTGGAATGGGCACTGATTCCCTGCCATAAAATACCTGCATATTTGTTACAGGATCTTGAATATCAGAATATTTAATTTTTACAGTGGAGTCTGGAATTAACATTAATTCCTGCCCATTTTTTTCAACCCGAATAAAAAAGCCACTTGCGGTTTCTAGGGGATATCCAAAGCTATTGTTAGGCCGGTAAGCTTTAATAAAATCCCCTCTTGTTGTTAATCGTAATATTTCAATATTGGCAAATCCAGTTAATGCAGAATTTCCAGTTCCACCGCCAGGATTAGTTGATACACTAAAGCTATTTGCATGAATATCTATTTCTAAACTATCTCCAAAGTTTAATACCTGATCTTTTGTTAAATCGAAGGAATCTAAAAGAACGTGATTATTACAAATAGTATCTGCTAATTTATAAATAGGAGCATCACCAGGAATATTTTTTATCCAAACTGTATCATTTAATGGATTATTGGTATATAGCGTAAGCCCATTGTTATTGGATATTTCTTTATTGCATCCTGCAAAAGTAATAAGCAGTAAACAACCAATTATTCCATTTATTTTTTTCATTCTAATCCCTTTTATATTGAGATACATGTTTGTTATTATTTGCTGCCTGACAATTATCTATTCAGATCAAATCTTAAACCAATTGCCAGTCCACTTATCTGAAATCTTTGTTTATAGGTTGATTGGGCATTGGTCATATTTGATAAATTATATCTAAAATAGGGTTCGAAAAATAAATGGGTATTATCGTTGATCCGCTTCATAATGCTAATACTTGAATACAGGCCCATACCGATATTTGATTTATAAATTGCGTTACTGATTTTACTCATTGGTACAGAAGTTAGAGAAGTATCCAGTAATTCACCCTGATACCAAGAAGTAATATTGAATATCACGCCTGCATTGATTCCTATCGTTAAGTTTTCATTCCCGAATTGATAGCCTAGCGTAAGAGGAATGTCGATACTACGATAGTGATTTGTAATTGTTTTTATGCTATAACCAATTTGCTGAAGCGTGCTAGTATCAGTAACATGAACAGTATCACCCGGAGCACGTACAATGGCTCTTGAAGTTATAACCGTAGTCGTCTTTATTTCATTTTCATTTCGGTGAGAGAACTTCTGATTTATTTGTGAATATTGTAGGCCTGTTTTCAATAACCAGTTATCGTTCAATGGTTTTACGATTCTTATTCCTGCACTATAACCCACTTGCATTTGTTCAGAGCTATCTTTTTTTGCGAGATATTGTTGAGGGGCTGAAATATTCGTAACAGATTTAAACGCATAATCAGGCGAAGCAAATAATTCGAATGACCAATCACTATTAAATCCAGATCTGTTTCTTGTAGTAGGGCAAACTATGATGGACGACTTGATAAATTTATCATGACCATTTGATGCTAGACTTTTTTGAACTTTTCCAGTGGACGAATTATAAGATTCGGTTTGAAAAAATAAACTTGCCGGTTGAATATTGGCTGACAGATAATTAATTCCATCAGCTAAATTTTGAGCATATTCAGTAGATTGATTCTTATTCAATACTTCATTAAATTCGGAGATTACTTCATTGCCAGTAACTTTAGTTTCTTTTAATGTAAATGGAATACTTTTCAAAACTGAAACTGATTGATTTTTCAAAGAGACACTTTCTGTATTGTCCACCAATTGATTGATTGGTATGTCTGAAATTTCAATCTTACTATTTTTTTGGAGAATAGGTTGATTGGCAGGTCTTGAATTAAGTGTAGAATTATTTCCAGATTTGATGGAAGTTGTTTGTGTTGATTGAATAGAATTTGTGCGGGAAGTATTTAGTATTGCATCTGTTGCCGGTACAGATGATTGATGTTGATAGGTTAATAGTCCTATAATCACAGACCCCACCAGCAATGCTGTTAACAACAATCCGGTGCCATTTATTTTGCGTAGAAAAAAGCCCTTAGGACGTTTTTCTTTCTCTGGGCGAATTTTTTCCCATAACCCTTCTGGCACCGGAGCCGTATGGTTGATGAGATTCTCCCTAAAGAAGTTGTCAAATTGGTTATCTGTCATTTTATACAGCAATTTTTTGTAATTGTATGATTTGGTGTTGCAGCATTTTTCGTGCCTTCACCAGCTGACTGCGACTGGTGCCGGCTTGTATATGGAGCATTTCTGCAATTTCTTCATGACTATATCCTTCTATCACATTCAAGTTAAAAACCACTTTATATCCCTCCGGTAATTGATTAATCAGTTTCATTAAATCGTCTTGACCCAAATGTGCATATGCATAGGGATCTAATTTGGGTGCATTTGCTCCTGACTCATCGATATCTTTAAATTGAATTTTTTTCTTTTCAAGATGTCTGATCGCAGTATTCACAATAATGCGCCTAATCCAACCTTCAAAGCTACCTTCAAACTTAAATTGGTGCAGGTATTGATATACTTTTATGAAGCCATCCTGCATGATATCTTCAGCTTCCATGGTATCGTTGGCATATCGAAGACATACACTCATCATTTTACCTGCGTATTGCTCAAATAGCATACGCTGGCATTGTGCATTTCCCTTGATACATCCTTTGATAAGGTCAGTTTCCGTCACCAGCTATTTGGTTTTTTGATCGATTTCAGTATTAAGATACTGTTGAAAGCACTTTCGTTGCCTTCAAAAATTAAAACAAATGACTAAGGAAAACAAAAAATCCTGAAACATTGGCTTCAGGATTGTTAAACTTTAAGATGAATAAGTTATCTAGTTAAAAATTGTTCGTGAATATAATCTACCACACTAACTAAACTATTAGTTTGTTGATATACAGCTAGTTGTCGATCCGCTCCTGTACCGTTTTCGAATATTTTGGCTACATTTTCAATCATATGCCTGCTGCCTAATTCATCTAAAACGTCATCAACAAAATCAAGCAGTTCGTAAATCAACAATCGGGTATTTACCTCTGTTTCTTTTCCAAAATCAATCAAAGTGCCGTCAATTCCATACCTGCTGGCTCTCCATTTATTTTCTGTGATGAGGGCTCTTTCGTAAATCATAAAGTTCAGGTTCTTTGAACGGAGCTTATAGATTTTTGCACATATAGCTTGAAAAAGAGCAGCAATTGTGATGGTTTCAGCAACAGTCATTGGTACATCACAAATACGAAATTCAACTGTGTTGAAAAAAGGGTGAACCCTTAAATCCCACCAGATTTTCTTGGCATTGTCGATGCAATTTGTCTTGATAAGCAGGTTTACATAATTTTCATATGCTTCAATGCTTTCGAAATAATCAGGAATACCTGTTCTGGGAAATTTATCAAAAATTTTTGTTCTGTATGATTTATAACCGGTTTCTCTTCCTTCCCAAAAAGGGGAGTTAGTACTCAATGCATATACGTGAGGTAAAAAATACCTTGCTGTGTTGGCAATATGTATAGCCATTTTGCGGTCTTCCATGCCAACGTGTACATGTAACCCGAAAATGAGATTACTCCTGGCAGCCTCTTGTAATTCATTTACAATTTGATTGTAACGAACATGGTCTGTGATCAATTGGCTTTGCCAATGGCTAAATGGGTGTGTGCCTGAAGCACCCATCCAAAATCCTAGGTTGCCAGCTATCTCAGAAATAGTTCCACGCAATGTGGCTACATCTTTAAAAGCCTCATCAATATCTCTGCAGATATCGGTACCAACTTCCACAACGGCCTGGTGCATTTCGGCCTTTACTTTATCTTTCAATAATTTCTGTCCTTCTAGCACAATTCTCTGTTCATGACTAGCCAATTCTTTTGTAATTGGATCTATGACCATATATTCCTCTTCAACGCCTAACGTAAACTGTTTGTAACTAAGATTACCCATAATTACCTCCTATATGCAAAAATGAAAAATGACAATTAAGTATCGATATATTACTTACAATTGATTTTACGGATATAAAGTTTGTTTTGAGGTGCCTCTCTTAAGGTATTCACCCCAGGTTAAATTATCTGCTCCTGGTTCCTGTGCTTGTGCTTTTTCAATAGCATAATTTGCAGCAGTTTCAACTACCCAGTCGAAATTTTCCTGGCCAACACTTTTAATATCTGCATCTGGTGCAGGATTGCAAAAATCGATAGCATAAGGGACACCATCTCTTAATGCAAGTTCCACTGTATTAAAATCGTACCCTAGATAATGATTGATACGTAATACAATTTCCTCCATCATTTTTAGTTTTTCGGGAGAGGGAGCAAAGTCTGCCGAATACCTTAAATGATGCGGATTTCTTGGTTCATACGACATGATCCTTACATGTTTTCCGCCAATGCAATAACATCGGTAATATTCTTCAAATACAATTTCTTCTTGTAAAAGCATTACGAGCTGAGCCGTTTCTGCATGTTTTTCAAAAAAATCATTTTGATCTGCTAAACGATACACATTTTTCCACCCGCCACCAGCAAAAGGTTTCATGTATGCGGGAAAGCCTACGTATTTGAAAATCGAATCCCAATCTAAGGGAAAGGAAAGATTACTAAATGATTGGTCTGAAGTATCTGCTGGTAATTCACGCGAAGGTAAAATAACAGTTTTTGGAACTGGTACATTGATTTTAGTTGCTAAACAGTTATTGAAAAATTTTTCATCCGCACTCCACCAAAAAGGGTTGTTAATAACTGCTGTTCCGCAGATAGCTGCATTTTTTAAATAGGCACGATAAAAAGGAACATCTTGACTAATTCTGTCTATGATAACTGCATATTCTGAACTTTCTCCTTGCATTACTTTATCAATCTTCACAGGTTCTGCAATAATATTTGAGATGTTTTTACTATTTACCCTTTCTATAAATGCCAGAGGGAAGCTTCTTTCCTGACCAAACAATACACCAATTTTTTTCATAAAGATATTTTTGAAATGTTCAATGCCTAAATCAATCATAGGAATTGCATTCAATTTACTGAAACTCATCTGAATTGTAACACAATCGCCTAAAAATGATCTTTTTTGACTCGCGTTCATTAGCTTATTTTTGAAAAATGTTGGAATTTAAAATGTATACTGTAAAAGCTGCAGTAAATGTAGAGTCACTCGAATTGTATTCTGAGTTTTTAGAAAGAGACGTAAAGTTGGATATCTACTTACCCGCAGATTTCGATCCATTGGTACTTTACAGTTTATTGTTAATTAACGATGGGCAGGACCTGCCCAAAATGCCATTTGATACCCTTTTGTCTGAATTGATAATAACTAAACAAATAGAACCGTTGATTGCTATAGGCATTCATTGCGGGGGTAATCGGAAAATGGAATATGGCACTGCATATGCCACTGATTTTGAAGGACGGGGATCTAGGGCTGGTTTGTATTCGAAATTTATTTTTGATGAGCTATTGCCTTTTATTCGCAAACATTTATTTATCACATCTTTCAAGGATAAATCATTTGCAGGCTTTTCTTTAGGTGCTTTAAGTGCTTTGGATATTGTTTGGAATCATCCTAATCAGTTTAATAAAGTGGGTATTTTTAGTGGATCTCTTTGGTGGAGGAGAAAAGCATATGAGGATGGGTATGATGATGAAAAAGATAGATTAATGCACTTGCAAATTAGAAAAGCAGATTTCTATCCCTGGATAAAATTTTTTCTACAATGTGGTGAATTGGATGAAAATGCAGATAGAAATAATAATGGAATTATTGATTCTATTGATGATACTTTAGATCTGATTGTTGAGTTAAAAGCGAAAGGGTATACTGATGAGCATATTGAATATTTGTTATTAGCCGATGGTAAGCATGATGTACCAACCTGGGCAAATGCTTTTCCGGCATTTTTGAAGTGGGGGTATAAAATTCAAAAGTAAAATAGTATCGATATTCGAGTGATTAACCCTTGGCTTCAGTCTAGGGTCGTAGAATCAAAAAATATTATGGGCTTTAGCCCTTATGCAGTGGGACATTTAAATATAATTTTTGCTTTTAATAGAATATGAAAAGTATTAAGTCTAAAGCCTAATAGCATAATCTTATTTTACGCTACCATAAAGGGCAGGGTAAACAAATTCAATATAGAAAATAGGTTACTTCATAAAAAAAACGTCCCGATTACTCGAGACGTTTTTTTATGTTTTGTATATAACATAATACTAGAAAATATAACGAATACCTAACTGAGCTTGCCAAACATCTGCAAAACTTGTATTCTTTCTATAAGTTGTATAGTTGATGCTATTGTTAACACGATTCATTTTAAATATTGGAGTACCCGTTCCATCAACACCAGCAGCGGCTAATGGGTTAGTTGTATTGATAAAATTGCTCACACCCCATGCATGATTGAACAAGTTGCCAATATTGAAAATATCACCTCTCAATTGAATGGTATGTCTATTCTTACCAATATTGCTGAACAATTCTAATTGAGTAGAGAAGTCAAAGCGCACTACATAAGGCATTAAGACACCATTTCTGGTCACATAGTTACCTCTATTTTTACTCAAGTAAGCATCTTGGTTAATGTAGTTGTCAAAAGCAGTTTTTTGATCTTGAACAGATGCTGCAGGAGCAGAACCACTAGCTGATAAGGGAAGGAAGTTCATTTCTGATTGATTTTTTGGAACATACATTAAATCATTACCGGAAGTACCATCGCCATTCATATCGCCGCTATAAGTATAAGAGAAGCGACCCTGATTTTGAGACTGACCAAATAATGAGAATAATAAATCAGCATTTTTACCAATTTCTAAACGGTAGTTAACATTACCAATTACACGGTTACGAATTTCATTATCAGAATATCCGATATCAGGATTGTTATTTCCTCTAACAGATTGCATTGCAGAATAAGTACTATTAGCAATTGATCCGCCTGCAGGCATTATATCTTGTGCATTTGTAAATGTATAAGCGGCCATCCAACCTAATCCTTTAGTTTTGGTTGGTTTTTCTAATTTAATGGTAGCTGCAACAGATGTTCCAATTGGAGCACTTTGCATTACAGTTGCGTCAGAAATTTTTGGATTAATTCTTAAAGCATTTGCTTGTGCAGTACCTGATAAACCTAAACCTGCGAAACGAGGTCTATTATCAGGACCATTAAAAGTTGTAGTTGCACCAATAAGGTTGGCATTATAATAATTAATGCTATTTATATTCTGAGAAAAAATGAATTCACCTGTTGCAACTATATCATTAAATATTTTCTGATCAACAGCTAAGTTGGTACGGAAAACTTTAGGAAATTTAAACCCTTGTTCAGTGGTTGCAATATTGTAAGAAGATGCAGGTGAACCTGGATTTGGCGCAAAACTAGGATAGCTAGAAGGTGTATTGGGACTAAATGGATAAGCAGCAGTGTTATTTAAATTTACACCACCATTCAACACTCCATTATTACCAACTTGGTTACTAACAAATACAAAAGGAGGACGACCAGTAAACAAACCGATACCACCACGAACTTGCGTTTTCTTATCTCCGTTAATATCATAGTTAAATCCTACTCTTGGACTAATCATTAATTTAGCAGTAGGTAAATGAGAGGTACTTAGTTTTGTTGCATTTCCTTTACTATCTACGAAATTAAAACCGTCAACTTCTGAATTTGCATAACCACTTCCAACAAAATAAGGAACTTCAAAACGTACCCCATAAGTTAAATTGAAATTTGATTCAAGGTTTACTTCATCTTGTATGTATGCAGCTAATTCTCTTGATTTAGTAGTAGCTAACCAAGGACCACCACCAGCTAAATTGCTGAAGTTAGCTCTATAGTTTCTCATAAATACAGGACTGAAAGCTTGTGTTGGATTTGCTAAATAAGCATTAGCAGCAGTATAAAAATCATTTAAATTATTAAAAGTATAAACGCCATTGATTAAAGGTGTAAATCCATTAACAAATGTAAAGCTTTCAAAAGATACTCCTGTTGTCAAGGTATGTTTACCTAAATATGCAGTAAGGTTATCACTAAACTGCCAGGTGTCTGTATTCAATAAATTGTTTGGAGTAAAAGGATCATTACCGAAAGAAATATAGTTCAAACTCTGATTAGTTTGAGCACCTGTAAGTGTTGATGTAGCAGAAGTTGGTAAAGTTGTTAAAGCATTCGAACCATCTTGAATGTCTACCATTGGGAAATTACCACCTTTCACACCGCGGAAGTCTCTATTTGCAGTATAACCAAAAGTAAGATCATTACTTATTTTATTGCTAATACGACTATTCAACTGACCAATGATACCATAAATATTATTGTTGATTTCATAAGCCGAGTTTGAGAAAGCGATAGAGTTTATTCCTCCACCTCTTGTTCCATTAGTGGTATTACTGCTACTAACACCCACATCTCTTTTAGATTTCAAAAGATTTCCTCTAATACTCAACTTGTGTTTGTCATTGATATTCCAATCAATACGTGCAACTGCTTTATCACTAGAAGTTAAAAACGGATAACCTTGGTAAGAACCAGGATTATAGTTAAACTTAGTTTGTAAGTAAGAAGACAAAGTTTCCAAATCTGATTGCTTCACACGAGTTGTGTTACCGCTTATTGGAGATGCACCATTGCTCGCATCTGCTGTAAATAAAGTTCCTACGTCATTTCTTCTTTCACCTTCATAGTTCAAGAAGAAGAATAATTTATTTTTAATGATGGCGCCGCCTAAACTTGCACCAAATTGTTTTACATCAAATGCGTTTGTAACAACATCTTGTAATCCTCCAGCACCAGCTTTAGTCCCCACCATGCTCTGATTTCTTTTATTATAAAAACCAGTTCCGTGAAAAGTGTTGGTACCACTTTTTGTAACTGCATTTATACTAGCACCTGTAAAACCAGATTCTCTTAAGTTGTAAGGGGATACGTTGATTTGAATTTCTTGAATCGCATCCAATGAAATTGGTGCTGAGTTAGTTTGGCCACCATTTAAAGCACTTAAACCAAAACTGTTATTGAAAATTGATCCATCCAGTGTAAAGTTAATTGCTCGTGCATCCTGACCAGCAAATGAAAGTCCATTTGATTGCGGAACCAAACGGGTTAAGTCAGTTACGTTTCTACTAATGGTAGGCATCGTTCCTAATAAACGAGCATTAATATTTGTGGAAGCTCCCTTTCTGTCTTTAGAAATCAAGGCGCCTTTACGTGCAGTACCAACTACTGTTACTTCTTGTAATTGACTTTTTGCATCTGATAATGAAACATCGATAATGCTTGGTTCACCTAATTGGATATAAACATCAGTAATAGTTTCTGTTTTTAAACCTACATAGGTAAAAACAATTTTATAAGGACCACCAATTCGCAAACCAGGAACTGTATATTTCCCGGAATTGGTTGATACTGATTTGTATTTACTACCAGAAGGCTCATGGGTAACTTCGATTGAAGTACCTACTAGGGGTGCATTTGTTCCGTCTTTAACTGTTCCGGTAATTGTACCAGTAGTAAGTTGTGACATTGCTGTGATGGCTATAAAATAGGCCATCGAAGCAAGCAGAATTTTCTTCAGATTTAACATAAATTGCAGGTTTAAAGCTGCAAATATGGAGTTAAAAAAGTTAATTAACATAGTTTTATGCATAAATTTTATGTTATGCATAAAGGGATAATAACAAATGTTCGCTTTTTGTTTATAATTTTTCTTTTTGAATGCAGCGAATGTTTATTTCTGAATAATAATTCCTCTAGCTATTAAATTGCCCCATTTTTTCCCAATGATTCCATCGTAATTAAATACTATAATTATGATATATATATATTATTGATCAATATTTAAATTAGAGTTAATTCCTTCCTGCCCAATTTGATTGTTCGCGATTTAGAAATAACGATTGTACTTTTGCTGCCTAATTTTAAAATATGTTAGATAGGATTGAAGAAGCTATTGAGGCCATTAAAGATGGTAAGTTGGTAATTGTAGTTGATGATGAGGATCGTGAAAATGAAGGCGACTTTATTGTAGCAGCCAGACATGCAACTCCAGAAGTGATCAATTTTATGAGCAAAGAAGGTCGTGGATTAATTTGTGCAGCTTTAACTGAACAAAGATGTGATGAATTGGAATTGAAGCCAATGGTTGTATCTAATACTTCTTTACACGAAACAGCCTTTACTGTTTCAGTTGATTTAAATGGATTTGGGAATTCTACTGGAATTTCTGCCCATGATCGTTCTAATACGGTTTTAGCATTAATAAATTCCGAAACAAAAGCTTCAGATTTAGGTCGTCCTGGTCATATATTTCCATTAAGAGCAAAAAATGGGGGAGTATTAAGAAGAGCTGGTCATACAGAGGCTACAGTAGATCTGGCACGTTTAGCAGGATTAGAGCACGCCGGCGTTTTAGTGGAAGTGATGAATGAAGATGGTTCCATGGCTCGATTACCTGAATTATTAGAAATAGCGAAGAAGTTTCAGCTTAAAATAATTTCAATTAAGGATCTGATCGATTATAGAATGAAATCAGATTCACTGATTGAAGAATTGGTTCGAGTAAAAATGCCTACTAAATATGGTAGTTTTACTCTGGCAGCATTTAAAGAAAAGATTACCGGAGCTGAGCATTTGGCATTAATTAAAGGCGAATGGAAAGCAGATGAACCAGTTTTAACTAGGGTTCATAGTAGTTGTTTTACGGGCGATATCTTGGGAAGTCTACGTTGCGATTGTGGCGATCAATTGCACCAAGCTATGCAAATGGTAGAAAAGGAAGGGAAGGGCATTATACTTTATATGAACCAAGAAGGAAGAGGCATCGGTCTTGTAAATAAATTGAAAGCCTACAAATTACAAGAGGAAGGAATGGATACTGTTGAAGCTAACCTTCATTTAGGTTTTGGAATGGATGAAAGAGATTATGGAGTTGGTGCACAAATCTTGAAAAGCTTAAACGCAACCAGGCTCAAACTTTTGAGTAATAATCCTAAAAAACGTGCGGGTTTAAAAGGCTATGGGATAGAAATTGTAGAAACCTTACCAATAGAAACTGTCCCCAACCAATACAATGAAAAATATTTAACTACTAAGAGAGATAAACTCGGACATAATATTCTTAAAAAATAAAAATAAAAAACTCAGAATTTTCTGAGGTTTTTATTTTATTGTCGTTTGTTTTTTAATTCTTGCAAACTCTCTTTTGTTTCATCAAGTTCTTTCTTCAAGTTTATCATATATAAGGTAAGCTCTTCCACCTTTTTCAATAAGGTCGCATTCATTTTCCCTAAATCCAAACCATTAGTCATTACTTCTTCAGTGGAAGGCACATCTGGTAAATGCTTATTGTCATGTATAAATTTTTCTAACTTTTGTAAAGAAAGCAATTGATAGTCTGGTGTGAAAACATTGTCATACCAATCCTTTGAATCTTTCACTGCTACTTTTACTTTTTCAGTTAAGATTCCTTGCTCAACATATAATTTATAACCATCGTATTGTGTCTGTACATCTCCAATTCTAACCCTTCCCTCATAGGAATCTACAGATAGAAATTCTTTTTCATTGGCATCTGTGGGAGATTTATAGCTTATCTTAAAAGTTTGAGCTGTCTTCAAAGTGTTATCACCAGAAACTCTAGCACCAATTGACCAATAGCTAACATTTTTAGGATCGGTTACATTTCCATTCGAAAACATGATGCTTGGCTCATTCTGTCCGGCAGGAGCCCATTCATTACTCAATTTTAAAAGAAAATTCTTTTTAGTTGTATTGCCAGCACCTCTTTTAATTTCTAATGGAGCACTTGGCGTAATGGTACCTATTCCTATATATCCCGAAGCCGGAAATACATTCTCTTTATTCCCATCTGCCACAATCGTAGATTCTGATTTTAAAGTACCACTGGATTTTGTACGAATAGGAGACACCTGTCCAAAACTATAAATTGCCAGGTTACTGCAGAAAACGAAGAAGATTAATTTATTTTTCATGTACTACAATTTTCAAAGACTAGTGATTGACTTATCCTAAATCACATACCAAAACTACAGAAAATCAGCCAACAGCCTTCAGAACTAAACGTTATAAACCATCTCAAATTGTGCTGAAAGCTTGCCTATTTGAAATAAAAAAAGTGGCTTAGCCACTTTTTTTATTTCAAGAATGTATTTATCTGTGAGAACTATGTCCGTATTCCTCTTCTTCACGTTCTTTTTCCTTCTCATAAGCTTTAATAATAGATTTCACAAGGCGGTGTCTTACTACATCCTCTTCATTCAATTCAATATGTGCAATGCCATCTACATTTTTAAGTATCCGGGTAGATTTTTCCAAACCACTACGCATATTTCTAGGAAGATCTACTTGAGTAGGATCGCCAGTAATAATAGCCTTTGCATTGGCGCCAATCCTAGTTAAAAACATTTTCAACTGAAGATCATTGGTGTTTTGTGCTTCATCCAAAATAATAAAAGCATTATCAAGTGTTCGACCACGCATATAAGCCAATGGTGCAATTTCAATAGTGCGGGTACTCATGTAATAGCCTAATTTATCCGCAGGTATCATGTCATCCAATGCATCGTACAACGGGCGTAAATAAGGATCAATTTTTTCTTTCAAATCACCAGGTAAAAATCCTAAGCTTTCACCCGCTTCCACAGCCGGTCTGGTAAGAATAATTTTCTTAACCTGTTTATTCTTTAATGCGCGCACAGCTAAAGCAACTGCAGTATAAGTTTTACCTGTACCTGCTGGTCCAATTGCAAAAACGATATCGTTTTTATCTGCAGCTAGTACCATTTTTTTCTGATTCTGTGTTCTGGCTCGAACAGTCTTTCCATTAGGTCCAAAAACAAGGATGTCGTTAGGATTTCGATCAACAAAATTGTCAATTGTTTCTACGTCATCTCCTCCAAGAATTTGTTGAAAATAAATTTCACTTAAG
>Ga0208106_1000009_pt1 | contig 108814 bp, 90 predicted proteins | sample CryBogCBE25Jul08_FD_184577 | JGI IMG/M metagenome (GOLD analysis project Ga0208106, IMG submission 184577) | Freshwater microbial communities from Crystal Bog, Wisconsin, USA - CBE25Jul08 (SPAdes) | ecosystem: Environmental > Aquatic > Freshwater > Lake | place: Crystal Bog, Wisconsin, USA...
AGCTTTACTACTTATCGTGTACCTTATTAGAGAAATCATACAATCATACAGTGAATTAATTAAGAATGAAGAAAACTTTAAAGATGGAATTTACACTCATTACTTTAATAATAGCAAACAAGTAAAAGAAGTATTTGTCATTCTAAATGGAAAAAGACACGGTGATTATTTTGAATATTATGAAAATGGGGCATTAAAATTGAAGCTTTCTTACAAATCGGGTTTACAAAGCGGCAAATCGTTTCTATATAACTCAAATGGAATTTTGCTCAGAGAAGCTGAGTTTGAGAATGGTCTGTTCATCAATAAAACCCTGGAGTATTTTGAAAATGGAAAAAAAAGAATGATTGAAGATCATTCAAATGGATCATTTTTATTTTATGATGAAATTGGCAATCTGGTATGTAATATTTTTATAAAATGCAAACAGAGAGCTATTAATGATAAGTGGGATAAAAAATCAGTTTGGGATGGCTGGATTTGGAATAAGCGATTTCATGTTATCTATCATCCAAACGGAATATGGAGAAATTATCGAGGTAATGGCAGTGTTAACTATGAACTAGATTTCAATTCGGAATTTTATAATCAGGAAAATCCAGATACTGTACTTCAAAGATGTTTTGATTTGGAGAATAATCTCATATCAAAAGAATATGTTCGTATAAGCAAAATAATTTTTGAATCTTTTGATAAAAATTTTGCAATAGAGAGGCTCATTGAAAAGCATGCACGTTATCAAACTGTTCACTTCAATCCTGGAGGATGGAAATACGCTGATTTCGATATTAACCCCATTAAAGAGCTTGATGATTTGATATTAACTCTAAATAGTGTTTCCCCTCCAAATTTATTGAATTGAATAAATCCTAAAATTAGTTTAAATTATTTTATTCATTATTAATGAACTTAAGACACTAGGCATAGGGTGGAAAATGTACAAATGATTAACACTTTAAAAAGACCACCTTCCATTATAGAAAGTGGTTTTCTTTGTTAATTCAAATACCAGCTGTGATTCTTGTTTTCCAATCCATTTCTAATCTGTTCCACCAATTGAAAAGCATTTACACTTCTATCCAAAAATGAATCAATGTAGCTGCTCTTATTTGCTCCAGTAAAAAGATTATACAGCTTCCACAAATTGATGTTTCCATTTGAGTCTCTACAGAAACTTCCATTACGATAAAAGTCTTTCACTACACTTGCCATCATTTGATCACCAAATAATAACGGAGATAAATCTGCTTTCATAGAACTCGGTAAATGAGGATACATCCTACATCTGCCTATTAGCTGTGCAAATTGTTGTTCTGTTATAGAGTATTTAGTTAACTGTTCCAAATGGTAAAGATGATAGCTGCTATTATAACTACGTAGCAAAGTGTTTATGACCACACTTAATTGCTCTATGTTTTTAACCTTCACATCTCCCATAAAGCCATCTGTCCAAACGCACATATTGCAGCAAACTTTGTTTTTGAATCCTACAAAGATTTTAAAATGCTGGTCTGATTGTGTTTTGCTGTAGAGATTATCCAAGCTGTAACTCTTAACACCGCCAACTGTAAGTGAAAGAATATTACCATCTATCTCAGCCTGAATACTTGGTATTTCAATAGCAAAAGCCATACGTTCATAATATATCGTTTTCTCCCATTCAAATAGCTCACTAGCTGCCTTATTCTTTGCTTCCGGCACTCTCCCTTTAATAGGATGAGATAGCCTTACAATGGGCTTTAGAATGTGTTCTCCACCGTAAATATCAGCAGTTAATTCCTGAACAGTTTCAATGAAATCTGTATGGCTAATTGTGGGTTCGTTGTCCTTACTGAATACAGGAATTAAATGATGGTCTTTCATTTCTTTCAAATCTCCAGCAATAGTGTTAGCTGTTATGAAATGCTTCTCTGCTTCCTGTCCTTCTGGAATTATCACATCAGGGACAAACGGAATAGTTTCAATTGCATTAATGTAATCCATTTGATGAGAATTTTTGTTTGATTAATGTTGTTGGAATTGGCGGCTGTCCTAACTCTGTTTTCTTTTGAGTGAAGGCAGTTAGTGTAGCTTCATCTTCAATGTTGTGTTGATAAAAGAGTTTAAGCAACTCCTCTAGACTCTTGCAATCATTTATCCTCTCAAAGATTTTATTTGCACTTGGGATTTCACCTTCGTTACACCAGTCTAGAATTTGTTTCCCAGTATTCTCCGTTATAACAAATTCAGGCTTATTTGCAAATAGGCCAGTACGATCTTTACTTGCTTTTGCTAAATGGTTCTCATTGATAATTTCTAAAGCAATTGCCATTTCATATTCGTATCCACTTCTAATCTCATCTTCTAATCCAGCTTTTTCTACTTTGGTTTTATTTCCCTCGGTTATCATATTATAACCTTGCTTCTTTCGATTGGTAGTAATGACATGAGATGAAGATTGTAAAATAGTATTTAACCATTTTTGGTAGATCGGTGTTGCTTTAGCCCAGTCCTGATATTTACCACCTAAAGAGTTTTGATATTCTAAGATTCCACCTTCTCCTTTCCAGAGATGAGTGATAGAATCTATGATGATGACTTCTGTTTTTGCTTTCTCACAGATTTTGATTGCTTCAATATATCGCTGAGGTGTGTATGGAGGATCTAAACGAAGTGTCTTAAAACTACCTAAGTGAGCATACAACGATGCTGAATCATTTTCACTGTCGATAACTGATATAGTCTCCCAATTTCCAGTGATACCGAAGGCAATTAACAATGCCCCATATGTCTTTCCGAAACCTGAAGGAGAAGCAATATTTAATCTGAGCTTCACCTTTTTTCTTGTTGCTGATTCTAAATGCATAAAGTTTAAATTTTAAAAGTTTAAAGAAAAAAAGGGCTGATAACATTTCTGTTACCAACCCTAGCATTTACTAAACCGAAAAAGATTACGCTAATTGTAAATCGCTTACTTGCGTATTCCCAATCAGTTCTACTGATCCTTTAGGACGGTATGCGAAACTGTGCTGCAATTGCATTATCTCACCTGTACGTTGGTTAACATACTCGTAAGGATCTGCTTCAACACGAACTACATCGCCTTCAATCTTCTCACCTACCATCATCTTAGCGAAATTTTCATCGAAAGTTGATGGAATAGAACAACGTTTAGTAGTTGCATAAAAATTACCCGTTGTTTGACTTTGTTGCATTTCTAATCCTCCTGAGAGTTCCAATGCAATAAATGTTGAGCCGTCTTTTCTTTGGCGAACGGCGTAGCCGATTACTGTGACCATTTTGTTTAATTTTTTTGGTTTAAAAAATGTTTGAATTGACACTGATTTAAGCTCCCTCAATAAAATGATGGGGGCGGTACCTAATGTCCAATCCTGAGGTGAAGTTGAGGGGGAGAGACTCTACCATCGACTAACCCACGTAGGATAGAGGATAATTTAATTTTTATAGCTATTTAATACTAGCTATACAATTGTTTAAAATCAAAAATGTGAAAATGTTAAGGGAGGGGGTATGTGGAACTTACCTCTGCAAGGAATGCATCTTCATCCCTACGGTAATAGTAGAAAAAAAAATGAGATGTCCTTTTTAAAATGTGTTTGATTAAGATTATTAATTTGCTCTTAAAATCTTTCAGATTTATAAATGTTTTGCAATTTATCATCAATCTGAAAATCATAATCATTAAATGTTTCCATTAAACCAATATGCCCAAAAAACTTCGCTCTTTCCAAAAGCATAGATCGGTATCGATTTGAAAATCCGCCTTTCAAAATAATTTCTACTTTATGTTCACAATCTTCAAACTCGTGCATAACGCTGGTTACGCAAAAACTGCTAGTCCCCATTTTTGCTTTTAGAAAAGGTGATGAGAAAGTTTCAAATTCTCTTGGTGTAGTTTTTAACCATAGAAATAGCGATATATAGTTATCGTAATTTTTAAAATGCAAAGAATGTTTAATACCATCATTCCTAAATAGATCAGGACTATCCCAATTCAAATTAATAAGATCTTCATACATGGCAGTTATCCATTTCGTGATTTTTGGTGTTGGATATCCTAATTCACTTGCCAATCTTTTTATTGTAAATCTTTCCTCTTCATTTTTAAAGAAAGAATTTTTTATTAGCCCTTCAATAAATGGATTATATCCATGATCTTGATTTAGGAGCAATTGCACCCAATCTGTACAACTAGTCAGAGAGTGGAAGATCTCCAATGTGGATGGAGTATGAATTATTTTCTTTTTTTCTTTAGTACGGCTCATATTTAATAATTGAGCTGATTAAGAATTTATTTAAAATCCATTTATAGATCCATTCTATTTCGTCTTCAAAATAAATATATCTAGGGAAATAAGCACCAAAAAAATCTAAATGAAGATAATTTTAAAACTTTTCAGTTTTTAACATCTAATGGCATTTTTTGCTTCGAAATTGCTTCGAAATAAAAAAGCAGCTATGCGTTTTGATTGCATAACTGCTTGATTGTCAAGTGGGCCCAACAGGGCATGATCCTGTGACCCCCTGATTATGAGTCAGGTTACTTTATACAGCAATAAAATTTCTTTCAAAACTTTTTCTTAATTAACATATTACCACTTTTTCAATTATTTATTGAAATTTATCATTTTTTTATTAGTAGATTTTTATAGCATTTTATTTAGTAACAAATAGAGCAAATTCCTATGAAACAAATTTTACATAATTTTTTTTAGACTTTTAATATTTCCCCAAGACGACTAAACGATATAAAATCATCCCAAAATTGGTTCGATAAGGGTAAATTTCTCGCTACAAAGAAAATCAAGGACTTACGTTAAATCGTGGGTCTTTTTTTATGTCTGCTTGTGGAGGTCAAATGTGTGATATGTGTAATTTTTTAATAAAATACATAATACTTATCAGTACTAGAAGGTTCAACTTGCGGTCTTAATATTCTTGTGATAGAGATTAAAAAATGAATAGGAGGAAAATTCTTACTATAGGATTTAAAAGAATGACTATGATAGCTAAACCACAATATGCTCCGCTTAAAATTCTCCTTGCTGATGACGATAAAGATGACCGTTACTTTTTTATGAAAGTATTACAGGAAATCTCCAATGAAACTGATTTTAATACAGTTGATGATGGAGAGAAACTTATGGATTATCTGACTAAAAATTTAGAAAATTTGCCGGATATACTTTTCCTAGACTTAAACATGCCCCGCCAAAATGGATTCGAATGTTTAATAGACATAAAAGGAAATACAAAACTAAATGATATTTATGTGATCATGTTTTCAACATCATTCCCCAGGGATGAGATTTATGAAATAGAAATGATAAATAGACTCTATAAAATGGGTGCCCAGGATTACATCAGCAAGTCTGCTGATATTGCAAATCTTAAACAAACTATTCTGCTTGCCATTAATAAAGCAGTTGCAATAAAATTAAATGACAGTTAGGAAAAAGTTTTATTATCTGAAAATCTTCTTTGAGAAAATATAAATTAATATAAAATGATTTCATCAGAACTAATAGACGATAAATTGTGTCCACTTAAAATTTTGTTAGCTGACGACGACAAGGACGACAGGTTTTTGTTTAGTTTGGCTTTGGATGAAATATCTATGCCATCAAATCTTGTAACTTTTGTGGATAGGGAGAAGCTTATGGATTACCTTTTTGATAACGACGAGCCATTTTCGGGTGTTGTTTTTATTGATATGAACATGCCTCGTAAAGGTGGATTGGAATGTTTATCTGAAATAAAACAAACTAAAAAATTGAAAGACCTTCCTCTAATAATATTTTCGACATCTAACTCCAGAGATATGATTGATAAGGCCTTCAGAAATGGAGCGGATGTTTATATTCAAAAGCCCTCTGATTTTTCCCAGCTCAAACAAGTTATTTTTCATGCTCTTCCTATAGCGATAGAAAAAATGAGCTCTAATAGTTCTTTGAAATATATTCTAAACGCATGAAAAAAAATCAACTCAATATTCTGCTTGCAGATGACGATAAAGATGATCGCTTTTTTTTTAGTATGGCTTTGGAAGGATTTTCTATTCCCACATTGCTTGATACGGTTGTGGATGGAGAAAAATTAATGACTTATCTTTCTGAAAACTTACTCCGACTTCCTGATGTTATTTTTCTGGATTTGAATATGCCCCGCAAAAATGGTTTTGAATGTTTATTAGAAATAAAACTCAACCCAAAATTGAATCAGCTTCCGGTAATAATATTCTCTACATCCTACGAACAGGAGGTAGTTAATTTACTTTATAAAAACGGAGCAAAGTATTTCATTCGTAAACCTTCCGAATATTTACAATTCAAAAAAATAGTTCAACAAACAATTACACTCATTTCACTGGGAAATAAGCAGGTACCAAACAGAGATAGTTTTGTGCTTACAGTTCATAAAAGTTAGCATCTTTTAATATTATCTGTCTGGCTTTAAATTTTTGAGATTCATTGATTTATTTTAAAACAAATTTATTCTACAAAATATGGCTATTATAAATAAATCAAATGGAGAAGAGTTAATTATTATGCACAGGGAACTGGCATTTCAAAAAGAAGAGAAAGAACAACTGGCTAATGAGTTGGTTATTGCCCTTAAAGAATTGGCTTTTCTTAAAGAAGAAAAGGGTAAACGTGCAGCAGAACTGGGGATTGCTAATATTGAACTAGCTTATCAGGATGATGAAAAAGGGAAACGCGCTATAGAGTTGAGTATTGCAAATATTGAATTGGCTTTTCAAGGTGATGAGAAAGGGAAACGTGCTGCTGAGTTAAGTATAGCGAATAAAGAATTGCTCTTTCAAAATGAAGAAAAAGAAAAACGTGCAGCCGAGTTAATTATTGCTAATAAAGAATTAGCATTTCAAAATGAAGAAAAAGAAAAACGAGCTGCAGAGTTAATCAGTGCTAATAAAGAGTTATTGGCTTTCACTTATATTTCAAGTCATGATTTGCAAGAGCCATTGCGTAAAATACAAACTTTCGTTACTATCATACTTGAAAATGAAAAAGAAAATCTATCAGAGAAAGGAAAATATAATTTTCAGAGAATTCAAATGGCAGCTGGAAGAATGCAATTGCTTATTGATGATTTATTGGCTTTTTCACGTATATCCACAACCGAACTTACTTTTGAAAAAATCGATCTAAAAGTAATTGTAGATGAAGTAAAAGCGGAACTGAAAGATACCATTCTTGAAAAACATGCAACCATCGATTCAAGTGAAATCGGTTCTGCCAAAATTATAGCTTTTCAGTTTCGCCAACTTTTATATAACCTTATCAGTAATGCCCTCAAGTTTTCAAATCCAGAAATACCCTCACATATCTCTATATAGAGTGAAATTGTAAAGGGAAGTAATTTATATTTTAAAAAGCTTTCACCTGAAAAAGATTATTGCCATATCACTGTTAAAGATAATGGCATCGGCTTTGAACCTCAGTTTAGCGAACGCATTTTTGAAGTATTCCAGAAATTACATGGAAAAGAAGTGTATACCGGAACTGGTATTGGCCTTGCGATTGTAAAAAAAATTGTGGAGAACCACCATGGTTTAATTTTTGCAACAAGTGAATTAAACAAGGGCACACAGTTCGACATTTATATTCCAGCGGGATAAAATTATAATGATTGTGTGACTGATTTATTTATGTATGCATTTCCTCCCTAATTATTTCAAAATTTAATGCATGAAAGTTATATCTTTTCATTGCGTTAATTTTTAAAATATGAAACCTTTTTTTTTAGGATTTACACTTTTAATATGTCAATTCTCCTTTTGTCAATCTCTCAAAATAAATAAAAAGGAAGTGTTGAGTATTGTAGAGAATCACAGACAAGAACTTGATACCATCCAGCAATTATTGCTGGTAATCAACGATAATGATGCATCTCATACAGCTATTCTCATTGCCTTGGAGAAAAAGAATAAAAAGTGGAAAATCAAATTCAATCCTATGCTGGCGAGTATTGGTAGAAATGGTTTTGCGCTCCCCCGTAAAAAGATAGAAGGAGATGGTAAGTCGCCAACTGGACTTTATGCATTAGGTCAGTTATTTAGTTATGAAAAAAAAGTAAATACCCGTTTGCCCTTTATTCAAACAAACAGCGACGATAAATGGATTGATGATCCAAACCATATAGATTACAATAAATATATTAAAGGAAATACTTCTGCAGCATCTTTTGAGCATTTGTTTTTATCAAGTATCTATTATAAGTATTGCACTGTTATTGAATACAACACTCATCCGGTAGTCAAGGGGAAAGGTAGCGCTATTTTTTTTCATGTGGCAGATGAGAAATATAGTCCTACTGCGGGTTGTGTAGCAATTCAGGAAACTAATATGCACAAAATAATCAAATGGCTCAAACCCAACTTTAATAAGGCAATGCTAATGGGTAATAAAAACAATATTGAAGGGAATTAATTTGTTGAAAATTCAACTAAAAGGAATAACTATTTTCTAAGTTTGATGACTACAATACTTAAGCTTTACGCTATATATTAATTTGGTAAAGCCAGAATTTTCTCATATATTCAGAATCGATGTTAAGTAATGATTTTTAAAAATCAAATTATCCAAAATAATTTAATTATGAATATAATAAATCAAAGAATACTTCCCATCCTATTATTTTTCTGTTTGACTATTCAAAAGAATACTCTGGCACAAGAACATCAGACTATTGATATCATCAGAAAAACAATTCAAACAACAGTTAAAGACTCTTTAATTAAACTTTCCAAAAATACATATGCAATTATTGCTAATGATGGTGGTATGGCTGGAAATATATTAGTGTATGAATGTAAAACTGGTTTTATCATTATTGATGATCAGTGGGATGAGCTCAATTCTAAGGTTACTGATTTATTAAAAACTATTTCATCAAAGCCAATTATTTATATTTTAAATTCTCATTTTCATTTTGATCATACCGATGGCAATAAAGCTCTTGGTAAAACTGGCATCAAAATTATAGCACATGATAATTTAAGAAAAAGATTATTATCCGATCAAAGCGTGGCGCCGCCTACAGATATGATACAAAAAAAGTATCCCTTTTACGCTTTACCATATATTACATTTAGCGATTCTTTAACCTTACATGAAGAAGGAGAGGATATTAAAATATTTCATGTGAATAACGCTCATACAGATACAGATTCCTTTATTGAATTTGAAAATGATAATGTATACCATACTGGTGATGTGTTTGTAAGATATGGGTTCCCCTTTATTGATGATAATAATGGTGGAAACATCTTTGGTATCATAAAATCAGTAAATGAACTTATTGCAAGAACAAATGATTCAACAATCATCATACCAGGGCATGGTCCAATATCTCATAAAAAAGATTTAATCGTTTATAGAAATAATTTGCAACTGATTGTTAATAGAATTAAGGATGGCATTTTAAATAATTTAACCGTCGAACAAATTGAACAAAAGAACCCAACCAAAGGTATTAATTGGTGGAACGGCTATTTTGTAACTTCTAGAATTTATAAGATGGTTAAGGCTAGTTTGTGATTTTTTAAAGTATAAAAAATAAGCAATATTTATTATCTCCTATCTGTAATATAGCTCCCTAAAATACACTTCAATTTTCTGTAAAATTCAGAGCACTTGCTTTTAATTGTGCATGTGTTTTGAATTCTTTACTTGATTTGCCCCTAATTGTAGCATCAAAAGTTCTGCTCTGTTAAAGCTGCTATAAAACTTTCTCCTATAATTCTTGTGTACTGATAATCAGTATCTTTCGATCTTTCAATAAATGTATCATAGAAGTATGTCAAAAAAACATGTCATTGTTTTGTTATTCATTCTGTTATCTGTGAAAAGCATAGCACAAGGATTTTCCTCTTTTAATGGAGGAAGTATTGGTTTTACATCAACTATTGAGCCCGAGAGTAAATATAAAGATTCGGTAGGTAGTTATCAATATCATTCGATAGGATTTAATGCCAGGGTTCCATTATTTGGGAAGCACGATAAAACCACTAAACATTTTTATGAGACATCTTTAAATACGGAACTTCAATCGAGTTCTGCTAGTTATGGATTTTTGAGAAATAGCAGCGCATTCATTCACGGATCTCTTGGGCTAGGTGCAATTATTTATAATGGCGGCAAAAACATTCTAATGGCTAATGCAGCCATTGGAATAGCAGCTGACCAGTTTACATTAGATAATAATAATACCCGTTATCGGTTCTCGGGTTCTTTTATAGTTAATCACCTTCATAGCAGCACAACTATTTATCAATATGGTGCAGCATTAACTTATGCATATGGTAGACCATTGTTGTTACCTATTTTGGGTATCAGAACAAAAATCTCCAGTAGTTGGACGCTTTCAGCCATATTACCAGCAGAACTTAGTTTTATTGATAAATTGAATGCTAAAACCGGATTAAGTTTTTCTCTTCGTCCATCTGGAAACCGATTTCAATTTAATAACCAGGGATATTTTAATACCAGTTCGTCGACTTTATATTTGCAGCTTCGTGAATTCCAGTTAGGTACTGCTATTTATTATAAGCTCACAAAAGATTTTACAGTAAGTGGTGATGTTGGTTTCTTGGTTGGTGGAAAATTACAATTTACAGAACAGGATTCACCCTCAACTGTTTTATATAAAACTGCTTTGAATGCAGGTTCTGTAATTCGCTTTTCATTACGCTATCGAATTCCTCGTAAAAACGAAATGCGGGTAAATAAAATGCAGGATATTTTAAATCCATTATCAAATTAAATTAAAAAGTAGTAGAAAAATTATAAATTAGTAGGTTGAAAAACACCCTAACATTTATTAAATTAATTTCTGATGAAGCCAAAATTATTATTAAGAATTGCATCTTTAATGATGCTTTTGCATTTAATTGGACATTCATTTGGTAATGAGTTATGGAAGAAAACGGATGATCCCACAAAAATGCAGGTAATTCATGCCATGACTTTTTATAAATTTCCTTTCATGGGAAGTGTCAGAAGTTTTGGTGATAATTTTAGCGGGTACGGATATGCAGTATCTTTATTTCTAATTCTTAGTTCCGTATTATTATGGCTTATATCCAGTTCTTTAAAAGAGAAAACTACCCTTTCTATAAAAATTCTTATAACTCTTTTTATTTGTGTAACAATTTTGGGAATTGATGAACTTATTTTCTTTTTTCCGTTTGCGGCAAGTTTAAGCTTGATTTCTGCCATACTAACAGGCCTCGCTACCATTCAAATGCGTAATCTGAACAGTTAAATTACCTTTTGAATTTATGTTTGAGATTAAAGGGAATCCATTACTTTTGTGTAGTATACTAAAATTGTAGATTAATTGATTTTGGTAAACTGTATAACAGTTATGAGCCAACAAGATTCCAAGAATACACAAAAAACAGGCAATGCATTATTTCCTGTCTTTATCAAATTAAATCAAGTTCAATTGCTTCTCGTAGGTGGAGGGAATGTTGGTTTGGAAAAACTTTCTGCTATTTTAAGAAATTCTCCGGATGCCAATGTAACAATTGTAGCCCCTTTTATTAGTGATCATATCAAAGAACTCATTAAGGACAATTTACGCATTCAATTATTCGAACGAATATTTGAAGACTCAGATTTGGAGCAAAAAGATATCGTGGTTTGTGCCACAGATGATAAAGCTTTGCACTATCAAATTTATGAATTAGCCAAACAAAAACATATTTTAATCAATGTAGCGGATACACCAGAATTGTGTGATTTTTATTTGGGTAGTATTGTGCAAAAAGGGGATTTAAAAATTGCAATCTCTACCAATGGTAAATCTCCCACTGTTGCCAAACGGATCAAAGAAGTATTGAATGATATTATTCCAGTTGAAGTGGATGAAATGTTAACCAATATAGAAAAAATTCGAAACTCCATTCATGGAGACTTTGATGAAAAGGTGAAGCACTTAAATGAATTGACCAAAGTGTTAGTGTCTAAGCAAACAGTGATGGATGAAGCAAAAGTGAACACAAAAAAATGGCAAAAAATAGTATTGTATTGCTTGCTTGCATTTGTGGTTATTATGATATCTCATGGGTTATTATCCATGATTCATTTTGGTAGTGTTTTAGAGGAAATTAAAAATGGAATTACGGCTATTGATTTAAATACTTTTTTATTGATGCTATTAACAGGCTTCATAGCTCAAATGATTGACGGCTCCATGGGATTGGGGTATGGAACTATTTCTACTACATTTTTATTGGCGATGGGTGTGCCTCCGGCCATTGTAAGTAGTCGTGTACACAGCGCCCGAGTTTTTTCGAGTGGGGTTTCTGGGTATAGTCATAATCGGTATGGAAATATCAATAAGAAATTGTTTCGTACTATTGTTTGGCCTGGTGTTATAGGTGCCATTATTGGAGCTGGATTAGCAGTATTCGCACAGCATTCCAATTTATCCTGGGTTCGTATTCCATTGGCAATTTATACCACTTATCTTGGTTATTATATCATTCGAAAAGCTTTTAATAAAAGACAATTAGATTCCAAGGTAAAACGAGCGGGTTGGTTGGCTGCGATAGGAGGTTTTATGGACGCATTTGCAGGAGGGGGATGGGGTGCTTTAGTTACAAGTACTTTAATATCAAAAAGGAAATCGCCTAGATATGTGGTGGGATCTGTTTGTTTAGCTGAGTTCTTTGTAGTATTTGCAAGTGCTGTTACCTTTTTTGTTTTATTAAAACATCTTCCTATTTTGGAAGTGCTGGGATTAATTTTGGGTGGTGTTATTGCAGGTCCTTTGGCCGCAAAATTAGTAGGTAAAATACCTATTAAAACCATGTATATGCTCGTTGGTCTTGTTGTAGTATTAACAAGCATGTTCACTCTATACAAAGTGACCATTAAATACTTCTAATTTTTATTGAGCAGCTGTTTTTTTAAAACGCTAACTGTTTTATGATTACCTGTATGATTCCAACCTGGAGGCATAATAAGATAAGAAAGTTTATTTTTTAATCCAGGAGCTTGATATATATCTTTTGCCAGATAGACTATTTCTCCAAAATAGGCATCGATAAAACTATTAGGTATTTGTTCTCGAGTAATACCATATTGGATGAGAACTTCTTTTTTTTCAGGCTCATAGGTCTTAAAAAGACGATCCCAAATATTCAATAAGTTACAAAAATTGGTATCCATATAGTTGATGTTTTTTGCATGATGAACCCGATGATGTGAAGGGGTTAAAATAAATCTTCCAACAATTCCTAAACGGGCATCTGGCAAAATGGTTTCTCCAATATGAATAAAAGAACCCCAGGTTCCATCAATAAACATAATTACAAACAACATTGGTGGCGGTACTCCGGCCATGATACAAATAGAAGTTCTTATGATATCGGCATATGGCGCTTCTAAGAAAAAATGTGCGTATGAAATAGAAAGGTTCATAGATTCTGGTGCATGGTGTGTGGAATGTAAACACCAGAAGAGCCTTACTTTATGTGCTAGATAGTGATAAATAAAATGTGCAAATTCCCAAATGATATAACCATAAATCAACCAGTACCATGTAAAAGAAATCTTTATTATTGCATGCCGCTCTAAGAGACCAATGCATATCATCGTCATGCCTAGTGATAGATATCTGCCTAATACTGAATTTAGTAAGTAACTAAAAAAAGGTATTTTATAATTGACTATTGTAAACTTTTTATATAAAAGCCCTCTAATTAATTCTAATACTAAAATGATCGGTAAAATAGGCGCAATTACTGCTGTAAATCCATCATATTTTAAGATTGCTGCATAGTTACCTGATTTGATAATTGCTAACAAACTGTCAAAGCTAAAGAATCCCCAAATTTCGTTGGTTATAAGTTTGATGATATTCATAAACTGAATATAAGAATTAATTTAATTTTTTCGAAGTGAATACCATGCAAATGACCAGCAATAACGATTCTAAATTCTAAATTTTTTTAATTGGCAGGGCAATTAATTTGTATATTGTTATAGTTATTGAATCAGTAAATGCTATGCCATGTCAGTCTATAAGATCTGCCTTCTATTATTATTTTTCCCCTTGTATATCAATGCACAACAATCAACTAACCCCATTGAGCAGATAACGGAAAATTTACAGGAAAATTTGCATAGTCGCGTTAATGAGACTTTTCAAATACATACTAATAAAAATATTTTTGAACAGGGAGAAACTGTCTGGTTTAATATATTTATTACGGATTCCATTTCAAATAAACCGATCAAAAAAAGTAGAATATTATATGTAGATCTGGTCTCTGATAAGGATTCTGTTGTAAAAAGGGTATTGCTACCAGGTGATAAATTTTTAACCCAAGGTTCTATTGATTTGAAAGATTCCTTATTGCATGGATATTACTGGATACGCGCCTATACGAAGCGATCATTTGATAATAATCAGCGACCATCCATTTATCCTATTTATATACTTAATAGGAGAATATCAATAAGTAACTCTGATTTTCCATTAAAGAAGAAACAGTCTGTTGTGTTTGAAAATCCGATTGTTAATATATACCCGGAAGGAGACCATTTAATGTCTGGTGTTAATACTTTAGTTGCAGTAGAAGTAAAAGATATCAATGGTAATCCCCTGAAAGTTTCTGGATCAGTGTTTGATAATAAACATGATACGGTAGCAAGATTTGTCACAAATAATTCTGGCATTGCTAAATTTAATTTTTCTCCTTTTGCCAGAAAAAAATATAACCTCGGCATCAACAATGAAAACCAAAATTTAGCGCTTACTACACTGCCGCCAGTAAATATGTTTGCAGCTCAGGTTGCCATTACCAGACGAAATGAAAATAGTATTCATGTACGTGTGCTGTTAGAAGATTCGCTTTTTACTAAAGATTATACTACTTATTTAGTTTGCTTACATAAAGACAGTATTTGTTTTTCAAGTATAGGTAAGGGGTTATATGAGTTGGATATCCCTAAGAGCTATTTCCCCAATGGTGAAACTACATTGCTGCTTTATAATTCAAAAAAGGAACTTTTAAGTACTCGACATCTATACGTAGAAAATGTAAATGCTACTATTTCTGTAAAGCCTAACAAAACAAATTATGTATCAAAAGATAATGTTGCTTTAGATATCAATATTATGGATGTTGTTGGTAAACCTTTAGTTGCAGAATTGGCTGTAAGTATTCTGGATAGTAAAATAGCTGACAATTTAGATAATTATTTCAATGATCCATTATTATATGAGTCACCTGTTGATAGAGATCTAAAGATGCTTGTAACAAAAAACAATTCAAATCTTTTGAACATAAACGAACCTCATGATCAACTTGAAACCAAAAATTATTTGATTGAGCCTTTTGTAATTTCAGGACACTTACTGAATAAGAAAAATGAGATTATTAAAAATCGACAAATTACGTTGTTGTCAAAAAATATGACTTCCTTGGTATTGCAAGATACTACGGATGTTAAAGGACAGTTCAAATTTGAATTTGTAGATTTAATGGATAGTACTGAATTCCAATTACAGGTAAATAATATGCGTGGTGAAAAAGAAGAATTTGGCATTGAAATGGACCAAATCAAATTTCCACATCTTATTACACCTATTTCATTAAAAGAACAGTTTAGAGATTTATTGTTGGCAGAAGAAAACTCAGTTAAGATTTATCAAAAAAGTGTAAACGCAAGTGGTTTAGGAAATGAATTGATGCCAGCATTACCAGAGAATAATAATGGTAAAACTAATAGCAAAACAACTATTGGAGGATACGTTATTACAAAGGAATTATTAAATGAAAGTAATAGTAGTGTGGTGGATGCTATTTTAAAATCCGGTAAATTTCATTTGATGAAGGGGCATTTAGTAACAGGCATTAATGGTGGCACCTTTAAAGTGTTTTCATCTCCCGACGAGCCTCTAATTATTATGGATGGTGCGGAAGTGCCATTAGTTAATACTGATAATGGAACTAGTCCTGCCATTACATTTTTAACTTCATTAAATGGCGAAGGAATTGATCATGTTATTATACTTGGTGATATTGAATCTGGAAAATATGCTTTAAGAGGTGGCAAAGGTGCCATTGAAATTTATTCTGCTACAAACGTGAATGGTATTAGAGGAATTATCACTGGTGGGTTGTTGCACATTTATTCACAAGGATTTCAAAAAACTGCATCCTTCAAAATGCCTGATTATAGTAATTCAAAATCTAAATTTTTAAAAATCCCAGACACGAGACTTTCTTTATTCTGGGATGGGAATCTAATTACGGATAACAATGGTAAATCAACGATTCATTTCTTTGCATCAGATGGACCTACCACTTATTTAGTTTCCATTGTAGGGATAACTGCAAATGGGGAAAGCTTTTCTAAAAAAATTACCATTAATAGGAATTGATTATTGGATTGCATTGATTGGTAAGTTTTTGCAGGTATCTTAAAAAATTACGCAAAAACAGTCATTTATCTTTATTTTAGTAATACGATTGTTTGCCAATAGCAACTAAAAACAGTTCTATGGCCATACGTGTAGCAATAAAACATAAGACCACTTATCATTACGACAGACCAGTTTCTTTGTCGCCCCATATTTTTCGGTTAAGACCAGCAGTACATTCTCGTACTCCAATTGAGGCCTACTCATTTAAAATTGAGCCCAAAGAACATTTCATTAATTGGCAACAAGACCCATTTGGCAATTACCAGGCCAGGATTGTTTTTCCAGAAAAGACAACGGTTTTAGATATTGATGTAGAAGTAATTGCCCGCTTGGAAGTAATAAACCCTTTTGATTTTTTTGTAGAAGAATACGCTGAAAATTTTCCCTTTACTTACACCGAACAACTTCGGAAAGAATTAGTTTCTTATTTAGAAATAGAACCTACCGGTGCCCTGTTTGATAAATGGCTTGAAAAAGTAGACCGGTCAGAAAAAAGAATTGTTGACTTTCTGGTGTATATCAATCAGCTAGTTCATAAAGAAATTTCTTATACCATTCGCATGGAACCGGGCGTGCAAACACCTGAAGTTACATTGCAGCGAGCACTTGGATCATGTAGAGATTCTGCCTGGCTATTGGTACAAGTGCTTCGTCATTTAGGACTTGCAGCACGTTTCGTCTCAGGATATTTAGTTCAGTTAACAGCCGATATTAAATCGTTGGATGGCCCTTCAGGACCAACGGAAGATTTTACGGATCTTCATGCATGGACAGAAGTATATGTTCCAGGTGCCGGATGGATCGGGCTTGATCCAACATCTGGCTTGTTTGCGGGAGAAGGGCATATCCCATTGGCAGGAACACCACATTATAGCAGTGCTGCTCCCGTTGTTGGAGCTTCAGATAAAGCTGAAATAACTTTTTCATTTGATAATTCTGTTACTAGAATTCACGAAGACCCTCGAGTAACGAAGCCTTTCACAGATTCTGAATGGGCCGCCATCAAAGCACTTGGGTATAAAGTGGACGAAGATTTAGAAAAGCAGGATGTTCGAATGACGATGGGGGGAGAACCCACATTTGTTTCAATAGATGATATGGAATCTGCACAGTGGAATACCACTGCGGATGGAAAAGAAAAACGCATTTTGTCGCACAATTTAATATTTCGCTTGCGCGAACAATTTGGTCCTGATGGGATGATACACTATGGTCAGGGGAAATGGTATCCAGGAGAACCTTTACCTCGATGGCAGTATGGGTTATTCTGGAGAAAAGATGGTTATCCAATTTGGAAAAATATAGAACTGATTGCACATGAAAAATCTAATCATGCTTGTACATCTGTGGATGCAAAATTATTTATTGAAGAACTTGCGAAACATTTAGCCATAAGTGGAGAAAACATTAGTCCTGCTTTTGAGGATAGTTTTTTCTTTTTATGGACAGAAGGGAAAACGCCGATAAATATAGATCCACTTAAAGCGAATTTAAAAGATAGTATTGAAAGAAGAACTTTAGCAGAATTATTAGATAAAGGGCTTAATGAACCTGCAGGTTATACCATTCCTATTCAATGGAATTATGATAATAATCAATGGTTAAGTTGTAAATGGCAATTTAAAAGAAATCATCTATTTCTTCTACCCGGAAATTCACCAATAGGGTTAAGGCTTCCTTTAGAATCTTTGCCAGTAGCCTCTAAAACTTCATTAATTAAAAAAGCAGACCGCAGTCTATTTGAAGATTTACAACCCCTTGACTTTTTTCATGAAACGATATCCTGGCGCTATGGACAGGTTTTTGAACAACCTGAATCTCCTGTATTACTTCAAAAAAAAGAACCTATAAAAGAGGAGGATGAAAAGAAAGGAAGATTAAAGGGCAATGAAAAAAAATCATCAGAAGAAAAGGAAACAGAAAATATTCTATTTGAAGCACAGACTATTATTACGGCTATTTGTGTAGAACCAAGAGAGGGGATATTGAATGTATTTATTCCGCCAGTTGATTATTTAGAACACTACTTAGATATCATTGCATCTATTGAAGCAACTGCAAATGCTTTAAAGATCCCAGTAAGAATAGAGGGATATGAACCGCCAAGAGATTATAGAATGGAACGTCTTATTGTATCTCCCGATCCTGGTGTGATTGAAGTGAATATTCATCCATCAAAAAACTGGGGAGAGCTTTTGCATAATACGGATGTACTTTATGAACAAGCGTACCTCTCAAGATTAGGCACACAAAAATTTATGTTAGATGGAAGGCATACAGGTACTGGAGGAGGAAACCATATTACCATTGGTGCTGCTAAACCTTCCGATAGCCCATTACTGAGAAGACCAGATTTATTAAGAAGTTTGATTACTTTCTGGCAACATCATCCTGGTCTTTCCTATTTATTTTCTGGATCTTTTATTGGTCCAACAAGTCAGGCTCCTCGTATTGATGAAGGGAGGGATGAGAAATTATATGAAATGGAAATTGCATTTTCTCAGGTGCCTGAACCTGGAGATCCGGATATTCCCTTCTGGTTAGTGGATAGAATATTCCGTCACTTGTTAACGGATATAACGGGCAATACGCACCGATCTGAATTTTGTATCGACAAAATGTATTCGCCCGATAGTTCTTCTGGTCGGTTAGGTATACTTGAGTTTCGGGCATTTGACATGCCTCCGCATAAAGAGATGAGTTTGTTGCAAATGGTTTTATTGCGATCATTGATTGCTGCATTTTGGAAAAAACCGTATACGCATAAACTAGTTCGTTGGGGAACCCAGTTACACGATAAATTTTTATTGCCACATTACGTACAAGACGACATGAAAGAAGTGGTACAATATTTAAATGATGCGGGATATCCTTTTCAGTTTAACTGGTTTAATTCTTTCTTTGAATTCCGATATCCTCGATATGGTACCTTACAATTGAATGGGATAGAAATGGAAATCAGAATGGGTATTGAGCCTTGGCATGTTTTAGGAGAAGAAATGAGTAATAGTGGTACGGCCCGATTTGTTGATTCCTCACTAGAAAAAGTACAAGTAAAATTGCGAAATTTTAATGCAGAACGTTATGTGTTATTGTGCAATGGTCATCGGGTGCCATTAAAAGAAACAACAATTAAAGGTGAGTTTGTTTGTGGCATTCGTTATCGAGCATGGCAGCCACCTTCTGCTTTGCATCCAACAATTGGTACTGATGCGCCACTGGTATTAGATATTGCAGACAGTTGGAATAGTAGAAGTATTGGTGGATGCACTTATCATGTTTCGCATCCCGGTGGAAGAAGCTACGATACTTTTCCAATCAATGCATATGAGGCTGAGAGTAGGCGAATCAGTAGGTTCTGGGATATTGGCCACACGCAGGAAGTATGGCAGCCTAAACCCTGGCTATCTGTATTAGAACATTATATAACTGAGGATCGAATGCCTTATTTAGTAGATGCACCAACACCGGAAATTAATCCAGATTACCCATGTACCATGGATCTAAGACAATTTAAAGCAAGAAAAAAATAGTTAACCTTAACGGATTCTTCGTACATCAACAGAGACCGAAAGTTTATGTTTGCCACTGCTTACAATAACGCCTTTAAGTGGTGTGATATCCGCATAATCTCTTCCCCATCCGATAGTGATATGCTGTTGACTTGGAATGATATTATTAGTTGGATCAAAATCAATCCAGCCTGTATTAGGTATATAGATTGAGAACCATGCGTGAGAAGCATCAACACCAAATAATTTTTCTTTTCCTTCTGGTGCTGCTGTTTCAATATATCCACTTACATATCTTGCCGGAAGCCCCACTGAACGAACGCATGCAATTGCTAGATGAGCGAAATCTTGACAAACACCTTTGCGTTCTTTCATTACCTCTATCAAAGGAGTCGTCACATTTGTTGAGCCAGGTTTAAATTCAAAGTCGGTATAAATGCGTTGCATGAGTTCTTTAGTAGATTCAAAAAAACTCCTCCCATTTATAAATGATTTTAAAGCATATTCGTGAATTTCTGAAGATGTTTTTGTGTAATCAGTTTCGGAAATAAATTGTTTTGCTGTTATATGTTCGGGAGTTACATCTAATAACAACGCAGGTATTTCGTTCCAAGCAAGATCTGAATAAATAGTTACTTGTATGGGACTTGAAATAGTTTTTTCAATAATAGATTGAATACTAACAGTTAATTTTTTATGTTCTTGTTGAATGGCAAAGTAGAGTACTTTGTTTCCAAAAAAATCAACATATTCCGAGATACGATCAGGTTCTGGACTAATATTAATATTGGTTTTAATTGACTGCTGATCGGAGGTATTACGAACTAATAGTTTAGCAATATTATGGCAGATAGCGATTGGTTGAAAATATTCGTATTCGGTAATATGGGTAATTTGATATTCCAAAGGCTGATTATTTTATCTGTATAACTGTTGTTGTTCTTGTGCGTGTTTAAAATAAGTTTTGGAAACAGTTTCTGAAATGTTAGAAAGTATCTCGCTTATTTTGTTTAAAAACTCCTCTAGATGCAAATAGGTATTTGTTTCGGAATCAAGTTGAGACAAAACCGCTTTATCTGCTAATTGTAATGTTGTTAGAGCTTCCAATGCTAATCGCTGATGTTCTGCTAAAAAATTATTTTGATGAATTTTTGGAAGCTGATTCATATATGCTTTTAATCTTTCCATTTGATAAATTAAAGATTTGGGATTACTTGAATCTAGCAACATTAAATCTAAGAGTAAAGGCAATTGTAAATGAGCACGATATTTATACCGATAGTTTACAATATTCTCATTACTCTTGAGTACCGTTTCTCTTAAAATATATTCTATATTATCATCTTGTTGTTGAATTAAGGTTGAACGAAGCATCGATGTTAATAAAAGACCTTGTTCTATTTTTCGTCCAGTATCGAGTAAAGTCCATCCTTGTTCTCTCGAGATACTTTCTCTGTTAAGACTAATAAACGCCATCATAGATGTAATTACTGCATCAACAGCACTTAACATTTTATAATGCCCTTTATATTTTGAGGTAGAAGCGGTATTCCAGGCATCTTCCATTTCTCTTAGTACACGCCAAGTGTCTGTTGACCAATAGTCTGGTATCGCATTAACTGCTTGAATAAAAGCGAAAATGTTATAGGCAAGGCTACCTTCATAAAACTGATCAAATAAAAGATGGCTTAAATCATCCCAGGGCTCTTCTATTTTCTCTGAATTATCTGCTCCAATAAACCCTGGATACGCAAAAGTAAAGTGGGTTAGTGCTTCAAGCAAACACTTTTTTATATTGATACTTTCATCGATAAATGCTTTGTTTGCCTCAGCTACATATTGCATCACAGTTCGTTGAAAACGAGCATTACCTATTACTCTTTCTGCATAACGACCAATCCAAAAAAGATTTTCAGCATTTCTGCTAGGTAATGATTTGAACTGATATGATTGGTTTTGTTTTGTGGGTAAATGATCCTGTTCTTTTTTAAAATTTAAAGTATTGGTATCATCCTGCGAACTGAGTATCCATGTGTCTTTACTGAAGCCTCCTATTTGATTCGAAATAACTATATTTTCTTTATCCGTAGAAGCTCTGGTTAGACCACCTTCCATAATTTGATAGCCATCATTACTGCTAACAGCAAAACCTCTAAAAAGTGCATGGCCTTCCTCCAGTTGGTTATTTATATAAATAGGTGTTTTAGTAAAATCTACTTTTTCTTGTGCAACGTATAAATGTGGGTGAGCCAAAATTTTTGTTTTCAAAAAGGATAAATCCTGAGATGTTAATAAAGAGGCATCAATTGATGTACGTGAAAATGGTTCTCGATATATTTTTTTAATAACAAGTGAAGGCAAATTTTCCAGTACATATTTTAATTCGCTTTTCTGGCCGCACCACCACGATGCGATTGTAGGAAGCTTTAATTTTTCTCCTAAAAAATAGTTGGCTATTGCAGGTAAAAATGGGATAAGCCCTGGGTTTTCAACTACACTACTTCCTAAAGGATTAGCAATAGTTACATTGCCACTTCTAACAGCTTGTAAAAGTCCGGGAACACCTAGTTGTGAATCTTCTTTTAATTCTAGTGGGTCGCAATAGATATCATCAACCCTACGCACAATAACATCAACTTGTTCAAGTCCTCCAAGGGTTTTGAGCCAAACAAAATTGTCTTTAACCATCAGGTCATCGCCTTGAACTAAAGTTAGCCCAAGATGTGAAGACAAGAATGAATGTTCAAAATAAGTTTCATTTCCTGCTCCAGGTGTGAGAATTACAATTCTCGGATCTGAATTATTATTTGGAGCAATATGCATTAATGCGCTATGCATTGCATTGAAGAAAGGAGAAAGCCGTTTTATTTTTAATTGATCAAACAATTCCGGTACAATGCGAGCCATTGCCATTCTATTTTCTAAGGCATATCCAGATCCAGAAGGAGCTTGGGTTCTATCGTTTAATACCCAGATACTGCCATCTTTACTTTTGGCCATATCAGCTGAATAAATTACCAGGTTATGTTTCCCAGCTTGCTTTATTCCACAACATTCTCTGATAAAGCCTCGATGGAAGTAAATAATTTCCATGGGGATGATGCCATCCTTTATCAGTTTTTGTTCGCCATAAATATCTTTTAATATTAAATCAAAAAGCCCTGCTCTTTGTGCTAATCCTGCTTCCATTAATGACCAATCTTTTTCTTGAATCAAAAATGGAATAATATCTAAATTCCAGGGCCTTTTAGATCCTGATGGATTGTTATGAATAGTATAAGTAACCCCATTTTCTTTTAAATATCTGTTGATATCTAAATTTCTACTTTGTAATTCTTCGGAACCTAATTGATTAAATGATTTTAAAAACTTATTCCAATAATCGATTAACTGGGGATCGCTCTGAAACAAAGAATCAGTTGGGAGCCAATTAGTTGTTTCATGTGGATTATCGGAATAAATCATTCTTAAAAATAATAAATAATAGGCAATTGCGAAAACTGCTTCTTTTTCATTTTGTAAACTCCAATCTGTGTAATATGCAACAAACAGTATTTTTTATGTAATTGCCGCTATTTTTATTTTTTGAACTTTGAGCTATAATAAACAAATATGAAAGCCAATATCGGATTATCCTCAAAGAATATGCAACAAGTAGTTACTGAATTATCAAAATTGTTAGCAGATGAATATGTGCTTAGTACCAAAACAAAACACGCACATTGGAATGTGGAAGGCCTTGATTTTTATAATAAACATTCATTTTTTAAAAGTCAATTCGATCAGTTAGATCAATTAGTTGATGATGTAGCTGAAAGAATTCGCACTCTTGGCCATTATACACCAAGTAGTTTAAAGCAATTTCTGCAGTTAACACATTTAACAGAAGTTAGTGGAGAAGATAATAATGAAAGCAAATCGTACATGAAGGATTTGCTTGTAGATCATGAAAGTATCATTATTCATTGCAGAGAAAATATTAGTCATTTTGGAAACAAGTTAGGAGATTTTGGGTCAGCTGATTTTGTTACCAAAGTAATGGTGGATCATGAAAAGATAGCTTTCTTGCTTCGTGCTAGTTTGTGATGTAGGGAAATAAAACTATTATAATTTGATTGAAGACATTCCTCCATCCACATGAATAATTTGTCCGGTAATCCAGGACGCATCTTCGCTCAATAAAAAAGATGCCATACTTGCAATATTCTTTGGTTCTCCAATCTTTTTTAAAGGATGTCGTTGTGCATTGGCAGCTATTTTTTCTTCAGAGTTTAAAAGGTTTGCTGCTAGTGGTGTATTTGTAATGGAAGGCGCAATGCAATTCACTCTGATTTTAGGCGACAGCTCAGCCGCTAATGCTTTAGTTAGTCCTTCTATTGCACCTTTAGAAGCTGCAACTACTGTGTGAAAATTGAAGCCGGTTTGCACAGCCACCGTTGAGAATAATAAGATGGAAGCGGTACTGGCGTTTTTCAAAAGAGGTAAAACTTGTTGTATTATTCTGATAGCACCGATTACTTGTAACTCGTAATCTTTCATAAAATCATCTGAGGTAATTCTGGCAAAAGGCTTCAATAGAATGGCACCTGGGCAATAAATTAATCCATCGATGGTCTCAGGTAAAAAATTTAAGTCATTCTGTGCGTTTAAGACATCCAAGTAGAAGTACTGAATATTTTCTTTAGACTCTTTTGCATTGCTTTTATACGATGCAAATACACAATTTTCTTTTTGGACCAATTCTTCGATAATTGCGGCTCCTATTCCAGATGAGCCTCCAATAACTAAATAATTTTTCATGTAAATGTAATAACAAGAATAGTTTGAATTGGTTTATTTTTTTTCAATTAAAAATTGAAAAAGTTCAAAATAAATTTGCCCCTAATTTCTTATTCTTGAAAAAGGGTACTAATTCTGTTTGATCTTAGTTCATTTTTTCTGGCTCGAATTACACATTGTACCGGTTCAGTTACATATATCACAGATTTATGCTTAATTAGTTGCTTTTAATTTTTATTTAATATATCTACCGATTTTATATCAAGCCAATGTTTTAATGGGTAGCTTGCATTAAGAAATGAGTCAAATCAATAAAATGAATTGTTTCATTTTTCTTCTGAAACTTATTTGTTTCAATACTTAAATCACTTTTTTTAGACTCTAGTTACGCCAGTTCAATCTTATTTAATTAGGTATATTAGGATCTTCTTATTTATTAAATAGGAACAAAGAATCAGGATATCATAAATATTGGATCTTATGAAGTTATATATCAAATTCATGGTTAGTCTTCGTTGTAAGATGATGGTTAAGGAAGAGTTAGCGAAATTGAATCTTCATTATGTAAATTTAGATTTAGGAATGGTAGATGTTATAGAAAATATTACACACGAACAACTTGAAAAATTAAAGACCAATTTGGCGATATCGGGCTTGGAATTGTTGGAAGACAAAAAAAGCGTCTTGATAGAAAGGATTAAAAACGTAATCGTTGATATGATTCACTATAGTGATGAATTGCCAGAAATTAATTATTCAGAATACATCAGCCAAAAATTAAATTACGATTATACCTATCTATCCAATTTATTTTCTGAAGTAAAAGGTATAACAATACAGCATTTCATTATTGTACATAAAATTGAACGGGTAAAAGAATTGCTTTTATATGGGGAACTGAATTTAACTCAAATTTCCTATTTAATGCAATATAGTAGCGTTGCTCATTTGTCGAATCAGTTTAAAAAAATTACCGGACTTTCTCCATCTTTTTATAAACATATGAAAAACCAACGGGTCGCAAATCTTGAATGTATTTAAAGTATTAAAAAATAGGATTATGAAAACAAATAAATGTTTAGGAATCTGGATGGATTATTCGAAAGCCCATCTGATGCAACTTTTGCCTGGAGATATCCATACGCAAATTATTGAATCAAATTTTACTCATGAAGAAAAAGCAAGTAGCATTGAAAAGAGTGAGAAACACATGCACAATAAAGAAGAAGGAGAGCATTTGAAATATTTTAAAAAAATACAAAAAGAGATAGAGAAGTACGATGATGTGTTATTATTTGGACCAACTGATGCAAAGGAGGAGTTGAATAAACTGTTACATGAAGACCATATTAATACTCGCGTTAGAATTGAAATTAAGACCACAGATAAAATGACTGAGAATCAATTGTATGCTTTTGTACGCAAACATTTCAATGAAAATCTACGCTTAAATTTGGTATAGATTAAGACAGAAGAATTTATAAGTTAATAAGTGATAGATGTAAATTAAAATTCATTAATGTAGCTAATTTAGTGCGGGACTTGGAAATTCAAACAATATATAATAATGCAGCATTGAATAAATAGAGTTACATTTCAATTCTTAATTTATTCAATAACTTATTCAATAACTTATTCAATTCATTTAATTTAATTTATATGGAATACCCGGAATTTGAAAAATCGAAAGCTTTTATTGTTGTAGAAATATTGGAATATATTCCTAATTCTGTATTGATTAAAACAATTATTAAAAAAACAACTGGGAATATCAGTGCTGTTTCATTTGATTCGGGCGAAACATTTTCTGAACGAACATCACCATTCGACACTTTTATTCAAATTATAGATGGGAAAGCAGAAATTGTAATCAATAATGTATCAAATTTACTTGATACGGGGCAATCCATTATTATTCCTGCACATGCCAGAAATACTATCAAAGCTAATGTTCGTTTTAAAATGTTATCCACTATAATTAAAAGTGGATATGAGGATATAGTTCTTTAAAAATATAGTTTTTAAATTTTTAAAAGCCTGAATTGCATTTTGCAATTCAGGCTTTTTTGCATTTACGATAAAGGAAATGGCAAAGAGTACTGTTTTTTATGAATATTATCTAAGCATTCGTTTTTGTTTGAATAATTAATATCTTTAAATGAATAACTTTTTAGAGCCTATTATTTCAGATTGTATTAAATATAATTTATGTTTTTAATTAATAGGAAGATAGTTTTGGCATGTATTTTTTTATGTATCTACTTTTTCAATAAAGTTGAAGCCCAAACTTCAATTTTGGGTCTTCATTTTTCCTCCGATTCGCTTTCTATCCAATCTTTTGAAAACAGTGATCATCAATTTTCTTCTACAAAAAAGCCCATACCTCTCATCAGTTTTTTATTAGATGGTAAACAATACAATTCGATAGAATCAAATTCATTCAAAAAAAAATTGACAATTCACTTAGATTCTTTTATTAAAACAGTATATGGTATATCAGCAGTAATTAAATTTAAAAATACAAGCACAGATACTTTATTAGTAGAAAATATAGTGCCTTTTGGTATTGCAGATGAAAGGGTTTATATCACAGGAAAAGGGAAAAACGAATTATCCCGTACCTATTTATTTGTTCCCAATAAACAACCCGTTAATGTAATTGTACCGGATAATAGTTGGGATCTAGGATTTTGTGTACTGGAGAATCAATTTTTAGATAAACAAATAACTGGTTTAGTAAGACGCAACAGGGCTTCGATTAAAAATGGGATAAGAACAAGATTCGACACCAAATTAAATCCCGGGGGCTCTGTAGAATATAATTTGTTTATAGAACTCGTAATTGGTGATTGGCATAATGCCCTCCAGGAAATATTTCAGAAAAGAATGCTTTATGATACCAAAAGTTTTGATAATAGTATGTATCAGCGTAAAGATCTGCAATGGGTAAGACATGCCTATGTAAGTACTATTTTAATGAACTGGAGTTCTGAATATTATAATTACCAAGATGGTAAATTTCATTTAAATGAGTATGTAGATAAAGGGAAATATTTATATGGTGGGGATGATTTTATAGCCATATGGCCAACTTGGCCTACGCTTGGATTGGATCAACGAAATCAGTTCGATTTATTTAGAGATCTGCCTGGTGGCTTGACAAAAATAAAATCCATGGCAAATCAATTGAGAAATAGGGGAACTAAACTATTTGTTTGTTATAATCCTTGGGATGAAAGTACCAGAGGGGAAAACCACTTTGAAGGGATTACTAATTTAATTGCTGGTACAACGGCCGATGGCGTTGTGTTAGATACGAAAGGTGAATCTAGCAAAGAATTGCAGCTTTCTGCCGATAAAGTTAGGCCCGGTGTAATTATGTATAGTGAAGGGATGGCTGTACCGAAAGATATGCCTGGTATTGTTTCTGGTAGGGTCCATAATGCATTGTATTATCCTCCCATGTTGAATTTGAATAAACTAATTAAACCGGATTTTGCTATTTTTCGTGTAGCTGAAATTTTTAAAGAACCTATTCAAAGAGAATTTGCGACTTCTTTTTTTAATGGGTATGGAACCGAATTAAATATCATGGAACCCGGAAGACCAACTTGGGTGGATGAAGAGTTGAAATATTTAGGAAAAACGAGTAGAATTTTACGTGAAAATACTAACAGCTTTACATCTTCAGAATTTCGTCCTCTAATTGAAACTGCAGCCGAAAATATTTGGGTAAATGCATGGATACATCCTGATAAAACTGTGTATACTGTTTATAGTGTCATACCAGAAGGGTATCATGGCCTGTTATTTAAAGTATTTCCAAAAGAAGATTTCCATTTTGTTGATTTATGGAACCATCGATTACTAAACCCACAAAAAAGTAAAAATCCACAAGAAATAAACCACGATTGGTGGATTGAAGCAGAAACAAATTCTTTTCATGAAAAGTATATTGGAACTAATAATGAAGGGGAAGTTGATTGTATTGCTCAATTACCCAGTTTGATCAGGGCTAAAAGAAATGGTGATATGCTTGAGTTATATACTCCAAATAAAGGAACTGAATTAAGAGTTTGGGCGGGGAACCCTTCTTACGATAAAAAACCATTGATCTTAAAAACTGGTACAAACAATTTATCTCTCATAGAAAAATTTGGAACTTATGAAGGTGATTTTGTAATTCAATTAATGGATAACGGAATTTTATTAGACGAATCTATCGTGCATTTGAAACCTTCAGAACCAAGAAGAATTTCTAAAAATGAAAAAACTAAACTATCAATATCTACTCCCACAGGAATGGTAATGATACCTGCTGGCATATTTCGATTTACATCCACACATGGAGATGACTTTATTCCATATCCTAAACAGGATGAAGACAGTCTTTTTTCCATCCCATCATTTTATATGGATCAGTTTCCTGTTACTAATAAACAGTTTTATCTATTTATAAAATCAACAGTTTACCTGCCAAAGGATACCATAAATTATTTAAAGCATTGGGTAAATAATAAAGTTCCTGCAGGTTTGGAAAATTTTCCAGTTATTAATATTAGTTATGAAGATGCGAAAGCCTATGCTCGATGGGCAGGTAAAAGATTGCCTACTGAATTAGAATGGCAGTATGCAGCTCAAACCAGTGAAAGAAATGAATGGCCATGGAAACAATTGAATCCTGTGAGAAGAAAAGAAGAAGTGATCACTCAATCACTAACAGTTAGTTCCATTGAAGGAATTGATTCAACATTATGCAATACTGGAAACGGGTCACTATATCCTGTTGGAAAATATGCCAAGGGTGCAAATGCATATGGATTGCAAGACTTAACAGGATGTGTATGGCAGTTAACAAATGATTTATACCAATGTGGTAACTATCGGTATATCATGTTGAAAGGGGGCTCTTATTTCAAACCATCGAGTAGTTGGTGGTATGTGCAAAGTGGCCCCAGAGAATTACATTATAAACAATTTTTATTAAGAGTTAGTCAAGGGTTTGAACGCAATGCCACTGTTGGTTTTAGATGTGTACAAGATCGTTAAATAAAAAATGTCCCGATGGATGATGGGACATTTTTTATTAAGTATATCATTGATTTATTTTTTGTGACTAATTTGGAAAATTCTTGATAAGTTAAATCCAAACCTGATATCAAATTTTTTCCAATCGCCTGTTGTCTCTGTGATAAAGGCTCTTTCGTTCATACCAGCTGAATTAGACACGTGTAATTGAAACACGTGGCCTCCAGTTTCAATATCTACACCAACAGAAAGTGGATTAAAGTTAAGTGGTAAATTATTGGCATCTTTTTGAATACCATTTAACACATAGAAATAATCCCAGGTAAATGCAGTACGCTTGTTCATTTTTAATCTGCCTCCAAATCCAACTGCGTAAACATCGTTAGGCTGACTGGCGAGGGGAACGATATTATTATGAACTATCGTAGGAGTTACTTGAAGAGTAATGCCTTCACTAAATTTCCTTCCAATAATTACTTGACCATAATAAGCTAATCTTGAACTGAAGTAATTATGAATAGTAGGATCTGCATAAGGAAGGGAATTCAAAGTCATTCCACCAACTAAAGCAATAGTAGCAGGAAATGCATGATGTCCGGTAGACTGGCGAATAGGTGCTAATTTTATATAGCCATCAAATTCCTTTTTAAAGGTACTTCTGCCGAAACCAAATTGCAAGTAGCGCGTTACGCCGAAATCAAGTCCAATTCTCATACTAGCTTGATCAAATCCAGCAAATGTATTTGGGATATTAAATTGCCCGAAGCGATGTAAAATTCTAAAGTCCATTGTACCAGGAGAAAGGAATTCCATAGAATGGCCATTAATAACACGGATTGATTTAAACGCATTCTTTACAACTTCTTTCTTTGGTTTATCAGTATCTACCAAATCTAATAAGTCTTTATCCTGTGCTTTTACAGCATTTGATGTGAGTAGTATCATTAGGATACCGATAAAATATATTTTCGAATATTTCATTGTTCGTTATTGGGGATAAAACTTTGGTTACTTTGCTAAAGGGTCAAGCGTACAATCAACAACAATCTTTGCAAATTTTGCAACTTTATCAGCAACCAATTGTGGTATTACTACTTTGAAATCATCGAACTGAGCGATAAAGCTAGCCGATACTTCTATTTTTCCTGCTTTAACAGTAATTTTTCCTTCGGTTTCTATGTCTTTAGATTGACCATGCATATCTAATTTACCTTTAACCTTAGCTGGATAAACACCATCTTTTGTATAGTTAATAGATTCGTTATTAGTGATCGTTCCTTTGAAAGTTGTTTTATTAAATTTATCGCTTTCAACATAGTTCTCGTTGAAATGTTCCATCATTAATGCTCTCTCAAACTCGAATCCTTTCATTAAAACTGAAAATTGAATATCTGCAGTTTTAGTATCAATCACACAAATACTCGTTTTATTTACTCCAGTTATATTCTCTGGTGATTTTGGGGCGGTAGCATCGAAACTGATTTTACCGGTCTTAGTGAAAAACTTCTGAGCGTTACTTACCGATACAATTGATAAAGCGGCAACTAATAAAATTGATAATTTCATGTTGTATAAATTAATAGTTAATTAAATGGTTGATTTATTTATTGATAGAGATACTTCGATTTAGGATAATATCAGATCCAAGTCCTAAATCATCTGCATTATAGCCAGTACAAATTCCTCTGATAACTACGGTAGATCCTACTGAAAGGTTGTGTGCATCTTTATTAAAGGCACTATCTACACTGCATCTAACTGAATTCATATTTACCGCATTTCCAAGAACAACGGTATGATATCCATTTGCATCAGTATCTATCTTTTTAATATTGCCCACAAGCTCTATTATTTTACCGAGGTATTTTTTATTACTTGTATTCTGGTCCTGGGTAAATTCATTAATCAATTGCATATCGGTTAATGAATAAGCAGCTTTTGCTTCAGCAATATCTACATTTTTACGGTTATACTCTTTATAGGCATATAATCCTACTCCCATTATTAAGAAAACGATAATCGTAATAATCTTAAAAATTAATTTCTTCTTTTTCATGACTTTTTTTTTAATTATTTAAACATCCGGCTGTAACCCATTTTAAAATTTTTGCCTGGTCGCAACTCGATAAAATGTTGCCTCCCTGCGGCATTGCAAAATATCCAGTAGCATGACTAATAGATCCATAGAGTTTTCCGTTTAGTCCTATAACTTTATCATTTGCATAGTTTGACATATTTACATTACCAGAACCACCTGTTGCGCTATGACATCCATAACAATTCGCTTGTAGAATGGGTACAATTTTAGCACTATAGGAAACCACGCCACTCGTATCGCAGGTGGCAGATGGATTTACTGGGTAAAGTAATTCTGCTTTATCATAATAACAGGCATTTATAAATATTGCTGTTCCGAAAATGAGCATTAGATAAAGGATATTCTTCTTCTTCATAGTTTAGTTATTTGGAGCTCCAGCGGTAACCCATTTTTGAATTTGAGCAATTTGACATGCTGGTAATTGTGCAACATTTTTAGGCATTGCTGAATAACCGGCTGCATGATTTACTGAACCCATTAATCTTCCATTTAATGCATATACCTGAATGGTAGCGTATGTTGAAAGATCTATTCCGCCTCCACTTGCTGCAGCACTTGCAGAACTATGACATCCTATACAGTTTGTTGTTATAAGAGGCGCAATGGCAGTTTTATAAGAGGACGTTGTATCACAACTTGTACAGAAATTGTTTTTAGCACCTTGGTTAATCCATGTTTGTAACTGAGTTAGTTGTGCTGCTGTATATTTTGGTACACTTCCTCTAGGCATACTACCGCTTTTTGTGATAGTATATAAAGTACTACCTGCGGCATTGCCAGCTGAAACATATTTTACAATATTGGCATAAGCAGAAAGATTCACACCACTAGCTTTTGTATTTGCATCATGACAACCAGCCATCGCACAAGTTGAATTGATCAAAGGTCCAATGGTATTTTGAAAGTATACAGTATCTGGGCTACAATTTGAAGTAGGTACAGTTGTTGGAGGTGGTGTTGGTGGTACTGGAGGTGCAACTACAGTAGAAGTATCATTTTTAGCACCAGCTGCAATCCATTTAGCAAATTGTGTGATATTACAAGCTGACAATTGAGCCATTCCTTTTGGCATTGCTGAATAACCAGTTAAATGTTGGATAGATCCCAGCAATCTGCCATTTAAAGCATAAGCTTGTACGTTTGCAAATACTGTAAAATCGATTCCTCCATTATTTGCATTACCCGCACTATGACAAGTGATACAATTAGTTTGTAGCAATGGAGCAATAGTGGTACTGAACAAGAATTTTGTGGTATCACAGCTTGAAACTGGTGGAACAACTACAATGACCGTAGCCGTATCATTTTTAGCGCCAGCAGCAATCCATTTTGATACCTGAGTTAATTGACAAGTACTTAATTGAGCACCGCCTTTCGGCATAGCTGAAAAGCCTGCAGTATGATTTATGCCTGCCCAAAAATTTCCATTAGTTACATAAGGTAATAGTTTGGCATAAGTTGAAAGGTCAATGCTTGCACCTGAAGATGCTGCAGTTGTTGCACCATGACATGCCACACAATAAGTTTGGATCATGGGATTAATTACAGTACTATAGTTAAAAGTAGTGGTATCACAAGTAGTAGTTCCAGTACCTCCCGTTGAACCAGTAGTACCTCCAGTTGTTGTTTTTGGCGCAACTGGTAATTCGTGCACACACGCAATAGCTACTATAACGGTAACTATAAAAATCGGTATAGCTCGGGACAAAAGCTTGTTCATAATCGTAGTTTAAAAGTATAAGTTGGGTAGAGTTTTGCCATCAGCTAAACATGGTTAGAAAATATCGTGCCAATTTTAGCGTGGTTTTCACCCTATTTTTCGGTTAACAGTTTTTTGTATATATATAAATAATTAATATTCATTCTCAATCTGACTGAAATAGCTTTTTCATTTAATAAAAGTTTGTTCACTAATATGATATACGATACAATCGCAGCAATAGTTTTGTTGGATTGCTGCTGCAGATTCAAAAGGGGTATTTTTATTTGGGTAGGGATATAGATATCCCCAACGGAATACTCTATATAGTAATAGATATGGGTTTAATTAAAAACGTTGCCTGTATTTTTTATTTTATTTTATTTTTTTTCTGACACAACGTGAATAGATTGATTGTTAATTAGATCTGATATCCGAAAAATTGATATTTATTGCTAAAAAAATATATTTATTTTATTGGAAAGGACTTTGTGCTTCATTGAATGTGAGATTTTTTTGAAAATTGAAATATTTAGAATGCCAAAGAAATGATGATTGATGGAGCCTTATTCTGGGCAATCGTATTTACTCAAAATCTTTCGTTTATCAAATGGATGGATACTTAATATAATATAGCCTCCTCCATTTAAACTATTGACTGCTTTTTTTAAAGCTATATTATGAACACCAACGGTTAGTGGCCCTAATTTAACGGCTGAACCCACCCATAATCTACCCTGAGTTGTATATTGAATAGGTAGATAAAATCCCCAGGCAATGGTTTCCCATCGAGGTGTAATAGTGAATAGATTCAATTCTCTAGTCAGTATTTTTCGATAAGAACTAGTTGAATAAAAATTAATATTTAATTGGCCATTGATACTAAAATTGTTTCCTAGGTTTCTATCTGCGTTCAAAATTATTCTTGTTGGTCTGCTAATGCTGAATTGGCCACCAAGGGAATCATAAGTTGTGAACATGGTTCTAAGGGTGTCGCTGATATCCGAAAGATGTGTCAAGTTGGTAGCTTTGGTATTTAAAACATGATCAGTTAATCCAGCAACTGGGTTATAATAATTACCTGAATAGATACTTGAGGTGAATGAGTTTTTGCCTAAATCCATCAAACTAAATCCAAATTTCCATGCATAGTTTAAAGGGGTATGTGGATTGTTATCAGTATTTACCGCATCATATATACTATATTCCAAGCCCATGTTTAATCCGGAACTGATAAGACTATTTTGAAATATTTTGTTGATGTTATTTTGGCCTCCATTATTGGGAAGATCATAATTCTTTGAATAGGCATAATTGATACCCCCTTGGGTGATTAAATATCCTGTATCATTATTTGCTGGAACAATAAATTCCTGGAAGTTTATTTTATTCACTCTAGCCTGAAATCCTGATAATGCTTTTGCAATATTTAAAGTGATGCCGCCAGTTAATCTGGTCCGTTCTGTTTCTTGTAATACTTGTGAATAGTTTAGATTTAATTCAATCCAGCCATTGTGTGTCATAAATCCATCTAAAAAAGCAGTAGTGCGGTTGGCTCGAAAAAAATCGTATCCAGAAGTTAGTGTATCGTTTGCAAAAATAGAAGAAGTCTTAAGGTGGTTATACATTCTTCCTCTTATTCCGATGCCGAATGCGTGTTTCTCATCTATTTTGTAGGTGAAATTGAAAAGATTTAAATCCAGCGTTTGATGAGCGTAATAACTATTCGAACCTTCTTTAAAATTTATTTTAGTTTTTCCCGATATACCATTGGCACCACTAAATTGTTTTGAAAGCAATATATTATTTGTGGTAACTGTGGTTTGAAATGAAAAAAGATTCAGATCCCATTTATAAACAGCGTTAATTCCGGAAGCGGGGTTATTAAATAATCCAACTGCTCCAGCATAAGCAGAACCATTGCTAGCATGGTAATTCTGTGCTTCAGTATTAATCCAAAAAAAACTAATTAATCCAATTATGATACAAATTTTCTTCCTGCTCATTACCTAGCTACTTAAAATGCAATACAATCTTTTATAAGATACAGCAAAGGATCATTTTGTTACACTCTGCTATTAATTAAACATTTGGTTAGACCAATTTTAATTAAACGAAAAAGGACACAAAAAATTGGTTTGTTGTAGAAAGGTTTTTCTATTAACCAAAAAAAGACCCCTGTAGAAACAGGGGTCGTCTTCGATTGCTTGCCATATAAGAAAAAAGGTAATTCTGTTTTGAGTCATCCGGGTATTTCCCGTTTCATTGACATTTCAAAGATAAGGGAATAATTCGAATTCATAGTAATAAATTTAATAATTCAACATATTTATTTATTTTTTATGTAAAAAATAGATTTTTACATAAAATAATTAACATTAAAATTATCGTAATATGATAATGAAAAAATAATTAAATTCGATTTTTAGTATAAAAAATAATAAAGTGTTGATTATCAATTTGTTTTACCAGGATAGGAATTTATTGCCTTTTCTAAAAGGTCCATAGATATATTTATATCATTTATATTTAATACGTATGCAATTCTTACTTCTTGTTTTCCTAAACCCTCAGAGCCATAGAAGCCGGAGGCTGGTGCCAGCATAATAGTTTGGCCATCAACTTCAAAACTTTCTAATAACCACTGACAAAAAACATCTGCATCATCCACTGGCAATTTTGCCATCGCATAAAATGCGCCACCTGGATTAGGACAATAGACACCTTCGATTGCATTTAAACGTTTAACTAATAAATCTCTGCGTGATTTATATTCAGCTTTTGTTGTGTCAAAATAGTCTGCTGGTAAATCGATAGCTGCTTCGCCTGCTATTTGAGCAAAACTTGGTGGACTAAGTCGAGCTTGTGCAAACTTCATGACAGCTTCCATCAGTTTGGCATTTTTACATACAAATGCTCCAATCCTTCCACCACATGCACTGTATCTTTTACTAATAGTATCCATGATTACTACATTTTCATCGATACCTGTTAAATGAAGTGCACTTATTTGTTTGCCTTCATAGCAAAATTCTCGATACGCCTCATCAGAAAATAAATAAAGATTGTATTTGAGAATAATGGCCTTTAATTGTTCCATTTCTTCTTTACTATATAAATACCCAGTTGGATTATTTGGATTACATATAATAATTGCTTTAGTTTTTGCTGTAATCTTTGCTTCGAAGTCGGCTATTGGAGGCAGTGCGAAACCATTTTCTATATTTGAAGTAATCGGAACAACTTTAACCCCAGCAGCTACTGCGAATCCATTGTAGTTTGCATAAAAGGGTTCGGGAATAATTACTTCATCTCCTGCATCTAAACAAGCCAAAAAGCCAAACTGTATTGCTTCGCTTCCACCAGTAGTGATGATGATTTGATTTTCATTTACTTCTATACCTACAGAAGCATAATAAGTCACTAGTTTTTTTCGGTAACTCTCATTACCTGCACTGTGACTATATTCCAGCACTTTGAAGTTGCTGTTGCGAACAGCATCTAAAACCATCTTAGGGGTTTCAATATCAGGCTGACCAATATTAAGATGGTAAACTTTGATACCTCTTTTTTTAGCAGCTTCTGCAAATGGTACAAGTTTTCTTATGGGTGAAGCAGGCATTGCCTGACCCCTCTGACTGATTGTTAACATGTAACAAAGATACTTGCTGTAAAAGCATACACAAAAGAAAAGCGTAACGAAATCGTTACGCTTTTATAAAAATCTTGTGATGAGAAAATGACTTAGGATTTAGCTTTTCCGTTTTTTGTATCTGCTAAAACTTCACCTTCTAACGTTAATATATAAGGTTGATTGCTATTTGTAAATTTTACATTCACTGATTTCTTGAAAACACCTTCCACCGCAGCATTATAAGTTACTTTGATGGTAGCTTTCTGTCCTTTAGGTACTGCAGACTGCAAATATTCAGGGGTTGTACAACCACAATCAGCATTTGCAAATTCAATGACAATTGGTTTAGCTGATACATTCTTGTATTCAAAAACAAAGCTAACAGGTACTCCTTTTTTTACTTTTCCAAATTGGTGACTAATTTCTTTAAATTCAACACCAGACTGAGCCATGGCATATTGACCAATCATGAGACATATAACGAATAAAATTCTTTTCATCGTTTAGCTAGTTTAATTTTTTGTATTGATTTTCTGAGTGGCAGTTGCAGGAGCCGTTGCGGGAATTTCTTGAACTCCTTCTCCACTGAAAGTGAATTTTTTAGTTAACCCTCCAGTAAAATAAACGTCTGTATAACGGGTAAACGCACCAATTACACTACCATTGAAACGAATGGTCATTTTAACGGTTTGACCTGGTCCAAATTTTTCATTTGGTTTAAAACTTGGTGTGGTGCAGCCGCAACCAGGTTGCGCATTCAAAATAGACAAACTATCTTTTCCAATATTTTTCATCTCTACAATGTATTCAACTGGCTTACCAAAAGTAATCTTGCCAAAACTATAGGTGTCGTTTTTGAATTCAATTTGAGAATTAACGTCTTTTGCCGGGGTTGTTGTTGTGGTTGCCTGACTAAATCCTGCAAGTGCTACAAACAGGGTCATTACCATTACATATATTTTCTTCATAAAGTATTATTTATACCTAAAAGTAGTGAATCTAAAATTTCTGAAACCGGTATTAAGTTATTTTTAAGAGAATCTAGAAAAAAACACGTTAATGGCTTAATTTGTAGTTGTTTAGATTTGGAAATAGGTAGTACAAAATACTTATTTCTGTTAGCCTATTCATTTACAAATGTTATTTTTGTTTTATGGAACTAAATACTTCTTTGGAGCAAACAAGCGATATGCTATCTTTTGAAGGCTTTCGTAAAGCCGTATTAGAAGATTATCGTTTTGCAGTTATTAGCCGTGAAACAAGTTTATTGGGTAGAAGGGAAGTATTAACAGGGAAAGCAAAATTTGGCATTTTTGGTGATGGCAAGGAAGTAGCCCAAGTAGCGATGGCCAAATTTTTTCAACCAGGTGATTTCAGAAGTGGCTATTATCGTGATCAAACTTTTATGTTCGCAACAGGATTAGCAACTGTTGAACAATATTTTTCGCAATTATATGCAGACATCAAAAACGATCCATTTAGTTTTGGTAGGCAAATGAGTTCGCATTTTGCTACTCGTTTTGTGGATGATAATGGGAATTGGATGGACCTTGCAAATCGTAAAAATGTTTCTTCAGATATAGCGCCAACCGCAGGACAAATGCCTCGTGCATTAGGTCTGGCTTTTGCATCTAAATGTTTTCGTCAGTCGCATGAATTGCGCAAATTGGATGCGTTAAGTCATAATGGTAATGAAATTAGTTTCTGTACTATTGGAGATGCTAGTACTACAGAAGGACATTTTTTGGAAACCATTAATGCTGCTGGAGTTTTACAAGTACCATTGGCTGTATTTGTTTGGGATGATGGGTATGGTATTTCAGTGCCTACTAATTTTCAAACTACCAAGGGGTCGATTTCTGAAGCATTAAAAGGGTTTGAGAAAAAAGCAGATACCAACGGAATTAGAATTTATAAAGTCAAAGCATGGGATTATGCAGGCATGTGCGAAGTATTTGAAGAAGCTTTGCAACGTGTTCGCGAAACTCATGTACCTGTGTTATTTCATGTGGAAGAAGTTACACAACCTCAGGGGCACTCTACCAGTGGCAGTCAGGAGCGTTATAAAAGCGCCGAAAGATTAGAATGGGAGCGCGAATGGGATTGCATCAAAAAAATGCGTCAATGGGTGATTGACAATAATATTGGCTCTGAAGAAGAATTGACAACTATTGAATCTGACGCAAAAGAACATGTAAGAAACCAAAAAAATTCTGCCTGGGAAAAATATATTCAGCCTATTAAAGAATTAGTCAATCGCGCAGCTTCATTAATACAATCCACTGTGGTAAATGATATGGAAGTGTATAATCAATTGCAGAAAATGGCAAATGAATTAACATCCAATAGAGAACCACTTCGAAGAGATGTAATGCGATCCTTAGCAATTACGATGGAGCTGGCACCTCAATCACCCACCAAACAAGAGATAAAAGCTTATTACGATTATTTACTTTCAGAAAATAATTATCAATATAATAGTCATTTATATAATGAAGGTCCAAAAAGTGCTTTGCAAGTAGAACAAGTAAAACCACTTATTTCTTTTGATGCACCACTAGTGAATGGCTATGAAATTTTGAATAAATATTTTGATGCACTATTTACAACTAACCCAAAAGTTTTTGCTTTTGGAGAAGATGTTGGACATATTGGTGATGTGAATCAAGGTTTTGCTGGATTACAAGATAAACATGGCGGAGATAGAATATTGGATACAGGTATCAGAGAGTTAACAATAGTTGGACAAGCCATTGGGTTATCATTACGTGGGTTGAGGCCTATTGCTGAAATACAATATCTCGACTATTTATTATATGGTTTGCAACCATTAAGTGATGATGTAGCTACTACTCATTTTAGAACCAAGGGAATGCAAAGTGTACCCTTGATAATAAGAACGAGGGGGCATCGCTTAGAAGGTATTTGGCATAGTGGATCGCCTTTGGGAATGGTGATTAATGCATTACGTGGTTTGTATGTTTGTGTGCCAAGAAATATGGCACAATCGGTTGGAATGTATAACACATTATTACAAGGTAATGACCCGGCTGTAGTTATAGAATGTTTGAATGGATACCGCTTGAAAGAAAAAATGCCTGCTAATTTATTAGAGTATACCACTCCCTTAGGCATCCCCGAAGTTATCAGAGAAGGTCAAGACATTACAATTGTATCATACGGCTCTGTTCTTAGAATCATTCAAGAAGCAGCTGACCGATTAGAGCGTGATAATATTAGTTGCGAAATCATTGATGTACAAACTTTACTCCCATTTGATATCAATCATTTTATCGTTGAGTCGCTTAAGAAAACGAATAGAATTGTATTTATCGATGAAGATGTTCCTGGGGGTGCTTCTTCTTATATGTATAATCAGGTTATGGAAATACAAGGCGGTTACAATTGGTTAGATGTAAATGCGAGAACAATCACAAGTAAGCCAAACAGACCTGGATATGGCAGCGATGGAGATTATTTTAGTAAGCCAAATGCGGAAGAAATAATTTCTGTTATTAAGGCAATGATGAGTGAATAAAATTATATACTCTGTACAAAGAATAATTTAAATCTTTTTAATGATAGAAAGTATTAAGGCTGTTAAGCAAACTAATAGAAATGCATATTGGCAAAATGTTTTCTTATTAATCGCTACCTACTTTTTGTCTGGCTATTTTTGTATTAACTTATTAAGGGTTCCTCCAGATAATTATTCTTTATTGTGGATTCCATCCGGAATCGGTTTGATCATGTTTCTTGTTTTAGGTAATTCGGCATTTTTATGGGTGTTGATTGTAAATTTTATTCTGAATAAGTTTACCTATTTCCAAAATAATTCTCAGCAACTTGATTATTATAATTTGTTTTTAGGGTTTTTAAATGCAGCAATTGATGCATTGCAGGGTTTGATTGCTTGGAAAATTGCAATCAAATTAGAGCGCTCACAAAAGAATCCTTTATTTACGAAAAACTCTCATTTAATTTTCTTTTCGCTATGCGTTTGTTTTCTTCCCAGTTTTTTAACTAGTGGACTTTTAGTATTGGTAAGAACCATTCAAAAACCAGAAGGAATTGATCTTACTACCTTTTTAAAATTGTCTGTTTATTTTACTGTAGGAAATACAGTTGGTATTTTATTGGTTGCGCCGTTATATTGGGCTAGGAAAATGCATACTCAAATAAAAACGTCTCAAAGCCTGTATCCTTTTGTTATTACTTTATCAATTATTTTTATTCTTTTCGTTTCTTTTTATCAATTTCCTTGAATTGTTTTTTTAATAATTCCGCTTTTAGTTTTATTTGCGAGAAGTGGTAATTTATTGTATTCCATTATTGTTTCTTTTATAATTTGTATTCTATTATCTATTGGAACAGCTAACAGACTTGGTTTTTTTGGAACACATATTGATTCTGATACTTCTTTTGAAACAGTACTTTTTTTGTTGACAATCATGTTTGTTCTTTATATAGCAACGATTACTTTCTTAGAACTAAAACTAAATCAAGAAAAACTACAAAAGCTGGTTAGTCAAAGTACCAGCTCCATGGAAGTAAGCGAAGAACGTTATAAAATGCTCGCAGAAAATGTGGTAGATGTAATTTGGGTTTGGGATCTTTCGATGGGAAAATTTACTTATGTAAGTCCCTCTGTATATCAATTACGGGGCCTGACTGTTGAAGAAGCTATGATGGAAACGATTGAGTCATCATTGGCGCCTGAATCGGCTAAAAAAGTATTGGATAAAATAGCTACTGAACTTAAGAATTTAAAAGATTATGAAGTAGGCAAAAAATATTATTATGATGAACTTCAACAATATAAAAAAGATGGCACTTTAATTTGGATTGAAACTGTCACACATCTTGTTTTCAAGAACAATGGTCAGATGGAAATTATTGGTGCTTCAAGAGATATTAATCAACGAAAGCAAGCTGAAGAAATACAAAAAGAGAATCAGAACAAGTTAAAAGAATTAAATGCTACAAAAGATAAATTTTTCTCCATCATTGCACATGATCTAATGAACCCATTTCATACTTTGATAGGATTCAGCAGTTTATTAATTAGGCAGTCTGCAAAAAAAGATTTGGAGGGGGTAGTAGTAAGTGCAAAATTGATGAATGATTCAGCTGAAAAAACAAGAAACCTATTAAAGAATTTATTAGAATGGGCATATACACAAACTGGTGACATTTCCTTTAATCCTGAGAACCTTGTTATAAAAACAATTATTCAAGAAGTGATTGAATTATTACAAGTTACCGCAGAACAGAAAGGAATTGAGATGCATATTGAATTGTTGGAAGATGGTATCGTTTGTGCTGATAAAAATATGTTAAGTGCAATACTGCGTAATTTAATTTCCAATGCAATAAAGTATACTTATTCTGGAGGACGCATTAAAATATCAGTTGAAAAAATTGATACAGCCTGGCTTTTTAAAATAAAAGATAACGGAAAAGGAATGCCTCAGGAAGTTTGTGAAAACATTTTTGAAATTGGTGCACATCAATCTGAAATGGGAACTGAGAATGAGCAGGGAACAGGTTTAGGATTAATATTGTGTAAAGAGTTTGTTGATAAGCATCAAGGTAAAATCTGGGTTGACAGTAATATTAGGGAGGGGAGCACTTTCAGTTTTACCATACCCATTTAAATAATAGTTCTCTTATTAAAATCCTGAAATTCTTGATTAGTTAATAAAACGCATTGGTCTTTTTTGCCAAACCATTTATACCTATTTTTGGCAATCCAATTGTAAACAGGATCTCTTATAATTTTTGGTATGATTATAGCGCTATAGAATATGGGCCAAATGCCATTTAATGATTTAGCAATTTTTAAGGCCCCGGTAGATTTTGTATAAATTTTCCCATCCTCTATTAGCACTAAAGAATTAAAATCTTTAGTTGGGAAATGATGCTCTAACAATAATTTCTGTCCTAAATCACTTTGCAAAGACCCAAAATGGAATCTCTTTTTTTTGTCGTGTTTAAGTATAAATTGAACAGCACTACTACATAAATTACAATAGCCGTCAAATAAAACAATGCATTTAAAATTGGTAGGTTCTTGTTGGTTCATCTAAAAATAAAGGCGTCACATTTTGAGTATCGCCTTTAAAGATAAGTTATAAAAAAATAGGGGGTTATCCCATATTATGAAATACTTTATTTACATCTTCATCTTGTTCTAATCGTTCAATAAGTTTACTTACATCTTCAGCTTGTTCATCTGTTACAGGAACAGTAGTTGTGGGTATCCATTCCAATTCAGAGCTAATGGTACTTAAGCCTTTTTCCTCCAATGCTTTTTGTAAGTTTCCAAAGTCGGTAAATGCACAACGTAAAACGATAATGGGATGTCCATTGTCATCGGTACTATCACCTAATTCATCTAACCCAAAATCTATCAATTCTAATTCAAGGTCATCCATATTTAAGCCTTCTGGATTTAATTTGAATACGCCCATTTTTTTGAACTGAAAGCTTACTGAACCACTATTTCCTAAAGCTCCATGACCTTTATTGAAATGGCTTTTAACGTTTGCGACAGTACGTACGTGATTGTCGGTTGCAGTTTCTACTAAAAGTGCCACACCATGAGGTGCATATCCTTCATAAAGAATTTCCTCATAATTACTGGTGTCCTTACCCATGGCGCGCTTAATAGCTGCTTCCACCCGGTCTTTTGGCATACCTACACTCTTGGCATTTTGGAAACAACGACGAAGAGCTGGGTTAGTAGCCACATCAGGTCCACTTGCTTTAACAGCAATCACGATTTCCTTACCAATTCTTGTAAATTGCTTAGCCATCCTATCCCAACGGGCGAACATAGTAGCTTTACGTACTTCAAAAATCCTTCCCATAATCTAATATTAAATAGTGCTTGTAAAAGGTGGCAAATTTAACGTATCTAAACTTAGTAGCCAAGTTGCAAAAATCGAAAGTCAAAAATCAAAAATAAAAATTCAAAAAAAAAGCGCTCCAATGTTATTTGGAACGCTTAATAAAAAGTATTTAAAAACTAGTGTTTTTCGAAATCAGAAGCTTTAGGAAGAACATCTCCCGGATTATGCAGTTTACTATGTTTTCTACTGTATGTAAAGTATACAACAAGTCCTAATGCCATCCAGCCGAAAGCAACTTTCAGTGTTTGGCTATCCAAAGCAAAAATCATAGCTAAGCATATCACGGCTCCTAAAATTGGAACCAATGGAACTAATGGCGTTTTAAAAGATCTTTCTATTTCTGGTGATTTCACCCTTAAAATCCAAATGCCTGCACTTACTAAAACGAAGGCAAATAGGGTACCAAATGATGTTAAATCACCTGCAACACTTCCTGGTACAAAAGCCGCAAATCCACCAACAAAAACAAATAAAATGATATTTGATTTATAAGGTGTTCTAAATTTAGGATGCAAATCAGAAAATATTTTAGGCAATAAACCATCATTGGCCATTGAATAAAATACGCGACTTTGTCCCATCAACATTACTAAAATTACTGACGAGAATCCAGCTAGAATTGCGACGGTTACTGCTGTGGCTAACCATCCATAACCAGTCATGTAAGTAGAAATGGCATATGCAACAGAAGCTTCACGTCCTTTCAAAGGATCAACAAAATCTTTCCAATTAGCAACTCCAGTTAATACGTGTCCGAATAAAATATACAAAATGGTACATACTACTAAAGAACCCAAAATACCAATTGGCATATCTCTCTTTGGATTTTTTGCTTCCTGAGCAGCAGTAGATACGGCATCAAAACCAATAAAGGCAAAGAATACGATGGCAGCACCGCCAAGCACTCCACCCCAGCCATGTTTGAAAGTTCCAGAGTAATCGGCGATTACTTTTCCGGTAGCATCAATTAAAGGCGGTTGGTTTGCAGGAATAAAATAAGGAGTATGATTTTCAGGTCTGATAAAATGCCATCCTAAAAATATAAATATGATAACGATGGCCACTTTGATAAACACAATAATAGCATTTACGATTGCAGATTCTTGTGTGCCCTTAATTAATAATAAGGTTAATAAAAGAAGGATTACTAAAGCTGGCGCATTGATAATTCCATGATGCAATATACCGGCCTTATCAGTTATGCTTTCTAACGGCGAATGGCTCCATTCGTAAGGTATGCCTCCTCCCAACAGCTTGTTTAAATATTCACTCCAAGCAATAGATACGGTAGCTGCACCAAGTGCATATTCCATAATCAAAGCCCAGCCAATAATCCAAGCAACTGTTTCACCCATCGTAACATACGAATAAGCATAGGCGCTTCCTGATATTGGAATCATGGCAGCAAATTCTGCATAGCACAATCCTGCAAAAGCACAACCTATCGCAGCAACGATAAAAGAAAGGGTTACAGCTGGTCCGGCTGCTTGACCGGCTGCTGCTGCAGTTCTAACAAATAAACCAGCTCCAATAATGGCTCCAACTCCCAGTGCAATCAGGTTGCCCGCACCTAACGTACGTTTTAAACCTTTTTCACTGTCTTCCGATTGGGCCAACATGGCTGCTAAATCTTTTTTTCTGAATAAACTCATAGTACAGTTAGTTTCTTTTAAATAAATAAAGACTTGGCAAAATAATCATTTATTGATTTCAAGCAGGAAAACTTTTATGAAATCTCTATTCAGGGGTTTTAGAAGCTTTTAAGCATAAATCATATATTGCAAGACTAATTGACGGCTTCTATGCAGAAATCTAACAGGCTTACTATATACATTATCGTTTCAATGATTGCCGGAGTGATTTTAGGATACATGGTTCATACGCAATCCAGTGCTATATTTATAGAGTCCTTTTCTAAAAATATCAAGCTTTTAACGACCATTTTTCTTCGCCTGGTTCAAATGATTATTGCACCGCTTGTGTTTTCTACTTTGGTGGTGGGAATTGCAAAATTGGGCGACTTACAATCTGTTGGAAGAGTTGGTGGGAAAGCCTTGCTTTGGTTTGTTTCTGCTTCTTTAGCAAGTCTTTTATTGGGGATGTTATTGGTAAATTTATTACAACCAGGTGCAGGAATGGATTTGGCAAATGCCGATGTTTCTGGCGCCAAAGATTTAGTAGGTAAGACCCAAGAGTTTAGTTTAATTAAATTCGTTGAGCATGTTTTCCCAAAAAGTGTTTTCGAAGCCATGGCCAATAATGAAATATTGCAGCTCGTAATTTTCAGTATATTTTTTGGTATCGCAACAGCTGCACTAGGAGATAAAGGAAAAATTGTAGTAAAGGGTCTGGATGCAGTGGCACATGTGATACTAAAGATGGTTGGTTACGTAATGAATTTTGCGCCTCTTGGGGTATTCGGTGCAATCGCTGCTGTTATTGCTACAAAAGGATTAGAAGTTTTTTTATTCTATGGAAAGTACTTGCTTTATTTTATTTCTGGAATTGCATTGCTTTGGATTGTATTAATAGCAGTTGGATTTATTGTTTTAGGAAAGAGAATGCCTAAATTATTAAAAGCAATTTTTCCTCCATTAATTATTGCATTTAGTACTACAAGCAGTGAAGCCGTTTTTCCTAAATTAACTGAGGAGCTAGAAAAATTTGGATGTAAGGATAAGATTGTAGCATTTATTTTACCGCTTGGTTATTCTTTTAACCTTGATGGAAGTATGATGTACATGACTTTTGCCAGTATTGCCATTGCTCAAGCTTATAATATTCATTTAGATATTGGCACACAGTTCACCATGTTAATTGTGTTGATGCTCACCAGTAAAGGAATTGCAGGAGTGCCCCGCGCATCTTTAGTGGTAGTTACTGCAACCTGTGCCATGTTTCATATACCACCAGAAGGTATTGCATTAATTTTGCCCATAGATCATTTCTGTGATATGTTTAGAACAGCCACGAATGTTTTGGGGAATGCACTTGCCACCACTGTTGTAAGTAAATGGGAAAATTCTTTAGAAAATCCTAATCCTATCAACTAATCAACTTATATGTACGATTCTTTATTATTAAACGCTTTTCACTGGAGTCAGTTATTGCAACCCCAGTTTTATATTGAGCATGGCGGTTTGTGGTTGATATTATTTGTGATTTTTGCTGAGACGGGTTTATTCGCTGGTTTCTTTTTACCAGGTGATAGCCTTTTATTTGTGGCAGGTATTTATAGTGCCAATCTAGCCAATGAAATAGTCTCAACTGGAAATGAACTCATTGATTTGTTAGTTTTATTAATAATGATTTCAACCGCTGGAATTTTAGGAAACTCGTTAGGCTATTGGTTTGGGAACAAAGTTGGTCCGGCTATGTATAATTGGAAAGAGAATATTTTGTTTAAAAGACATTATTTGGAGCAGGCACATGATTTTTATGAAAAACATGGGGCGGGCGCGATCATAGCTGCAAGGTTCATTCCAATTGTTAGAACTTTCGCACCTATCATTGCTGGAATAGTAAAAATGGATAAAAGTCGCTTTTTTCTTTTTAATGTGATTGGATCTGTAGCATGGGTTTTTAGTATGTTAGTGGGAGGACATTATTTACAGAAATGGATTCTCTCACAGTTTGGGTTCGATTTAAGAGACCACTTAGAAATCATTGTATTAGGTATCGTTCTTATTACAACTGCACCAGTTATCATTAAATTGATTTTTAATAAAAAGAAATCGGATTAAAAAAAATATAATGACGGAAAAAAAATTCGGCATACTATCCCTTCCCGTAATTGTTGCAGCACTTGGTTATTTTGTAGACATTTATGACTTACTTCTTTTTACGATTGTAAAAAAATCAAGTATGCTTGGAGTGGGTGCTACTGATGCCACATTATTATCAGACAGCACTCGGGTGATTAATTGGCAAATGTTGGGGCTACTTATTGGAGGAATTGTATGGGGTGTATTAGGTGATAAGAAAGGAAGACTGAGTGTATTATTTGGATCTATCATTTTATATTCTGTCGCAAATATTATAACTGGGTATGTACAAACAGTTGATCAATATGCTGCTTGCAGATTTATGGCGGGTCTTGGTTTAGCTGGTGAATTAGGAGCTGGTATTACTCTTGTTAGTGAAATTTTGCCGAAGAACAAAAGAGGTATCGGCACTTCATTAGTTGCCGGAATAGGTTTATTCGGTGCTGTTTTTGCATATTTTACTTATCAGTTAACACATGATTGGAGGCTTTGTTATAAAATTGGAGGTGGGCTCGGCGTTGGCTTATTATTGCTAAGAGTAAGTGTGGCAGAAAGTGGTATGTTCAAAGAATTAGCGCAAGATAAATCGGTGAGCAGAGGAAATTTTTTTATGTTCTTTAATAATTCAAAGCGATTTAAGAAATATGCATTGGCAGTATTAATTGGGTTACCTACCTGGTATGTAATTGGGATACTGGTTAATCAAAGTGATCGTTTTGGAAAAGCAATGTTTGGTAGCACCACCATAGATTCTGGAAGATCAATCATGTTTGCCTACACAGCAATAGCTTTAGGAGACATTATGATTGGATTTATTAGTCAAGCTTTTAAAAGTAGAAAAAAAGCCTTGTTATTATTTTATATCATTTGTATCATTTCACTATTTGTATTTTTCAGCTCCGTCAATAATTCTGATAATAGTATGTATGCTATTTGTGGTGTGCTTGGATTTAGTACTGGTTTTTGGGCAATTTTTGTAACGATGGGTGCAGAGCAGTTTGGAACAAATTTAAGGGCAACTGCTGCTACCACTATTCCAAATGTGGTTAGGGGAATTTTACCTTTGATTAATATGTTATTCCTAGACCTTTTTCAAAAAGCTTGGGGATGGAATATCATTAAAAGCGGAATGATTACCGGAGCTATCGTGATGACTGTTACCATGATAGCTTATTATTTCACAGAAGAAACTTTTAGTAAGGATTTGAATTATCTGGAGACTGAAGAAATACAGCCTTAGAGAATGGGGTATATTAAATTTGTTGCATGAAATTTTTGGTTATTCGTTTTTCTTCCATCGGGGATATTGTTCTTACAACTCCTGCCATACGTTGTTTAAAGCAGCAGGTGGATAATGCTGAAGTACATTTTCTTACAAAATATAATTTCAAAGCGGTAACTGAAGGGAATCCGTATATCGATAAATTCTTTTATTTTAAAGATAATTTATCATTTCTCATTAAAGATTTGAAATTAGAGGAATACGATTATATCATTGACCTGCATCATAATTTTAGATCAAAGAGAATAGCCTGGGCATTGAACGTTAAAGTTCTCACTTATAACAAAGAGCGATATGAGAAATTTCTGCTTACGAAATTGCATGTCAATAAAATGTCTGGCAGGCATATTGTAGATCGATGTTTGGATACCCTGCTTCCACTAGCTGTAAAAAATGATGGGAAAGGAATGGATTATTTTATTCCCCAAAATTGCGAAATTAAAATAGAAGATCTTCCGATGCCGCATATGGTTGGATATGTAGGCATTGTAATTGGGGCTTCTTACTATACCAAAAAATTACCTGTTCACAAATTGCAAGAACTTTGTAAAAAATTAGTATACCCTATTATATTGGTTGGGGGGAAAGAAGATTTTAAAGAAGCACAGGAAATTGCTTCAGTAGATACTATTCGAATTTATAATGCTTGTGGAAAATTTAATCTTCATGAATCGGCTGATCTAGTTCGCAAATCGAAACTGGTAATATCACACGATACAGGTTTGCAATATATTGCCTGTGCTTTTAATAAACCAGTACTTGCTATTTGGGGAGGAACATCACCATTATTAGATGTAGAACCATATTATTCAGAGGGTAATATTAGTAGGTATGAAAATTTTTTGGTAAAAGGATTGACCTGTCAGCCCTGTTCAAATTTCGGAACTAAAGCTTGTCCTAAAAAACATTTTAAATGTATGGAGGAGCAAAATATTGATGCTATTGTGATGTCTGCAAATTCATACTTAAGGGTATAAAAAAGCCGATCCAAATTGCTTCGAATCGGCTTAAATAAGATTTTAAAGAATTATAAGGTCTTTAAAACTTCATTCATATTTCTAACAGCATCTGCACTCTTATTGAAAGCAGCTTGTTCTTCTTCGTTTAATTTGAAATCAAGGATTTTTTCCCACCCGTTTTTGCCTATTACAACAGGAACGCCCAAACAGATATCTTTTTGTCCATATTCGCCTTCTAAAGCAACGCAACAAGTAAACAATTTCTTTTCATCGCGTAAAATGCTTTCTACTAAAGCTGCTCCTGCAGCACCTGGTGCATACCAAGCTGATGTGCCAATTAGTTTAGTTAAAGTAGCACCGCCTACCATGGTATCAGCAACGATTTGATCTTGCTGTTCTTTGGTAAGAAAATTGGTAACAGGCGCACTGTTCCAAGTTGCGTGACGAATTAAAGGAATCATCGTAGTATCGCCATGTCCACCAACAACAACTGCATTTAAATCTGCAGGACTACATCCAAGATGTTGACTTAATTGATATTTAAATCTGGCGCTGTCTAAAGTGCCACCCATTCCAATAATACGATTTTTAGGTAAACCAGTAGATTGTAAGGCTAAATAAGTCATAGTATCCATTGGATTACTAATCACAATGATTATAGTGTTTGGAGAATATTTCAGGATATTTTCAGCTACACCTTTTACAATTCCTGCATTAGTTCCAATTAAATCTTCGCGGGTCATACCTGGTTTACGAGGAATGCCTGAAGTAATTACAACCACATCAGATCCTGCAGTTTTGCTGTAATCGTTAGTGCTACCACTTATTCTGGTGTCAAAACCTAATAATGCAGCTGTCTGCATCATATCTTGTGCTTTACCTTCTGCCAAACCCTCTTTAATGTCGAGGATTACCAATTCCTGTGCCAAGGCAGCACGGGCAATATTATCGGCACAGGTTGCACCCACGGCACCAGCACCTACAACAGTAACTTTCATAAATGAAGCTATTTAGAGATTGATTAATTTTTTAACGCCGTAAAGGTACTACTTGCTTAATTCTTATTGCTGATAAAAATCAATTAATTAAGTTTTAACACAGCTAATAAGTCCTTCATTTCAGCTCCTCCTTCAAAGGCCTTAATGAATAGGTTATTTTTGTCGTATACGGCTACAAATGGCGTGAATTTTACTCTGTAAAAGCTTGGAAGTTTATAATCGAGGTCCCTTCCCATAAACATATTGGGGTATTTACTTATTTCATATTTTAAATAAAACTCACTGATTTCAGGCATTGATTTAAAACTTACCCAAACAAAATTTACTTTATTGAATTTGTCAATGCTTTTGATGATCTCTTTCATTTCATGCTGACAGTGCCCGCAATCAGGCGCGAAATAAATGATTACCGTATACTCCTTTTTAGGTAATTGTTCTTTTGTAAACCAAGTATTATCGAGCCTCATTATTTTAAATGCGGGCATCCGATTATCTTTTTTATAAGGTGGTATGGTATCAAAAGGTGCCTGTGCATTTAGTGTAGTAGCACAAAATGAAATCAAACAAAAAACAAGTAGTTTTTGTAACATGATCTTTTATTTTCTAGTTTAATTTTTTATTTGGTAAATCGTCATTTGCTTCCAGCATTCGCATCTGTTTAGCATCCTGTAAAAATTCAGAAGCGAAAATGAAATCATTCAATAGTTTGTCTTTGCTAAAAATGATGTCTTTATTAGTGCCTTCCCATTGTTTTATTCCATTATATAGATAAACAATATGATCACCAATTTCCATCACACTATTCATATCATGTGTAATAACAATGGTTGTAATCTTATATTCATCAGTGATTTCTTTAATGAGTTTGTCAATAACCATCGATGTTTGAGGATCCAGACCTGAATTTGGTTCGTCGCAAAAAAGGTATTTTGGATTTAGCACAATTGATCTTGCAATACCCACTCTTTTTTTCATTCCACCACTTATTTCTGAAGGGAATTTAGTATGTGCATCTTGTAAATTAACACGATCAAGCACTTCATCTACTCGACGCATTTTTTCAGCCCTTGTCCATCTGGTAAACATATCCAAGGGGAATAAAATATTTTGTTCCACAGTCATAGAATCGAATAAGGCCGTGCCCTGAAACAGCATCCCTATTTGCTGACGTAATTGTTTGCGGGTATCATTATCCATCGAAAACATATCTGCACCATCATAAATAATTTGACCGGTGTCGGGTTTAAATAATCCTACCATACATTTAGTAAGAACAGTTTTACCGCTACCGCTGGTGCCAATAATAAGGTTGCATTTACCTGGCTCCATGATGGCACTGATATCGTTCAGAATCACTCGTGCGCCAAATTGTTTTACTATATTTTTTATTTCGATCATTCGTATGTAAACTACATTTTTGTTCTATAACACCGTAATTTGGTTTCTTAATAAGTCGGTAAATTCATCTCTTTTTCTAATAAGTGAAACTTTGCCTTCTAAAACAAGCACTTCAGCTGGTTTGTATCGGGAATTATAATTGCTCGACATTTCAAACCCGTATGCTCCTGCATTATAAATAGCTAGCAGGTCTCCTTCATGAACTTCATGTAAATGTCGGTCTGTTCCAAATGTATCGGTTTCACAAATATTACCTGTAATCGTGTAGGTTTTCGTTTCGCCAATTAAGTTACTGATATTGGCGATGCGATGATATGCATCGTACATCATCGGACGAATTAAATGATTCAGGCCAGTATCAACCCCTGCAAACACCGTATTTTGAGAAGTTTTTAGCACATTCACTTTTGTAATTAAATAACCAGATTCACTCACCAAATATTTTCCGGGTTCAAACCAACACTGAAACTTTCTTTGGTGTTTATTTTCCAAATTTGTGAGAAATTTTTCAATTTCTGATCCCAATAGTTTGATGTCAGTTTCATGATCGTGCGCTTTATAAGCTACCTTAAATCCACCACCTAAATCCAGAAATTCCAATTCGGTAAAATGAGGAACCAATTCAAAGAACACTTCTGCCACTTTCATAAATACGGATACGTCTTTGATTTCACTTCCGGTATGTATGTGTAAACCTCTAATAAAAATATGATGCTGTTGAACCAGATCTAATATCTCATTTAACTGCTCAATAGGAATTCCAAATTTACTGTTGCTATGTCCTGTGGAGATTTTAAGATTACCCCCAGCCATAATATTGGGCCTTAAACGAATACCTACTGGGTAACTATGACCATATTTTTTTCCAAATTTTTCAAGGTTGGAAAGACTATCGATATTAATATTAATTCCTAATCCAACTGCTTCTTCGATTTCAGTGAAATCAATTCCATTACTGGTATAGAGTATATTCTCTGGCTTAAAACCTGCATGCAGGGCTAAGTGAGCCTCATTTACAGAACTACAATCAATAGAACAACCAATGGATAGTATGTGTTTGAGTATATTGATATTGGTTAATGCCTTACTGGCATAGAAGAATCTGGTATTAGAATTTGAAAAAGCAGTTTGCAAATTTCTAAATTGGGCCGTTATTTTATCGGCACTATAAACATATAAAGGTGTTCCGTATTTATTGGCGATACTGGATAACAGTTCGGGTGACAATTCTTGCTGCATCCTACGAAGATAATTGTCTTAAGCCATGGTCTAAAAAATTGAGTACATTATTCTGATTTTTCTTCTCCTGCTTCATCAGCAGGATCTTTTGAATCCTCATGATTGGTAGAATCTGAAGGAGGGGGAGGGGTTGGACTTTCCTCAGAATTTGCGTCTTCCTCAGGAATAATTAATTCTCCATCTTGATTTACAGCAATTGAAGAAATGTTTTCAGTGGCAGTTTCTTCTTCTAATGGTTCATATCCTATATGTTCTGCAATAGGCTGATTGGTAAAGTCTTCCGGACGAGTGCCTTCCACTAATTGTTCTGCTAATACTTCACGAATTTTGGGTAGGTCTGCGGCACTATTAATTCCGAAATAGTCCATAAAGTTTTTAGAAGTAGCATATACCAAGGGTTTGCCGGGCGCGTGTTCGTTTCTTCCGCTAATTAATATCAGCTCTTTTTCCAATAATTTCTGAATACTATAATCGCTATTTACCCCACGAATGGCTTCAATCTCACCTTTAGTGATAGGTTGTTTATACGCAATGATTGCCAATGTTTCTAAAGCGGCATTTGACAAACGCTTCAGAAATTTATCTCCATTTAATTGTGCAATGGTTTTATGATATTCCTTTTTTGTAAGGAATTGCCATCCGCCGCCGCTTTCTTTCACTTCGAAAGGATAAAATTCAGAATCATATTTTTCTTTGATGCCTTCTAATGCACTCTCTACTTGATCTAACATGATTCGTTCTTCTAAAAACCCAAAACTGTTATTGATCAATTCAACGATGTCGAGCGATGTAAGTGGTTTATCACTTGCAAAGATCAAGACTTCAATGTGTGGTATGATAGTGCTAATTTCCAATGTCTGAATTTCTTTTGTGATTTGAAAGATAAGGGTTTTGCTTTATCCTTGCAACGCTGCTGCACCACTCACGATTTCTGTCAACTCGGTAGTAATAGCGGCCTGACGAGCACGGTTATAACTTATCTTGAGTGATTTTAATAATTCATTTGCGTTTTCGCTAGCCTTATCCATTGCTGTCATACGAGCACCATGTTCACTCGCATTACCATCTAACACTGCTTTGTATAATTGTGTGTTGAGAATTTTTGGCATCAATTCTGCAATTAGCACCTCTACTTCAGGCTCAAACAGGAAGTCATTATTTTTATTTCCTACCGGCTTTGCTACTTTAGGAATAGGAAGAAACTGCTCTGCAACAAATATTTGTGTTGCAGCATTCTTGAACTCACTATAAATGATTTCTATAGCATCGAACTCTTTATTTTCAAAGGCCTTCATGGCAGCTTGAGCAGCTGCCTGAACAGTTTCGAATTTAAGATTCATGAAAACATCTTTATAAGTATCATTTGTTTTATAGCCTGATTTAGTTAATGCTTCAAAACCCTTTTTCCCAATATTCCAGATTTGTACTTTTCCTTTTACAGCCTGACTACTGTATTTTTCTTCTATAGTAGACTTTGCCAATTTAACAAGGTTTGCATTATAACCGCCACACAATCCTCTATCACTAGTTACTACTATTAACAATACATTTTCTATAGTTCTAACTTCTGCCAGTTTTAGTGTAATGCCACCATCAATGCTACTTACAATATTGCTAAGCATTTCTTGTAATTTTTTGGCATAAGGGCGCATTTGGGTAATGCTATCTTGGGCACGACGTAATTTGGCAGCACTCACCATTTTCATGGCTTTCGTAATTTGCTGGGTGCTTTGAACACTTTTAATCCTGTTACGTACTTCTTTTAATTGGCCTGCCATATGTTAAGTTTCAAGTTTTGCGTTTGATATAACCGGTTTTATAGCCGGTTTTGGGTTGCAAAAGTAGCAGAAACACCCTGAAATTCCATCCTTTTCATCAAAAATCACTTCATGTGGAAAAAATAAGCCTCGGTATGTACAGTAGACAGCCACTTTTCATCCCATTTTATTAAAGAGGCATTATTAAACCTACCCCATTTGCTGTACTAGCAAATTGAAGATTACCTAAGTATTTGTTCAATAATTGACCATTTTGGCGGTGTTCTATGTACTGAATGAGGTCAAAAACCAATAGAAAGCTACCTTGCAATATTAAACTTCCACCATAACCTTTGGTTTGTTCATTTAATTTGTTTGTACCCCGTTCGCGTAAATATAGACCGATAGTGATATAAGACAGATCTAGCCCTGAATTGAGCAAAAGCAAAGATTCTATCTTTTGTTGCTGTCGTAAATTTTGGAGAAGGCTTAATTTCTTATTCATTTGTTTACGCACTTCATAAAGCCCATATCCTGCAATAGCAAGGTTAATAATATTGAAATAGGCATTCATTTGATGAAAATAATGTGGGGAGCCTTTTAAATTTCCCGCTGAAATGCTTCCTTGTACCAAATTTGCGCCAGACCAAGCCAATAAAACAGTCATATTTGTTTTATTTAACACAGTTCTTCTCGAGGCAACTGAGTCAGGGATGGTAATGGGTTTTAAGCTGTCGGCCATTACCACTGAACTATCAATTATTTTTTTGGTTAAAGGTTCCTTCGGAATGCTGTTGCTGGTATCTATCAATACTACTTGGGCATAGCCATTTAACACAATTAAGCTTAGAATGCAAAATAGAAAGAGAGGTTTCATCGCTATAAAAGTAGATACAGAAATAACAGCTTTTGGCCAACTAATTAAAATTTACAAAATATTAGTGTTTTAGGAATTAGTGTATAATGGTCCTGCTCTATTTAAAATCTTTACCTTTGTTGTCCTTTTGGAAAAAAACTTGCTGACATTTTGACGAAAGCCTTCGAATAGCATCGTTTTTGACAAAAGAAATAAGTTCCAAAAATCACAGTTAAACGAATTATCCAATACTATTATATGTTGAAATTTATTTCTAAGTTATTTGGGGGTAGTAAGAGCGAAAAAGATGTACAATCTATTATGCCTATTATTCAGAAAGTAGGTATTCATTTTCAAGAATTACAGGCCCTCTCTAACGACGCCTTAAGAACTAAAACGGTAGAATTTAAAGAGCGTATAAATTTACATTTAAAAGTTATTGATGATATAATTGCAGGAAAGAATGCAGAGGCAGAGGCTCTTCCAATCAACGATATACATGGAAGGGATATTATTTATCAGGAGGTAGATAAATTAAAAAAAGAACGCAATAAAAAAATTGAAGAAGCTCTGGCGATTATTCAACCCGAAGCTTTTGCGGTAGTGAAAGAAACGGCTCGTCGCTTCAAAGAAAATGCTGAGCTCGTTAGTACGGCTACTGAGCTGGATAGAAATTTAAGTGTGAAGAAAGAGTATGTGAGAATTGAAGGAGATAAATCAATTTTTAAAAATACATGGACCGCTGGTGGTGGTTCTGTGACCTGGAATATGGTGCACTATGATGTGCAGTTAATAGGCGGAAGTGTATTGCATTCTGGTAAGATTGCTGAAATGGCAACTGGTGAGGGTAAAACTTTAGTTTCTACTCTACCAGCTTATTTGAATGCGCTTGCCGGTGAAGGAGTGCATATTGTTACAGTGAATGATTATTTAGCTCGTCGTGATAGTGAGTGGAATGGTACCATTTTTGAATGGTTGGGAATTACTGTGGATTGTATAGATAAGCATGAACCCAATAGTGAAGCACGTCGCAACGCTTATTTAGCAGATATTACTTATGGAACAAATAACGAATTTGGTTTCGATTATTTGCGTGATAACATGGTGCATACCCCAGAAGAAATGGTACAACGGAAGCACCATTTTGCCATGGTTGATGAAGTGGATTCTGTATTGATTGATGATGCACGAACTCCATTAATTATTAGTGGTCCAATTGGTCACAATACAGGCGAGCAACAATTTTTTGATTTGAAACCTAGGATTGAAAAATTGGTTGATGCACAAAAAAGAGCCACCAATCAATTCTTAAATGAAGCCAAGAAAAAAATAACTGATGGGAATGATGATCCTAAGGATGGAGGATTGGCATTGTTCAGAGCACACCGTGGATTACCAAAGAATAATGCTTTAATTAAATTCTTGAGTGAACCTGGTATTCGTGTGAAATTGCAGAAAGCTGAAAACTATTATTTAGCAGATCAGAGCAGAGAGATGCCGATTGCAGATCAGGAATTATTTTTCTATATCGATGAAAAAAATAACTCAGTTGAATTAACAGATAAAGGCATTGGCTTAATCACAGGAGCCGGGGAAGATCCAAATTTCTTTGTGATACCCGATATCAGTGTGTCATTAGCACAAGTAGAGCAGGAAAGTTCTTTAGAAGCGGAAGAAAAATTACATCGTAAAGAAACTATTATCAACGATTATTCTGTTAAGGCAGATCGTATCCATACTGTACAGCAATTATTAAAAGCCTATACCTTGTTTGATAAAGACATTGAATATGTGGTAATGGATGGTGCTGTTAAAATTGTAGATGAACAAACTGGTCGTATTCTGGATGGTAGAAGATATTCTGATGGTTTGCATCAAGCTATAGAAGCAAAAGAAAATGTAAAGATTGAGGCAGCAACTCAAACATATGCTACCGTTACCTTACAGAACTATTTCCGTATGTATCATAAGCTTTGCGGGATGACGGGAACTGCAGAAACGGAAGCAGCTGAATTATGGGACATTTATAAATTAGATGTTGTTACCGTACCTACCAATGTGGTGGCAATCAGAAAGGATGATCAGGATTTGGTTTTCAAAACCAAGCGTGAAAAATTTGGAGCTGTAATTGATGAGATTGTAAAATTAAGAGAAGCTGGAAGACCTGTACTAGTGGGTACAACTTCTGTCGAAGTAAGTGAATTGTTGAGTCGTATGTTACGCCAAAAGCAGATTCCACATAATGTATTAAACGCGAAACAACACGCCCGTGAAGCACAGGTTGTTGCCGAAGCAGGTTTTGCCGGAGCAGTAACCATCGCTACTAATATGGCGGGTCGTGGTACAGATATTAAACTTGGACCAGGGGTGAAAGAAGCCGGTGGATTAGCAATTCTTGGTACAGAGCGGCACGAATCACGGAGGGTAGATCGTCAGTTAAGAGGTCGTGCTGGACGTCAAGGTGACCCTGGATCTTCTTTATTCTTTATTTCACTGGAAGATGATTTAATGCGTATGTTCGGAAGTGAACGTATTGCAAAAGTGATGGACTTTGCTGGATATAAAGAAGGTGAGGTAATTCAACATAGTATGATTACTAAGTCTATCGAGCGGGCTCAGAAAAAAGTAGAGGAAAATAACTTTGGTATTCGTAAGCGTTTGCTTGAATATGATGATGTGATGAATAAGCAACGTACTGTTATTTATAGCAAACGTAATCACGCTTTATTTGGAGAACGTCTGGCGTTGGATTTAGATAACGCTTTGTACTCTGTTGCTGAAGGATTAATTAATTCGTTTAAAGAGTTGAACGACCACGAAGGTTTTAGGCTTGCTGTAATTGTGAACTTTGGAATAGATTCAAGCATATCTGCAGAAGAATTATCCAAGGGAAGTGAATCGGTACTTGCTGAGAGATTATATAATGAAGCAGTTGAAAATTACGAACGTAAGAAAGCTAATCTTGCTGAACAAAGTATCCCTGTTTTCAAAAATATCAGAAGAGATCAAGGAGCGCATATTGAAAATGTAATTGTTCCCTTTACAGATGGTCGCCGTGTTATACAAGTATTAGCTCCCTTGGATAAAACTTTACAAACCGGTGGTATTGAATTGTTAAATGCCCAGGAAAGAACCTGTACACTTGGTTTTATCGATGATGCATGGAAAGAACATTTACGGGCTATGGACGATCTGAAACAGAGTGTTCAAACTGCTACTTATGAACAAAAAGATCCTTTAGTAATTTATAAAATGGAAGCATTTGATCTTTTCAAAAAAATGGATGGTGAAGTGAATCGTGAAATTGTTCAGTTCCTTTGTCATTCTGCGATTCCATTGAATGAAGGTGATACCGTAAAAGAAGGACGTCATCAAAAAACCGATTTGAGTAAAATGAAAACTCAAAAAGAAGACATTGATCAGGCGCCTACTGAAAATGATTATTATGATCCAACTCCTGTAAAGCAACAGCCCATTCAGGTGGGTCCTAAAATTGGAAGAAATGATCCATGCCCATGTGGAAGTGGAAAGAAATTTAAATCTTGCCATGGTAAGGAAGCGTCATAAAAGTAAAATGTAGAAATTCAAAAATATATATTGTTAACACTAGCCTTTAGCCTAGGGCTCTTAACATCTATTTGAAAATAAAAGCCCTGCCCCTGATTTGGGTGCAGGGCTTTTTATTGAACATGCCTTCGTTTCTTTAGCTACCTTTATGCCTCAATTGAATAGTATGAAACTGAACCAATATATAGACCATACAGTTCTGAAGCCTACTACACTAATTGCTGATATTGATAAGCTTTGCAATGAAGCAATTAAGTATCAGTTTGCAGCAGTTTGTGTTCCTCCTAATTTTGTAAAACAAGCAAAACTACTTACTCAGGGTTCAACCGTAAAAGTTGCTACAGTTATCGGTTTTCCATTTGGATATTCTGCAGTGGAAGCAAAGATTGCAGAAATCGTTTTGGCAATGGTTGATGGTGCAGATGAATTAGATGTAGTATGTAATATATCAGCCATCAAAAACAAAGACTTTACCTATCTCGCTAATGAGATTAATCATATCATGCCAATTGTTAAGGGCAGGGGTAAAACAATCAAAGTGATTATTGAAAGTGGGGTGTTAACAGACGAAGAAATAATTGCCTGTTGTGATATTTATGGTGCTGCTGGTATTGATTATTTAAAAACTTCAACTGGCTATGCCGACAAAGGGGCTAGTGTGACCACAGTTAAATTGTTCAGATTGCATTTGCCTGAACATGTTAAAATAAAAGCTTCAGGTGGCATTAGGGATTATGCCTTTGCTAAGGAATTAGTAGATGCAGGAGCAACTCGTTTAGGTTGTAGTGCTGGTGTAGCCATTGTAGCTGGAACTCCTCTAAATGATTCAGAATATTAATTTTAACTTACAGAAGAAATTCAAAAATCAAAATTTAAAATTCAAAAAATGTGGAAGAGAATTATAACTGGTAGTTTATTTTTTGGATATGGGTTTTTGGCTTCAGCTAACACCATAAAAGATACTGTGATTGTTCATAAGGATGCAAGGATGGATATACTTACGAGCAAGCAAATTATAGCTAACAAAAAGGCCTCTTTACTAACTAGTACTGGTTTATATAAAGGTTATCGAATTCAAGTGGTGAGTACTTCAAATCGAGATCAGGCGTTTAAAATAAAAGGTGAATTATTAAGTCGTTATCCTGATCAGAAATCATACGCTTTGTTTCAATCGCCCAATTTCAAAGTTAGGATTGGCAATTTTTTAAAGAAAGCTGATGCAGAAAAGTTTAAATTACAAGTGCAGAAACTATATGCAACAGGCGTTTTTGTGGTGGAAGATGCAATTGATTATACACCAACAAAAGAGGAAGAAGAACAATTACTTCAACAATAATTTTTCATGGAACTGAAACAAAGCATACAAGAAAAGGCGAAATCCTATTCGGAAAAATTTATTCAAATACGCAGGCATCTTCATGCACATCCAGAACTTAGTTATCAAGAATTTGAAACCAGCCAATTTGTGCAAAAGCAATTGCAAGAATTGGATATCCCTTTTGAAACTTTAGCTACTACTGGTGTTTTAGCAATAATCAAAGGACGAAACCCAGATTCCCGAGTTATCGCTTTGCGTGCAGATATGGATGCTTTGCAGATAACTGAGGAAAATGAAGTGAGTTATGCTTCAAAAAATGAAGGTGTAATGCATGCTTGTGGTCATGATGTACATACAACTATTTTACTCGGAGCTGCTCAAATATTAAACGAATTAAAAGATGAATGGGAGGGCACTATTAAATTATTATTTCAGCCTGGTGAGGAAAAAAATCCAGGGGGTGCAAGCTATATGATTCGCGACGGTGCATTAGAAAATCCGAGGCCATCGGGCATTATTGCATTGCATGTTCATCCAGGTCTTGATTTTGGTAAGCTTAGTTTTAGAAAAGGGAGGGTGATGGCAAGTGCGGATGAAATTTATATGACTATTAAAGGGAAAGGCGGACATGCTGCTGCCCCGCATCTTACTACCGATACCATACTTATTACCTCGCATTTAATTGTGAGTTTGCAACAAATTATATCAAGAAATAATAATCCACTTTCACCTTCAGTGTTATCTATATGTTCTATTCAAGGTGGACATACCACTAACGTTATTCCAACTGAGGTAAAATTGAAAGGAACCTTTCGTGCTATGGACGAAGCATGGAGATTTAAAGCTCATGAACTTATACGCAAACAAGCTAAAGGTTTAGTGGAATCAATGGGTGCAGAATTGGATTTAATAATTGATGTAGGTTATCCAACAGTTGATAACGACCCTTCATTTACAGAAGAGAATTGGCAGTTGGCAAATAAGTATTTGGGAAAGGAGAATGTGCAGGAAACGGAATTGCGAATGGGTGCAGAAGACTTTGGGTATTACACACAAAAAATACCAGGCTGTTTTTTTCGTTTGGGAGTTCGCAATGAAGAAAAAGGAATTGTTCATAATGTACATACACCCCAATTTAATATTGACGAAAGGGCAATAGAAATTGGAATGGGAATAATGGCATGGCTAGGTGCACAATCTGGTCATTAAAATTTAATTATGTCGAAACAAGCTGATTTAAGAAGAGAGCAAGCATTGGAATACCATGCAAATGGAAGGCCTGGCAAAATTGAGGTAGTTCCAACAAAGGAAGCAAAGACTCAGAGAGATTTGAGTTTAGCCTATAGTCCTGGAGTTGCTGAACCTTGTAAAGAAATATTTAATAATATCGAAGATGTCTACAAGTATACAGCAAAAGGAAACTTGGTAGGTGTTATTAGCAATGGTACTGCGGTGTTGGGATTAGGTGATATTGGTCCGGATGCCAGTAAGCCGGTAATGGAAGGTAAAGCGGTATTATTTAAAATTTTTGCAGACATCGATGTGTTCGATATCGAAATCAATGAAAAAGATCCTGAAAAATTTGTACAAATAGTTAAAGCCTTGGAACCCACTTTTGGGGGTATTAATTTAGAAGATATAAAAGCCCCTGAATGCTTTTATATTGAGCAACAGCTAAAGGAACAGATGAACATTCCAGTGATGCATGATGATCAACATGGTACCGCCATTATCAGCAGTGCAGCTATGTTAAACGCATTGGAACTTCAAAAAAAGAAAATTGAAAAGGTTCGCTTTGTCATTAATGGTGCAGGAGCCGCTGCAATGGCTTGTATACAATTATATGTAGCATTAGGAGCTCGATATGAACACTTCATTTTATTCGATAAAGATGGAGTTCTACATGAAGGCAGAACAGACCTTGGTCCCATCAGACAAAAATTTGCAGTAAAAAAAACAGATTGGACTTTAGAAACTGCCATGAAAGATGCAGATGTTTTTCTTGGTTTAAGTGTTGGAAATGTGGTGACAAAAGATATGGTGCGTTCAATGGCAAAAAATCCAATTGTATTTGCCATGGCTAATCCAGATCCCGAAATAACTTATCCAGACGCAGCTAGTGTAAGGAAAGATATTATTATGGCAACAGGCCGAACAGATTTTCCTAATCAAGTGAATAATGTATTGGGCTTTCCTTATATTTTTAGAGGTGCTTTAGATGTTAGAGCCAAACAGATTAATGAAGCTATGAAGCTTGCAGCTGTGAGGGCTTTGGCAGATCTTGCTAAAACAGCTGTGCCGGATATAGTGAACATGGCATATAATCAGCAAAACATGAGTTTTGGCCCTGAATACATCATTCCAAAACCATTAGATCCACGTTTGTTATCTACAGTTGCACCAGCAGTTGCAAAGGCTGCGATAGATTCAGGTGTGGCACAAAAAACAATTGTTAATTGGGAAGCTTATGCAGTAGAGTTGAATAAACGACTTGGACTAGATAATCAGTTAATGAGGGTTATTGGTAATAAAGCTAAAAAAGGTCCTAAGCGTTTAGTATTTGCTGAGGCAGATAATCAGAAAATATTGAAAGCTGCAAGTATTGTTTATGATGAAGGACTTGCCTATCCCATTTTATTAGGCGATCCTGAAAAAATCCGAGAGATAGCTGAGGAGAATAATATTGATTTGACTGATATTCCAATAATTGATCCAAGGAATGATGAAAATGAAATGAAGCGGGAACAATATGCTGATTTGTTTTTCAAAAAACGTCAACGTAGGGGTGTGAATCATTATGAGAGTAATAAACTGATGAAAGACCGTAATCACTATGGTTGTATGATGGTTGAAACTGGTGATGCAGATGCCATGTTATCAGGTCTAACAAAAAACTATGCAGAAGCTATTCGCCCGGCATTACAAATTATTGGTACGGAGGAGGGTGTAAAGAAAATAGCAGGAATGTATTTACTACTCACAAAGAGAGGTCCATTATTTCTTGCAGATACAACGGTAAATTTTAATCCAACAGCAGAAGAATTGGCTGATATTACCATGATGGTGGCAAAAGAAGTACGTAATTTCAATTTAACACCACGTATTGCTATGTTGAGTTATAGCAATTTTGGAAGTAGTGATTCTCCAGAAGCAAGGCTTGTTGCAAATGCTACTAAAATTTTAAAACAGCGCAATCCATCATTAATTGTTGATGGAGAAATGCAGGGAAGTTTAGCTTTTAATAAAGAAATTTTAAAAGATAACTATCCGTTTAGCGAATTGGTTGATGAAGAAGTTAACGTACTAATATTTCCCAATCTCACTTCGGGTAATGTAACTTACAATTTATTAAAAGAGATTGGAGGAGCAGATGCTATCGGCCCTATTTTATTGGGATTGAAGAAGCCAGTACATGTACTACAATTAGGTAGCAGTGTAAGGAATATTATTAATATGGCAATAGTTGCTGTGGTTGATGCTCAGTTAAAGTGTAAGGGAGATATTAATGAAGTAGTTCAAACAAGTAGCTGGTGGAAACGGTTGAAGAAAAAGAATAAATAAAAGATTAATTACAAACTAGTATATGAATTTTTTTACGCATTTCGGTACCTATTTACTTATGTTGAAGGGAATGTTTACCAAGCCCGAAAACTGGCGTATGTATTGGAAAGAATTCATGCATCAATGTGTAGAAATAGGTATAGGCGCGTTACCCATTGTGGTAATTATTTCTATTTTTTTAGGAGCTGTAACAACTGTACAAACTGCATACCAGCTGGTGAGTCCATTGGTACCTTCCTCTACTATAGCTCAAATTGTAAGAGATAGTATGATCTTGGAATTGTCTCCAACAGTTTTGAGTATTGTATTAGCCGGAGTGGTAGGAAGTAAGATTGCCAGTGAATTAGGAAATATGCGGATCAGTGAACAAATTGATGCGTTAGAAATTATGGGGATTAATTCAAAAAGCTATTTGATACTTCCGAAAATTTTAGCAGCGCTATTAGTTATACCCTGTTTGATTGTTATCTCTGCAGTTTTGGGTATTTGGGGTGGTAGAATGGCAGGCTCCATGTCGGGCATTCTAGCAACAGATATTTTTGATACTGGGTTAAGACAAAATTTGAATTTGTACAACATCAATTTTTCGATGTACAAAGCATACACTTTTGCGTTCATACTTAGTTCTGTTCCTGCTTATTTTGGTTACAATGTAAAAGGCGGATCTTTAGAAATTGGTAGAGCAAGTACGTCAGCAGTAGTAGTAAGTTGTATTTTAATTCTTGTTGCCGATTATGCATTGGCAGCAATATTGTTATAGACAAAATAATACTATTTAACAGTGAATCCTCAATTTAAAAAATTTCAAAAAATTATTCTGCATCCTATTAGGTTCAGATTCTTTCTTTTGCAGAAATTACCTGCTGCTTGGATCGCAGGATTAAGAATGAAAAAATTCGAAGCTGAAGAAGCTTCTGTAACTGTTTCTTATAAATGGTTAAACCAAAACCCATTTAAATCAATGTACTTTGCAGTTCAGTCTATGGCTGCAGAAATGAGCACGGGTATGTTGGCGTTTGGGCAAATTTTCGAAAGAAATCCATCTGTAAGTATGTTGGTGGTAGGCATGGAAGCACAATTCTATAAAAAAGCAGTAGATAAAATTACATTCACTTGTAGCGAAGGAAATTTGATTGTAAATGCCATTGAAGAAACATTGCGCTCAGGGGAGGGACAGACTATCAAGTGTTCTTCAATTGGAAAGAATGAAGCAGGAGAAAAAGTATCTGAGTTTTGGTTTACATGGAGTTTTAAAGCAAAAATAAATAAGGGTTGATTTGATTTCACTTTGATTAAATTTCCGACTAAATCGGAGGGAGGCGAAAAATGAAAATTGCATTTCATGGAGCTGCGAGAACTGTGACTGGTTCCAAACATTTGATTACGCTTAAGTCTGGAATTAAAATTTTATTAGACTGTGGGATGTTTCAGGGCATGGGCAAAGTAACAGATGCAATGAATCGCAATTTAGGTTTTGTAGCATCAGAAGTGGATGTGATGTTTCTTTCACATGCCCATATTGATCATACTGGGTTGATTCCTAAACTTGTAAAAGAAGGATTTAAAGGAAAAATTTTTTGTACACCAGCAACAAAGGAATTGGCAGGTATATTATTGGAAGATTCTGCAGTTATTCAACGCTCGGATACAAAATTTATCAATAAACGAAGAGTAAAGCAAGGCCTCCCCGAATATGATCCCATATATTCTTTGGACGATGTAACTATTGCCATGCAAGCTTTTGAAACTGTTGATTATAATCATTGGAAAACAGTGTTGCCGGGAATTGAAGTTTTATTCACAGATGCAGGACATATCATTGGCAGTTCAGCAGTTAATTTAAAAATTACTGAAAATAATGAGGTTACAAGTATATGTTTTAGTGGTGATGTTGGTAGATATCGAGATGTAATTTTAAGATCACCAGAAGTTTTTCCACAGGCAGATTATCTTATTTTAGAAAGTACTTATGGAAACAAATTGCATGATGAGGTATTAAATACACCTGACAATTTATTAAAGTGGATACAACATACCTGTATTGTAAAAAAAGGAAAATTAATTATTCCTGCTTTTAGTGTAGGAAGAACACAAGAAATTCTTTACGACTTGAATCAATTGTCCTTAGAAAAAAGATTACCTAAGATTCCAATTTATGTGGATAGTCCATTAAGTAGAGAAGCCACACAAATGATTAAAAATTATCCGCAATATTTTAATAGCCGAATCAGAAAAGTGATGGAGAATGATGATGATCCCTTTGATTTTGAAGGACTCAATTATATAAAAACGGTTGACGAAAGTAAAAATTTGAATTTCCTGGAACAGCCATGTGTTATCATATCTGCGAGTGGAATGGCAGATGCTGGTAGGGTAAAGCACCATATTATGAACAATATAAGTGGCGCTCAAAATACCATATTAATGGTGGGTTATTGCGAACCTCGTTCGCTTGGTGGAAAACTTGCTAATGGAGATAAACAAGTTAGAATATTCGGTGAAGAGTTTGACGTAGTTGCTGAGGTTGGTTCTTTGAAAAGTATGAGCGCTCATGCAGACTACGATGATTTATGTCAATTCATTAGCTGCCAGGATTCCACTCAAATCAAAATACTGTTTCTGGTACATGGTGAATATAATGTGCAACAGGATTTTGCAAAAAGGTTAGAAAGAAAAGGTTTTAAGGATATTATTATCCCTGATTTACATGAAGAAAAAACACTCCTTTAACTTTAATAATAAAATATTTTAAACGAATTAAATTGATCCTATTCGCAAACATTATTTTTGCGTAAATCTTAAATTATTATTGATGTCTCTACCCATTAAAGCATTTTTATTTGATCTTAACGGCACTATGATTGATGATATGCAGTTTCATTGTAAGGCCTGGTTTAATATTTTGAATGATGATCTTGGAGCTAACCTTAGTTGGGAGCAGGTAAAAGAACAAATGTATGGGAAGAATACAGAATTGCTGATTCGTGTGTTTGGGAAAGATCGTTTTACTCAAGAAGAAATGGATATACTTTCTGTTGAAAAAGAAAAAAGATATCAAGCCGTATATCGTCCCTTATTGAAATCAATAAACGGTTTAAATGAGTTTTTAATTGCATCAAAACATGCGGGTATTCTGATGGGTATTGGATCTGCTGCCATTCCTTTTAATATAAATTTTGTATTGGATGGGTTAGATCTTCGTCATTATTTTACTTCAATTGTAAGTGCCGATGATGTGATCGAGAGCAAGCCCGATCCAGAAACCTATTTAAAGGGTGCTTCAGAATTAGGTGTTTTGCCGGAACAGTGTATCGTATTTGAAGATGCACCAAAGGGAGTGGAAGCTGCAAAAAGAGCAGGTATGAAAGCAGTTGTTTTAACAACTATGCATGAAGCTCATGAGTTTTTGGCTTATGATAATATCATTTGTTTTATGAAAGATTATAATGATTTAGCCTTAAGCAAGCTGATGCATTAGTTGCATGAATAGCATAAAAAAAGCCTCATCCCGATTATAAGGGACGAGGCTTTTTTATAAGTAGTATTCATTGACTTACCAAAACTTAACATAAAGTGCAGTAATGATAAATAACATGATTACAATCAACACTGTGGTAGAAGGAGTAAGCTTAAACATAGATTTATCTAACTCAAAAGCTTTCGGATTAATTTTTGGTCCGGCTAAGCTCACAGCTATCATGGCAATCATGGTAAACAAGAAAGACAGTCCCATGCAGATATGGAATGGAATTTCAAAACCACCTTTACCATTTGGATAAGCAGTATATAATAATGTTTCATTTCCAAAAAGGCCTGGAGCGAACTCATTAAATAAAACGGACAATAAGAATCCTGTTAAAAGACCTACAATTGCAGCTGAGCCTGTTGTACGTTTCCAAAACATTCCTAAAAAGAACATGGCAAATACCCCTGGGCTAATGAAGCCAGTATATTTTTGGATATAAGTAAATCCTCCAACACCACCAATTCCTAATAAGTCGTTCCAGGTAAATAAGACTGCTAAAATCATTGCAGCAAATACTGCGAAGCGGCCAATATAAACCTGACTTTTTTCATTGGCTTCTTTTTGAATATATTTTTTATGGATGTCTAAAGTATAAATGGTTGAAATACTATTTACTTTTCCTGCAAGCGATGCAACAATTGCAGCCGTAAGTGCAGCAACAGATAACCCTTTTAATCCTGTAGGGAGAAAGGTAAGCACGGCAGAATAGGCACCATCTTTACCTCCAACTAATTGTGGTAAATGTCCGGATTGGTATAAAACAAAAGCAGCAATACCCGGAAGCATAACAATCAAAGGCATCATTAATTTCAGGAAGCCTGCAAATAAAATACCTGTTCTTGCAGTTTGCAGATCTGCTCCTAATGCACGTTGTGTAATATATTGGTTACAACCCCAATAGTTCAGGTTGATGATCCAAATACCTGCTGCATAAGAAAGCAATCCCGGGAAAGTGATGTACTTATCAATGTCATTTTGTGTAGAGGCTCCTGTTGGTTTAGGAATAATCATTTTAAAATGTTCTGGAGCTTCTCTTAATAAAACTTTAAATCCAGCAATGGCATTTTCACCCACACCAAAATATGCGCCTACTGTTGTTAATGCAATATAAGTGGTAACTAGTCCACCAATGATTAATACGGCTACTTGAATTACATCAGTATAAGCAACTACTTTCATTCCTCCTAAAGAGATCAGTAATGCAAATATGGAAAGACCAATCATGATAATATGAAGGTATCCGCCACCAGCAATTCCATTAATGGCAACAGCTCCTAAGTAAAGAATAGAAGTAAGATTTACAAAAACATAAAGGAATAACCAAAACACTGCCATAATTAAGGCTGTAGATTCGTTATACCTTGTTTTTAAAAATTGTGGCATGGTATATATCTTGTTCTTTAAATAAACAGGAATAAACCATATTGCAATAATGATCAATGCTACTGCAGCAAGCCACTCATAAGCTGCCACTGCGATGCCTAAGAAAAACCCTTCACCACTCATTCCTATAAATTGTTCAGCAGAAATGTTTGATGCGATTAGTGAAGCTCCAATTGCCCACCAAGTAAGTGTTCCTTCAGCAAGGAAATAGGCTTTTGCATCATGCTCGTTTTTTTTCCGTTTTCGGTAGATACTGTAACCGTAACCGGCTACGATTATGAAGTAAATAATGAATACCAGATAATCAGCAAAGGCAAGGTTTTTGTTCATCGTTTAATTTTGAATATTAGTAGGTAATTTAATTATTTATAAGCTATTTCGTTCCAGCGTAATTCGTTTTTAAAATGATTAATCTTTGTTTCCTTTCCGATTAAAAGATATTCAATTCCAGCGATTTCTGCGAAGTCCTCCATATGGTCTGCATTTAAGCCCTGGCTATAACAGGTATGGTGTGCGCCTCCAGCAAGAATCCATGCTGCACAACCTGTATGCATGTTTGGATAGGGTTTCCATAAGACCCGAGCAACTGGAAGTTTAGGTAATGGATTAAATGAACTCACTGCCATTACTTCATTTACTAATAATCTAAATCTATTTCCCATGTCTACAATGGAAGCATTGATGGCAGGTCCGGGACCAGAATTAAAAACTAATCTAACAGGATCCGCTTTGCCGCCAATACCTAAAGGATGAATTTCACAATTTGGTTTAGCATCTGCAATTGATTCGCATATTTCTAACATATGTGCACCCAAAACCATTCTGTTATCAGGATTAAAGTGGTAGGTATAATCTTCCATAAATGAAGTGCCCCCTTTTAATCCACTGGCCATGACTTTCATGGCTCGAACCAGGGCTGCGGTTTTCCAATCGCCTTCACCAGCAAAGCCATAACCCTTAGTCATTAATCTTTGTGCTGCAATGCCAGGTAGCTGCATTAAACCATGTAAGTCTTCAAAAGTGGTTGTGAATCCTTTGAAATTTCCTTTTTCTAAGAATGACTCAATACCTATTTCAATTCGGGCAGCTTCTCTGAGCGATTGATGTTGGGAACCACCAATTTGTAATGAATCAACTAATGTGTATTCCTCTTCATATACTGCAATCAGTTCATCGATTTCTTTATCACTAACCTTATTAATTACTTCCACTAAATCTCCAACTCCGTATGTATTTACAGTGTATCCGAATTTCAATTCAGCTTCTACTTTGTCTCCTTCTGTTACTGCAACAAACCTCATGTTGTCGCCAAAGCGAACAAATTTTGCCCCTTGCCAATCGTGCCAGCCTGCAGCTGCGCGCATCCAGCTATTTATTTTTGAAAGCGATTCGTTATCCTGCCAATGACCCACTACCACTTTTCTATTCATCCGCATCCTCGTCATGATAAATCCAAATTCTCTATCCCCATGAGCACTTTGATTCAAGTTCATGAAGTTCATATCAATAGTCGACCAAGGAATGTCTCTATTGAATTGCGTATGAAAATGTAATAATGGTTTATGTAAAATTTTTAATCCATTGATCCACATTTTTGCAGGGGAGAATGTATGCATCCAGGTAATTACACCAATACAGTTTTCAGAAACATTAGCTTCTTGCATGACAGCAAATATTTCTTCAGCCGATTTTACAGTTGGTTTATAAACAACTGTCACTGGTATTTGATCTACTTCATTTAAATAAGTAGCAATAGTTTTTGAGTTCTCTGCAACTTTTTGCAATGTTTCATCACCATATAAATCCTGGCTTCCTGTGATGAACCATACTTCTAGTTTTTTTAAATTGATCATTTGGTTTTGCTTTCGTTAATGTCGTTTGTTATTTAGAAATGATATCTGTAGCCGTTATTTTTTCTGGAATCCAAACTGTCATTTCTCCCTTTCCTCGATTTGCCCAGGCATAATAGGGGATAGCGGTAAAAGGTTTGGTAATAGTTTTTACTTCAAGTCCATTAGAACTGATTTCAATCTGAGAAGCTTGAGATTTTAAAACTGTCACTCCATGCAAGATATTTGGATTAAATGAAGTACTGATTGTTGCTGATTTAGAAAGAATAATATTAGAGGTCTTTCCTTCATTATCGATCCATTCGGCACAGTACATTAGCGGACCCCTTTGAAGTGATGTTTTACCGATATTGTCTTTTAGTAAACTATCGGAAATAACCCTTCTAGCTTCCATAGGTAATATCACCTTAATTACATCATTTTTATTCCATACTCTATTTAGGATAGCATAACCATTTTGTATTTCATAGTCAACTGATTTTCCATTTATATTAATGGATACCATTGAATTGGAATGATTGCTGAAATGGTAAAGATTATTTGGTATTGCCTGATTTGCAGCCCAACCTGGAATACGAATTTGCATACTAAAAGCTGTTGCTTGTTCAGTTAGAATAGTAAAATTTAAATTGCCATCCCAAGGGTAATTATTCTCTTGCTTAATTTGTATTTTTTGATTGTTTACCAGTAAAGAAGCTGTACCGGATATAAATAAATTGGCATAAACGATATCTTTTTTTTGCGCATAAATATATCCAGGTATGGATGGCATGAGGCGAGCGATATTGGTAGGACAACAAGAACATTCAAACCATCCCGACCTTTCTACTTCCATATCTGGATGTTGCAAGAATTGTTGAATTTGCATAGCATTTGTATAGAAAAATGTTTTGCCATCTAAGCCCACTCCAGAAAGAAAACCATTGTAGAGTACTTTTTCCAAAACATCAATATATTTTGAGTCGCCATGTAATAGAAACATTCTATGGTTAAAATAGATGTTGGCAATGGCAGCACAAGTTTCATTATAAGCAGTGGAGTTAGGAAGTTCATAATTCGCACCAAATCTTTCTCCATCACCAATTGCTCCAACACCGCCTTGCACATACATTTTCTTGCTAGTTTCATTATTCCAAATTCTATCAACTGCTGCGAGCATTTCCTTATCTTCTGTGAGTGCTGCAATATCTGCCATGGCAGAATATAAATATCCAGCTCTAACAGCATGACCTTCCGCTTCTTGTTGTTGTTTAACAGGGATATCGTCTTGCCAGTATGCGCCATTCTTAAACGGATCTTTGCTTTTTGTATCATAGCCTTTGTAATTGCCTCTCTCTTCAATAAAAAATTTAGCCGTATTTAAGTAAGCTACTTTTCCAGTGATTCTATATAATTTCAACAATCCCATTTCGATAATTTCATGACCAGGAGCTACCTGAAGTTTGTCGGCGCCAAATACAGAACAGACTAAGTCGGCATTTTTTAAAGCAATATTTAGAAGTGATGTTTTTTTTGTTGCGAGGAAATGAGCTGCTGCAGCCTCATACAAATGGCCGGCATTGTATAATTCATGACTACTCTCTCTTTCTTTAGCCCATCTTTCTTTTCCGAAATAGGGATTCACATTTATTTTATCAATAGTTCGGGCTGTATATAAATAGCCATCTGGTTCTTGAGCATTAGAGATGATTTGAATCATTGAATCAACATAGGCATCTAATTTAGCATCATAGTGCATTGCTAAAGAAAACGAAGCGCCTTCAATTGTTTTATAAATATCAGTGTCATCAAACGGAAACCTTGTACAGTATTTACCAGTTTTTGCAGCGGCCATTAAGAAATTTTTCACCCGACCTGTACTTTCACATCTTGCGAATGAAGTTGGAATAGTTACTAATCTATTTGTTTCAATTCGTGGGGTCCAAAAATGATCTTGTAAAGTAACTTTTGTAAAATCCAAAGCCTGAATAGGATAATCTTTTTGTTGTGCATTTACAACAAGGAGGAACGAGAATGAAAAAAATAAAATAAGTAGTTTCATAAAGTTTGTTGAGCGTTCAAAGTATTATTGGCCATAATAAGCAGCGGGGCCGTGTTTACGTTCAAAATGTTTTTTTATTAAAGATTCTTTCAATCGTGGTGCATTCGCATTAATTTGTTCAGTTAGAAAAGCCATTCTTGCAAGTTCTTCAAGAACAGCTGCATTATAAACTGCTTTACTAGGTGAACTTCCCCATGTAAATGGAGCATGATTGCCTACCAGTATCATTTCAACATCTTGGTAGTTCAATCCACTTTCTTGAAAGTGTTGCATGATTTGAAACCCTGTTTGATATTCATAATCGCCAGCAATCATCTCATCGTTCATTGGCGCAGCGCAAGGCACATCAATTGTTAAGTGATCGGCATGAGTAGTGCCATAAATTGGTATAGCCCTTTGCGATTGCGCCCAAGCAGTTGCATAGGTAGAATGTGTATGTACAATGCTATTGATATGTTCCCAATGCTTATATAAAAAAGCATGCGTTTTAGTATCAGAAGAGGGTCTTAAATTTCCAGCAATAATTGCTCCATTAAAATCTACGATCACCATTTTATCTGGAGATAATTCATCATAAGGAATACCACTAGGTTTAATAGCAAACACATTAAGTTCTCTATCCGCAACACTCACATTTCCAAACGTAAATAAAACCAAACCAAGTTTTGGTAACTGCATGTTAGCATAATATGCTTCCTGTTTTATTTTTTCGAACTGTTTCATTTTCGTTAGTTTGATTCAATAAATACTCCTAGCTTTTTATATTGGTCCATTCTTTTGGTATAGTAGGCTGTTCTATCTGGGTTGGGATGATAGGTTAATTCAAAACCCTGTCCCATTGCAATCATCGCATCATCAACTTTCTCATAGTTACCTGCTGCTGTTGCTGCAAACATGGCGGCTCCTAATGCACAGGTTTGTTCGCTTTTATGTATGCGAATTGGCATATTCATCACATCACTCATTACTTGCATGATATAACCCGATTTTTTTGCAACTCCCCCTAGTCCAATCAATCCTTTTATAGGAACACCTTCTTCTTTAAATCGATCTACAATTGCTTTAGCTCCAAAGCAAGTAGATTCTACAATAGTTTTAAAAAGCATCACTGCGTCTGTGGACAGGTTCAAACCAATGATGCCACTTTTCAATAATTGATTTGCGTCTGGTGTTCTTCTACCATTTAGCCAATCAGTAGCAATTGGGTCTGTTAGTGTTAAAGGCAGTTCATTTGCTTTTCTACTTAATGCATCCAATAATTGTTCAGAAAGTTCTTCGGATAATTTTGCGATTGTTTCTTGGTCAATAATTTTTGTTTTTGCAAGTATTTCTAATACCGGTGTAAGAATCATTTTCTTTAACCAGGCATAGCTATCTCCAAATGCTGATTGACCAGCTTCTAAGCCAATCATACCTGGAATAATTGATCCATCAACCTGACCGCAAATACCTTTTACCAAAGTATCCTGAATACTATCTTTCGGTGCTACAAGCATATCGCAAGTTGATGTGCCCATCACTTTGCTTAAATGAAAAGGTTCAATCTGGCCACCCACAGCACCCATATGTGCATCGAAAGCTCCAACAGCCACGATGGTATGAATAGGTAACCCTAATTTATCTGCCCATTCTTGAGAGAGGGAGCCCGCTGATTTATCAGAGGTGAAAACTTCTTTGCCTAATTTATCCACATGACCATCCAATAAAATATCTAAGGATGCAAAAAAATCGTTTGGTGGATATCCTTCAAAATTTGCAGACCATAAACCTTTATGCCCTGCTGCACACACACTTCTTTTTAAATGAGCGGCATTAGTTTGTCCAGTTAATAAAAACGGAATCCAATCGCAATGTTCTACCCAAGTATAGCAAGCATTTCTAACTGCCTCATCAACTTTTAGAATATGTAATAATTTAGCCCAAAACCATTCGGAAGAATAAATACCTCCTACATATTGTAAATAATTGATAGGGAATTTTGTAGCATGTTCATTGATAGCTGCTGCTTCTCCAACTGCAGTATGATCTTTCCACAAAACAAACATCGCATTCGGATTATTTTCAAATTCTTTAAGAAGTGCTAAAGGTTGTCCATTGCTATTTACCGCAACTGGGCTACTTCCGGTTGTATCAACTCCAATTGCTTTTACTGCAGATGCATTAGCTGGTCCTGCAGATTCAATACATGCTCGAATTGTATATTCTAGTCCATCGATGTAATCCTGGGGATGTTGGCGAAATTGATTTTTTGAAGGGTTACAAAATTTACCTTCTTTCCATCTTGTATAGTAAAATACAGAGGAACTTATTTCTTCGCCATTCCGGCTGTCTACCAGTATAGATCTTACTGAGTCTGTTCCGAAATCAACTCCAATGACGTATGCTTTTTTGGTCATGATATATTTGGTTTCTAAATCATATTGATAGCATGATCAGACTATTTAAATGATTTTTATTAAAGTCTATTAAAAATTACAGGATTTGGAATAATATTTAAGAATGCATGTAGATTAGCAGCATAACGCCGTTTATCTAATTTATAATAATAAGCACCCTTTTTCGAGCTCTCTTTATCTTTATCTTTTTGTTTAACAAGTAATTTTGTGGAATGGATTTTTCTACTAAAGTTTCGTTTGTCAAACTCCGTATCAAAAATCCCTTCGTAAAGACTTTGTAATTGAGGTAGCGTAAATTTTTCTGGTAATAATTCAAAAAGTATAGGATGGAATGCTGATTTATAGCGAAGGCGTTCTCTGGCTTTTGCTACCATATTACTATGGTCGAAAATTAGTTTAGGAATCTTTTTTACCGGAAACCATTCAGCATGGTAATTAGAATTTATTTGATTTTCGAATTTATGGATATCAATTAATGCAAAATAGGCAACAGAAATAGTTCTTTCACTTGGATCCCTGTCTGGGTGTCCGAATGCATGGAGCTGCTCCATATATACTCCTTCAAGGCCAGTAAGTTGTTTTAGAATACGTGCGCCACCTCTATCGAAATTTTCCCGTTCAGTAATGAATCCTCCCATTAAACTCCATTTTCCTTTTTCAGGTTCAAGGTCTCTTTTTACTAATAAAATCTTTAGTTCGGCTCCATCGAACCCGAATATAATGCAGTCAACTGCAACAAGAATTCGAAATTGTTTTTGATACTTTGGCATAAATCGTTTTGAAATTTATGCAAGAGTTCTGACATAGCGAAAACTTCTGCAATTTATTTTTATAATAAGTGTTGTAATTACATTTATTTATAAAATATACCTATTTTTAACCGGCTATTTTGGAATTTTGAGTGAGTATCCAAAAATGATTGAGGATTATAAATTTGAGCTAGGATTGATGCCTGGCTCGATTTTTTTCATATAATGAAAATATTTTTTATGTCGACTGAAAGTCAAACATGTATATCCAGGGTTCAATCAATTTATCAACAGAACTATGGAACACCTGATTTATTTGTAAAATCGCCTGGGAGGATTAATTTGATTGGAGAGCATACAGACTATAATTTAGGATTTGTTTTACCGGCTGCCATTGATAAAGCCATTTATATTGCAATTGGTAAAAGAACTGATTCTGAGATTTATTTAATAGCAGCTGATGTGAATGAATCTTTCTCCTTTTCCATTGCTGAATTGTCTAAATCGCCTTTAGATTGGCCTAATTATATTATGGGTATTGTAGACCAACTTTCTAAGTTGGATTTGCCTATTGGAGGATTTAATGCAGTTATTGCCGGGGATGTTCCGTTAGGTGCGGGCCTTTCTTCATCCGCTGCTTTAGAATGTGCTACTGTATTTGCGCTTAATGAATTATTTGGGCTTGCATTGTCGAAACTTGAAATGGTAAAATTGGCTCAACGTGCCGAAAATCAATTTGTAGGATTGCAATGTGGGATCATGGATATGTTTGCTAGTATGTTTGGTAAAGCTGATGCGGTGATCAAACTGGACTGCCGTTCACTAGAATATCTTTACAGCCCTTTTAATCAAAAGGGTATTAAGATAATTCTATTAGATACTTGTGTAAAACATTCATTGGCTTCTACTGAATATAATGTTCGTAGAAAAGAATGTGAATTAGGTGTTTCTGAAATTCAAAAAAATCATGGGGCAGTTCTTTCATTGAGAGATGTAACAAGTGACATGCTTCTTACTATTCAAAATACGGTAGATAAAAAAGTATTCAATAGATGTACGTTTATTGTGGAAGAAATAAAAAGGTTGCAAGATGCTTGTATTGATTTGGAGCATAATGATATGAAAGCTTTTGGTGAAAAAATGTATATGACGCATGAGGGTTTAAGTAATTTATATGAAGTGAGTTGTAAGGAACTGGATTTTCTGGCTGCATTTTCAAAAAGTAAAGAAAATGTTTTGGGAGCAAGAATGATGGGAGGAGGTTTCGGAGGATGCACCATTAATTTAGTAAAGGATGATGCGGTAGACGAATTTATTGTAGAAGCTGAAATTGCTTTTGAAAATGAGTTTCACACCAAATTGAAATCGTATATTGTATCCATCGGGGATGGTACATCTCTAGTAACAATTGACTAACAATTAAATAAGCCATATGTATATGATTAAAAGACTCTCGCCGGTTTTCATGCTATTTTTTGCTTTCGCTTGTAATAATATAAATAACAAAGTAGCAGTAAAAAAAGATTCAAGTAATCAAATTTCAGCAGCTGCCTATCAACAAGAACTAAAGGGTAAAAAAGTTGATTTGTTTTTGCTAACAAACAAAAATAAAATGTCTGTTTATATCACCAATTATGGTGGAAGAATTGTTTCAGTAAATGTGCCCAATAAATCGGGGAGTTTTACTGATGTTGTTTTAGGGTATGATAGTCTGAAACATTATTTTGAACGTAAAGAAAATTATTTTGGGGCATTGATTGGAAGATATGGCAATCGAATTGCAAAAGGTAAATTTCAAATTGATGGCAAACCCTTTCAATTAGCTATTAATAATACGCCAAACGCATTACATGGCGGACCAACTGGTTTCCATAATCAAGTTTGGGATGCAAAAAAAATAGATAATCAAACTTTGGAACTTAATTATATCTCCAAGGATATGGAAGAAGGATATCCTGGAACACTCACTGTTAAAGTCTTGTATCGGTTGACTGATGATAATAGTATTGAAATAAGTTATCAAGCAAGTACTGATAAAAAAACGATAATTAATTTAACCAATCATAGCTATTTTAATTTAAATGGAGCAGGATCTGGTACTATAAATGGTCATCTGCTTACTATTAATGCTGATAAATATACTCCAGTTGACTCTACATTAATCCCTACAGGAATACTCGCTGATGTTGCTGGTACTGCTTTTGATTTTAGAAAACCTACAGCCATTGGAGATAGTGTGAATTCAGCTTCTGAACAAATAAAAAATGGTAAGGGTTATGACCACAACTTTGTGATAAATAGAAAATCAATTGCAGGGATGGAATTAGCAGCAACTGTTTCTTCTGCTACTACTGGCATAAAGTTGGAAGTATTTACACAAGAACCAGGTATTCAATTTTATGGTGGTAATTTTTTAGATAGTACATTATTGGGTAAAAGTGATTTACATTATAGTTTCAGAACTGCATTCTGCTTAGAGACACAACATTTTCCAAATGCACCAAATCAAAGTTCATTTGCAAGTACAGTGCTTGAGCCAGGGAAAAAGTATGAAACAAAAACAATTTATAAATTCAGTTTGCTATAAAAATTGCTCTTGAATTAATTAAATGCACTCTTATGAAAAAAATAGCTTTTATATTTTTTTTAATTGCATCAGTTCTTGGTTGTAATTCAAAACAAGCATCGACCGAAAAAATTAAACTCCCTATTTTAGGTACCTGGAAATTGCTTTCCGGTACTTTAATTGAACGGGGCGACACAGTAATAACAGATTATACTAAAGCTGTTTCTTTTATTAAGATAATTAATCAAAGCCACTTTTCTTTTTTAAAACACGATTTAAATAAGGGGAAAAATTCTCAGCCTGTGTTCGAAGCTGGTGGTGGTACTTACTCTTTAATAGATAGTACCTACATAGAAAACCTTGATTACTGCAGTGCTCGCGAATGGGAGGGTAATTCATTTACCTTTTCTATTGCAATTCATAACGATACCCTAATTCAGAAAGGGATTGAAAAAATCGAAAAGTCGGGAATTGATCGTCTGAATATCGAAAAATATATCAGAATTAAATAAATAGCCCAATTTTCGCATATTATACTAACGAGGGTTAGTATACACTGTCATAAAAGCGTCTTTTTTTAGAAGTCTACTAAAGAAATAGGAAATATTTTTTGATGTCAGTCTCGAAATTGTATATTTGTTGACTGATTAAGTAGACTATTACGAGTATGAAACGATTTTCGCATATTAAACCTATGCCTTTCTGTTGCAAAAGCAAATGTTGCTGTTAGTTCTGACAGTTCTAGTAGATTGCTTAACATATTCACAACAGAAATCAAATGAATCACTCACAACCACAAAATATTCTCAGTTTACAAAAACTACTTAAAGAGCTGCCACCTGAATTGTTTTTGCAGAAACTTTCGAAAGACTACGCAGGTCGAATAGTATTTTCTTCAAGTTTTAGTTTTGAAGATCAGGTGATTACACATTTGATTACTGATCAGCATTTGCCTATTGAAATCTTTACTTTAGATACAGGAAGATTGTTTGCAGAAACCTATAGTGTATGGAGTAGTACCCTTGACAGATATAAAATATCAATCAAAGCATATTATCCTAATGCTACTATTTTAGAGTCCTTTGTTGAAAAAAAAGGTCCAAATGCTTTTTATGAATCTGTAGAAAATAGAAAAGGTTGTTGCTTCATTCGTAAAGTGGAGCCTTTGAAACGAGCTTTATCTGGAAATGCAATATGGATTACCGGTTTAAGAGCGGAACATTCAGCTGATCGCGGAGATTTACAATCTATCGAATGGGATGAAAGTAATCAAATAATTAAGTATCATCCATTATTGCATTGGACTACTAATCAAGTAACTGACTTTATTACAACAAATAATATTCCTTATAACCCTTTACATGATAAAGGATTTGTAAGCATTGGATGTGCTCCCTGTACAAGAGCAATTAAGGAAGGAGAAGATTTTCGAGCAGGACGATGGTGGTGGGAAGATGCTAATAAAAAAGAATGTGGTTTGCATGTGCATCAATAAGGGGGATTTTAAAATTATAAATTGGCTTTGCCTATAATATAGAAGATGAGTAACTATCAATTAAATTATTTAGACCAGCTGGAATCAGAGGCAATTCATATAATGCGTGAAGTTGCTGGTCAGTTTGAGCGTCCTGCACTTTTGTTTAGTGGTGGTAAGGATTCCATAACATTAGTTCATTTGGCATTGAAAGCGTTTCGCCCGGGTAAATTTCCTTTTCCCTTGGTGCATATTGATACGGGACATAATTTTCAAGAAGCCTTAGATTATCGGGATGCAATGGCAGAGAGAATTGGGGAAAAACTAATTGTTCGTCTAGTAACAGATACCATCAAAGCTAAAAACTTAACTGAGCCAAAAGGAAAATTTGCCAGCAGAAATGCTTTGCAAACTTATACTTTATTAGATACCATTGAAGAGTTCAAATTTGATGCATGTATAGGTGGGGCAAGAAGAGATGAAGAAAAAGCAAGAGCTAAAGAACGCATTTTTTCTGTGAGGGATGAGTTTGGACAATGGAACCCCAAACTGCAAAGACCTGAATTGTGGAATACTTATAATGGAAGAATCGATAAAGGAGAGAATGTGCGCGTATTCCCTATTAGTAATTGGACTGAATTGGATATCTGGAATTATATCAAAAAAGAAAAAATTGAATTGCCATCTATTTACTTTTCACACGAAAGAGAAGTAATAGAACACGAAGGTCAATTAGTAGCTATGTCGGAATTCGTTCAATTAGAATCTACTGATAAGATCGCTCGTAAAAAAGTTCGATATCGTACTGTAGGTGATATGACCTGTACTGCAGCCGTTGAAAGTAATGCCGTTACACTAGATGATATTATTACAGAAATCATTGCAACTAAAACCAGCGAAAGAGGTGAGACAAGGATTGATGATCGTGTTAGTGAAGCTGCCATGGAAGACAGAAAAAAGAATGGTTATTTTTAAGTTGATTGAAAATTTAAAAAGGGAAGAATTTACAATGGATATATTAAGATTTATAACAGCGGGAAGTGTAGATGATGGGAAGAGTACCCTTATCGGTAGACTTTTGTATGATAGTAAGTCGATCTTGATTGATCAACTAGAAGCAATTGAAAAGCAAACAAAAAATAGAGAAGATGGAGAATTAGACCTTGCTTTATTAACAGATGGATTGCGAGCAGAAAGAGAACAGGGAATAACCATTGATGTTGCGTACAAGTATTTTTCTACTCCAAAACGTAAATTTATTATCGCTGATGCTCCGGGGCATATTCAGTACACAAGGAATATGGTAACAGGTGCATCTAATTCTGATTTAGCCATTATATTGGTAGATGCCAGACATGGCGTGGTAGAACAAACGAGAAGGCATTCAATCATTGCTTCACTACTAAATATTCCTCATGTGGTGGTTGCAGTAAACAAAATGGATTTAGTGGAATATTCCCACGATGTGTATAATAATATTTTAATTGATTTCGCTGCTGTAGCAAAATCATTAGGATTAAAAGATATTAGATATATCCCTATTAGCGCTTTAAATGGAGACAATATAGTAGATAGATCTACGAATATGGATTGGTATGAAGGTGAAGGCCTTTTACAAATATTAGAAAATGTGACATTATCAGACGATATCAATTTAACTGATGCCCGTTTTCCAGTACAATATGTAATTCGCCCGCAAACTGAGGCTCTGCATGATTATAGAGGATATGCGGGTAAAGTGATTAGTGGAATTTATAAAAAAGGAGCAACTGTTACCATACAGCCATCAGGGTTTACAACAACTATTTCAGCAATTGAAGTTGGTGGTGTAGAAGTGAATGAAGCATTTGCACCACAAAGTGCAGTACTTCATTTAGCCGATGATGTGGATGTAAGCAGAGGTGACTTAATAACTTTAACCGAAAATCAGCCATCAGTATCTAATGAATTAGAAGTTTTATTATGCTGGATGGATAACAAACCTTTAATAGCAGGAAATAAATATCAATTACAGATTAATAGTCTATTAGTAAGAGCAGTGGTGAAAGAATTCAAATATAAGGTGAATGTAAATTCATTAGAAAAAGAAACTGCACCAGAAAAGGTTCAATTAAATGATATTATCAAGGCAACTATTAAAACTGCATCTCCCATACCCTATGATTCTTATCAGCATTTAAGGGTTAATGGTGGTGCAATATTAATAGATGAAACAAGTCATGTTACAGTTGGTGCATGCATGATCCAATAAAAAATATTTTATGGCACAGAAAGAATTTATAAATAATCTATTTAATCATAACTCGAAGAATTTCAATTTTTTTCCGGATAAAGAATTGGCAGAAGATTTTATTGATAAACTATTTGCGTTTCTTTTTTTACCAAAAACGGTAAGACATAAACAAGCTGCTGATTTAGAGAAAGAATTTGAATCATTGAAAAGTCATTTTTCCAGCCTTGTTTATGATGTTATACCAGATGGGGTGAAGACCCAAGAAATTACAGATCAATTCTTTGAATCAATTCCTGATTTATACGATGGGTTGATTTCTGATGCAAATACTATTTTACAATTTGACCCTGCGGCTGTTTCAGTGGAAGAAGTTTTGGTAGCGTACCCTGGATTTTATGCTACTGCTATTTATCGGTTATCTCATTTATTATGGAACCTGCACGTGAAAATTTTACCCAGAATTTTTACAGAATATGCACATGGTAAAACAGGTATTGATATACATCCAGGAGCCACTATTGGAAAGTCTTTTTTCATTGATCATGGAACTGGAATAGTAATCGGTGAAACAACTGTGATAGGAGATAATGTGAAAATATATCAGGGCGTTACATTAGGTGCATTAAATGTTTCAAAAGATAAAGCAAGTACTAAAAGGCATCCTACTATTGAAGACAATGTAATTATCTATTCTGGAGCAACCATTTTAGGAGGAGAAACTATAATTGGGCATGATAGCGTAATAGGTGGTAATGTATGGTTAACCTATAGTGTTTTACCAAATTCAATTGTCTACCATAAAAGTGAAGTAGCTGTAAAGGATAAATATCCTGATGCAGAGGTTTTAAATTTTGTCATTTAAAAGTATTTAAAATATAAAGCATGAAAGCAAGTAACATTCTCGCAACTATTGGAAACACACCCCATGTTCGATTAAACAAATTATTCGGTTCTAATCACGAAGTATGGATTAAATTAGAAAAAACAAACCCTGGATCAAGTATTAAAGATCGTATTGCATTAGCAATGATTGAAGATGCAGAAGAAAAAGGATTGCTTAATAAAGACAGTATAATTATTGAACCAACTTCCGGAAATACGGGCATCGGATTGGCATTGGTAGCTGCAGTAAAAGGATATAAAATAATACTGGTTATGCCTGAAAGTATGAGCATTGAACGTCGCAGATTGATGTCATTGTATGGTGCAGAATTTGTTTTAACACCTCGTGAAAAAGGAATGAAAGGAGCGATTGAGAAAGCAGGTGAACTAGTGCTATCAACTCCGAATGCCTGGATGCCTCAGCAATTTGATAATCCTGCAAATACTGAGATTCATCGTAAAACTACTGCACAAGAAATTATTACAGATTTTCCTGATGGATTGGATTATATTATTACAGGGGTTGGTACTGGAGGGCATATCACTGGTGTTGCTGAAGTTTTAAAAACAAAATTTCCTAACCTGAAAGTTTTTGCTGTTGAACCAGAATTATCACCAGTATTAAGTGGAGGAGCCCCAGGGCCTCATCCTTTACAAGGGATAGGAGCTGGTTTTGTTCCTTCTATTTTAAATACAAAAATATTGGACGGAATTATTACCGTTTCAAAAGAAGAGGCATACGAGTATGCTCAACAAATTGCCAAACAGGAAGGAATTTTGGTAGGTGTTTCTACTGGGGCTTCTCTTGCTGCTGTTGCTAAGAAGCTATCCGAGATTCCAGTTTCATCAAAAGTGTTGACTTTTAATTACGATACCGGAGAAAGATACTTATCAATCGAAGGATTATTTTAATTACCTCTTAAAAGTAGTTAACGGATTTCGCGTAAATAAAAAACCTACTTAAATAGTAGACTATATGCATAAAATTGTAAGTTTTGGTAAAGTGATTTTAGCGGGTGCGGGTTGTGGTGATCCCGAATTAATTACTGTAAAAGCTGCACGTTATTTACAAGAGGCTGACTTAGTAATTACAGACAGACTTGTTAGTAAAGAAATTCTTGATACTTATGTCTCGGCAAACACACCTATTATTTATGTTGGTAAACAATGTAAGCAAAAGGGTTCAACACCTCAAGAAAATATCAATCAATTATTAGTGGATTATGCCGCGGATAAAAAATTAATTGTTCGATTAAAAGGGGGTGATACTACTTTTTTTTCTAATATCCTCGATGAGCTACAAACTCTGATGGAAGCAGGGATTAGATATGAAATAATTCCAGGTATTACTGCAGCTTCAGGTGCATCGGCTTACGCTGGGATACCCTTAACAGCGAGAGGATATGCCACTTCAGTTAGATTTTTAACTAGTTATAATGATAAAGTGTTAGATGAGAATTATTGGAAAGATATTGCTAAAACACCTGATACACTTGTCTTTTATATGTCATCAAATACATTAGATCAACTCGTTGATAAATTAAGAGAACATGGTATTTCAAATGATAAGAAAATTGCTGTTGTTTCTCAAGCAACTACACCCTTTCAACAAGTTCAGTTAGGAAGTTTTGATGCGTATGAAACGGAGTTAAAAGGGAAATTATTTATATCTCCATCATTAGTAATAGTTGGAAAAGTAGTGACACTACACGAATCTTTCCATTGGTATAATAATAAAAAAAAGGATGAATACTATTTTAAACCGGTAGAAGAACTGATTCAAAATGTGTTACCAAAAAAAGCGATATGTTAACAGAGGAAAAGCATGCAATTTTAAAATCCTTGATCGATACTTCTTCTCCAGATGAATTGAAATGGATCAAAGAATATTTATCTAGTTTAATAAGTGATAAAAATATAATCACTTTAAATGCTGGTGCGAATGCATCAGTTAAAAAGTTGACAATTGTTTATGGAACTGAAACAGGAAACTCGAAAAAATTAGCAACAGACTTTGCAAGCAAAGCGAAGAAGAAACAGATACAAACAAAGCTGGTTAGTTTAGATCAATATAGGCTCAATGATTTAGAGAAAGAGGAATTATTTGTAACTGTTATTAGTACTCAGGGTGATGGAGAACCACCAGCAGCTGCCCTAAAATTTTACGATTATATACATCAAAATGGATTTAAATTACCTAATCTTCAATATGCGGTACTAGCTTTAGGTGATAGTTCTTATCCACTATTTTGTAAAGCCGGTGAAGATGTAGACCAACAACTTTCAGCGTTAGGAGGTAAAAGAATTGTAACTATTCAGAAATGTGATGTTGATTATGAAGTTGAGGCAGATGCATGGTTTGAAAGTTTGCTTAGTGAACTTAATTCTTCCGTACCCCATTTTAATCAAACTGAAAAAATGCCAGAATCAGTTACAAAAAATTCCAGCAAAATAATTTATCAAGGAAAGGTACTTACACATCTTAATTTAAATGATAGGGGATCGAATAAGGAAACCTGGCATATTGAAATTGCTGCAGATTATCTTGTTTATGAATCTGGAGATTCTGTAGGTATTGTTCCAAAAAATAATGAGGAACTTGTTCATTCAATAATACAACTGGTTAAAGTTGATCCCAATCAGCTGGTCAACTATAAATCAGAATCATTAAGTATTTACGATTTATTAAAATATAAACTCAATATTTCCAATCTGAATGAAAAGGTTGTTAAACGTTATGCTGAAATTACGCAACAAACAATTCCAATTACAAAGAGTGATTTATTAGAACTTTTAAATAATTATTCATTAAAATCGGTAGATCAATTTATTGAGGTATTGCAAAGTTTAAATCAACAATCTCCAAGACTGTATACGGTCTCTTCCTCTCCTGTAGCAACAGATGGGGAAGTACATATCACTGTGGCAAGAGATATTTTCTGGATTGAAGAGAAAAAGAAATATGGTTTATGTTCTGATTATTTAAGTACTATTAATGAGAATGAAACCATTGAATTCTTTATACAAAAAAACAAACGGTTTAAACTTCCTTCAGAAGATAAAGATATCATTATGATTGGTCCTGGTACTGGTATTGCTGCATTTCGTGGATTTCTTTCTGAAAGAGAAGCTATAGGTGCCACCGGAAGAAGTTGGTTATTCTTCGGGGAACAGCATTTTGAAAAGGATTTTTTATATCAAACAGAAATTCAAAATTGGGAGGCTACTGGTACACTTACGAAAGTGAACGTAGCTTTTTCGAGAGATCAGAAAAATAAAATTTATGTACAAGATCGAATGTTGAGCAATGGGGCTGAGCTATATCAATGGATACAAAATGGGGCTTATATATATGTATGTGGAAAGAAAGACCCTATGAGTTTGGATGTAGAAAAAACTTTAATTGAGATTGTTCAACAATACGGTAATAAAACATTGGAAGAATCTAAACAATTCATCACTGAATTAAAGGATACTCATCGATATCATAAAGATGTTTATTAATAAGAATTCCAATCACAAATATTATAACTTAATATAAAGCATGTCAAAGCAAGAGAAACTATCAATCATTGAAAAAATAAAAACTGAAAGTAAGGGACTCCGAGGGTCAATTATCGAAAGTTTACAGGATGAATTAACAGGAGCTATCCGTGAAGAAGATCAAGCCGTGATTAAATTTCATGGGATGTATCAGCAAGATGATAGGGATCGAAGAGAAGAAAGGGCTGAGAAAAAGTTAGACCGCCTGTATAGTTTTATGATTCGTTTGAGATTGACCGGTGGGTTTCTCAAACCAGAACAATGGGTTGCCACACATGATATTGCTGGTGAACATAGCACAGGAGTGATTAAAATTACCAGTCGGCAAACTGTTCAATTACATGGCCTGATTAAGTCGCATATTAAACCAACTATACAAGCTTTTGATGCAGCTAAATTGAATTCAATTGCAACTTGTGGAGATATTAATCGGAATGTACTTTGTAGTTCACATCCTGGAGAGTCGCCAATTCATGAACAAATATTTGCGGTTGCAGATAAGATCAGTGAATTGCTTCTGCCTAAAACGAGAGCTTATTATGAAATTTGGCTGGATGAAGAAAAGTTGATAGATAAAAAAGAGGAAGAAGATCCATTATATCAAGATCGATACTTACCAAGGAAATTTAAAATTGCTATTGCCATTCCTCCTAATAATGATGTAGACGTATATGCCAATGATTTAGGTTTGATAGCGGTGATTGAAGATAATAAGTTGCTTGGATTTAATATTGCGATTGGTGGTGGATTAGCTACCACACATGGCAATCCTGAAACTTATGCTCGTTTAGCTACCGTAATTGGGTTTTCGGATAGTGAAGAAAAAATTATGTCGGCTATTTACGAAATACTAACTATTCAAAGGGATTATGGCAACCGTTCTGACCGTAAATTATCTCGTCTAAAATATACCGTTGATAAATTGGGCGTACCATGGTTTAAAGCAGAATTAGAAAGAAGAATTGGATTTAAACTTGGAAAAGAACGCGATGTAAAAATGACTCAAAGAGTTGATCATTTTGGTTGGAAAGAAAATGAGGCAGGTAAATGGTTCTATACCGTTTTAGTTGAAAATGGAAGAATACTTGATACAGTTGATTTGCCTTTGAAAACAGCATTGTTGGAAGTTGCAAAAACAGGGAAAGCAAATTTTAGATTTACCTGTTCACAGAATTTAATATTAAGTGATATCACAGCAGATGATAAAAAACTGATTCATGAAATACTAGATCGTTTTGGAATTATTAATCATACAGAAACCAGTTCTGCAATTCGAAAAAATAGTATGGCTTGTGTGGCGTTGCCTACCTGTCCGTTGGCATTAGCGGAAGCACAAAGATATTTCCCTGATTTAATTACTAAGTTGGAGCCCATTTTATTGAAGCATGGATTAGAGGAAGATGGCATAGTGATGCGCATGACAGGTTGCCCGAATGGATGTGCCAGACCATATGTAGCAGAAATTGGTTTTGTTGGAACAGCTACTGGTAAATATAACTTGCACCTGGGCGGTGATAGGCAAGGGGAAAGACTTAATAAAATATATCGTGAAAGCCAAGATGAAATACAAATCCTTCAAACTTTAGATGGTTTATTCAAAACCTATGCCAACGAAAGAAAAGACGGAGAAACGTTTGGTGATTTTTCAGTAAGAAAAGAATGGGTAAAATATTTTTAAAACGAACCTAATTTTTTTAAAAAAAGTGATATAAAATATTTTTTTATAAAAGTCTACTAAATTAGTAGGAATAAGATATATTCGCATTTCAATAAAATATTTCGTATGCATGTTTATTTTGGGAAGTCACTTTATGTTGGAATGATCCAGAACTCAATGCGGGGTTGTTGGGGTTAAAAAAATTTAAATTATTACTATACTAATATAGTAGACTAATTACTACTTCAATCTAAATAATCAATCAAAAAATTAAAATGAAAAAAATATTTATAGTCATTGCATTTCTATTATCAATTCAATTGGTTCAAGCACAAACACAAGATGATCTTCTAAAATTATTGACAAGAAAAGGCACTATTACCAATGCTGAAGCCGACTCTATAAGTAATGCCTACGTGTATAAAAATAGCCGTTCCGATAAATCAGATACCTTACCGATTATTTATTTAGGGAATAATTTGCGAGTTACTGGATTTACACAATTTAGATATCAGTATTACCAACAATCAGGTAAGAATAGTGAATTTGATATTCGAAGAGCAAGATTAGATTTTCAAGGCAATTTTGGAAAAAAATGGGATTATAGATTGCTGACCGATTTTGTGGGCGCCAGTGGTGCTGCTGGTTCTGCTCCAACAGGTGGTGCATTATTATCTCCCACACTTTTAGATGCTTACATTGCTTTTAAACCAGTTAACAATTTTAAAATCACTGCTGGACAGTTTGTAATGCCTTTTTCTTTAGAAAATTTAACACCTGATAGAACTCTAGAAACCATTGATCGATCTCAGGTTGTAAATGCATTGGTTGGAAGAAAAGGGGATGCTTCTAACGGATTAGTTGATTCTATTGGTAACCAAAATGGTAGAGATATTGGATTAGTTGTGAGTGGTAATTTTTTTAAAACTGGTGAAAAGACATATTTCCTAGACTACTATTTTGGTTTGCTAAGTGGAGCAGGTATCAATACTGTTGACAATAATCAATCTAAAGACTTTATTTCTCGATTGGTGTTTCATCCAACTAAAGAATTAAGTTTTGGTGGATCGTTTTACGATGGAAATGATCGTTTTACATCCAGTGTAACCAAAGACCAATCAAGAATTAGATGGGGAGCCGAATTAGCGTATAAGCATCAATTATTTGCTTTAACTAGTGAATACTTGAGGGGTCAAGAAGCTGATAAAAACCCAATCGTACATGAAGGATGGTATGCACAAGCTTCCTATTATTTGGTACCGAAAAAATTACAAGGAGTATTAAAGTATGATACGTATAATTCCAACATTAATAAATACCACCAAACAAATACCTATTATATTTTCGGAGTGAATTACCTATTTAATGCTTGGAGTAAGTTGCAAGTCAACTACTCATGGAGAACAGAATCTGGAACAAATATTGCGAATGATTTACTTACCGCACAATTACAATTAGCATTTTAAATTGTATAGGTTACTTTATCAAATGAACAAATAATGTAAAAAATGTTCCTGCTCAATTTTTAATAAAAAACATTTATAATGAATCGTCAATTTATAATTTTCCTTTTTCTACCTGTTGTTTTTTTGGGGTTGCTGAGTTGTAATAATCCGAAATCTAATAATGTAAATATTACTGGTGCATTTGCTATATACCCTTTAACTATTAAATGGACTGAAGAATTTAAAAAGGATCATCCCAAAGAAGTTTTTAATATTTCTGCAGGTGGTGCTGGGAAAGGCCTTACGGATGTACTTTCTGGAGCAGCTGAAGTAGGAATGTTTTCAAGGAAATTAACAGATGTTGAACTCCAAAAAGGGATCTGGTATATTGCTGTAGCAAAAGATGCAGTGCTCCCAACTATAAGTGCTAAAAATCCTTTTTCTAAAACAATACAAACAAGGGGCTTAACAAAAAAAGAGTTTAAGGAAATATTTCTTTCTGGAAAAAGTATTAGTTGGGGTAGTATTTTAAAGAATTCTGATAATAATAATATTAGTGTATTTACTCGTTCTGATGCAGCAGGAGCTGCTGAAACTTGGGCTTCTTATTTAGATTCAAAACAAGAAAAGATAAAAGGGATAGGTGTTTTTGGTGATCCAGGATTGGCAGATGCTGTATCAAAACAGCCCTATGCAATTGGATTTAATAATGCTGCTTTTGTCTATGATGCTAAAACTGGTAATAAGAACCCAATAATAGATGTAGTTCCTTTGGACCTAAATGAGAATGGAAAAATTGATCCTGATGAAAATTTTTATGAGAATTCCAATAGCTTTTTAAAAGCTATTGCAGATGGAAAATACCCTTCTCCGCCTTCTCGTCCTTTGTTTTTTATTACAAAAAATAAACCCACCAATCCAGAAATAGTAGCTTTCTTAAAATGGGTTTTAACGGATGGTCAGAAGTTCATTAAAGAGTCAGGCTATGTGCCACTTGATAATCAGGCTATTCAAGAACAGTTGAATAAATTAAATTAATGACTGCGGCATTTTTTTATAAATGGCGAAACGTAATTCATAAAATCTCTAATTTGTGGATGGGTATTAGTATATTTTTTATTATACTCTTACCATTGTCAATTGGCTTAGGACTAGTTCTTAAGTCATTGCCGATTATGGAGGATTATTCATTTTCTTCATTAATTCTTTCTTCAGAATGGTCTCCATCTGAAGGAAAATTCGGGTTCTTAATATTTATAATTAGTTCATTGTGTTTAACAATTTTGTCTTTTATAATTGCTGCACCTATTTGTGTATTTTCTTCAATTTATTTAACACAGTTTGCTCCTAACTGGTTATTAAAAGTAATGCATTTAGTTATAGATGTTTTAGCGGGAATACCTTCCGTGGTTTATGGTGTATGGGGGATTATTGTTATTGTTCCTTTTATTAGTAATGTAGTTAGTCCTTTTATAAATTATAGCGCTAGTGGTTATTGCCTTTTAGCAGGTAGTATTGTACTTGCCATTATGAGTATCCCTTATATTTTAAATATGCTGATTGAAGTTTTTAGAAGTATGCCTATAGAACTAAAAGAAGCTTCATTGTCTCTTGGTGCTACTGAATGGGAAACAATAAAAAAAGTATTACTTCGCCAAGGCTCATCTGGAATTATTGCTGCTTTAGGTTTAGGGATCTCTAAAGCGCTGGGTGAAACAATCGCAGTATTAATGGTTGTAGGTAATATGGTAAAAATGCCGCACCATTTATTAGATCCTGCTTATCCAATTCCAGCGTTAATAGTAAATAATTATGGTGATATGATGTCCATTCCTATGTATGACACTGCTTTAATGTTTTCGGGCTTAATCCTTTTTATAATTATTTTACTATTTAATATACTTTCTAATTTGATTATTTATAGGGGGAAAAAGAAATATGAATAGGAAAAAAATAGAAGCTTCATTTTTTCGATATTTATTTGCAGTCGTTACTTACGGAATCATTTTCATTTTCGTATATATCCTGTATGTTATTTTCAAAAGAGGATTTCATTCGATCAGTTGGAGCATGATTTCTGAGGAGCCCAAAGGAGGATTTTATATGGGAAATGGAGGTGGTGTTTTGAATGCAATTGTCGGGTCTTTTTATATTGCAACAGGTGCAACTATACTTGCTGTAATCATTGGATTACCAGTAGTATTATTGCTGAATGTACATTTAGTAAAATATAAAAAGTTAGTTGGTTCGATTCGCTTCTTATTAGATATATTATGGGGAATTCCTTCTATTATATATGGCGCATTTGCTTTTGTTGTTATGACCTGGTTACATCTTCAGGCTTCATTACTAGCTGGAATCATCACAGTTGGATTTTTAATCTTTCCCATTTTTGCTCGCGCATTTGATGAAGTGGTAAGAACAACTGCTTTTGGTTTATTGGAAGCTTCTCATTCACTTGGATCTAATCATACAGAAATTTCTTATTTAATATATTTTAAAAGGAATTTGCCCGGATTTATTACAGCATTTTTGTTAGCGTTTGGTAGGGCAATTGGAGATGCGGCTTCAGTTATATTTACAGCAGGCTACACTGATCATGTGCCGATGCATTTGTCAGATCCAGCGGCAACTTTACCTTTGTCTATTTTCTTTCAATTAAGTTCCCCTATTGCTTCTGTGAAAGAGAGAGCATTTGCTTCCACGCTACTATTGACAATCATTATTTTGGTAATCAGTATAATATCAAGAATAATTTATAGTAAAATAAAACGTTATGCATTATAAAGAAGAAATATTGGATACTGTAGTTTCCTTGAAAACGGATTCAATTATTAGTATTCGAAATTTGAATGTGTATATTGGATCTCAACCTTTGTTAAAAAATATCAACCTCGAAATTCCTAGGAATAAAATCACTGTTATTCTTGGACCTTCAGGCTGCGGGAAAACTACTTTATTGAAGAGCTTAAATCGACTTACTGATTTACAGCATAATTTAAAAACTACCGGTGAGATCTTTATTGATGAAGAGGATATTCTTTTGTCAAAAGATGAACTAACAAGGAAAAGGCAAAAAATGGGCTTACTTTCTCAAAGACCTTTCCCGTTGCCAATGTCGATCTACAAAAACATTTCTTTTGGATTAAAAATACACGGACTAGCAAACAAAAAAAATATTGATACTAAAGTTGAAAAATATCTTCGCGAAGTGGGTTTATGGGAAGAAGTGAAAGATCGTCTTCATACCTCTGCAAGTAGATTGTCGATCGGACAACAACAAAGGTTATGTTTGGCAAGAGGTTTAGCAGTTGGTCCTGAAATTATTCTTGCAGATGAACCAACTTCTGCACTTGATCCCATATCCAGTAGAAAGATCGAAGAAAAATTTATAGAACTTAAAAACGATTATACTGTTATTTTAGTGACACATATCTTAAGACAGGCCAAACATTTGGCAGATCATGTAATATTTATGTATGATGGAAAAGTTGTAGAACAAGGATCCCCTAACAAATTATTTAATGATCCTGAAACAGAAATATTAAAAGCATATATTGAAGTGGGTCATTAATCTAGCTATTCTTAAAATACTTTTTTTGATCTTTATTGATTATTAATTTGATCAAATAATAGTATCAATAATTGACTAAATACTTACTTCATCCAATAAATACAAAATAGATCGGTAGTTTTTTGCAACAGTATTTGAAATCGACATTTCGCAAGTTTTTCCGGTAGAATAATAACCATCATAGGCTAATTTTGAAACCTCCGCTGCTTCTTTTCTGTTAGCTGCTTCAGTTAATTGGGGATAGTAAAATCCTCGATCACCCGCCATTCCACAGCATCCTGCATTTACTGGAAAATCAGCTTGCTTAGCACATGCATTGCCAATTGATTTCATTTTACCCAATAAATTCATTTTATAAGTACTGCAGACCGGATGGAATACGATTTTATCTTTTGGTTTGGTTATGACCAAATTGGGCAAAACATTTTCTGCCAAAAATTCTATTATATCCAGGATTTTAATTTTATCGAATCTATTTTGATTTAAATCGCTTAAATAAGGACGACTACTCAACAATGAATTCGTACAAGAAGTAGTATCCATTATTAAAGGTATGCGGCCATTTTCTGTCCATTCCCACAATTTTTCTAAAGTTTTATTAACTGTATGTTTATGTGCTTCTGTGAATCCTTTGGACGAAAATACTTGCCCACAGCAGGTTCCGGATAAATCTTTTGGCACTTTTAATTCTATACCAGCTCTTTTAAATACGCGAACTGCAATATCAACTGTTGATTCTGGTGAGTCTTTATCAGCACCCATCATTCTACTAATACATGCATTGAAAAATATCGCTGAAGGATTCTCAATCTCATGAATAGTAAATCGAATGGGCCCGGTAATTTCATTTGTCCACAAAGGAAAACTTGGGATAATTTTTCTGATCGATCTAGTGATATTTGGCATGGCCTTTTTGCCCAATAATTTATTGATAAGATTGCCGGTTTTCAAAGCAATTTTAACGAGTGACTCAACAATCCCAAAATGTTTCGATACTTTTAAAGCAAATGCATTTGCGCTTAATGAATGACTTTCTCTTCGTAGTCTTTTCACTAATTCACCCGTATTTATATCAACTGGGCATTCTAAGGCACAAAGGCCGTCTACTGCACAAGTATCTAATCCATCAAATTGGTATTCCTTTAAAAGCTGATGGTAGTTAGCAGTATTATTTTCTTTTGCTAATCTTTGTAATGCCCTACGAACTACAATTCTTCTTCTTGGCGTTAGTGTAAATTCGTTACTAGGGCATCTATGTTCGCAATAACCACACTCGATACATTTATCAACTTCCTCTTCTATGATAGGAAGTGTTTTTAAATTTTTGATATGGCAGTCTTTATCGTCATTGATAATTACCCCGGGATTCAATAGTTGATAAGGATCTAGTAATTGTTTTAATTGCTTCATAATTGAATAGGCTTCCTTACCCCATTCGTCTTCTATGAATGGAGCAATTTGTCTGCCTGTTCCATGTTCTGCTTTTAAAGACCCTTGGTATTTTTCTAAAACAAGCACCGCTAAATCTTTTGCAAAATTTTCATAGGATGCTATATCGGATGCTAGATTTAAAGATTTCGTGATAACAAAATGCAAGTTGCCTTCTTTGGCATGTCCGAAGATGATTCCATTCTCAAATCCATATTTTATCATTAATGCCTGCACATCTAAAACTGCTGCTCCTAAAACTTCAATTGGGAATGCGATATCTTCTAATAATACGGTAGATCCTTTCTCTCTTGCAGCTGCTACAGAAGGATACATCCCTTTTCTTAATTTCCAAAATGTAGCTTGATGTTCTGGGTTTTGTGTAAACTCATACGGTAAAATAGTAGTTAGAGATGCTAATACCAATTTGGCTGATTCTAATTTTTCATTCAATTCTTCTGGCGAACTCGCCTGATATTCGCACAAAATTCCAGTGGCTTGTGCGGCAAGTTCTTTAATGATTTTTGGTGCCCCAATTTGATTTTCAATCGACCGAAGTGCAGCTCTATCCATTAATTCTAAAGCTGCAGCACCAGTTTCTTTTAAACCTTTTATGGCATTACAAGCAATCAAGGCTGTTTCAAAGTATAGAATAGAAGTGGCTTTGAAAGCCATATCAGGTAAGGTTTCTAGAATGGCTTCTGCAATAAAGGCCAGACTGCCTTCTGCTCCAATGAGTAAATGTGCCAGAATATCCAAAGGATGATTATAATCAATAAAAGCATTGATGCTATAACCAACCGTATTTTTTAATTCGTACTTTTTTCTAATTCTTGTAACAAGTTCCTGATTGTTTAATAATTGAGATTGAAGATTTTTAATTTCATGAAAAATGGTCATCTGTTCTTTCTCAAATCTTTCATAGTCTGCTTTATTGGCCGTGTTATAATAGCATCCATCAGTAAGCATAAATGCCATTGTTCGAAGTGTATGATAGGCATTCCCCGTAACCCCACAGCACATTCCACTACTATTATTAGAAAGAATTCCGCCCATCATAGCCGCGTTAATTGAAGCAGGATCTGGCCCAATTTTACGTCCCCATTTCTTGAGCATTTGATTAACCTGTCCGCCTATAATTCCGGGTTGCACATTTACCGCATTCCCATTTTCTAACACAGTTGCATTTTGCCAATACCTACTTAAGTCAACCAATATACCATCTGTAATAGATTGACCAGATAAACTAGTACCTCCAGTTCTAAAAACCAATGCCGTATTTGTTTGATGAGATAATTCAAAAAGAGATTTGATTTCTGCTAAGCAAGAAGGTTGCACAATAGCTTGAGGAACTAAATAGTAAAAACTGGCATCACTTGCATAACTATATCTATCCGTGAGTCTTGTCTTAACTTTTTCTGCAGGAAGAATTTGTAATAGCGCTTCTTGAAGGTCCATTAGTAAAAGTAAAAATTAAAAAGTAAAAATTAAAAAGTAAATAGTGTCTAATGAAAAGTGTTACCCTCTGCCTTCAGGCTGGGTAGCCCTACATCAATGTGAAGACACTAAAGTGAAATGTATAAAATCCTGTATTTTAGCTGAAAGCAATAGGATGTTAAAAGAAGTTACTATTGAAGTTTGCGCGTTTAATCTAGAAAGTTGCATCAACGCAGAAAAGGGTGGGGCTCGGCGGATAGAATTATGTGGCAACCCTACAGAAGGCGATACCACACCTGCTCCTGGAGTTTTAATTCAGGCAAGAAAATTAGTTTCCTTCAAATTATATCCTATTATTCGGCCAAGAGGAGGATATTATTTTTATAGCGCTGATGAAATTGAAAGTATGCATCAAGACATTTTGTTTTGTAAAAGCATTGGTTGTGACGGGATATCGATTGGTGCACAAAAGTTAGATGGAAGTCTGGATGTTGATTTATGTAAACGTTTTGTGGAATGGGCTTATCCAATGAAAGCTACTTTAAATAAAGCATTTGATCTTTCCCCCAATTTACAAGAGTCTCTGGAAGACGCGGTAAGTGCCGGTTTTGAAAGAATCCTTACAAGCGGCGGGAAAAAAGCAGCTATCGATGCTCTAGATATTCTCGCTGAATTAATGCAGCAAGCTGGTGATCGAATTATTATCATGCCAGGTTGTGGTTTGAGAAGTTATAATGTTACCAAAATCGCAACCGTAACAAAGGCATCAGAATATCATAGTGCTGCACGAATAGATATTTCAAATCCCTTAACTTTTCAAAACCCGCTGGTTCATGATCTGGGTAATGTATTTAATGTTTCGGCGGATGAAGTGCAATTAATAAAAGCCAATGCTGAAGCAGCTTTGAATGGATGAACACTATTTTAATAAAAATGTAATGGCCTCTTGTGCAATTTCTGAATCACTAAGTTTAGGAGTTGCTAATAAAATATCAGTAAATAAATTCACTTTTTTCAATTCTAAAAATCCTAGTTCTGGATAGTTGTGACTCTTTACAATATTGGTGGGAACAATGGAAATCCCTAAGCCATTTTTTACTAATTGAATGATTGATGAAATATTATTTGATTCATGCACAATTTTCGGCGTGAATCCATATTTGGCGCAGATCTCGATAAGTTTTTCATAATAAAATGGGGCATATTCTTTATTGAAAAAAACGAATGTTTCGTCTCTCCATCTGCTGATCTCATTTTCTGATTTTATACTTACTTTATTCCTATTATATACTAATGAAAAACTATCCCTAAACCATAGCCTGGAATTAATTTCTGGAGAATATAAGGGAGCTCTGATTATCCCCAGATCAATCTTTCCTTGCTCTAATCCTACCACCTGTTCCACAGTAGGAACTTCGTATAATCTGAAATTAACAAAAGGATATTTTGCTGATAAGAATTTTACTAGTTCAGTGATGTCACCAGAAAATGTAGAACTGATATAAGCAATGCGGAATTCGCCACTTATATTCTGACTGATCTTTTGAGCTTTTAAATTTATTCTGTCCAGCGATTGTAACAACTGACTAATCTCTTTCACATAAAACTTGCCTGCTTCTGTTAATTCTACTTTTTTGTTATTCCTATTGAAAAGTTTGGCATCGAGCTCGTTTTCTAATTCCTTGATCTGCCTGCTGAGGGGAGGTTGGGCAATAAATAACTTTTCTGACGCCTTTGTAAAGCTCAATTCTTTCGCTAATGTGAGGAAATAACGTAAGTGTCTTAATTCCATTGATACTTATTAGGTATTAATAATTGTCAAAATAAGTATAAATAAGTCATAAATAAAGCATTTAAATTTGCGGAATAAGAAATTCGCATTATTATAATTAAAAAGATTGCACATGAGCCATAACCCAAGCACACTGTTTGATAAAGTGTGGGATGCACACGTAGTTCGTAAAATTGAAGATGGTCCGGATGTATTTTTTATCGACCGCCATTTTATACATGAAGTAACGAGTCCTGTTGCTTTTTTAGGGTTAGAAACTAGGGGCATTGATGTAATGTTTCCCGACTGCACATTTGCAACTGCAGATCACAATACACCAACTATCAATCAACATCTTCCAGTTGCTGATCCATTATCTGCTAACCAATTGCAGGCATTGGAAAGGAACTCTGCTAAATATGGCATTTCGCATTGGGGTTTAGGAGATCCTAAAAACGGTATTGTACACGTAGTTGGACCAGAGAATGGAATTACACTTCCTGGGATGACAATTGTTTGTGGCGACTCACACACTTCTACGCACGGTGCTTTTGGTGCTATTGCTTTTGGTATTGGCACATCTGAAGTGGAGATGGTATTATCCTCACAATGTATCATGCAACCGAAGCCTAAGAAAATGCGCATCAATGTGAATGGCAAATTAGGTAAGGCTGTTACGCCAAAAGATGTGACTCTATATATCATCGCTCAATTAACAACAGCAGGCGCTACCGGATATTTTGTGGAATATGCAGGAGATGTGTTTGAGCAAATGAGTATGGAGGGTAGAATGACGGTATGTAATATGAGTATTGAAATGGGGGCACGAGGAGGTATGATTGCTCCAGATGAAACCACGTTCAATTATATTAATGGAAGAGAGAAAGCACCCAAAGGCGCAGCTTGGGATAAAGCATTGGCTTATTGGAAAACATTGAAAACCGATGTTGGCGCTGGCTTTGATATGGAATACAATTTTGATGCAGCTGATATTGAACCTATGATCACTTATGGTACTAACCCTGGAATGGGAATGGGTATTTCTAAACATATACCCAAAGCAACAGATCTTGCAGGCGGTGTAGCTACTTATGAAAAGTCATTAAAGTACATGGGCTTCGAAGAAGATCAATTAATGATTGGAAAGAAAGTCGACTATGTATTTATAGGTAGCTGTACCAATGGTAGGATTGAAGATTTCCGGGCATTTGCATCTATTGTAAAAGGACGTAAAAAAGCAGATCATATTACAGCTTGGATTGTTCCAGGTTCTCATATAGTAGAAGCACAAATAAAAGAAGAAGGTATTTTGGATATTTTAACGGAAGCTGGATTTCAACTACGTCAGCCAGGTTGTTCCGCTTGTTTAGCAATGAACGATGATAAAATACCAGCTGGTAAATATGCAGTTAGTACTAGTAATAGAAATTTTGAAGGTCGTCAGGGTCCGGGAAGTAGAACACTACTGGCTAGTCCATTCGTTGCAGCAGCAGCAGCTGTTACAGGAGTGGTAACTGATCCGAGAGAACTATTATAATTCTAGAATAACTAAATTTAATCAACTTAACAAATAATAAAAATGGCTTACGATAAATTCACTGTCTTAACCAGCACTGCAGTTCCATTGCCAATTGAGAACGTAGATACGGATCAAATTATACCTGCCCGCTTTTTAAAGGCAACCGAAAGAAAAAATTTTGGCGATAATTTGTTTCGAGATTGGAGATATAATAATGATGATACTCCTAAAAAAGATTTTGTTTTAAACAATCCAATTTATTCAGGAAAAATTCTAGTGGGAGGAACTAATTTTGGAAGTGGAAGTAGTCGTGAACACGCAGCCTGGGCCCTTTATGATTATGGGTTTCGCTGTGTAATATCAAGTTTCTTTGCTGATATTTTTAAAGGGAATGCCATCAATATAGGCATACTTCCTGTTCAGGTTTCAGAGGCATTTTTAGACCAGATTTTTAAAGCAATTGAAGTGAATCCTGCTACTAGTATCACCATTGACTTGGAGGCCCAAACCATTAAATTAGATGCAACGGGAGCTGTAGAATCTTTTGATATCAATGGTTACAAAAAGCATAATATGATCAATGGATTTGATGATATTGATTATTTGCAGGCCATGAAAGCTGAAATTAAAGCTTTCGCAACCACTCATAGCATCTAACTTACAATCGTTTAAAATATACCATTGAAACAACAACAACGACATATAGAAATCATGGACACCACGCTTCGCGATGGTGAACAAACTAGCGGTGTAAGTTTTTCAGCTTCAGAAAAATTAACTATTGCCAAACTGTTATTGACCGACTTAAACGTAGATCGAATTGAAATTGCGTCTGCGCGTGTTTCGGAAGGAGAGTTTCAGGCAGTGAAAAAAATAACTGACTGGGCTAATGAAAATGGATTAATTGATAGAGTAGAAGTGTTGACTTTTGTGGATGGGGATGTTTCTGTGAATTGGATGTTGGAATCAGGTGCCAAAGTAATGAACCTATTAACAAAGGGTTCATTGAATCATTTAACACATCAGCTCAAGAAAACAGCTGAACAGCATTTCGCTGAGATTGCGGCTGTGCTGAAATTAGCAAAAGAAAAAGGCTTGAAAAGTAATGTGTACCTGGAGGACTGGAGTAATGGAATGCGTCATTCCAAAGAATATGTAATTAGCTATCTCGATTTTATAAAAGATCAGCCAGTAGAAAGAATTTTATTGCCAGATACATTAGGTGTTTTAACTCCTAGGGAAACATTTGAATTTGTTTCTGAGCTGGTAAATAAGTATCCAGATATTCATTTCGATTTTCATGCACATAATGATTATGATTTAGGTACTGCCAATGTGCTGGAAGCTGTAAAAGCCGGTGCAAAGGGCTTGCACTTAACTATTAATGGAATGGGCGAAAGAGCTGGTAATGCTTCCTTAGCTAGTGCAGTAGCGGTTTTGCACGACAATATGAAAGAAGTGAAGACTTCAGTCAATGAAAAATCTTTATACTCTGTAAGTAAACTGGTAGAAACTTTTTCTGGTTTCAGAATACCTGCGAATAAACCTGTTGTTGGTGAGAATGTATTTACACAAACAGCAGGCATACATGCCGATGGAGATAAAAAAAATAATTTGTATTTCAACGATTTGATGCCCGAACGTTTTGGTCGTCAACGTAAATATGCTTTAGGTAAAACAAGCGGTAAGGCTAATATTGAAAACAATTTAAAGGAACTGGGAATTGAATTAGCTGATGAAGATCTTAAAAAAGTTACGCAACGGATTATTGAATTAGGCGATAGAAAAGAAACTGTTACGCAAGCAGATTTGCCCTATATTATTTCAGATGTATTGGATAGTAATACCATCGAAGAAAAAGTACAGGTTGAAAATTATGTGTTAACTCATTCTAAGAATCTAAGACCATCTGTTACTATTAGAATTCTGATAGGTAGCGAAATATTTGAAGAAAATGCACAAGGAGATGGACAATACGATGCCTTTATGAACGCATTGAAAAAAGTATATGCCTCAAAGAAAATTGCATTACCACAATTAACGGATTATGCTGTTCGTATCCCACCTGGAGGTAAATCAGACGCATTGTGCGAAACGATTATTACCTGGATGCATAATGGGAAAGAATTTAAAACCCGTGGACTGGATAGCGACCAAACCGTATCGGCAATAAAAGCTACTCAGAAAATGCTCAACACCATCGATTAAAAATAATTCACTATTCAAATATTGGAACACTATGGCAACTAAGAACATATTAATTGTACCAGGAGATGGTATTGGACAAGAAGTAACAGCAGTAGGTAAAAAAGTTTTGGATGCAATTGCAGCAAAATTTGGACATACTTTTCATTATGATGAGGCATTGATTGGTCACGTGGCTATTGAAGCAACAGGCGAAGCATTGCCAGCTGAATCATTAGAAAAAATGCGCAAATCAGATGCAGTATTATTTGGAGCAGTTGGTCATCCTAAATATGATAATGATCCTTCCGCAAAAGTAAGGCCAGAACAAGGCTTATTAAAAATGCGTAAAGAATTAGGTTTGTATGCTAATCTTCGTCCTATTAAATTATTTGATGAGTTATTAAGTGCGTCTAGTATTAAACCAGAAATTTTAAAAGGGGCTGATATTTTATTTTTCAGAGAATTAACTGGAGATATTTATTTCGGAGAAAAAGGACGCAAGAATGATGGTGATACTGCTTTTGATGTGGCAGAATATAGCCGGTATGAAGTAGAACGTATTGGCAGAAAAGCTTTTGAAGCTGCAAGGACCCGGAAAAAGAAACTATGTTCAGTAGATAAAGCGAATGTTTTAGAAACAAGCAGATTGTGGAGAGAAGTGATACAGAAATTAGCTTTGGAATATCCTGATGTTGAAGTAGAACACCAATTTGTCGATTCCACTGCGATGATGTTGATTAAAAATCCTTGTCGTTTTGATGTGGTAGTAACCGCTAATTTATTTGGTGATATTCTTACTGATGAAGCTTCACAAATTGCTGGATCTATGGGAATGTTAGCATCAGCGTCTATTGGTGATGGTACAGGCGTTTATGAGCCTATCCATGGTTCTGCTCATGATATTACCGGAAAGGGGATTGCTAATCCTTTAGCTTCTATTCTTTCTGCTGCTTTGTTATTAGATATTTCATTTGGTATGAAAGCAGAATCGGATCTAGTAATTAGTGCAGTGGATCAAGTTTTAAAACAAGGTTTTAGAACAGTAGATATTGCTGATGCAAATACAAAACCAGAAAACATTTTAGGAACCGATGCAATGGGTGCAGCGGTCTTAAAATTCATTTAATCTCTCTCAATAATTAAGAAAAGCTGCTGAAATCTCAGCAGCTTTTTTGTTTTTACTCTTCACTTTTCACTTTTTTTGCCGAAAAAAACAGCTCTTCCACTGATTTTCTTGCCAATGCAAAAAAATAGTACTTTGTTTACGCTTTTTGTGAAAGCATTATGAATTCCGTTCTATTCATTGCTATACTTGCCTTTCAGGGAACTATTAACTTTTATTAACCTGGCCATTAACACCGCTTATCCCACTTTTTATTGATAAACTGTTGCCAGTCATAATTGCCTCTCCCAACTTTTTAATGCAGCTAATTTTGGTTTATCAAATTTTTAAAAAAACAAAAACGAAAAACATTAAAACAAATACCATGAAAAAATTATTCTTTGCCGCATTAGTAACCATCTTAATCAGTACCAGTTCATTTGCTGCCGATGCACCTGAAAATGTTCGTTCATTTAAAGAATTGAATGCAGTCAATAATGTGAATTGGAAATATACTCCAAATTTTCAAAAAGCAATGGTGGGTGTTAATGCAGAAAAGATTGAATTTTTCTATACTCCTGACGGTGAATTCTTAGCGATTAGTAAATCTTTCGATTTTGATAAGTTGCCCAAGGCGGCATTAAAAACATTAGCAAATAGTTATGCTTATCCAAACTATTCTTTAGAAGAGTGCATCGTAATTGAAAATGCAGACCAGGAACTTAATTACTATTTGTCTTTGAACAAAGCGGGTAAAAAAATTATTCTCCAGATTAATGAGAACGGAACTGTTTCCGAAATGTCTGGATTAAATTAATTGGCTCATACGATCCGGCAGAAAGTTACTTTCGGCCGGATCATTTTGTTTCTCTTACAAAATTGAATCATCATTTTCTTGGAGTGACATTTGTTACAATATTCCTCTTCCAATTTCTTTCTCTTTGCACTAGGATTAAAAGAAAGATTTATGAGATACATCATTGTTGGAGGAGTAGCTGGTGGCGCAAGCACAGCAGCACGTTTAAGAAGATTAGACGAACACGCTGAGATAGTTTTGTTTGAAAAGGGTAGTTATATTTCTTATGCCAATTGTGGCTTACCCTATTATATTGGGGATGTAATAACAGATAGGAACAAACTATTTGTTCAAACTGCTGCTTCTTTTAAAGATCGATTTAATATAGATGCAAGGGTTCAGAACGAGGTTTTAGCAATCATGCCTGAAAAAAAGTTAGTGCAAGTAAAGGATTTGAAAACCGGCCTAGATTATGAACTTTCTTATGATAAATTGGTATTATCTCCAGGTGCGGAACCGATCCGTCCACCACTAGAGGGCATTAATAGTGAAGGAATATTTACTTTAAGAAATGTACTTGATACAGATCGAATTAAAGCATATGTGAGCAAATTCCCACAAGGAAAAGCTGTGATTATTGGAGCAGGTTTTATTGGATTAGAAATGGCTGAGAACTTGCATCATTTAGGAATGCATGTATCGATCATTGAAATGGGCCCACAAATTTTAGCGCCTGTTGATTTTCCAATTGCGGCTATCGCACAACAGCATATTCGTTCAAAAGGTGTTGACTTGAAATTGAAAACTGCAGTAACGGGATTTGAAAAAACTGAAAATGGACTGAAAGTTTTCATGAAAGACGAATTGCCCATGGAAGCTGATATCGTAATTTTATCAATTGGGGTTAAACCTGACACAAGGCTTGCAGTTGCTGCTGGTATTGAATTAGGTTCAGCAAGAGGAATATTGGTGAACGATTATTTGCAAACCTCCAATGAGGATATCTATGCAGTTGGTGATGCCATTGAATTTACAAATCCAATTACACATCATTCCATGCCTACTTATTTAGCCGGACCTGCCAATAAGCAAGGTAGAATTTGCGCTAATAATTTGGTGCTAGGGAATAGGAGTAAATACAACGGATCAATCAATACTGCCATTGTTAAAATATTCGATTTGACTGTAGCTGTTGCTGGTGTAGCCAGTAAGCATTTAACTGCTGCTAAAATTGAACACTTGGTTTCAACTACCCATAGCGGTTCTCATGCTGGATATTATCCGGGATCTGAACAAATGACCATCCAAATAAATTTTGCTCCTGCTGATGGAAAGTTACTTGGCGCACAAATTATCGGAACAGATGGAGTTGATAAAAGAATAGATACATTGTCTTCTGTAATTCAACGTGGAAGCACGATTGAAGAATTAACGGAATTTGAACATGCTTATGCTCCTCCCTATTCCTCTGCCAAAGATCCTGTTAATATGGCTGGATATGTAGCGGAAAATATTCTTCAAAAACGGTTACATGTAATTCCTTGGTCGGCTGTTAAAGACATTTCTAAAGAGGATCTTTTAATAGATGTTCGAACAGCGCTTGAATTTGTAGAAGGGAATATTCCTGGATCAATCAATATACCTGTGGATGAATTAAGAAATCGCTTAGATGAAATAGAGAAAAACAAATACATATTTATTTATTGTCAGATTGGACTACGTGGATATTTAGCACAAAGAATTTTGTTGCAAAATGGATTCCAGCATGTTCAGAATATTTCTGGTGGCTATAAATTATGGTCTGCATGTGATATGGAATCAAATTTAAAAGAATCCTCCCTGGTAGTATAAGTTAAAATCAAAACTTATTCAGTAATTTAAAGTTCTGAATGAGTTTTGATCATTTAATTCAATCTGCCATATGCCGTTCAACGATACTAGTTCCGCGATGATCAATCATCCGGGTAAATTAAAAAATAGTTATGATGCCATTGTTATTGGCTCAGGTATCAGTGGCGGTTGGGCTGCAAAAGAATTGTGCGAGAAGGGGTTAAAAACGCTTGTATTAGAGAGAGGAAGGGACGTTGAACATATTAAAGACTACCCGACAGCCAATTTAAATCCCTGGGATTTAAAACATCGCGGAAATATTACGGATGCTCATCGAAAAGAAAATAAGCTTATTACAAAAGCTGCCGGTTACGGCGAAGACAATCAACAATTTTTTATAGAAGATAAAGATCATCCGTATATCCAGGAGAAACCATTCGACTGGATCAGGGGTTATCAGGTTGGAGGCAAATCATTAACATGGGGAAGGGCATGCCAACGTTGGAGCGATTTTGAATTTACGGGACCTCAAAGATTCGGTTACGGATGGGATTGGCCCTTACGATATAAAGATGTAGCTCCCTGGTATTCGCATGTCGAAAAATTTATTGGAGTCTGCGGAAATAAAGATGGTATTGAGTCGATGCCTGATGGTGAGTTTCTTCCACCCTTCGATTTAAATTGTGTGGAACAACATTTAAAAGACAGTTTTCTAAAAAATTACGGCAATCGATATCTAGTACATGCCCGTTGGGCTCATCTTACACAACCAACTGAATTGCATTTACAACAGGGAAGAGCAAAATGTCAGGCAAGAAATCTTTGCATGCGCGGATGTCCTTTCGGTGGCTATTTTAGTAGCAATTCCTCCACCTTACCTTGGGCGATGAAAACCGGTAATTTAACGGTTCGTCCACATTCAGTGGTACAAAGTATTATTTATGATCCTACCACTAATAAAGCTTCAGGTGTTCGGGTCATAGATGCTATCACTAAAGAATGCACAGAGTTTTTTGCAAAAGTTATCTTTCTAAATGCGTCTACTTTAAACAGTAATTTAGTTCTCTTAAATTCTACATCCAATAGATTTCAAAATGGATTAGGTAATGATAGTGGAACATTAGGAAAATACATTTGTTTCCATAATTATCGTGGTTGGATGAATGGCTCAATCGACGGTTTTGAAGATGGGTATACTTATGGAAGAAATCCAACAGATACCATTATAGCGAATTATAGAAACCTGCATAAAATTGATACTGATTTTGCTGGAGGGTTTACCACTTTTGCAGGAGCTTATCGCGAAAGAGGTGATGGAAATCGCTGCATAGAACAAATTGGCGCAAACTTTAAAGACGCCATGACGGAAGCTGGCCCCTGGCATATTTATGCATACGTGCAGGGAGAAACAATTCCCAAAAGAGAGAACCATGTTCGTTTAAGTTCCGATCAAAAAGATCAGTGGGGTATTCCACAATTAATAACGTCCGTTGGCTATGATGATAATGATGACAGATTATTAAAAGACTTTTTTACTCAGACAGAAGAAATGCTCAGTAAAGCTGGAGTGAAAAATATTAGTCATGCAGATTCTAAGCAAGCACCTGGTCTGGATATTCATGAAATGGGGGGCTGCAGAATGGGAAGTGACAGTAAAACCTCTATGTTGAACGAATGGAATCAGTTGCATGCATGTAAAAATGTGTTTGTTACCGATGGCGCATCAATGGCTAGTACTGGTAATCAAAGCCCTAGTATTTTGTATATGACTTTAACAGCTAGGGCAGTGGATTATGCTTTTAAACAATTAAAGGCTGGAACTTTATAATTCATCCTAGTTAATAAACTAAACAGTTTCATTCAATTTTTAATTTTATCGGATAAAATATTAAACAAAGTAGTCGAATTGTTTATACAATTAGAGTTATTACTACAAATTGTTTAAACAATTGAATGTTATCTTTACATCGACCAAGGACTTATCTCCCAATGAGCCTGTTGATTTTTAGCAATTGATTGCTGAAATTTTACATGCGATGAAACATTTGAAGTAAAAACTGAAAATGTTCGTCAATTATCTTAATTCTTATTGATGATTGAGCCAATTAAACAACTGGAAAAAAAATTCTACCAACTGCTCAGCACTGATGTAGCCATGCAGAATTTTTTAAATGATGAAGCATTTGCAGGGATCTGGTTTTAGGATCTTAATAATAGAAACCATATTTGGTTAAGCCAGTCACTTAAAAAACTCTTGGGCTTTGATAAGGATTACTTATTACAAATTCCACTTTCATGGAATGAATTGCTTCCAATAAATGATATCGATACAATTTGTAGTTCATTTGATGCTTATTTAGCCAAAGGGAAAGAAGATGCTATAGAAATAGATATTCCATTCCTTCAAAAGAATAGTCGTATTAATTTTTTAAAGTGCAGGGCGATAGCTGTTAATGCAAATCAGTTATCATATGTAGAAAATAAATACAATCCTATACTAAATGACTACGGAAAGGTTATTGGAGCAACTGTATTTATTCATGATGTTACAAAAGAAAAAAAAGCAGAAATTGCCAATAAAATAAATGAGCTAAGGTA